>Ga0111539_10000505_pt1 | contig 49662 bp, 49 predicted proteins | sample RhiMethybrSRZTD1_FD_79667 | JGI IMG/M metagenome (GOLD analysis project Ga0111539, IMG submission 79667) | Populus rhizosphere microbial communities from Tennessee, USA - Rhizosphere MetaG P. TD hybrid SRZTD1 (version 2) (version 2) | ecosystem: Host-associated > Plants > Roots > Rhizosphere >... | reverse complement strand
CTTCGGATAGCCCGCCTGCGCGAGGAGCGCCCTGGCGCGCGCAGGGTCGAAGGGAAGCAGGCGGGGCTCGAGCGGCGGGAAGACCTGCGATGGGGCGGGAATCATCGCTCCCGTGGGCGCCGAGAGCCCGCGCATCACCTGGTCCCGGATCGCCTGCACGTCGATGGCCTGGTAGAGCGCCTTGCGCACCCGGATGTCCTTCAACGGATTCTTCCCCTTCACGTCCGAGTACTTGAGCTCCCCGCGCTCCTGGTCGAGCACGAGGAAGATCACGCGGTTCTCGGGCCCTTCGACGATCCGCACGGCGGGATCGCGCCTCAACCGCGGGATGTCCTGCAGCGCCGGGTCCTGGACCAGGTCGAGCTCGCCGGAGACGAGCGCCGCCATGCGGGTGGCGTTCGACTTGATGGGGCGGTAGACGATCTCGTCGACGTTGCCCTCGAAGCGCCGGTCACCCGTGCCCTCGCGAAGCCCCCACCAGTCCGGGTTCTTGCGCAGGATCGTGACGACCTCGGACTCGCGCTTCACCAGGACGAAGGGTCCGGTGCCGTTGGCCCTCGTGGAGGCGTAGGTTTCCTCGCCGGTCTTGAAGTCCTGGGGCTTCACCACGTTGTGCTTCTCGCACCAGGCCTTGCTCACGATGCGCAGCGTATGGACGTTCTGCAGGAAGACTCCCACAGGCGAGGGCTCGGGCGTCTCGATCTCCACCGTGTGGGCATCCACCTTGCGCGCCCTTCCCAGCGGCACCGCGAACACCTTGAAGGTCGAGGACTGCTGCTGCGCGCGCTCGAGCGAGAAGGCGACGTCTTCCGGGGTCAACGGCGTGCCGTCGTGGAATTTCACGCCCTGCCGGAGCGTGAAACGCCACAGCGTCGGGCCCTTCTGCTCCCAGGAGGTCGCGAGCGACGGGATCGTGCCGAGCTTCTTGTCGTAAGCGACCAGCCGCTCGAAGATCTGGTCGTTGATGAGGTTGTTGGTGCCTTCGTTCTGCGCGTGCGGATCGGCGGAAAGGTAGTCGCCCTGCGCGGACCAGCGAAACGTCGCGGCCCCCGCCTGGAGGACGGAGGCCGCGACGAGGACTGCGAGGAAGCGCGCTACCTGATGTTGATCCACGTCACCTGCAGCCAGTTGTCGGCGCGGTGGTACGCGGTCACGTTCGCGCGCGAGGCCCACGGGATCACCTGCAGGTGGATGGGGATGTGGTAGACGTTGTCGTGGTGGTGCTTCATCGCCTTGATGATCGTCTGCATGCGCCGCTTGGGATCCATGTCCTGCTTGGCATCGTCGATCAGGGCGTCGAACTCCGGATCCTTGTAGTTGCCCCAGTTGTAGTCGCCGTCGCCCTTGTCGTTGCGGCTGTGCAGCACCGGCTGCAGGGTGAACATCGCGTCGGTCGCGCCTCCGCCCCATCCCAGCATGTACATCGAGACCTCGAGGCGCTGCGCCTTGGGGAAGTACTGCGCGCGCGGGATCGCGTTCACCTTGGCCGTCACACCGATCTTGGCGAGCATCCCCGCCACCGCGATGCAGATGCGCTCGTCGTTGATGTAGCGGTTGTTGGGGCAGTCGATGGTGAGCTCGAAGCCGTTCGGGTATCCGGCTTCCGTGAGCAGCTTCTTGGCGGCCGCCACGTCGTACGGATAGCGCTTGTCCATCTCCTTCGGGATGCCCATCACGGTGGGATTGGGCAGGTTGATGGCGGTGGGTTTCGACAGGCCGCGCATCACCGTCTTGTTGATCGCGTTCACGTCGATGGCCTGGTAGAAGGCCTGGCGCACGCGCTTGTCCTTGAACGGGTTCTTGCCCTTCACGTTCGAGTACAGCAGCTCGTCGCGGTTCTGGTCGAAGCCGAAGAAGATGATGCGGTTCTCGCTGCCGTCGTAGACCTTGACCTGCTTGTCCTGCTTGAGCTTGTCGACATCCTGGACCGGCGGGTCCAGGACCAGGTCGAGGTTGCCGGCGAGGAGGGCCGCCATGCGCGTGCCCGGCTCCTTGACCGGCGTGTAGATGATCTCGTCGACGTTGCCGTCGAAGTAGCCCTTCTCCTTGAGGCCCCACCAGTTGGGATTCTTCTTCAGGACGCTCTTCACGTCGGGATCGCGCGAGACAAGGATGAAGGGGCCCGTTCCCATGGCGTTCCTCGCCGTATGCGCCTCCTTCTCGTTGGTGAAGTCCTGCGCCTTCACCGAGTTGTTCTTCTCGCACCACGCCTTGCTCATGATGAAGTTCTGGTTGGTCATCATCTCGAGCATGGTCGGGTTGGGCACCGGGGTGGTGAACTCCACCGTGTGGTCGTCGATCTTCCTCGGCTCGCCGACGGCGTTGGCGTACACGCGGAAGTTCGAGGTCGGCCCCTGGCCGCGCTTGATCGAGAACACCACGTCCTCGGCGGTGAAGTCGCTGCCGTCGTGCCACTTCACGCCCTTGCGCAGGTTGAACACCCAGGTGGTGGGGCTGGTCTGCTTCCAGCTCACGGCGAGGCCCGGGATGAGCTCGAGCTTCTTGCCGCGCACGATCAGGGACTCGTACACGTGGCCGTTGATCGAGTTGGTGAGTAATTCGTTCTGCGCCATCGGGTCGGCGGTCAGGTAGTCCCCCTGGCTCGACCAGCGCAGGGTCTTGGCGCCGGCGAATGGCACGGCGAGCGCGGCGAGGCAGGCCGCCAGCATCAGGGTACGTCGCATTGTGTTGTCCTCCGTCAAGATTTGCCCATGATACGCGGCGCCCGGCGGGGTGGCTCATGGGGTACGCGGCGGTATAATTATCGGTTCCGCAAGTGCGACATTTCCTCTGGAGACACGCATGAATGCCGTAGTCGAGACCCGCCGGGCCGCCCCCTCCCTGAAGGACCCGCAACTCTTCCGTGACCGCTGCTACGTCGACGGCCAGTGGATCGAGGCCGACAGCCGCAAGCGCATCGACGTCGACAATCCGGCCGACGCAACGCTCGTGGGAACCGTGCCCGAATGCGGCGCGGCCGAAACCCGTCGCGCCATCGAGGCCGCCGCCCGGGCGCTGCCGGCCTGGCGCGCGCTCACCGCGAAGGAGCGCTCGGTCATCCTGCGCAAGTGGTTCGACCTGATGGTCGCGAGCGCCGACGACCTCGCCGCGATCCTCACCGCGGAGCAGGGCAAGCCGCTCGCCGAGGCCAAGGGCGAGATCCTCTACGGCGCGAGCTTCATCGAATGGTTTGCCGAGGAGGCCAAACGCGTCTACGGCGACGTGATCCCCTCGCCCAACAACGACAAGCGCATCGTCGTGATCAAGCAGCCGATCGGCGTCGTCGCCGCGATCACGCCGTGGAACTTCCCCAACGCGATGATCACGCGCAAGGCCGGGCCCGCGCTCGCCGCGGGCTGCACCATGGTGCTCAAGCCCGCGAGCCAGACGCCCCTCTCGGCGTTGGCGCTCGCCGAGCTCGCCGAGCGCGCGGGCATCCCCAAGGGCGTGTTCAACGTCCTCACCGGCAGCGCCAGGGCGATCGGCGGGGAGATGACGTCCAACCCGACCGTGCGCAAGATCACCTTCACGGGCTCGACCGAGGTCGGCCGCGTGCTCATGCGCCAGAGCGCCGACACCGTGAAGAAGCTCGGCCTCGAGCTGGGCGGCAACGCGCCCTTCATCGTGTTCGACGACGCCGATCTCGACGCGGCCGCCGCGGGCGCGATCATCTCCAAGTACCGCAACAATGGCCAGACGTGCGTCTGCGCCAACCGCATCTACGTGCAGGACAAGGTCTATGACGCCTTCGCCGCCAAGCTCGCGGAGAAGGTGCGCGCGCTCAAGGTCGCGAAGGGCACCGAGCCCGGCGCGGTGCTCGGCCCCCTGATCGACGACAAGGCGGTGGAGAAGGTCGAGGAGCACGTGGCCGACGCGCTCGCCAAGGGCGCGAAGGTCGCGCTCGGCGGCAAGCGCCACGCCCTCGGCGGTCGCTTCTTCGAGCCGACCATCCTCACGGGCGTGACCAAGGACATGAAGGTCGCCATCGAGGAGACCTTCGGGCCGGTGGCGCCGCTCTTCCGCTTCAAGGACGAGGCCGACGTGATCGCCCAGGCCAACGACACCGAGTTCGGCCTCGCGTCGTACTTCTACGCCCGCGACATGGGACGCGTCTGGCGCGTGGCCGAGGCGCTCGAAGCCGGCATCGTGGGCGTGAACACGGGCCTCATCTCGACCGAGGTGGCGCCGTTCGGAGGCGTCAAGCAGTCGGGCGTCGGCCGCGAGGGCTCGAAGTACGGCATCGAAGACTTCCTGCAGATCAAGTACGTGAGCATGGGCGGCGTATGACCCCGCGGCGCGCGGCGATCCTTGCCCTGGTCGCGGCGCTGGGATCACCCGCGGCCGCGCAGCAACTCGCCCCGTCGCAGCCGGACAACCCGACCGGCACGCGCGCGCAGAACCTCGCGAGCGCGAAGCGCTACATGGTCGCGGCGGGCCATCCGCTGGCGGTCGAGGCGGGCCTCAGGATGCTCGAACGCGGCGGCAATGCGATCGACGCGATGATCGCCACGCAGCTGGTGCTGAACCTGGTGGAGCCGAGCTCCTCGGGCATCGGCGGCGGCGCCTTCCTCCTGTTCCACGAAGCGGGCGCGAAGAAGCTGCACGTCATCGACGCGCGCGAGACCGCGCCCGGGGGCGCGGTGCCCGCCCTGTTCACCACGGCCGACGGCAAGGCCAGGCCGTTCGGCGATGCGCGAAGCAGCGGCCTTTCGGTCGGCACGCCGGGCACCCCGCGCTTGCTCGAGGTGACGCATGCGCGCTTCGGCAAGCTGCCGTGGAAGGATCTCTTTCAGCCGGCGATCGAGCTCGCGGAGCGCGGATTCCCCGTCTCGGAGCGCCTGCACCGGCAGCTTGGCACCGAGTCGCTCAAGTGGAACGATGCGGCGCGCGCGTATTTCTTCGGCGCGGACGGCAAGCCGAGGGCGATCGGCACGACGCTCAAGAACCCGGAATTCGCCGCAACACTGCGCGCCATCGCTTCGGGTGGCGCGGATGCGTTCTACACCGGCGGGATCGCGCGCGACATCGTCGCTGCCGTGCGCAGCCATCCGTCCGGCGCGGGCAACCTGACCCTCGAGGACCTTGCCGGCTATCGCGTGCGCGACGTCGAGGCCGTATGCGGCAAATACCGCGCCTGGAAAGTCTGCGGCATGCCGCCGTCCTCCTCGGGCGGCGTGGCGGTGCTGCAGATCCTGGGCGCGCTCGAGCGCTTCGACGTGCCGAAGATGCGGCCCAACTCGAGCGAGATCGTGCACCTCAAGGCCGAGGCCGAGCGCCTCGCCTTCGCCGATCGCGGCAGGTACCTGGGCGACGACCGCTTCGTGGACGTGCCGGTGAAGGGCCTCGTCGACCCCGCCTACATCGCGTCGCGCTCGCAGCTGATCGCGCGCGAGAAGTCGATGGGCCGCGCGGAGGCGGGCAGCCCCGCGGGCGTGAAGACCGCCTACCGTGACGATCCCCACGACGAGGTCGTGGGCACCACGCACATCGCCATCGTCGACCGCGAGGGCAATGGCCTCACGATGACGACCACGATCGAGGGCAACTTCGGCAACGGCACGATGGTGCGCGGGTTCCTGCTGAACAACGAGCTCACCGACTTCAACTTCGTCCCGGTCGAGGGCGGGCTGCTCACCGCGAACGCGGTCGGCCCCGGCAAGCGCCCGCGCAGCTCCATGGCGCCGACGATGGCCTTCGACGGCAACGGCCGCCTCGAGCTGGTGGCCGGCAGCCCCGGCGGCAGCCTCATCATCGGCTACGTGACCAAGGCGCTGATCGCCACGCTCGACTGGAACCTCGATCCGCAGAAGGCCATCGACCTGCCCAACTTCGGCAGCCGCAACGGTCCTACCGAGGTGGAGCAGGGCACTGAGCTGGAAGGCGTGCAGGCGGCTCTGAAGGCGATGGGCCACGAAGTGCGCGCCATTCCCATGACGAGCGGGCTGCAGGTCATCCGCCGCGCCGCCGACGGTTGGCAGGGCGGCTCCGATCCGCGGCGCGAAGGCGTCGCTCGCGGCCGCTAGATTTTTCCCGGTGAAACGACCACAGACAGGAGCACCGATTTTGAACACCAAAGCAGTTGTCCTCTCGCTCGCCGCTGCCGCGCTCGCCGCCGGCTGCGCCCAGACCCCGGAGACCAAGCCCGCCCCGACGGCGGCCGCGCCTGCTCCCGCACCTGCGGCGTTCTCGGCCAAGCCGGGGTGCACCGCGCCGCCCAGGGAGCTTGAGGTGAAGGACCTCGAGCCCGGACAGGGCGAGGACCGCGTGCGCTTCCGAACCGCCGTCCTGGTCAACTACACCGGCTGGGTCTACGACGGCTGCAAGAGCGACCTCAAGGGCGAGATGTTCGACACGTCGGCCTCGCGCGGCATCCCGATCAGCTTCATGGTCGGCGCCGGCCGGGTGATCCGGGGCTGGGACGAGGGCATCGTGGGGCTGAAGGAGGGCGGCAAGCGCCTGCTCGTGATCCCGCCGGACAAGGCGTACGGCCCATCGTCGCCCACGCCCAAGATCCCGCCCAACTCGACGCTGGTCTTCGAGGTCAACCTCGTGAAGATCCTCCAGCAGCCGCCGGAACCGCAGCCCCAGGCGGCTCCGACGCGATGAGGCCCGAGGTCTAGCGGCGATGGTCTCGCGTCGGGCTTTCGTGCTCGCGGGCGTGGCTGCCGCCGCCGTGCCCGCGGCGCTCGCGGCCGAGAGCGACCCGTGGGCGCTGCTGCGCAAGGGCGATCTCGTCATCCTGATGCGCCACGCCAGCACCGATCCGGGGCTGGGTAACGATCCCCCCGGCTTCAAGCTCGACGACTGCTCGACGCAACGCAACCTCTCGCACGCGGGCCGCGCGGAGTCGCAGCGCGTCGGCGAGCGCTTCCGCGCCGAGCGCATCCCGATCGCGCGCGTCTACACGAGCCCGTGGTGCCGCTGCCGCGAGACCGCGATGCTCGCCTTCGGGCGTGCCGAGGACTGGGAGCCGCTATCGTCGTTCTTCGATTTCCTCCACCGCGAGGCCGAGTTCACCGAGAGCGTGAAGAAGCGCATCTCCGGCTACGGGCGGCGCAATCCGGGCGGCAACGTCGTGATGGTCACGCACACCGTCAACATCGCCGCGCTCTCGCAGCTTTCGGTCGCCCAGGCCGAGATGGTGCTGATGCGGCCCGATGGCTGCTGCGACGCGCGCGTGGTGGCGCGGCTGCAGGTACCGTAGGCGACTAGAAGTGGGCGAGGAATCGCCCGCTGGTGATGATCGATACCCACAGGACGATGGAAAACGCGGCCGAAGCGCGCGCGAGCGCCGGCGCGGCGACCTCCGTGTTCCAGCGGGCCACGTCGCGGTAAGGGCCGGTGTGGAACATCGCCGCGTTCGTAACCGCCGCCAGCACCAGGCCCATCTTCACCTTGAATGCCGGGTTCGCGAGGAAGGCTTCGGCGTGGGCGGAGAACATCGCGAGCCCGGAGGGCACGATGATCGCGATCGCCACGAGACTCCACGGCAGCAGGTGCCGCGCCATGGCCCTCACCGGAACCTGTTTCGAGAGGCCGAGGACGCGCAGGTCGAACATGACCACCGAGCCCACCAGCAGGACGAAGCCCAGGATGTGGACCACCTCCACCGCGGGATAGAGCAGCGGGTTCTCGCGCAACGCCGCGCCGATGGTCATCACTCGTCGTCGCCCGATCGCAGCCAGCGCTCGTAGTCGCGGCGCGTCTTCTTGGTGGGGCGCCCGGGGAATCGCGGCTGCGGCATCGCCTTCATCTCCGCCGCGAGCACCGTGCGCCGCGCGCGGCTCTCCTCGGTCTCCTCATACAGCGCCTGCGCCACGGCGGCCGACCCCCTCAGTGCGGCGAGGCCCTTGACCACCACGCGGTGCTCGAAGGGGGGTCTCCGGATCGACAGCGTGTCGCCCACCTTCAGCTCCTTCGCGGGCTTCGCGTGCTCGTCGTTCACCGACACGCGCCCGCCCTCGATCGCCTCCACGGCGAGGCGCCGCGTCTTGAAGAAGCGCGCTGCCCAGAGCCACTTGTCCAGGCGCAATGGGGTCAGACTCCAATTCGCGTTTCTGTCCGAATCATGGGACTGCGAATTGGAGTCTGACCCCGTTTATTCTTATTCACGCCCGCAGTGCCACTTCATGAAGGTTGATCGGCAACGCCGTCCCGGTATCGAACTCCGCCCCCGCCACCACGCCCGCCTCCGCGACCGCCGCGGCGCTCTTGGCGCGGTTGTAGACCGAGTACATCGCGCCCAGCGCGAAGTCGCGGCCGGAGCCGATGGCCCAGAAGCGGTCGAACTCGAACACCTCCCGCATCGAATACACCGCGAAGATGCCGCTCGGGTTGGCGACCATGACGGTCATCTGGCTCGACTCGTAGGGATCGTCCTCCTCCTCCTTCGGGTTGAGGAACGCCTCGTCCTTGAGCACGGGGTGGAGCTTGCGGAACGTCTCGTAGATGGCCGGGCGGCCGGCGAAATCGAGGCTCGCGTTGCGCTCGAGGATGTTCTCCAGCACCAGCTGGTGCGCGGCGCTGCCCGCCACCCCGATGAACGAATCGCGGTACTGCAGCACCTTGTGCGGCGAGCGGTCGTATGCCGGGGCGAGGCGTGTCGTCCCGAAGGTCGTGAGCGAATCGGCGGCGATGACCGCGGTGCCGCCCTTGCGGACGACGACGATGGTAGTCATGGTCGGAAGGCTAGCGGGGAAGCGAGGCGAGGAAGTCGCGCCGCTCTTCCTCCGAGTCGATGTGGGCCGCGAGCGCGCGGTAGAACTCCTTGAGGTCGCTGGTCTGGGTGGCCGCGTCCTTGATGAGCAGCTTGGCGAGGGGGCCCACGTAGCTCGCCAGGCGCTTCTCGGCGGTGGCGAGCACCTCGGGAGAGAAGCCCTGGGATGCGGCCTGCGCCACCGGCTTCGCCACGGGGGCCGGGGCCGGCGCGGCCTTCACGCCCTCGGGCCTGGGCTTGGGCGCCGGCTTGAGCGTCGAGACCTTCTTGAGGAACGCCTTCTGCTCCTCGTCGTCGGGGATCTGCTCGGCGAGGAGGTTGAAGAAGGTGTCGAAATCGGTGGTCTCGGCCTGGCCCTTGCGGATCAGCACCTTCGCCAGCGGGCCCAGGTGGCGCGAGAGCGAGCTCTCGATCTGCGCGAGCACGTCCGGGGCGATCGCCAGCACCGGCATCCTCTCCGGCGGTTTCATCGTCTGCGTGCGCAACGTCATCGTCGCGGTGACGCTCTTCCCCTGCAGGGCCATCAGCATCGCGGCCTGGAACTCGCGCGCGGTCTGGAAGCGCTCGTCGGGCTTCTTCGCGAGCGCGCGCGACACCACGGCGTCGAACCCGGGAGGCACGCCCGCCTTCACCGTCGAGGGGGCCGCAGGCTGTCCCTGCAGCACGTTGTGCATGACGGCCGCAGGCGTCTCGGCGAGGAAGGGGCTCGCTCCGGTGAGGAGCTCGTACAGGATCACCCCGCTCGCCCACAGGTCGACGCGGCCGTCGGCGGGGATGCCCATGAGCTGCTCGGGCGCCATGTGGGTCGGCGTGCCCACCACGGTGCCCACCTGCGTGAGGTTCGACGAGGCGATGCGCGCGATGCCGAAGTCCATCACCTTCACCTTCGGCCCCGGCAGGATGACCATGAGGTTCGCGGGCTTGATGTCGCGGTGCACGACACCCTGCTTGTGCGAGTAGTCGAGCGCCGTGAGCAGCTGCTTCATGATCTCGAAGACGTCGATGATCTCGAAGCGGCGGCCCGAGCCCAGGATGCGCTTCAACTCCTCGCCCTCGACGTACTCGGTGACCATGAACGCGGTGTCGCCGTCGTTGCCGTACTCGTAGACGGCGACGATGTTCGGGTGCTGCAGGCGCCCGCCGGCCTGGGCCTCGCGCTTGAAGCGCGCGATCGCTTCCTCCATCTCGCCGGCCTCGAGGTACTCGGCCAGGATCGTCTTGATCGCGACCTTGCGCTCGATCACCGGGTCGAAGCCCTCGTACACCATGCCCATCGCCCCCTTCCCGAGAGGGCGGGTGATGACGTACTTGCCGATCGACTTCGGGACTTCGGCCATGCGCTACTTCTCGATCAGCTTCAGGGCCTTCTGCAGGCTGCGCCGCATGCGGTTGAACGACGTGCCCAGGGCGGCCACCTCGTCGCTGCCCTTGCCGAACTCGGGCACGTTGAAGTCGCCCTGCGAGATCTTGTCGGCCGATTTCGACATGCGCCGGATCGGCCGGATGATCATCACCGACATCATGATGTTGAGCACGATGAAGGTGACCACGAAGATCGCCGCGAGCGAGCCCATGAACGTGACGAACGCCTTGTTCGCGTTCTTGATCGGCAGTGTCATCGGCACGCTCACCACCTGCGCGCCCACGATCTCCTGGTGCTTCCAGCCGAAGCCGTTGGATTCGCCGTAGAGCTTGATCATCGAGGCGGGCGCGGCCGAGGGCACGCTGTGGCAGGCGAGGCACGCGGCGTCCTTGATCTGGATCGGCCGCGCGATGTAGAGCATGCGGCCCACGGGCGTGTCGCGCTCCCCGCTCACCTCGTCGGTCATGCCGGTGTTGCGGAAGCTGTTGACGATGTCGTTCTCCCACTCGACCGCCTTGTTGCGCGGGTTGGTGGGGTTGAGCAGCGCCTCCTTGTAGCTGAAGTCGGGGTATTTCGTGCGCAGCGCGTTGAAGGTCTCGGCCGCGGCGTAGGCGGGCACCGATTGCGGCAGGAACTTCTCGGCGAGCTGGTACTCGATGAGGGGTTTCACCTGCTTCACGGTATAGCCACGCACGGCGAGCGCCGCCTCCATCATCAACCCGGCGTTGCTGAGCACCTCGTGCTTCGCGTTGCGTTGCAGCAGCTCGTGCGAGACGTATGCCGACACGGCCATGCCCGCCGCGAACACCAGCGCGAGCACGATGTTGAACTTCAATCGCAAACCCATGGTGCGCCCTCTCCCTTTGCGTGGCGGCCCGGCGCCTGCGGCGCCTGGGGCACAATTCCGTTACGTACCGCGTTACGAATTCTACCCCCGGACGGATTCGAAACTCCTGTGAACCTTGTCACTTGGCTCGCGCGAAATGCTCGCGTGGATCCCGACGGTCCCGCGGTCTGCCGCGGCCGCGCCCCATGGGCGAGCCACGGCGAGCTCGCGCGCCGCGCCGCGCGCTTCGCGCACGGGCTGACCTCGCGCCTCGGCCTTGCCGCCGGAGAGCGGGTCGCCCTCGCCATGCCCAACAGCCCCGAGTACCTGGTTGCCCTGTACGGCACCTGGTGGGCGGGGCTCGCCGCGGTACCCGTCAACGCGAAGCTGCACCCACGCGAAGTAACCTGGATAGTCGGGGACTGTGGGGCCCGCCTTACAGTCGAATCGGCGGGGCAGGTCGCCGACATCGAGGATTCGCTCGAGGCTCCCCTCGCGCAGGCATCGCCGCAGACGCTCGCGTGGATCTTTTACACGAGCGGGACGACGGGGCGACCGAAGGGGGCCATGCTCTCGCACCGCAACCTCGCGCAGATGACCTGGGGCTACTTCGCCGACGTGGACGCGGTTGCGGGCACCGGCCGCCTGCTCCACGCCGCCCCGCTGTCGCACGGCTCGGGCCTCTACAACTTCACCCACCTCGCGCGGGGTGCCGCCCAGGTCCTTCCCGAATCGGACGGCTTCGACGCGGCCGAGGTGCTGGACCTGCTCGCCTGGCATCGAGACGTTTCGTTCTTCGCCGCGCCCACGATGGTCAAGCGCCTCGCCGACGCGGCTCTTGCGGGAGGCGCGCGCGCACCCGGCCTGCAGACCATCGTGTACGGTGGCGGGCCGATGTACGCCGCCGACCTCGATCGCGCCACGCAGGCCTTCGGCCATCGGCTCGCCCAGATCTACGGCCAGGGCGAGAGCCCGATGACGATCACGGCTCTGTCCAAGGTGCACCACGCCGACACGGGCCATCCGCGACATCGCGAGCGTCTCGCCTCGGTGGGCCTGCCGCACAGCGTGGTCGAGGTCGCGATCCGCGATGCCGAAGGGCGCGACCTGCCTGCGGGCGAGGTGGGCGAGGTGTGCGTGCGCGGGGACGTCGTCATGTCAGGGTACTGGAACAATCCCGCCGGGACCGCCACGGCCTTGCGTGACGGCTGGCTCTGGACCGGCGACCTGGCGACCCTCGACGCCGATGGGTTCCTCACGCTCAAGGATCGCAGCAAGGACCTGATCGTGAGCGGCGGGTCCAACATCTATCCGCGCGAGGTGGAGGAGGTGCTGCTCCTGCATCCGAACGTGGCCGAGGCGAGCGTCGTCGGCCGCCCCGATCCGGAGTGGGGCGAGGCGGTCGTGGCCTTCGTGGTCGCGCGCGGCGAGGTCCCGCCGCCGGCCGAGCTCGACCGGCTCTGCCTCGAGCACATCGCGCGCTTCAAGCGGCCGAAGGAGTACCGGTTCGTCGCCAGCCTGCCGAAGAACAACTACGGCAAGGTGGTGAAGACCGAATTGCGCGCGGCGCTTGCCGCGCCCGGAAGGACACGCGCATGAGCCTCTTTCCAGGTTTCCGTTCGCAACGGTTCGCAATCGACGGCCACGAGGTGAACGCCGTCGTGGGCCCGCGCCGGGACGCGCCGGCGATCCTGCTGCTGCACGGCTATCCGCAGACGCATGCGATCTGGCACAAGGTCGCGCCCGTGCTCGCCGAGCGCTACAACGTCGTGGCCACCGACCTGCGCGGCTACGGCGACAGCTCCAAGCCGCCGACCGCACCCGACCACGCGCCCTACTCGAAGCGCGCCATGGCCGCCGAGCAGGTGGCCGCGATGCGCGGCCTCGGGCACGAGCATTTCTTCGTGGTCGGGCACGACCGCGGGGCGCGCGTGGCGCACCGGATGGCGGTGGATCATCCCGGAGCGGTCCGCAAGCTCGCGGTGCTCGACATCGCGCCCACGCTGGCGATGTACGAGAACACCACGGAGGCCTTTGCGCGCGCCTACTGGCACTGGTTCTTCCTCATATTGCCGGCGCCGGTTCCCGAGAAGATGATCGGCGCGGACCCGCTGTTCCTGCTGCGCGCGAAGATGGCCGCGGGCCGCGCCGGCATGAAGCCGTTCGCGCCGGAGGCCTGGGCAGAGTACGAGCGTTGCTTCACCCCCGAGATGATCCACGCGAGCTGCGAGGACTACCGCGCCGCCGCCTCGATCGACCTCGACCACGATCGCTCCGACCGCGAGGCCGGACGCAAGGTGCGCTGCCCGCTGCTCGCGCTCTGGGGCGACCACGGCGTCATCCAGTCGTGCTTCCGGCCGATGGACGAATGGCGTCGCGTAGCCGAAGATGTACGTGGCCGGGCGCTGCCTGCCGGCCACTACCTCCCCGAAGAGATTCCCGACCTGGTCGTCCAAGAGCTGGAGACGTTCCTCGCATGACGCAATACCGCATCGCAGTGGTCGCCGGCGACGGCATCGGCAAGGAAGTCGTTCCCGAAGGCCAGCGGGTGCTGGAGGCCGCGGGCCGCAAGTTCGGCTTCACCTTCAAGTGGGACGAAAAGCCCTGGAGCTGCGAGCACTATGCGAAGCACGGCGAGATGATGCCGAAAGACGGCCTCGCCTCGATCCGGGGGCACGACGCCATCTTCCTCGGCGCCGTCGGATTTCCGGGCGTGCCCGACCACGTGTCGCTCTGGGGCCTGCTGATCCCGATCCGCCGCGGCTTCCAGCAGTACGTGAACCTGCGGCCGGTGCGCCTCATGCCGGGCGTTGCCAGCCCGCTCGCGAACCGCAAGCCGGGCGACATCGATTTCTGGGTGGTGCGCGAGAACAACGAGGGCGAGTACTCCAACGCGGGCGGGCGCATGCACGAGGGCACCGAGCGCGAGATGGCGACGCAGCTGTCCATCTTCACGCGCCATGGCACGGACCGCATCATGCGCTACGCCTTCGAGCTCGCGCGCAAGCGCACGAGGAAGCACGTGACCTCGGCCACGAAGTCCAACGGCATCTCGATCACCATGCCGTACTGGGACGAGCGCTTCAAGGCGATCTCGGCCGAGTACCCGGACGTGAAGACGTCCCAGTACCACATCGACATCCTCACCGCGCACTTCGTCCAGCACCCGGACTGGTTCGACGTCGTCGTGGGCTCGAACCTCTTCGGCGACATCCTCTCGGACCTGGGGCCGGCCTGCACCGGCACCATCGGCATCGCGCCCTCGGCCAACCTCAACCCGGAGCGCGAGTTCCCCTCGTGCTTCGAGCCGGTGCACGGCAGCGCGCCCGACATCTACGGCAGGAAGATCGCCAATCCGATCGGACAGATCTGGTCGGGCGCAATGATGCTGGAGCACCTCGGCCAGAAGGCGGCGGGCGACGCGATCGTGGCCGCGATCGAGCGCGTGCTGAAGGAAGGGCCGCGCACGCGCGACATGGGCGGCAGCGCCGGCACCGAGGACGTGGGCAAGGCCATTGCGCAGGCGCTCGACTGAACGCACGATGAACGCCGCCTGATACGACAACCACGAGGAGATCGACATGAAACGACGTGACTTCATCATCGCCGGGGGTGCCGCGGCCGCATCGCTCGCCCTGCCCGCGCACGCGGCGTTCCCCGAGAAGCCGGTGCGCTACATCATCCCGTTCGCGCCGGGCGGCGAATCGGATATCGCCGCGCGGCTGCAGCAGGAAGTGTTCCGCAAGAAATTCGGCCAGGAGCTGGTGGTGGAGTCCAAGCCCGGCGCCGGGGGCGGGCTCGCCTGGTCGCAACTCAACACCTTCGCGGGCGACGGCTACACCATCATGGGCTCGAACCTGCCGCACATCGTGCTGCAGCCGCTCGAGGGCAACGTCCAGTACAAGACCGAGGACATCACCAACATCCACTTCTTCCAGTACACGCCGGACGCCATCGTGGTGCGCAACGAGTCGCCCTTCAGGACCTACCAGGAGCTCGTCGCCGCGGCGAAAGCCAAGCCCGCCACGCTCAACTTCGCCGGGTCGGGGAGCAACTCCGCCAACCACGCGGCCCACGCGCGCCTGAACCAGGCCGCCGACATCAAGACGACCTACGTCGCCTTCAAGGGCACGGGCGATCTCCTCTCGTCGCTCCTCGGCGGGCACGTGGACGGCGCGATGTCGTATTCGTCGCTGGGGCTCGCGCAGAAGGGCAAGGTGCGCCTGCTGGCGGTGGCCACGCCGCAACGACTGCCGTACTTTCCCGACGTCCCCACCTTTCGCGAGCTCGGCGTCGACTGGGTCGACGGCGCCTACCGCGGGATCGCGGCGCCCAAGTCCACGCCCGAGGACATCCGCAAGCGCCTCTCCGACATCGTGGCCGAGATCAACCAGGACGCCGAGTTCCGCCGCAAGATGAACGAGCAGGGCATGGAGCTCGTCCACGTCACCTACGACAAGATGTCGGCATTCCTCGAGGAACGCAAGAAGGCCTACGTGGACTCGGCCCGGCTCCTGGGCCTCGCCAAGTAGGCGTTTGGCGGCATCCGGGGATGCCTGACATAATCCCTGAGCCGCCGCCAGTTCGAAGGGCGCACGCCACCTAGGAGGAGAGGATGAAAGTCGGTCACCCGAAAGACTTCTGGAGCGGGATCATGTTCATCGTCATCGGCGTGTTGTTCGCCGTGGTGGCGAAGGGCATCAAGTTCGGCGACTCCGTTCTGGTCGCCGGTTACGCGATGGGAACCCCGGCGCGCATGGGCCCCGCGTTCTTCCCCTTCTGGCTGGGGCTGATCCTGATCCTGTTCGGGGTCATCATCGCGGTGAACGGCTATCGCACCAAAGGCGGCCCCGATTCGGCGTTCCCGCACTTTCACTGGCGCGCGATCGCGTATGTCCTGGGCTCGGTGATCATCTTCGGCCTGATCCTCAAGCCCGTCGGCATGCTGCTCGCCGGCATCGTCCTCGTGATCGTGTCCAGCATCGGCAATCCGGAGAAGTCGCCGATGAAGACTACCGTGATACTCGCGGTCGGCCTGGTCGTCTTCTGCGCGCTCGTGTTCGTCTGGGGGCTCAAGCTGCCGATTCCGCTCTGCCCGGACGTCGAAGCAATCCAGTCCTCCATCGGCTTCTGCCGCGGCTAGGGAAAAAATCCATGGGCGAAATCCTCTCCAACCTCTACCTCGGCTTCGGCGTCGCGCTGACGTTCCAGAACGCCATGTACTGCTTCATCGGCGTGCTCCTCGGAACGCTGATCGGCGTGCTGCCGGGCATCGGGCCGGTGGCGACCATCTCGATGCTGCTGCCGGCCACCTTCGTGCTGCCGCCGATCTCGGCGCTGATCATGCTCGCGGGCATCTACTACGGCGCGTCGTACGGCGGCTCCACCACGGCGATCCTGGTGAACCTGCCGGGAGAGGTGTCCTCGGTGGTCACCTGCATAGACGGCTACCAGATGGCCCGGCAGGGCCACGCCGGCAAGGCGCTCGGCGTGGCGGCGCTCGGCTCCTTCTTCGCCGGCACCGTGGCGACCATGCTGATCGCCGCGTTCGCGCCGCCGCTCGCGGAGTTCGCGCTCAAGTTCGGGCCCGCGGACTACTTCTCGCTGATGATCCTAGGCCTGATCGCGGCCGTCGTGCTCGCGCACGGGTCGCTCATCAAGGCGATCGCGATGATCGTCCTGGGCCTGCTGATCGGGTTGATCGGCACCGACGTGAACTCGGGGGTCGCGCGCTACAGCTTTGGCCTGCCGGAGCTGATCGACGGCATCGGCATCGGCACCATCGCGATGGGCACCTTCGGCTTCTCGGAGATCGTGCGCAACCTGGAGCAGGGCGAGAAGCGCGAGGTCTTCACCAAGAGCATCACGGGGCTGCTGCCCAACTGGACCGACATCAAGCAGTCGACCTGGCCGGTCCTGCGCGGCACCGCGCTCGGCTCTTTCCTCGGCATCCTGCCCGGCGGCGGGCCGACGCTGGGCTCGTTCTCGGCCTACACGCTGGAAAAGAAGATGGCGAAGGACCCGTCGCGCTTCGGCAAGGGCGCCATCGAAGGCGTCGCCGCGCCCGAGGCGGCCAACAACGCGGCCGCGCAGACGTCCTTCATCCCGCTGCTCACGCTCGGCATCCCGTCGAACCCGGTGATGGCGCTGATGATCGGCGCGATGATCATCCACGGCATCCAGCCGGGGCCGCAGATCATGACGGCGAAGCCCGACCTCTTCTGGGGAATGATCGCCAGCATGTGGGTGGGGAACCTGATGCTCGTCATCCTCAACCTGCCGCTGATCGGCATGTGGGTGAAGCTGCTCACCCTCGAATACCGCTTCCTCTACCCCGCGATCCTGCTGTTCTGCTGCATCGGGGTGTATTCGATCAGCAACGCCACGATGGACGTCTACCTGGCGGCGCTCTTCGGCTTCATCGGCTACGCCTTCATCAAGCTGGAGTGCGAACCCGCGCCGCTGCTGCTGGGCTTCGTGCTGGGACCGATGATGGAGGAGAACCTGAGGCGCGCGCTTCTGCTCTCGCGTGGCGATCCGATGGTGTTCTTCACGCGCCCGATCAGCCTCACGCTGCTGATCATCACCGCGATCCTCATCGTGATCGTGGTGAGCCCGGCGATCTCGAAGAAGCGCGCCGAGGCCTTCCAGGAGGAGGCCGTCTAGGGAATCAGCGCGGGGAGCTCGGCGAGGCTCCTGATCGTCTCGTCGGGCCGCACCCCCAGGCGCTCCACCGGCGCGCCCGCGCGATTGACCCAGAAGACCTGGAAGCCGAAGGTCTTGGCGCCCGCGGCGTCCCAGCCGTTGGATGAAACGAAACCCATGAGCGTGCGCGGCACGCCGAGGCTGTCCTCGGCGATGCGGTAGACCGATGGCGCGGGCTTGAACGTCTTCGCGGTGTGCACGCTCAGCACCCCGCCGCGGAAGCGCTCCCGCAGGCCGTTGTGATCGACCACGGCGTTGAGCATGTCCGGATGGCCGTTGGACAGGATCGCCAGGGGTTTCCTCGCCGCGAGAGCCTCGAGCACGGGCGCGGCGTCGGGAAACACGGCGAGGCGGCGATACTCGTCGAGGAGCGCGAGACGCTGCCGGTCCTCGGGTTCGATCCCCAGCGACTCGAACGACCACTCGAGCGCTGACAGGGTCACGCGGCTGAAGTCCTCGTAGTTGCCCATGAGCGAGCGCTGCCAGGTGTATTCGAGCTGCTTGGATCGCCACGCGGACGACAGCGCCGCGCCCTTGCCGGGGAAGAAGGACTCCGCCAGCGCCGCGACAGAGTGCACGTCGAAGATCGTGCCGTACGCGTCGAACACAAGCGCTGATACTTCCCTCGACATCGGCTTTGCCCCTTTTTGCCGATGCTACCATCTGTCCTCCGCACCCCCGATGGGCGCCGCGCTCCGCTGGGGCAAGGTGACCCACATCAAGCCGGAGTGACCCGAATGTTCGGTTGGAGCTTCCCCTATCGGTCCCAGCGCATGCCGGTGCTGGCGAAAAACGTCGTCGCGACGTCGCAGCCGCTCGCCGCGCAGGCCGGGCTCGCCATGCTCGCCATCGGCGGCAACGCCGTCGATGCAGGCCTCGCGGCCGCCATCACGCTCACGGTCGTCGAGCCGACCTCGAACGGCATCGGCTCGGACGCCTTCGCGATCCTCTGGGATGGCCAGCGGCTCGTGGGCCTCAACGCTTCGGGCCGCTCGCCCGCGGGCTGGACGCCCGAACGCTTCGCCGGCAAGTCCGCGATGCCGACCCTCGGCTGGGACTCGGTCACGGTTCCCGGGTGCGTCTCGGCGTGGGTGACGCTGTCCAAGCGCTACGGCAAGCTCCCCTTCGAGCAGCTCTTCGAGGCCGCGATCCGCTACGCGCGCGAGAGCTTCATGGTCTCGCCCATCACCGCGGTGAGCTGGGCCAACCAGGCGGTCGATCGCAAGCGCTTCTCCGAGTTCGCCTGGACCTTCCTCCCCAAGGACCGCGCGCCCTACGCCGGCGAGCGCTTCTTCTGTCCGCAGCAGGCCGAGACGCTCGAGGAGATCGCCGCGACCAAGGGCGAGAGCTTCTACCGCGGGACGCTCGCACAGCGCATCGCGCTCGCCAGCCAGGCCGACGACGGCGCGATGACGGCCGACGACCTCGCCGCGCACCAGTGCGACTGGGTGGATCCGATCTCGATCGAGTATCGCGGCTACCACCTGCACGAGATGCCGCCCAACGGGCAGGGCATCGCCGCCCTCATCGCCCTCGGCATCCTGCGCAACCACGACCTGGCCGCGCTCCCGGTGGATTCCGCCGACAGCCTGCACCTGCAGATCGAGGCGATGAAGATGGCGCTCGCGGACACGTGGGCGAACGTGACGGATCAGGCGGCCATGCGCGTCACGAACGAGCAGATGCTGGACGCAGGCTACCTCGCGGGGCGCGCGAAGCAGGTCGACATGAAGCGCGCGCAGGAACACAAGGCCGAGATCCCCAAGGGCGGCGGCACGATCTACCTCACCACCGCCGACGAGCGCGGCATGATGTTCTCGTACATCCAGTCCAACTACATGGGATTCGGCTCGGGCATCGTCGTGCCCGGCACCGGCATCAGCATGCAGAACCGCGGCGCCGGGTTCAGCCTGAAGCCCGGCCACCCGAACCTCGTGGGCCCGCGCAAGCGCCCGTTCAACACCATCATCCCGGGCTTCCTCACGCGCGACGGCCAGCCGGTGATGTCGTTCGGCGTCATGGGCGGCAACATGCAGGCGCAGGGCCACGTGCAGATGGTCACGCGGCTGGTCGACTACGGGCAGAACCCGCAGGCCTGCTCGGATGCCCCGCGCTGGATCGTGAACAACGACTTCACCGTGAGCGTCGAGGACGCGATGCCAGCCGCCGTGAAGGAGGAGCTCGCGCGTCGCGGCCACCGCATGGTGCCGTCCGACCGGCCGATGTTCGGCTTCGGCGGGGCGCAGCTCATCCACCGCTTCGAGGACGGCTACTGCGCGGCGAGCGACCACCGCAAGGACGGCGGGGCGATTGGGTTCTGAAGTCCTCTTCCCGACCACGCTCGTCGGGAGCTTTCCACAGCCCGACTGGCTGATCGACCGCGCGAAGCTCGCCGGCCGCTTTCCGCCGCGCGTGCGCGCGCGCGAGCTCTGGCGAATTCCGGAGCCGTGGCTCGCCGAGGCGCAGGACGACGCCACGGTCCTCGCGATCAGGGCCCAGGAGGAGGCGGGCCTCGACATCGTCACCGACGGCGAGATCCGGCGCGAGAGCTACTCGAACCGCTTCGCCACCGCGCTCGAGGGCGTGGACATCGACAATCCGGGCACGGCGCTCGACCGCTCGGGCCACCCGAACCCGGTGCCGCGCATCGTGGGACGGATCCGCCGCAAGCACGCCGTCGAGGTCGAGGATCTCAGGTTCCTGAAGCGCCACACCGCGCGCAAGGTGAAGATCACGGTGCCAGGCCCGTTCACCATGTCCCAGCAGGCGCAGAACGATTTCTATCCGACCGCCGAGGCGGCCGCGATGGACTATGCGGAGGCCGTGAACGCGGAGATCCGCGACCTCTTTGCCGCGGGCGCCGATGTCGTCCAGGTCGACGAGCCGTACATGCAGGCGCGGCCCGAGAAGGCGCGCGAATTCGGCCTGAAGGCGCTCAACCGCGCGCTCGAGGGCATCACCGGCACGACCGCCGTGCACATCTGCTTCGGCTACGCGGCCATCATCCACGAGCGCCCGAGCGGCTACTCGTTCCTGCCCGAGCTCGCCGGGTGCACCTGCCGCCAGGTGTCGATCGAGACCGCGCAGTCGAGGCTCGATTGCAAGGTGCTGGAGTCGTTGCGCGGCAAGAGCGTCATGGTCGGGTGCCTCGACCTGAGCGACCCCACGGTCGAATCCGCGCACACCGTGGCCGAGCGGATCCGCCGCGCGCTGCCCTACGTCGCGAAGGAGTCGGTCATCCTCGCGCCCGACTGCGGGATGAAGTACCTGCCGCGCGAGTCGGCAGTCGGCAAGATGCGCGCGATGGTCGAAGCCGCGAAGATCCTGCGGGCGGAATTCGGCGCCTGACGCGGACGGCCCCTTGCCCTATCTCCAGCTTGACGTCCCCCGAACCTACCCCGCCGAGGTGAAACGCCGCCTCGCGCGTCGCATGGGTGAAATCTACGCACGCGTGATGCAGACGAGCGCCAGCCGGGTCCGCGTGGCTTTCCGCGAGCTGCCGGAGGGAAACCTCTGGCATTGCACCGGGGGCGAGCCGCGGCCAGGCGTCGTGCTCGCCTGCGACGTCCGCCGTGGGCGCACGGTGGAGCAACGCGCCGCGCTCGCCGAGGAGCTGATCGGGGCCTGCCGCGAGATGCTCGAGCTGCCGGGCGACGTGCTGGTCGAGTTCACCCAACATTCCGGCGACGAGCTCTACCGCGAGGGCAAGGGGATGGCGGAGGACTGGACGCCGGAATAGGCGCGCTGCGCCAAAGCCGGCGCGTGGCTAGCGCCCGCCGCCCTTCACGAAGTCGATCGAGGCCTGGAAGAGCGCGAGGTCCTGCGCGTATTCCGCCGCGTCCGCCCGGTTGATCTGGATCCACTCCCTGGAGCTCGGCATCCCCGCGGGCTGGAAGGTGCCGACGTTCTCGCGCGAGAACTGCAGCTCCCGCGCCGCGGCCACCGGCAGCCTCAGCCCCACGCCCTCGCCGCTGATGCACGCGAACATCCGGTCGCCCACGAAGTAGGCGTCGAGACCGTTGATCTTCTTGCCCACGACGCCCTGGAGCGGCAGCAACAAGGCGTCGACCTGCGCCTTGCGTGTGGGTTCCGGGGCAGCTTTGGTAGCCATCGTACTAGTGTAGCCGTACTACAGTACTGGTTGGCATGCCGCTTGCAGTCCTCAGGGGCGCACATTCGCGGAGAACAGAACATGAACAGGGCTGGCGGCTTCACGTTGATAGAACTCATGATCGTGGTGGCCATCATCGGGATCCTGGCCGCCATAGCGATCCCGGCCTACCAGGACTACACGGTACGCGCAAAAGTGACGGAACTCGTCAATATGGCAGGCGTGTGCAAGAGTTCGGTCGGCGAGTTCTACCAGTCCCGCACCAAGATGCCGCCGACGACGGCCGAGTCGGGATGCCCCGACTCCAAGACCGTCAACGCGAAGACGCCGATCGTCACCAACGGCCTCATCGAGGTGCAGGCCGACGGCGGTCTGAGGACCCAGCTCATCGCCGCGGGATCGGGGACCGCGCTGGTTTTCACCCCGATGTGCGGCTCCCCCGCGACGCCGGCGTGCACGGGCTCGGCGGTCGCCGAGTGGGACTGCAAGCTCAACACCACGATCAAGCCCAAGTACCTGCCGACCGAGTGCCGCTAGTCTCCCTGCTGGGGTAGCGCCTGCGCCGGCGCTTCGTGCCGGCGCCCGAATCGCGCCGACACTTTCCGCCCGAGCGCATCGAGGTAGGTGTAGAGCACCGGCACCACGACGAGCGTGAGCAGCGTCGAGGTGATGATCCCCCCGATCACCGCGCGTCCCATCGGAGCGTTCTGCTCGCCGCCGTCGGCCGAGCCGATCGCCATCGGCAGCATGCCGAAGATCATCGCCAGGGTGGTCATCAGGATCGGGCGAAGGCGCACCTGGCCCGCATCCAGGATCGCGTCATGGCGCGACTTGCCCGCGCGCAGCCCCTGGTTGGTGAAGTCCACGAGCAGGATCGCATTCTTCGTGACCAGCCCCATCAGCATGATGATGCCGATGATGGAGAAGATGTTGAGGGTGCTGCCGGTGAGCAGGAGTGCCAGGAACACCCCGATCAGCGTGAAGGGCAGCGAGGCCATGATCGCGAGCGGCTGCAGGAAGCTGCCGAACTGCGAGGCGAGGATGATGTAGATGAAGATCACCGCCATGCCGAGCGCGGCGACCGCGGCGGTGAACGACTCCTGCATGTCCTGCTGCTGGCCGGCGACGTCGAAGCGGTACCCGGGCGGCAGCTCGATCGTCTTCAGCAAGGCCTGCACGTCGTTGCCGACGTCGCCCGACGGCCTGCCTTCGACGTTTGCGTACAGGCCCACGCGCCGCTGCAACTCCTGGCGCTTGATGATCTGCGGGCTGGTCGAGTTCTGGAACTCCACCACCTGGCGCAGCGGCACCAGCACCGGGGAGCCGTCCTGGGCGGGCTTGGAGCTCACGACGTAGAGGTCGCCCAGGTCGCCCACGATGCGCCTGCCCGACCTGGGCAGCTGCACGTTCACCTCGTAGTTCTGCCCGTCGGGGGCGAGCCAGTGGCCGATCACGTCACCGGCCACGAACGGCCGCACCGCCGCGCCGATCTGCTGCACCGTGAGCCCCAGGTCGCTCGCGAGCTCGTTGTTCACCTTGATGGTGATCGCGGGGTTGTTGGCCTTGAGGCTGCTTTCGAGGTCGACGATGCCCTTGATCTTCGCCATCTTCGCCAGCGTGTCGTTGCTGATGCGCTCGAGCTCGTCGTTGGAGGGGCCCAGGAGGTTGATCCAGATCGGGCGGTTGTAGCCCACGGCGAGCTCGATCCCGGGAATCGCGCGGATCTTGGCGCGCACCTCGTTCTCGAAGTCCTTCACCGGCATGCGCGCCACCTTGTGGCGATCGGCGAGGCGCACATCCACGCGGGCGATGTTGCGGCCCTCGCCGGTGCCGACGTTGGAGGTGATGAAGTCGACGAACGGGTAGGCGCGCACGATCGCCTCGACCTGGCGCGTCTTGGCGTCGGTGTATTCGAGGCTCGAGCCCACCGGCATCGTGAGGCGGAAGGACGTGCGGCCCTCGTCCGACTCGGGCACGAACTCGGTGCCCACCAGCGGAAGCACGAAGAAGCTCGCCACGAAGATCGCGAGGGCGAGCGCGAGCACCTTCTTGCGGTTGCCGAGCGCCCATTCCAGCAGCTCGCCGTAGCGGTGGTGCGCCCATTCGACGCCGTCTTCGACGCGCGCCATGACGCGGCCCAGCCACGGCACGCGCGCAAAGCGGCTCTCGGCCGGGTCGCGCCAGATCGCCGAGAGCATGGGGTCGAGCGTGAAGCTCACGAAGAGCGACACCAGCACCGCGACCGCGACCGTGATGCCGAACTGGAAGAAGAAGCGGCCGATGATTCCCGACATGAACGCCACCGGCACGAACACCGCGACGATGGCGAAGGTGGTCGCCATCACCGCCAGCCCGATCTCGTCGGTGCCCTCGCGCGCGGCGCGGTAGTGGTCCTTGCCCATGCCCAGGTGGCGCACGATGTTCTCGCGCACCACGATCGCGTCGTCGATCAGCAGGCCGATGCACAACGACAGCGCCATCAGCGTGAGGAAGTTCAGCGTGAAGCCGAACATGTACACGGCCATGAAGGTGGCGATCACCGAGATCGGGAGCGTGAGGCCGGTGATGATCGTGCTGCGCCACGAATGCAGGAACAGGAAGACGATGAAGACGGTCAGCAGCGCCCCTTCTACGATGGTGACCTTGACGCCGTTCAGGGACTTCTCGATCCAGTCGACGTCGGCGTAGACGACCTGCAACGTCACGTCCGGCGGCAGCGAGCTCTTGAGCTTCTCCACCGCGGCCTTGGCGCCGCGGCCCACCTCGACCACGTTGGCGTCCTGGACCTTGAGGACCTGCAGCGTGAGGCCGGGCTTGCCGTTGATGCGCGAGAGCGAATCCGCCTCTTTCTCGCCGTCGACGATTTCGGCGACCTGGTCGAGGTAGACCGGGCCCTTGGCGCGCCGGGCGACGATCACCTTGCCGAAGCCCGCCGGTTCCTTGATGCGGCCCTCGATGCGCACCAGCTGCTCGGTCGGTCCCTGCACGATCTTGCCCGCGGGCACGTCCATGTTGGCCGCGCGGATCGCCGCGACGACCTCGTCCACGCCCACGCCCTGCGACTGCATCTGGGCGGGCTTCAGGTTGACGAGCACCTGCCGGGCCACGCCGCCCGAGACGTCGATGCGGCCCACGCCGTTCACGTTCTGCAGGCGCTTCACGATCACCTGCTCGGTCATCGTGGTGAGCTCGCGCAGGGTGCGCGTGTCGGAGAAGACGGCGAGCGAGACGATCGGCTGCGCGTTGTCGAAGTCGCCGCGCAGCACCAGCGGATCCTTCACCTCGCGCGGGAAGCCCGGCCGCACGAGCGCGATCTTGTCGCGCACGTCCTGGATCGCGCGCTCCATGTTGGTGTCGAGCCGGAACTCGATGTAGGTCTCGCCGCGTCCTTCCCAGGCGTTGGAGCGGATCGTCTTCACGCCGTTGACCGTGTTGACGACCTCCTCGATCGGCTTGTTGATGTCGTTCTCGACCGCCTCAGGCGCCGCGCCCGGGTACTGGACCTGGATGAACGCGAACGGCACGGTGATGTCGGGCATGCGCTCGACGCGCAGCCGGTTGTACGAGAAGAGTCCCAGGACGCAGAGCGCCACCATGACCATGGTGGCGAACACCGGCTGGTTGATGCTGGTGCGGGTGATCCACATGGTGCGCTCCTCAACCGGCCTTGGCCGGGGTCGGTTCGGCGGGCTTCAGGCGCGCGGGCGCCCCGGCCTTCAGGCCCGAGACGCGCGCGGCGACCACGTTCATGCCCCTCTCGAGGCCGCTCACGATCTCGGCCACGCCCTCGGCCTGCTGGACCGTCCCGACCTTCACCGGCCGGCGCGCGATCTTGTCGTTCTCGATGGTGTAGACGAACGCCTGCCCCGACTCTTCACGGATCGCGGTGACCGGAACGACCGCGGCGGGTTGCGGCCGGTCGAGGACGATGTTGCCCTTGGCGAACATGCCGCCGCGCAGCGCCCCGTCGCGGTTGGCCACCGAGATGTAGAGGACGATCGAGCGCGACCCGGGTTGCGCGGTCGGGTTGATGCGTTCGATGCGCCCCTCGAAACTGCGTTCGCCAAAGCCGTCGACGCGGAACGTCGCCGCCTGCCCGGTCTTCACCGACGGGATCTCGGAGGCCGGCGCGGGCGCCTCGATCTCCATGCGGGCGAGGTCGACCAGCGTGAAGAGCGGCTGGTCGACGCCGACCTTCTCGCCCGCGTTCACCGTTTTCGCGGCGACGATGCCTGCGATCGGCGCGCGCACCTGGGCGTCGTCGAGGGCCTTGCGGGCGATGCGCAGCTGCGCCTCCTGGGAACGCATCGACGCCGCGCTCGCCTCGAAGGTGCTTTCGTTGGTGTCGTAGGCGTTCTGCGAGATGAACTTCTGGCGCAGGAGCTGCTGGCTGTTGGCGCGGTTCTTCTCCGCGATGTTCAGGCGCGCCTTCGCCTCCTCGAGGGCCGCCACCTGCGCGTCGACGCGCGACTGCAGGTCGGTCACGTCGATCTGCGCGAGCAGCTGCCCTTCCTTCACCGCTTCGCCCTCGCGCGCCAGCACGCGCGTGACCTCGCCCGGGACCTTGGACTTGACCGCGGTCTGCACCACGGGCGACAGCGACCCGGAGAAGGGAATCGCGCGCACCAGGCTGCGCACCTCGACCACGGCGATGTCGGCGGGGGTGAACTCGAGGGTCACCGGTCCGTCCTTCTTCTGTTCCGGCTTGGCCTGCGTGGCGCGCAATCCGACCAGCGAGGCGATGATGGCGACCACGACGATCGAGACGATCAGGGGCTTCTTGCGCAGGGACATGGCGGTCTTTCAGGCGTCGTTTATGCGCTCCCTCGTCGGGCCGCGCTCCTGCCCCTTTGGATGCCGGGGCTCGTCGCGGTGGATTCGGACGCCGCGAAAAAGGTGAGCGAATTATAAGCCCCTGACCTGCAGGGGCTTTGTGACATATTCCCGCGCCGCCTGGGCGAGCATCTCGCCGGGGGGCGCGGCCGGCACCGGCGCAAGCCCCAGGAAGGCGAAGGCATGCCGGAGCAGGTCGGGGGCGGCGGCCGGGTCGACCGCGTGCGCGCCCGACTGCTTCGAGAGCTTCTGCCCGGTCGAGTCCGTCACCACGGGGAAGTGCAGGTAGCGCGGCGTGGAATAACCCAGGGCGCGCTGCAGCAGGATCTGGCGCGGCGTGGACCAGAGGAGGTCCGCCCCGCGCACGACGTCGGTGATGCCCTGTTCGGCGTCGTCGACCACCACGGCGAGCTGGTACGCGTGCAGGCCGTCGCGGCGCTTCACCACGAAGTCGCCGATGTCGCGCGCGACGTTCTGCGACACCGTGCCGATCGCCCGGTCGACGAACGTGACCGGCGACTCGGCCGCGATCATGCGCTCGGCGAGACCCGCGGCAGGGGCAAGGGCGAGGTGGCGGCACGTTCCGGGATAGATCGCGCCTTCGAGTCCCACCAGCCCCGAATCGGCGATCTCCTTGCGCGAGCAGCGGCAGCGGTAGACATACCCCTCGCCGCGCAGGCGCTCGAGCGCCGCTTCGTAGCGAGCCGTGCGCCGGCCTTGCCACTCGACCTCGCCATCCCAGGCGAGCCCGAACGACTCGAGGGTGCGAAGGATGTCCTCGGCCGCGCCGGGTACGGTGCGCGTCGCGTCGACGTCCTCGATGCGCACCAGCCAGCGGCCGCGTGCCGCGCGCGCATCGAGCCAGCTCGCGACTGCGGTCACGAGCGAGCCGAAGTGCAGTGGGCCGGTGGGCGACGGCGCGAAGCGCCCGACGTACGCGCTCACGAGAGCAGCTCCGCGCACACCAGCGGATCGGCGAGGCGCTTCACGAACCAGCGCAACGCCTTGCCCACGTCGCCCGGTCTCCAGGCCACGAACAGCTCCCCGGGCGCACGCTCGGGCTCCGTGCGCACGATCTTCAGGCGCCCGGCGGCGGCCTCGCGCTCGGCGATCCACGACGGCAGGAAGCCCACGCCCAGCCCGGCGATGTGCGCGGCGGCCTTGTCCTCGATGGTGGGCACGGTGAGGACGTCGCGGCCGGAGAGCATGCCCACGGTGCGCGGCGGCAGCAGCCGCGATGAATCGGCCACGCTGACCGCACGGTGCCGCTGCACCAGCGCCTCGTTGACGGGCTCGCGCTCGGAGGCGAGCGGGTGGAATGGCGCGGCCACGAGCAGCATGCGTACCCGGCCCAGGGGTTGGGTCGCGTAGTTGCGCCCCGAGGGCGCATCGCCGCTCGCGCCGATGACGAGGTCGGCCCTGGCCGAGGCCAGGGCATCCCAGGTGCCGCCGAGGACCTCGGCCGCGATCCTGAGGCGCGTCCCCGAATTTTCTTCGTAGAACTCGGCCACGATCCCGTAGAGCTTGTGGACGGCGACGAGCGTGTCGACCGCGATGCGCAACTCCGACTCCCAGCCGCGTGCCACCTGCTGCACCCGGCACTCTAGGTCCGCGGCCGCCTCGAGCAGCTTGCGCCCCTCGCGCAGCAGCTCGCGTCCCGCTTCGGTGAGGACCGCCCGGTGGCCGCGCCGATCGAACAGCTCCACGCCGAGCGCCTCCTCGAGCTGGCGCACGGAGTAAGTGATTGCTGACGGTACCCGATGCAACTCGCCAGCCGCGGCCGAGAAGGATCCTTTACGGTCGATGGCATCCAAAACCTGAATGGATTCAATGGTTAGACGCATACATTCAATAATTTCGAACGAAAACCTCCAAATTCTTCGCTTTCATTCGAAAAATCGCAACCCCATCATGGCTCTGAGTGATTCAACGAGCATGAACAAGGAGGTCCACATGATCGACGTACGCCGCGCCAGCGAACGCGGCCATGCCCAGCACGGCTGGCTCGACTCGTTCCACAGCTTCTCCTTTGCCGACTACTACGACCCGGAGCACATGGGGTTCGGTCCGCTGCGCGTGATCAACGAGGACCGGGTGCGGCCGGGCAAGGGTTTCGGCACGCACGGGCACCGCGACATGGAGATCATCAGCTACGTGCTCGAAGGCGGCCTCACCCACAAGGACTCCATGGGCAACGGCTCGACCATCCGGCCGGGCGACGTCCAGCGCATGAGCGCCGGCACCGGCGTGATGCACAGCGAGTCCAACGCCTCGGACAGTGACCCGGTTCACTTCCTGCAGATCTGGATCGAGCCCAACCGCCGCGGCGTGAAGCCGGGCTACGAGGAGAAGCGCTTCGAGGCCGACTCCAAGCGCGGGCGCCTGCGGCTCATCGCCTCGCCGGACGGGGCCGAAGGCTCGGTGACCCTGAACCAGGACGCACGCCTCTATGCCGCGCTGCTGGACGGCGGGGAGGCGGTGGAACACGCGATGGCACCGGATCGCCGGGTGTACCTGCATGTGGTCCGCGGCGAGATCGAGGCGAACGGGCAGGCCCTTGGCCCCGGGGATGCGATGAAGCTCACGCGCGAGAGCCGCATTCAGCTGGCCCATGCGCGTGCCGCCGAAGTGCTGCTGTTTGACCTGCCCTGACCGAGGAGGCAAGGAGATGACGACGACTATCCAAAACGCCCGCGCCGTGGAGCGCGTGGTGAAGTCGCAGATCGCCCCGGTGGGCACCTTCACCGTGCGCCGCGCGCTGCCTGACCGCAATCGCCATTCCGTGGGACCGTGGGTGTTCCTCGACCACTTCGGGCCGTTCGAGGTCACGCCCGGCAAGGACGGCGTCGGCGCGCATCCGCACGCCGGCATCGAGACGGTCACCTACCTGCTCTCCGGCCGCCAGGAGCATCGAGATTCGGCGGGCCACGTCGGCATCGTCGCGAAGGGCGGTGCCCAATGGATGACCGCGGGTCGCGGCATCGTGCACGCCGAGAGGCCCAGGCCCACGACCGCGGAGGAGCACACCCTTCACGGGATCCAGCTGTGGACCACGCTGCCGCGCGCGCTGAAGCAGATGGCGCCGCGCTACCAGAACCTCGCGGCCGGGAGCGTGCCGGTGGTGGAGCGCGACGGCGCGACCCTTCGAGTGGTGGGCGGGGAGATGGATGGCGTGAAGGGGCCGGGCGAGACGCTCATGCCGCTGGTCGTCGCGCACGTGACCGTCGCTCCGGGCCGCCGCTTCGAAGCGCCCGCACCGGCGGATTTCGAGATGGCCGCCTACGTGATCGCCGGGCAGGGACGCTTCGGCGAGGAGGGCGCGACAGCGGGCGAACTCGTGCTGTGGCGCAACGAGGATGCGTCGATCGAATTCGCCAACGCGGGCGATGAGCCGCTCGAGGTGCTCGTGATCGGGGGCGCGCCGGCGGAGGGGCCGCTGGTGTTCCACGGTCCGTTCGTGATGAACAGCGTCGAGCAGGTTCGCGCCGCGGAGATCGCCTATCGCACCGGGCGGATGGGCACGCTGGATGAATAGCCGATGATCCGCGTCCTCGTGTTCGCGGGCAGCGCGCGCCGCCAGTCGCTCAACAAGAAGCTCGCGCGCGTGGCCGCGCAGGCCGTGCGCGAGGCGGGCGCCGAGGCGACCTTCGTCGATCTCGACGACTACCCCATGCCGGTCTATCACGGCGACCTCGAGGCCGAGCAGGGCATGCCCGAAAGCGCCCGCCGGCTGCGGGATCTCTTCCTGTCGCACGACGCCCTGCTGGTGGCCTCGCCCGAGAACAACCAGTCGATCGCCTCGCTGCTGAAGAACGTGATCGACTGGCTGTCGCGCGACATCGGCGACGGCCGGGGCGACAACAGCGGGCTTGCGCCCTACCGCGGCAAGGTCGCCGGGATCATGAACGCGACACCCGGGCCGTATGGCGGCGTGCGCCACCTCTTCCACCTGCGCCAGGTGCTCTCGGGCCTGGGTGTCCTGGTCCTCCCCCAGCAGGTGCAACTCGCCCATGCCGACAACGCGTTCGACGAGGCCGGCGGCCTCACCGACGCGCGCGCCGCGAAGGCGCTGGCCACCCTCGCCCGCAACCTGGTCGAGCTCTCGGGCCGGCTCGCATAGGCGCCGGCTATCGCCCGAATAGGAAAATACGATTGGTCGCGCGGGCGCGCTTGCTTCAATCTGGCCGCATCCCCATGTAAGGATCGAGCACCATGGCTACCCGGAAATCCATAACCCCCATCGACATCGGCATCTCCGAGAAGGACCGCAGCCGCATCGCCGACGGCCTCGCCCGCCTGCTCGCCGACAACTATTCCCTCTACCTCAAGACCCACAACTTCCACTGGAACGTGACCGGGCCGATGTTCCAGACCCTGCACGTGATGTTCATGGAGCAGTACAACGAGCTCTGGATCGCGCTCGACCAGATCGCGGAGCGCATTCGCGCGCTCGGCTTCCCCGCGCCGGGAACCAACTCCGAGTTCGCGCGCCTCACCTCCATCAAGGAGACTGCGGGCGTGCCCGACGCCCGCGAGATGGTGCGCCTGCTGGTGCAGGGTCACGAGGCGGTGGCGCGGACCGCCCGCAAGATCTTCCCGGCCGTCGAGAAGGCGAACGACCAGCCGACCATGGACCTGCTGACGCAGCGCCTGCAGGTGCACGAGAAGACCGCGTGGATGCTGCGCTCCCTACTGGAGGCTTGAATGGCCGTCGTCGAACTGACCAAGGAAAACTTCGAAAAGGTCGTGACCTCGAACCCGACCGTGATCGTGGACTACTGGGCGCCCTGGTGCGGGCCCTGCCGCGGATTCGCGCCGGTGTTCGAGAAGGTGTCCGAGGCGCACCCGGACGTCGTGTTCGCCAAGGTGAACACCGACGAAGAGCAGGAGATCGCAGCGCACTTCCAGATCCGCTCGATTCCCACGCTCATGGTCTTCCGCGACCAGGTGATCGTGTTCTCGCAGCCCGGCGCGCTTCCCCAGGGGGCGTTCGAGCAGGTGGTGCAGAAGGCCAAGACCCTCGACATGGACGAGGTGCGCAAGCAGATGGCCGAAGAGGAGAAGAAGACCGGGACTGCCTGAGCGTCAGTCCTCTTCCTTCTGGCTCAGCTTCGACACGCCCTTGGGCCCCTTCGAGCCTGAGAGCAGCACGACCATCGCGGTCCCGTCTTCCTTCCAGGAGGTCACGGCGTCGCGCAGGATCTCCACCAGGGTCTCGAACTGGTCGGGATGGGCGCCGAGCAGCGCGTCGATGTGGTCGTAGTAGATGACGTAGCCGTCGGCCTCGACCCACTCGAGGTCGGTCAGGTGCTCCTCGAGCGCGTCCCAGTTGTGGCCGAACTCCTTCGGCAGGCGCAGCGCCGTGGCCATGGCGTTCATCAGCTGCTCCTTGCGGCCGATGTTCTTGCCCTCGATGTGGAAGAAGGCGAAGCCCGCTTCCTTGGCGACTTTCTGCAGCGCGCGCGCTTCCTTGTGCGCCGGCAGGAACCAGACGCCGCCGCGGTTCTGCTCCAGGATCGTCTCGAGGGCGTTCAAGGACATCCGCCTATTCCCGTATGCGCTTAAAGCTGTTGTAGTGGTCGTCGGTGTAGAACAGCTCTCCCGCCGAGCCCTTCACGATACGCCTCGCGCCGCGGGTCCTCACTTTCGGCGTGCGCACCGTGTACTCCCGATAGTAGCCACGCTTCTGTTTCGGCAGCAGCCCCTCGCGGTTGCCGAACACCGCGCCGTCCTTGGCGTAGGGGAAGGGGCCGCCCTTGCGGATGAGCTCCAGCGTGGCGACCGCTTCGGCCGGCAGTTCCGAGATCCGCACCTCTCCGGCGGGATGCTCCGGTGCCGGCCCGCGTTGCGCCAGCGCCGTCGCGGCGGCCGCAAGGCCCAGCAGCAACGCCCCGGCGGCACGGCGCCAGCTCATGCGCCGAACCCCGCCTGCACCTTCGTGGCCAGCTTGCGCGTGAAGCGCTCGGCGTCGATCGTGTGGCGCTCGTGCGTGCCCTCGGTCACCTTGTCCACGCCATCGTGCGCGCTCACCGCGAAGGTGAGCTTGCGGCCCTCGACCGCGGTGAGGGCGACGCGCAGCTCGATCTGCATTCCCGGGGGCGTGGCCGCGAGGTGGGAGAGGTTCACGTGCGTGCCGAGCGACTGCTCCCGCGGCCAGTCGAGGTGTGGCTTGATGAGCTCGATGCAGGCCCACTCGCACAGTGCGACCAGGTATCCGGTGGCGAGCACGGCCGGCATCATCTGGAAGTCGGGCGCCTCGGGGTAGATGCGCGGCACCGTCTTCGAGGCGGGCACGCGATAACGGAAAGTCGCCTCGAGGCCGGGCTTGAGGCCCGGCCTCACTTCAGGCCCTCCTTGGGCCGGTGCGGGCACTCCGGTTTCACGCAGTCGGCGTAGAGGTGCAGCGAGTGGTCGTGGATCTGGAAGCCGCGGTCGCGGGCCACCTTGCCCTGGCGCTTCTCGATCTCCGAGTCGTAGAACTCCTCCACGCGCCCGCACTGCAGGCACACGAGGTGGTCGTGGTGCGCCCCCTCGTTCAGCTCGTAGACCGCCTTGCCGCCCTCGAAATGATGGCGCACCAGCAGGCCCGCCTGCTCGAATTGCGTGAGGACGCGATAGACCGTCGCGAGGCTGATGTCGCTGTGCTCGCCGAGCAGGCGGCGGTAGACGTCCTCGGCGGTGAGGTGGCGCTCGGCGCTCTGGTGGAACAGGTCCAGCACCTTGAGTCGCGGCACCGTGACCTTGAGGCCGCTACCCTTGAGTTCGCGCGGTTCGCTCATCGCGGAAATCATACAGGGGCGGTTGATATAATGCGCGCTCCGCTCCGATCGCTCCCCCAATGCGTCTTCCCGCAATCGCCGTCTGCGCCATCCTCCTCGCGGGTTGCATCCACCGCATCGAGATCCAGCAGGGTAACTACGTCACGCAGGACCAGGTGCAGAAGCTCAAGACCGGCATGACGCGCACCGAGGTACGCCAGGTGCTCGGCACGCCGCTCCTGCAGGACGTGTTCCACGCGGACCGCTGGGACTACTACTTCAGCCAGTCCCGGGGCGGCAAGGTGAGCGACCGCAAGCTCTTCTCGGTGAACTTCAAGGACGACAAGCTCGCCACCTTCACGGGCGAGACGCAGCCGCCGGCTCCGCCGCCGGTGGGCGTCCCGCCGCCGGCGGCCACGCGGTGAAACAGGTACGCGTCGGCATCGCGGGCGCCGGCGGCCGGATGGGCCAGGCGCTGCTCGAGGCCGCGGCATCGACCGAGGGCGTCGCGGTGGGCTCCGCGGTGGACCTGGCGCCCGGTTCGTGGGGCAACGTGGCGATCGGTACCGACGTTTCCGCGGCCATCGCCGCATGCGACGTGCTGGTCGACTTCACGCGTCCGGGCGGCACGCTCGAGCACGTGCGCGCCTGCATGGCTGCCAAGCGGCCGATCGTCATCGGTACGACCGGCTTCAGCACCGGGCAGGTGGACGAGATCCGCCGCGCCGCGGCATCGATCGCGGTCGTGATGGCGCCCAACATGAGCGTGGGCGTGAACGTGATGCTGAAGCTGGTCGAGCTCGGGTCGCGCGCCCTCGGCGAGGAGTACGACGTCGAGATCTTCGAGATGCACCACCGCAAGAAGATCGATGCGCCATCGGGCACGGCATTGAAGCTGGGCGAGGTCGCGGCCGCCGCCCGCGGCGCCCAGCTGGGCGAGGTGGGCGTATTCGACCGCCACGGCGCGACCGGGGAGCGGCGTCACGGCAGCATGGGGTTCTCGGTGGCGCGCGGCGGCGACATCGTGGGCGATCACACCGTGTACTTCGCCGGTACCGGAGAGCGCATCGAGATCACGCACCGCTCCTCGAGCCGCGCGACCTACGCGCAGGGCGCGATGCGCGCGGCGCGCTTCCTGGCCGGCCGCGCGCCCGGCCTCTACGACATGCAGGACGTGCTGGGGCTCAGATAATTGCGAAACCCGGACCTTGGTAGAGACGCAAGAAAAAGCCCGCAAGGATCGGGCTTTCTCGAACCTGCCTAGACAAACAGCCCGACCACCGACGCCGTCATGCAGGTGGCGAGCGTTCCCGCGACGATCGACTTCATGCCCAGTGCCACGATCTCCGTGCGCCGCTCCGGCACCATCGTGCCCATTCCGCCGATGAGGATGCCGAGGCTGCCGAAGTTGGCGAAGCCGCAGAGCGCGTAGGTCATCAGCAGTCGGCTGCGCGGCGAGAGCGCGTCCGCGGGCAGCTTCGCGAGCTCGAGATAGGCGACGAACTCGTTCAGCACCGTCTTCGTGCCCAGGAGGGCGCCGGCGGCGTGCGACTCTTCCCACGGAACCCCGGCGCACCAGGCGAGCGGCGCGAATATCCAGCCGAAGATGCGCTGCAGCGTGAGCGGCTCGGCGAGCGGCAGCAGTCCCAGGATCGCGTTGGCGAGGTAAACGAGCGCGCAGAACACGATCAGCATGGCGGTGATGTAGAGCAGGAGTTGCACGCCCTCGATCGTCCCGCGGGTCACGGCTTCCATCGCGTTGCCATCCTGGCGCTCGATCCCGGCCTGCCCCTCGCTCACCGCGTCGCCCGGCACCATCAACGCCGCCACGGTGATCGCGGCGGGCGTCGCGACGATCGAGGCGATCAGGATGTGCCCGATCGCGTCCGGGATCACGGGCCCCAGGACCGCCCCGTAGAGCGCCATCACGGTTCCCGCGATCGTGGCCATGCCGCAGGTCATCACCATGAAGAGCTCCGAGCGCGACAGTCGCGCCAGGTAGGGCTTGATCACGAGAGGGGCCTCGACCATGCCGACGAAGACGTTGGCCGCCGCCGACACCCCCACGGCGCCGCCGAGGCCGAGGGTCTTTTCCAGCAGCCAGGCGAAGGCGCGCACGACCAGGGGAATGATCCGCCAGTGGAAGAGGAGCGCCGAGAGCGCGCTCACCACCAGCACGAGCGGCAGCGCGCGGAAGGCGAGCACGAACGAGGCGGCGGGATCGACTTCGGCGAAGGGGGGCGGACCGCCGGCCAGGTAGCCGAAAACGAACGAAGTGCCCGCCTGCGTGGCGCGGTCGACCGCCTGCAGCGCGGTGTTGAGCGAGAAGACCGCATCGCGCAGCGCGGGAACGAGGAGCATCAGGGCCGCCAGCACCGCCTGCAGGCCGAGGCCCGCGAGGACCAGCCGCCAGCGCACCTCGGAGCGCCTTTCCGACAGCGCCCAGGCGAGGCCCACGAGGGCGGTGGTGCCGAAGGCTGCGTGGGCGGCGTGCGCGATGTCCATGGCGCGCCGATTATCCGTCATGCGACCGCGCGAGGGCGGAAATGGAGGGCGTTTCTGCTATAATTTCGAGTTGATGGAAACGGGATGAGCCGGCAAAAGCAGTAGCGCTCTCCCGTTTTTTTGCGCCCGCAGTTTCCAACCGTTTTCGGAGCCGTTCCCGTGTCGCAGAAGACCTCCGCCGTCCTGGTTCTCGCCGACGGGAGTGTTTTTCGCGGGTGCAGCATCGGAGCCGACGGCCAGGCGGTCGGAGAGGTGGTCTTCAACACCTCGATGACGGGTTACCAGGAGATCCTCACCGATCCCTCCTACGCCGGCCAGATCGTCACGCTCACCTACCCGCACATCGGCAACACCGGGACCAACCCGGAAGACGTCGAGTCGCGCAAGGTCTACGCCGCGGGCCTCGTCATCCGCGACCTGCCCCTGGTGGCTTCGAGCTGGCGCCGGCAGGAAGACCTCTCCACCTACCTCGCGCGCAACGCCCTGGTCGCCATCGGCGACGTCGACACGCGGCGGCTCACGCGCCACCTGCGCACGAAGGGCGCGCAGAACGGCTGCATCGTCGCGGGAGCCGACTCGGCCGGCAGGATCGACCAGGCGCTCGCCGCGGCGAAGGCCGCGCCCTCGATGGCGGGCCAGGACCTCGCCAGGGTCGTGAGCGTCGACAAGGCCTACGACTGGAACGGCAGCCTCTGGGCGCTGGAAACCGGCTACAAGCCTTCGGGCGAAGCGCGCTTGCGCGTCGTCGCCTACGACTACGGCGTGAAGCACAACATCCTGAGGAACCTCGCCGAACGCGGCTGCAAGGTGACGGTGCTCCCGGCCACCGCCAGCGCGAAGGAAGCGATGGCCCTCAAGCCCGACGGCGTGTTCCTCTCCAATGGCCCCGGGGATCCGGAGCCGTGCGAGTACGCGATCAAGGCGATCCGCGAGATCGTGGGCGCCGGCATTCCCACCTTCGGCATCTGCCTGGGACACCAGTTGCTGGGTCTCGCCGCGGGCGCGAAGACGATGAAGATGAAGTTCGGCCACCACGGCGCCAACCACCCGGTCCAGGACCTGCAGTCGGGCAAGGTGTTCATCACCAGCCAGAACCATGGCTTCGCGGTGGACGAGAAGACCCTGCCCGCCAACGTGCGTGCGACGCACCGCTCGCTCTTCGACGGGACGCTGCAGGGCATCGAGCTCACCGACAAGCCGGCCTACAGCTTCCAGGGCCATCCCGAGGCCTCGCCCGGGCCGCGCGAGATGTCCTACCTCTTCGACCGCTTCGTCGCGATGATGGACAAGCAGCGTGCCTAAGCGCTCCGACATCAAGACGATCCTCATCATCGGCGCCGGCCCGATCGTGATCGGCCAGGGCTGCGAGTTCGACTATTCGGGCGCGCAGGCCTGCAAGGCCCTGCGCGACGAGGGTTACCGCGTGGTGCTGGTGAACTCCAACCCGGCCACGATCATGACCGACCCGGAGATGGCCGACGTCACCTACATCGAGCCGATCACCTGGCAGATGGTGGCGCGCATCATCGAGAAGGAGCGGCCCGACGCGCTGCTGCCCACCATGGGGGGCCAGACGGCGCTCAACTGCGCGCTCGACCTCGCGCGCGAGGGCGTGCTCGAGAAGTTCGGCGTGGAGATGATCGGCGCCAAGAAGGAGGCGATCGACAAGGCCGAGGATCGCGAGAAGTTCAAGAACGCGATGACCAGGATCGGGCTGGAATCGCCCCGCTCCGCGCTCGCGCACTCGCTCGAGGAGGCGCTCCAGGTCCAGGCCATGGTGGGGTTTCCCACGATCATCCGGCCCTCGTTCACGCTCGGCGGCACGGGTGGCGGCATCGCCTACAACATGGAGGAGTTCACCGCCATCTGCGAGCGCGGCCTCGAGGCCTCTCCCACCCGGGAGCTGCTGATCGAGGAGAGCGTCATCGGGTGGAAGGAATTCGAGATGGAGGTTGTCCGCGACAAGAAGGACAACTGCATCATCATCTGCTCGATCGAGAACCTCGACCCCATGGGCGTGCACACCGGGGACTCGATCACGGTGGCGCCGGCGCAGACGCTCACCGACAAGGAATACCAGATCATGCGCGACGCCTCGATCGCGTGCCTGCGCGAGATCGGGGTGGAGACGGGCGGCTCGAACGTCCAGTTCGGCATCAACCCGGCCGACGGCCGCATGGTGATCATCGAGATGAACCCGCGCGTGTCGCGCTCCTCGGCGCTCGCCTCCAAGGCCACGGGGTTCCCGATCGCCAAGATCGCCGCCAAGCTCGCCGTGGGCTACACGCTGGACGAGCTCAAGAACGACATCACGGGTGGGGCCACGCCGGCTTCGTTCGAGCCGACGATCGACTACGTGGTCACGAAGGTGCCGCGCTTCGCCTTCGAGAAGTTCAAGCAGGCCGACGATCGCCTCACCACGCAGATGAAGAGCGTGGGGGAGGTGATGGCGATCGGGCGCAACTTCCAGGAGTCGCTGCAGAAGGCGCTGCGCGGCCTCGAGGTGGGCGTCGACGGCTTCAACCTCAAGTCCGTCGACATGGACAAGATCGAGGACGAGCTCGCGTATCCGCGTGCCGAGCGCCTCTGGTACGTGGCCGACGCCTTCGGCGTGGGCATGTCGCTCGAGGAGATCCACCGCTTCACGAAGATCGATCCGTGGTTCCTGGTGCAGATCAAGGACCTGGTCGACACCGAGCTCGAGATCGAGAAGAAGACGCTCGCGGACTTCGACCGCGACGCGCTCTACGCGCTCAAGCGCAAGGGCTTTTCCGACCGTCGCCTCGCCTACCTCTGGAAGACCACCGAGCATGAGGTGCGCCGCAAGCGCCACGCGCTCGGGATCCGGCCGGTGTTCAAGCGCGTGGACACGTGCGCGGCCGAGTTCGAGACCGGGACCGCGTACATGTACTCCTCCTACGACGAGGAGGACGAGTCGCAGCCCACGAATCGCCGCAAGATCATGGTGCTGGGCGGCGGGCCCAACCGGATCGGCCAGGGGATCGAGTTCGACTACTGCTGCGTGCACGCGGCGCTCGCCCTGCGCGAGGACGGCTTCGAGACCATCATGGTCAACTGCAACCCCGAGACCGTCTCGACCGACTACGACACCTCCGACCGGCTCTACTTCGAGCCGCTCACGCTCGAGGACGTGCTCGAGATCGTGGACAAGGAGAAGCCCGAGGGCGTGATCGTGCAGTTCGGCGGCCAGACGCCGCTCAAGCTCGCCCGCGACCTCGAGCGCGCCGGCGTGCCGATCATCGGCACCTCGCCGGACGCGATCGACCGCGCCGAGGACCGCGAGCGCTTCCAGCAGATGCTGCACGAGGTGAAGCTCCTGCAGCCGCCCAACCGGACCGCGCGCACCACGGAAGAGGCGATCAAGGGCGCGAAGGAGATCGGCTACCCGGTGGTGGTGCGCCCCTCGTACGTGCTGGGAGGGCGGGCGATGGAGATCGTCCACGCCGAGAGCGAGCTGGTGCGCTACATGCGCGAGGCGGTCAAGGTCTCGAACGACTCGCCGGTCCTGGTCGACCGCTTCCTCAACGACGCGATCGAGGTCGACGTCGACGCGGTCTGCGACGGCAAGGACGTCTTCATCGGCGGCATCATGGAGCACATCGAGCAGGCGGGCGTGCACTCCGGCGACTCGGCGTGCTCGCTGCCGCCGTACAGCCTCTCAGCGCAGATGCAGGACGAGCTGCGCCGCCAGACCGTGGCGATGGCGCGGGCGCTGGACGTGGTCGGCCTCATGAACGTTCAGTTCGCGATCCAGGACAACAAGGTCTACGTGCTGGAGGTCAACCCGCGCGCCTCGCGCACGGTGCCCTACGTGTCGAAGGCCACCGGCATCCCCCTCGCCAAGGTGGCCGCGCGCTGCATGACCGGCAAGTCGCTCGCCTCGCAGGGCGTCACGCGCGAGGTGGTGCCACCGTACTATTCGGTGAAGGAGGCGGTGTTCCCCTTCATCAAGTTCCCCGGCGTCGACACGATCCTCGGGCCCGAGATGAAGTCCACCGGCGAGGTGATGGGCGTGGGCATGACGTTCGCGGAGGCCTTCGTGAAGAGCCAGCTTGCCGCCGGCGTGCGCCTGCCCAAGGGCGGCAAGGCATTCCTGTCGGTGCGCGACCAGGACAAGGCTCGCGCCGTCGAGGTCGCCCGCACGCTGGTGGAGCTCGGTTTCGCGGTCGTCGCCACCCGCGGGACGGCCGCCGCCATCGAGAAGGCGGGCCTGAAGGTGCAAACTGTGAACAAGGTGCAGGAAGGCCGGCCGCACATCGTCGACATGCTCAAGAACCGCGAAGTGAGCCTCATCATCAACACGGTCGAGGAAGACCAGCGCTCGATCAAGGATTCGCACTCGATCCGGACCACGGCGCTGCAGAACCGCATCACGTACTACACGACGATCTCGGGCGCCCGCGCGGCCTGCGTCGGCATGAAGCACCTCGAGGAACTGCGCGCCTACGACATCCAGTCTCTCCACGAGTCCCTGCCCGCATGAGCAAGATTCCCATCACCACCCGCGGCGCCGAGCTGCTGCGCGCCGAGCTGCACAGGCTGAAGACGGTCGATCGGCACGCGGTCATCACCGCGATCGCGGAGGCGCGAGCGCATGGCGACATCACGGAGAACGCCGAGTACGAGGCGGCGCGCGAGCGCCAGGGCTTCATCGAGGGCCGCATCATCGAGCTCGAGGCGAAGCTTTCGAACGCCCAGATCATCGACCCGGCGCTGCTCGACGACGACGACCGCGTGGTCTTCGGCACCACGGTGGAGCTGCTCGACACCGCCACCAAGGAGACCGTCGCCTACCAGATCGTGGGCGAGGACGAGGCCGACCTCAAGCTCGGCAAGATCTCCTACTCGAGCCCGATCGCCAAGGCGCTCATCGGGAAGTCCTCGGGCGACGTCGCCGAGGTGCGGACTCCGGGAGGGGTGAAGGAGTTCGAGATCGTGGACGTGAGGTACCAGTGATCACGGGCGCGCCTTGCCCGAGACGAGCCACAGTCCCGCGAAGGTGAGCGCGCCGTTGACCGCCAGGATCTCCAGGCCGATCCGGTAGGGACCGAAAAGAGCTTCCTGGTAGTGGTCGATCGCATAGCAGCCAAGGGGCGCGGCGATCGCCACCACGGGCACCCATCGGTCGAGCGGCCGCCGGCGCGTGAGGATCGCGAAAGCGAACAGGCCGAGCAAGGGGCCGTAGCTGTAGGCCGCGATCTTGAGCAGCACCACGATCATGCTCGGGCTCCCGAGGGCCTCGAATCCGAGCACCAGCGCGAAGAAGAGCGCCGCGAACGCCAGGTGGACGCGCTTGCGGATGCGCGCCTGCGCCTCCTCGGCGAGATTCGCCCGGTCGCGAAGCCGGAGGATGTCGACGCAGAAGCTCGAGGTCAACGCCGTGAGCGCCCCGTCCGCGCTCGGGAAGAGCGCCGAGATGAGCGCGATGAGGAAGACCACCTGGACGACCTCGGGCAGGCTCTGCATCACCACCGCCGGAAACAGGCGGTCGCCCGATTCCGTGATGCCGGCCGCCGGGGCGTACAGGTGGAGGAGACCGCCCAGGTAGAGGAAGCCGAGGACGACGGCCATCATGATTCCGAGCATCAGCAGGACGTTCTTCTGCGAAGCCCCGAGCGTCCTCACGGAGATGTTCTTCTGCATCATCTCCTGGTCCATGCCCGCCATGGCGACGGCGATGAAGAGGCCGGCGACGAAGTGCTTCACGACGAAGTTGTCCGCCATGGGATCGAGGACGAACATGCGCGCAAGGCCGGCTTCCGAGAGCGCCGCGACGCTCGCGGGAACGTCGAGGTCCAGGCGCGCCAGCAGGATCGCGATGACGACGATCAGTCCCGAAAGCATGCACGCGGTCTGCAGCAGGTCGGTCCACACGATCGTCTTCACTCCGCCTTCGTACGTATAGGCGACGATCAGGGCGACTACGACGAAGGCGGTCACCGCGAACGGCACGCCCGAGGAGGCGATGAGCATCGCGTGCAGCACCGCGACCACGAGGTAGAGCCGCACGCAGGCGCCGAGCGTGCGCGAAACCAGGAAGAACGCGGCGCCCGTGCGGTGGGCCGAGCTTCCGAGGCGTGTCTCGAGCACGTGATAGATGGAAGTCACGCGCTCGCGGTAGTAGAGCGGCAGCAGGACGAACGCGATCACCAGGTAGCCCGCGAGGTGGCCGAGGATGATCTGGTAGTAGGAGAAGCCGTCCCGGCCGACGGCGCCCGGGACGCTCACGAACGTGACGCCCGAGAGCGTCGTTCCGATCATCCCGAAGGCGACGACCGGCCACGGGCTCGCGCGGTTGCCGACGAAGAAGCCCTCGTTGGTCGCCCCGCGCCCGGTGCGATGCGCGATCCAGAAGACGAGTGCGAAGTAGGCGAGGACGACGGCGATGAGCGCCGACTGCGTCATCCGGCGTCCTGGCCGGCGAAAGCGCGCAGCGCGAGGTGCGCGGCGGCGCGGTGGCCGCGCAACTCGCGCAGCTCGAGCGAGGCATCGGGCAAGAGGCTGCGCATCGTCTCGAAGATGAGGGGATGGAGCGCCGCCGCGCGGCCGGCGACGGCGACCGGCCGGGGCCCGAACCGGGCGGTCATGATCCGGGCAAGGCGCGCCAGCTCGCGGCCCGACATCCGCAGGATCTCGCGGGCGGCCTCGTCGCGATCGGCCGCGCGCGCCACGGCGAGCGCGAGGCGGCCCACGTCGCCGCGGGTCCCTTCGTAAACGTACCGCCTCGTGTCCGACCAGTCGGAGCCCCCGACCAGCGCGAACAGCTCGGCGGCGAGCGCCGAGTCGCGCGAGCTCCCCGGATTCTCTTCTTCCGCGCGCCAGACGCTGCGCAGCGCCGCGCGCCCGATCCAGAAGCCACTGCCTGCGTCGTCGACCGTCACGCCCCGGCCGCCGACGCGATGCAGCTGTCCTTCCTCGTCCATGAAAGCCGCGACCGATCCGGTGCCGGCATAGATCACATAGCCCTTGCCTGGCGCGAAGAGGTCGAGGTACATGGTCTCGATGTCGCTGCCGACCGTGACGGCCGCGGGATCGAGCTCGAGCGGCGCGGCGATCAACGCGCGCAGCTCGTCGCCGTTTCCCCCGAAACCGGTCAGTCCCGCGTGGACGCGACCGGGCCGCCCCGCCGCGAGGACCCCGCGCGCGAGTTCCCCGAGGATGTCCACGACGCAGGACCGGTCCGCGCCTCGCACCTGCGTCGCGCTGAATCCGCGCACTTCCCCTTCCGCGGCGATCTCGCCCGAGGAATCGAGCAGGGCCCAGCGCGTCTGGGTGCCGCCGGCGTCGATGCCGAGCGCGTATCTCATGGGCACACGCCGTGGGGCCGGCCGGCGATCCCGCCCCGGTCCCGCGCGAGCGACGCGCGACGGCTCAGGCCTTCACGCATCGTGGCGCTAGGTTCTCGGGCGACGTCGCCGAGGTCCGGACTCCGGGAGGGGTGAAGGAGCTCGAGATCGTGGACGTGAGGTACGGGTAGCCTCGGCGCCGCGAGCACCCGCTGCCGGCTCGTCGACCTTGGCGACTGCGCGAGCCGATGGGGCGAGGCCGAATTTCGTCTTCGACGGGATCTTCCCCTTGCGCACCATGTCCTGGATGTCGCGCAGCCGCTGCTTTTCCGCGTCGCGCGCGCGCTGCGCCTGCTTGCCGCGCTCGGTGACCACCTCGCCGCGCGACCGCGCGCGACCTTCTTCGGCCCTGGCGGGCCGCGGCGCCTCGGCTTCCTCGGGCCGCTCGCGGTAGATGACGAACACCTTCCCGATCTGCTGCACCGCGTGCGCGGAGAGCCGCTCGCAGATCGTCCCGAGCCACGCCTCGCGCGCGTCGCGGTCACCGCCCGCGGCGCGCACCTTGATAAGCTCGTGGGCCTTGAGGGACCGGTCGATCTCGGCGATCACCTCGTCGGTGAGGCCCTTGTCGCCGATGATCACGATGGGGCTCAGCCTGTGCGCCTCTCCGCGCAACTCGCTGCGGCGCTTGGTCGATAGGGGAGTCATCGCGGCAGTATAGGCAAATGGCGAAATCGCATTCCAGCAAGCAGTGGCTCCGGCGCCACGTCAACGACCCGTTCGTGCAGAAGTCGAAGCGCGAGGGCTACCGCAGCCGTTCGGCCTACAAGCTCACCGAGATCGACGAGCGCGACAAGCTCCTCAAGGGCGGACTCGTCGTGGTGGACCTCGGGGCGGCGCCCGGCGGATGGTCCCAGGTGGCGGCCAAGCGCGTGGGGCCGTCGGGGCGCGTGATCGCGATCGACCTGCTCCAGATGGAGCCCATCACCGGGGTGACCTTCCTGCAGGGCGACTTCATCTCGCGCCGCGGGCTCGCCCAGCTCGAGGAAGCCCTCGCAGGGCGCCAGGTCGACCTGGTCCTTTCGGACATGGCGCCGAACATGAGCGGCATCGCGGTCTCGGACCAGGCGCGCTCGATGGAGCTCGCCGAGCTCGCCCGCGACTTCGCTCTGTTGCACCTGCAGCCGGAGGGGGTGTTCCTGGTCAAAATCTTCCAGGGCGCAGGGTATGATGAATACCTGAAATCGCTGCGGGCGGCCTTCCGCAAGGTAGTGACACGGAAGCCCGAGGCCTCACGCGACGAAAGCGCGGAGCAATTCCTGCTCGCGCGGGGTCTCAAGGCTTGAAACCCAAGCCTCCAGCCCGAATGTAATCCGAGGCGGCCCCGTCAACCAATCCCCTTGTTTTACCGGGACTTTTTACCGAAGGATCCTCGCTCGTGAACAACACCATTCGCACCATCATGGTCTGGCTCGTGATCGGAGTCATCCTGACCATGGTGTTCATGCAGGTCGGCAGCCGCCAGGCCGGGGCGAACATCCTCGACTACTCGACCTTCATGGAAGAGGCTCGCGCCGGGCACATCGCCAAGGTGAAGCTCGACAGCTCGCGCACGCTCAAGGCGACCACGCGCGACGGCAAGACCTATACGGTCTACACGCCGGGCATCCAGGACCCGTGGATGGTGAGCGACCTGCTCAAGAACAACGTCACCGTCGAGGCCAAGCCCGAAGAGGAGCCCTCGCTCCTCATGAACATCTTCGTGTCGTGGTTCCCGATGCTGCTGCTGATCGGCGTGTGGATCTTCTTCATGCGCCAGATGCAGGGCGGGGGACGCGGCGGCGCCTTCTCGTTCGGCAAGAGCCGCGCGCGCATGCTCGACGAGAACCAGAACCAGGTCACGTTCGCCGACGTGGCGGGCGTGGACGAGGCCAAGGAGGAAGTGGCCGAGCTGGTCGACTTCCTGCGCGACCCGTCGAAATTCCAGAAGCTGGGCGGGCGCATCCCGCGCGGCGTGCTGATGGTGGGCAATCCCGGCACGGGCAAGACGCTCCTCGCGCGCGCCATCGCGGGCGAAGCCAAGGTCCCGTTCTTCTCCATCTCGGGCTCCGACTTCGTCGAGATGTTCGTGGGCGTGGGCGCCGCGCGCGTGCGCGACATGTTCGAGCAGGCGAAGAAGAACGCGCCCTGCATCGTGTTCATCGACGAGATCGACGCCGTGGGCCGCCAGCGTGGCGCGGGCCTGGGCGGCGGCAATGACGAGCGCGAGCAGACGCTGAACCAGCTGCTGGTCGAGATGGACGGCTTCGAGGGCACCTCGGGCGTCATCGTGATCGCCGCGACCAACCGCCCCGACGTGCTCGACCCGGCCCTGCTGCGTCCGGGCCGCTTCGACCGCCAGGTGGTGGTGCCGCTGCCCGACATCCGTGGCCGCGAGCAGATCCTGCTCGTCCACATGCGCAAGGTCCCGATCGCGCCGGACGTGGACGCCTCCATCATCGCGCGCGGCACGCCCGGCTTCTCCGGCGCGGACCTCGCCAACCTCGTGAACGAGGCGGCGCTGTTCGCCGCGCGCGGCAGCAAGCGCCTGGTGGACATGGAGGACTTCGAGCGCGCCAAGGACAAGGTCATCATGGGTGCCGAGCGCCGCTCGATGGTGATGCCGGAAGAGGAGCGCAAGAACACCGCGTACCACGAGTCCGGCCATGCGATCGTCGCGCGCCTGCTGCCCAAGACCGATCCGGTGCACAAGGTGACGATCATCCCGCGCGGCCGCGCGCTGGGTGTGACCATGCAGCTCCCGGTCGAGGACCGCTACAGCTACAACCGCGACTACCTGCTGAACAACATCGCAGTGCTGTTCGGGGGCCGCATCGCCGAAGAGCTCTTCATGAACCAGATGACCACCGGCGCCTCGAACGACTTCAAGCGCGCCACCGACATGGCGCGCCGCATGGTGACCGAGTGGGGCATGTCGGACGCGCTGGGCACGATGGTCTACGGTGAGAACGAGGGCGAGGTGTTCCTCGGCCGCTCAGTGACCACGCATCAGAACATGTCCGAAGAGACCATGAAGTCGGTCGACAAGGAAGTCCGCTCGATCATCGACCAGCAGTACGCGCTCGCCCGGCGCCTGCTCGAGGAGAACCGCGACAAGGTCGAGGCGATGACCAAGGCGCTGCTCGAGTGGGAGACCCTCGACTCGCACCAGATCGAGGACATCATGTCCGGCCGCCCGCCGCGCCCGCCCAAGCCGGTCGCGGCCAAGCCGGTGACGCCGCCGTCGGACAACAGCGGCAACCGTGGCGCGGAGCCCAATCCCTCGCCGGCGGAGAGCGCCTGAGCGCGGCGCCAGCAGCAGGAAACAGGAAGGGGTGGCCCGTGGCCACCCCTTTTCCTTTGGTGCTCGGGATCGTGAACGTCACCGCGGACTCCTTCTCCGACGGCGGACGCTTTCTCGACGCGGGCCGGGCGATCGAGCACGCCCTGAAGCTGAGGGCCGATGGCGCGGCCATGGTGGACGTGGGTGGCGAGTCGACGCGGCCGGGCGCGCAGCCCGTTCCCGCCGCCGAGGAGCTGCGGCGGGTGATCCCGATCGTCGAGGCGCTGGTGCGCGAGGGCGTGGCGGTCTCGGTGGACACGATGAAGCCCGAGGTGATGCGGGCCGCGATCGGCGCCGGCGCCGCGGTGATCAACGACGTCTACGCGTTCCGGGCCGAGGGGGCGATCGAGGCCGTGGCGAACGCGAACACCGGCCTCGTTGTCATGCACATGCAGGGAACGCCCGCGACGATGCAGGAGGAGCCACGCTACGGCGACGTCGTCGGCGAGGTGGCCGCCTTCCTGCGCGAGCGGGCGGCCGCGCTCGAAGCGGCGGGAGTGTCGCGCGAGCGCATCGTCCTCGATCCCGGCTTCGGCTTCGGCAAGACGATCGAGCACAACCGGACGCTCTTCCGTGGGTTGCCGCGGATCGCGGCGCTGGGCTACCGCGTGCTGGCCGGCGTCTCGCGCAAGCGCATGATCGGTGAATTCACCGGGCGGGACGTGGCCGAGAGGGTGGCCGGAAGCGTTGCCGCGGCCCTGCTCGCCGTGCAGAATGGGGCGAGCCTCGTGCGCGTGCACGACGTTCGCGAGACGGTGGATGCGTTGAAGGTCTGGATGGAGCTCGGATGAGGAAGTACTTTGGCACCGATGGCGTGCGGGGTCGCGTGGGCAAGACGCCCATCACTCCCGACTTCGTGATGAAGCTGGGTTATTGCGCCGGCAAGGTGCTCTCGCGCGCGGACGTCGCGCCCCCCCACCGCAACCGTCCCGCGGTGCTGATCGGCAAGGACACCCGCATCTCCGGATACATGCTCGAATCCGCGCTCGAGTCGGGCCTCTCGGCCGCCGGCGTGGACACGCTGCTGGTGGGCCCGATGCCCACCCCGGCCGTGGCGTTCCTCACCCGCGCGCTGCGCCTTTCGGCGGGGATCATGATCTCGGCCTCGCACAACCCGTTCGAGGACAACGGCATCAAGTTCTTCTCCGGCGAGGGGATGAAGCTGCCCGACGCGGTCGAGAGCGAGATCGAGGCGCTGCTCGAATCGCCCATGCAGCTGCCCGCGTCCTCGGCGCAGCTCGGCAAGGCCGAGCGCGTGCACGACGCCGAAGGCCGCTATCTCGAATTCTGCAAGGGCACTTTCCCCAAGAGCATCACGCTGCGCGGAATGAAGCTCGTGGTCGACTGCGCGCACGGGGCCAATTACCGCGTGGGGCTGCGCGTGTTCCAGGAGCTGGGCGCGGAGGTGGTCGCCATCGGCAGCCAGCCCAACGGCACCAACATCAACGACGGCGTCGGCGCGACGGCGCCCAAGGCGCTCGCCAGGGCCGTGGTCGAGCACAAGGCCGACTTCGGCATCGCCTTCGACGGCGACGGCGACCGCCTCGCCATGGCCGATCGCGACGGCACGCTCTTCGACGGCGACCAGCTGCTCTACGCCATCGTGAAGCACCGGCAGGGCGCCGGCCGGCTTCGCGGCGGAGTGGTGGGCACGCTCATGACCAACTTCGCGCTCGAGCGGCGGCTGAAGGAGATGGGCGTGGATTTCCATCGCGCCAACGTGGGCGATCGCTACGTCCTCGAGTGCCTGGTCGAGCGCGGCTGGGAGTGTGGCGGCGAGAACTCCGGCCACCTGCTCTGCCTGGATCGCCACAGCACCGGCGACGCGATGATCTCCGCGCTCCAGGTGCTCGCGGCGGTGGTGAGCGCGGGCAAGTCGCTGCGCGACTACACCGCCGAGCTCACGCTGCTGCCGCAGGTGCTGGTGAACGTGAAGCTCGCGAACAAGCCCGACCTCCAGTCGGCGCCGATCAAGGATGCGGTCGCGGCCGCGGAAGCCGACCTTGCGGGACGCGGGCGCGTGCTGCTGCGCCCGTCGGGCACGGAGCCCGTCGTGCGGGTGATGGTCGAAGGCGAGGACCGGGCCCACGTCCAGGCGCTGGCCGAGCGCATCGCCCTGGCCGTGAAGGCCGGATCCACCCTGGCCGCCTGAACCGGCGTCGCCGGACACCGCCATAGGGCGGGAACCCACCGCCGGATTTGAGCCCACCCCCCATTTCAGGGTAAAATCTCGAGGTTTTGAGGGTCCGATGCGGTCCAAATCGGTCGTCGGCAACTGGAAGCTCAACGGTAGCCTCGCGTCGAACGAGGCGCTCCTGAAGGCGCTCCTCCGGGAGATCCCCAGGCAAGGTCCCGTGGCATGCGCGGTCTGCGTGCCGGCCCCCTATCTGTCGCAGGCGCAGGGGTTGCTGCAGGGTTCGGGGATCGGTTGGGGCAGCCAGGACGTGAGCCGCTTCGACAAGGGTGCCTACACCGGCGACGTTTCCGCGGCGATGGTCGCGGAGTTCGGCGCCCGGTACTCGATCGTGGGCCACTCGGAGCGCCGGACGGTGTTCGGCGACACCGACGAAGTCGTGGTGGCGAAGTACGCCGCCACGCGCCGCGCGAACCTCACGCCGATCTTCTGCGTCGGCGAGACGCTCGAGGAGCGTGAGGCGGGACGGACCGAGGCGGTGCTCGCTCGGCAGATCGACGCGCTGCTCGCGGGCGGCGCGGGCCAGCTCGGCGGCGGCCTGGTCGCCTACGAGCCGGTGTGGGCGATCGGGACCGGGAAGACGGCGACGTCGGCCCAGGCGCAGGAAGCGCATGCGTTCCTCCGGGAGCGCGTCGCGGGGAAGGACAAGGCGGTCGCAGCGGCGCTACCCATCCTGTACGGGGGCAGCGTCAAGGCGGCGAACGCAAAGGAATTGTTCGCGATGCCGGACGTCGACGGCGGGTTGGTCGGCGGTGCGTCGCTGGTTGCGGAAGAATTCGTGGCGATCTGGCGAGCGGCCGGGTCCACGGCGGGATAAGGGTTCGAAATGCAAACGCTGGTTCTGGTGCTACACATCCTCGCGGGCCTCGCGATCATCGTCCTCGTGCTCCTCCAGCACGGCAAGGGAGCGGACATGGGCGCGGCCTTCGGCAGCGGCTCGGCGGGCAGCCTTTTCGGCTCCG
>Ga0111539_10000502_pt1 | contig 49816 bp, 39 predicted proteins | sample RhiMethybrSRZTD1_FD_79667 | JGI IMG/M metagenome (GOLD analysis project Ga0111539, IMG submission 79667) | Populus rhizosphere microbial communities from Tennessee, USA - Rhizosphere MetaG P. TD hybrid SRZTD1 (version 2) (version 2) | ecosystem: Host-associated > Plants > Roots > Rhizosphere >... | reverse complement strand
TGACCGGCTGGCGGCATGCCAGCGGCGCGCACTTCGTCAATCTCGACGACGACGGGCAGAATCCGCCGGGCGAGGCGGTCCGCCTCTGGCGGCACGCGACGGAGACCGGATTCGACGTGGTCTTCGGGCATTACACGGCCAAACAGCATTCAGCCTTCCGCAACCTGGGCAGCTGGTTCACCAACCGGATGACCGATTGGGCGGTGGACAAGCCGCCGGGTTTCTATCTTTCCAGCTTCCGGTGCGTGTCCGCGTTCGTCGCGCGACGCGTGACCGAGTACGCCGGTCCGTTGCCGTACATCGACGGGCTCCTGCTCCAGGTCACGCAGCGCATCGGGTCGATCGAGGTCCGGCACGAGCCGCGGCGTGCAGGCAAGAGCACGTATACGCTTCGGCCGCTGATCCGGTTGTGGCTGAGCGCCTGGGTGAATTTCTCGCTGCTGCCGCTGCGCATCGCGACCGCGCTCGGGTTGACGATGGCGTTCGGCGGCCTCGTCGGCTTCGGCTGGGTGGTCTACTGGCGTCTCACGGATCAGGGACCAAGCTTCGGCTGGGGGTCGATCATGGCCGCGCTGCTGGTGTTCTCCGGCACCCAGCTCGTGCTGCTCGGCCTCATCGGCGAGTACGTGGGGCGCATGTTCCTGACGATCAATCAGCGGCCGCAGGCCGTCGTCCGGGATGTCGTCAAACGCGAGCGCCCGGCAACTAAGCCTTGACAACCTTCGCCCCGGAGCGAAGGATGCTGCCGTCGTTGTGGCGACCGTTCCGTTCTCTCCCGTAGATCCGGCGGCCTCCGCCGATTATCTGACGACGCTGCGGACCCGCGAGCTCCAGCAGATCATGCGGGACACACCGAGCTTGCCGCTCGACGTCCTGCTCAACCATCACAGCGTCCGCGTGGATCTCGCGCATCGCCGGATCTGGCGCGATTCGTTCTGGAAAGGGTCATTCTCCCGAAGCCACGTGCTGGGCTGGGACGAACGGCTGCTCACGCCGCGGCCAGCCGACGGCAGCCCGTATGCCGGTGGCCGGTTCTGGAAGCGTTTCGACGCCGTCCAGAACGACGGGCTGGTCGGTCACATCGTCAACTACAACCTGCACCTGCTCCCCGGCAAGCCGATCGTGAAGGAGGTATCGTACCCCGACGATCGGCGACGGTACTTCAAGGCCGGCGATCGGGTGCTCCTCCTCACGTACACGAATCAGCCGTACCGGATCGTCTACGATGCCATCAAGGCGGTGGGGCCGGACACCTGCATCGGCGTGATGCATCTCGGCACGTTCCCGCGCGGTCTCGAGTTCGCGACGTTCGTGATGTCGCGCAACAACTACCCGTTCGACAACATGACCGTGCCGGATCACGATCGCCTGTTCGAGGACGCCGCCGGGACAGCCGGCACGGCCGAGACGATGGAGGGGCGATGGAAGGGCCGGCTCGTCTGGGTCAAGCGGCCGGATCTGACCCTGCACAACCAGTTCAACCCGCCCGTGGTGGCGGCCCATTTTCATCCGCGCGCGCAGCCGGCCGGGGAGATTCGCGTGGGCTGGTCACGCAAGCCGCTGACGCCGATGCCGAACAGCCCCGTGGGCGTGCGTTTCGATGCAGGCCGGGGAGTCATTCACGAGCTGCGGCTGATCGACCATGACATGTTGATCGGACGCCGGCACGACAGTCAGGCGTCGGGGTCGCCGATCAGCCTTCGGTATGTTCTCAGTCGGCGCTAGTCCTGCACCCGCACCGCACCCTGCAATTCGCACCTTGCACCCTGCACCTTGCACCCCGCACCGGCACGGTGCACAGTGCACTGTGCACCGTGCACCGGTGCCCCGGAGGTCTCCATGTCCGTCAGGCGTTTTATTGCCCTCACATTGGCCTGTGGTGCTGTGGCTGCCGGCGCTGTGGCGACGGCGCAGCGCATCGCGCCGGACGGCGTGGCGCTGAACGAAGAAGGACTGCCTCAGTACTCGACCTTCTCGCTCTGCGCCATCGACCCCGAGACCGGGCAGTCCGGCGCCGCGGTCACGACGCGGGTGCCGTTCGTCGGGCGGGCGGTCCCGCACGTGCGCGCCGGCGTCGGCGCGGTCTGCACGCAGGCCTCGACGATGGTCGAGTACGGCCCTCGCGGACTCGACCTGCTTGCCAAGGGCGTCGCGCCGGCTGATGTGTTGCAACAGTTGCTCGCCGGCGATCAGCAGCGCGAGTCGCGCCAGGTCGGCGTCATCGACATGAAAGGGCAGTCGGCGGCGCACACCGGCAAGAACAACGGCAACTGGGCCGGGAGCAAGCAGGGCAAGCACTACACCGTCCAGGCCAACATCATGGTCGGGCCCGAAGTGATCGAGGCGGTGGCCGCGAGTTTCGAAGCGACCGACGGATCGGGCTGGCCGCTCGCCGAGCGGATGATCCTGGCGCTCGAGGCGGGGCACGCGAAGGGCGGCGACCGTCGCTGGGGCAGCCTGCAATCGGCCGCGATCAAGATCGCCGATCCGAACAACCCGGGCCGCGGCGGTGACTACATCGCGCTGGCGATCGAGGTGGGCGAGCATCCCGAGCCGGTCGCCGAGATGAAGCGGATCTACTACACCACGGCCCGCCGTCTCGGGTACCGATCGTTCTCTCGCGTCGAGGGCGCCGACGTCATCGAGTTGAAGCGCATGCTTCACGCAGTGGGCTTCTGGCGATCGGCGGACACGCCTTTCCCCGAAACCTCCGTCGACACCGAGGCGATGCGCGCGCTGCAGAAGACCGACCGCGCGCAGTACGACAAGCTCGTCGCCGAGACGCGCAAGATCGCCGCGGCGCTGTCGCTCTACGACGAGGAGGCGATCGCCGCCGTGGACAAGTTCCGTGCGGCGTCCAACCTGAGCTACCAGGGCAATCCGCCCGGGCTCGTTGACGCGCGTCTCGTCGACGCGCTGCGCGCCGCCTATCTCAAGAAGAAGAAGGGGCAGCCATGACCCGGCGCGATTTCCTGACGGCCACGGCGGCCGCGGTGACGGCGGCCACCGTGCGCGATGTCCTGTCGGCGATGGACGCCCAGGGCGCCACCTGGCCGATTGGCTGCTTCAATCGCCCGTGGACGCGATGGAGTTACGACGAAGGACTCGACGGCATCAACGCCGCGGGTTATCGGATCACGGGCCTCTTGAGCACGCATCGCGGCGAGGCGTTCACGTCGGCTGCGGCGACGCCGGACTATCTCGACGGTCTCAAGAAGCGAATCGCCGCGCGCGGCTTGACCGTCAACATGACCGCGATTCGTCTCAACGCGTCGTCGCCGGCCGATGAGCAGATCAGAGATCTCCGAATCCAGATCGACAATGCCGGCCGCCTCGACCTCGAGTACATGCTGACGTTCGGCGTGGACCGTCCCGAGGACTACGAGAACTTCTACCGGACCATGGCTGACGGCGCGGCGTATGCGGACAAGCGCAAAATCAAAGTGGTGCTGAAGCCGCACGGCGGCGGCAGCGGCGCCTCGGAGGAAATCCTGCGCTGCATGGAGAAAGTGGGCCACGCGAACTTCAAGGTCTGGTACGACGCGGGCAACATCATCTACTACACCGGGAAGGACCCGCTCGCCGAGCTCGAACCGGTCGTGAAGTACGTGACCGGTTTTTGTGCGAAGGACTGTCCGGCGCCGAAAGGCGAAGTGATGTCGCAGTTCGGCACCGGTAAAGTGGACTTCAAGGCGATCTTCGCGCGTCTCAAAGCGGCGGGATTCAACGGTCCAATCATGGTCGAGGGCGTCGCGGTCGGCGCGACGCCCGACGAGACGACATCGAACGCGCGCGCCAACCGCGAGTTCCTCGAACGTCTCATCCGCGCGTAGCGGCTTACTTGCACTCCGTCGAGACGACCTTGAGGGAGACGATCTTGAGGACGGACAGCCGCGGCGGCGCCGGCGGCTTCTGCGGCTCGCCACGCGCGGGCTGTGGCGGAGCCGCCTCGGGAATCGCGCTCAGCGTGCCTGTCGCCTCCACGCGCTGGTTCTGATAGTCGCTCAGTTTGATCGCCTCCGGCGCGGCCAGCAGATATTCCTTCTCGACGACCATCGGGGGCTGTCTTGCCGGCGGTGGGGTCGCCGGTGGCGTGCCCGCGCGCCCGACCACCGGCGAGCCGCCGCCTGGCTGCACGTCGATCAGTTTGAACGCGGGCGCCACGGCCGGCGCCTTGCTGCCCGCCGGCGTCGCGGGCGGTGCCACGCTCTCGACGCACCCGATCAATGCGACGGCCGGCGCCGGCGGCGGCGGATTCTGTTCGCCGCGAGCCGGCGGGCCACCCTGAGCGAGGAGGACGCCGCCGAGCCCCGTCGTGGCCACCGCAAGCGCCGCCGCGAAGTTCGTCAGTCTTCTCATGTCACACCTCACTGGATACGAGCGATGAAATGCAGGAATCGTTCCGCCGCCGCCGCGTCCCGGCCGCGCGGACTTGGTTACCGCTGACCGAAGGTGGGTGGGCGGTGGGACACGGTGGGCGCTGCGAGGATTTGATGGCGCACGCCCGGCCGGACTCCATACAATGCCCCGACCAGCTCGGGCGGCTTCATCCGTTTCGAAAGGACCACTCATGTCCAGCCTCGACGACACCCGGCGCCGCTTCATGGCGCACTTTGCGGGTATTGGCCTCGGGTCGACCCTTGTTCCCGGCATCGTCTGGGCGCGCATGCAGGACCAGGGCACGCAGCGGGTGACGCTGGCGATGGTGACCGAGGCGTTGAAGCTGCAGGGCATTGATCTTCCGGAGGCCGATCGCCAGGCGATGGTCAACTCGGCGAACCAGAACCTCACCCGATACGAGGAAGTGCGAAAGATTCACATTCCGCTCGACGTGTCGCCGCCGTTCCACTTCAGCGCGCTCGCGCCGGGCATCACCGTCAACCGGACGCGCCAGCCGTTCCGGTTGAGCACCGCGCCGCTCGTCAAGCGGCCGGCGAATCTCGAGGACGCGGCGTTCTGGCCCGTTCGGCACCTGGCGGAGTTGATCCGAACGCGGCAGGTGACTTCGCTGCAATTGACCGAGATGTACCTGGCGCGGCTCCACCGCTACAACGCGAAGCTCAACAACGTCGTCACCTTCCTGGACGATCTCGGACTCGCGCAGGCGAAGCAGGCCGACACGGAAATTGCCGCAGGCAAGTACAAGGGGCCGCTGCACGGGATTCCCTGGGGGGCGAAGGACATCATCTCGGTCAAGGGTTACAAGACGACGTGGGGATCGGCGCCGTTCAAGGATCAGGTGTTCGACTACGACGCCAGCGTCGTCGAGATGCTGCGCGAGGCCGGCGCGGTGTTGATCGCCAAGCTCACCACCGGCGAACTGGCACAGGGCGATCAGTGGTTCGGCGGCCGCACGAACAGCCCGTGGGATCCGGCACAGGGATCGAGCGGATCCTCGGCCGGACCGTCGTCGGCGACGGCGGCCGGCTGCGTCGGGTTCGGCATCGGAACCGAGACGAGCGGATCGATCCTCAGCCCGGCCGCGCGCTGCGGCCTGGCCGGGCTGCGGCCGACGTTCGGCCGCATCAGCCGCTACGGCGTGATGGCGCTGTCGTGGACGCAGGATCGCCTTGGTCCGATCTGCCGGTACGCCGAAGACTGCGCGATCGTGATGCAGGCCATCGCCAAGCCGGATGGCCGGGACATGAGCGTCTCGGATATTCCGTTCAACTGGAACGGGCTGCTCGACATCAGGAAACTGCGCGTCGGCTACATCAAGGAGTCGTTCGACGACATCACCAATCCCGGAGTGAAGGCGAACGCACAGCACGTGCTCGACACGCTGCGGTCGCTCGGCGTCGCGAAGTTCATCCCGATGACCATCCCGGTGTCGCAGACGAACGTCGGCGCGCTCGGCGTGGAGTCGGCGGTGTACTTCGACGAGCTCACGCGCGCGGGCAAGATGGCCGGAACCCGCATGAGCCGCCAGACGAGCCGGCTCGTGCCCGCCGTCGAGTTCCTTCAGTCACAGCGGCTTCGCATGATGATGATGACGGACCTCGCGGCAGCGACGGCCGGCGTGGATGTGTACCTCGTCGCGTCGAACGCCGGCGGCGCTGGCGCCGGACGCGGGCGCGGCGCCGATCCGGCCGACCCGTCGGCCGCCGGCGATCCTGCCGCTGCTGCAGCGGCCGGCGCACGCGCAGGGGCTGCGGCGGCGACGGGCGCGGCGGGCGGGGGAGCGGGCGCGGGTGCACCAGGCGCCGGTCGCGGCCGCGGCGCCGGCGGCGGACAACCGCAGGGCCCGGCGCAACGCCACTCGACGATGGCCAATCTCGCGTGCTATCCCGCGATCAACGTGCCGAACGGATTCACCGACGCGGGCACGCCGACCAACGTGACGTTTTTCGCGCGGCCATTCGGCGAAGGCGAGCTGCTCGCGCTCGCCAGGGCGTACCAGGACGCGGCGGGACATCATCTGAAGAAACCGACGAAACTCGACGCGTAGACGAGGGGCACGTCGTGCCCCTCGGCCCCGTCGTGTTATTTCTTGACGACCTTGCCGTCCAACGCGACGCGCAACTCGAACTTGTCCGAGCGGCCGGCCACGTCGAACCCGCCGATGAAGATCAGCCAGTTGCCAGCCGCAGGGTTGCTCACGGCGACGTGCTCCGGGCTGTTGCTGGTGGCGCCGCCAAAGTCCAGCGTGCCGTTCGGCCGGATGAGAATGAAGTCGAGGTCGCTGGCCGGATATTGACCCCAGTTCTCGCGCCAGCCGAGACGGAAATCGGCGACCGCCGTCCCCGCCGGAATGGTCAGCGGGACGAGGAGCGTGTCTCCGGTGCCGATCTGTCCCTGCATCGTCAACCCTGGCACCGGATCCAGAATCGAAAAAACGTGGACCGACGCGCCGATCGGGCCCGCATTCGTCCAGTCGCCGTTGACGGTGATGCGCATGATCCCTTCTTCGGGATCGGCGATGACGAACGTGCCACCGAGGGTGAATGTGAAGACCTTGTAGTCCCCCTCGCCGAACGCTGACGTCTTCGCCGAGTGCACCGTCAGCAGGATGTCATCTCCAAACAGCTGGTTCTGCTCGTCCGGGGGAAGCACCGGCGTCACGCCAGTGAGCGCGATCACGACCTGCCGCACGTTCGGAAGTACGCGATAGAGGAGGTCGAATCGCTGACCCGGCTTCAGGCCGCTGACGGTCTCGCTCACCGCGCCATCACGGACGTTGAGATCGGTGTTGTTCTCGACGTTGACCTTGACCGAGCTGTTGTACTGACCAAGTCCTGGAAGGTCAGGAACAGTGCCGGCCGCAAGTCGTGCCGCTGCCGCCCCCGCGTCGACGTACCCGTGTCCCTGATCGAGCGCCGTGGATCCGTCGGCAAGGACGCCGGGGTTGGCCGACGCGATGATCGCGTTTCGGATCTGGCGTGCCGTCGCCCCGGGAAATCGCTGCCGCAGGACGGCGGCCACGCCGGTGACGGTCGGCGTCGCGAAGCTCGTGCCCGAGCCGAGCGAAATCGTTCCCGTCGTGAAGTAGCCCTGTCCGTAATTCCCGACGCCGTTGGACACCACATCCGGATCCGGACGCCCGTCGGCGTTCGGGCCGCGCGAGCTGAAGTATGCCGTCTGTGCGCCGAGGAACGGCCGGTACAGATTGCCGACGACCGGGCCGAACTGGAGGCGATCGAGAATGCGTTCGTTGTGTGCCAGGCCGGCGGCGCCGACGGTCAGCGCGTTGGCGGCGCTGCCCGGGCTGCCGGTGGTCAGCGACGAGGGTCCGGCGTTCCCTGCGGCGACCACGGCCACGATGTCGTGGTCGAGGAGGGCGTCGGCCGCCTGGTCCATCAGATCGCGCCCCGCCGCCAGGGTCGGTCCACCCAGGCTCATGTTGACGACCCTGATGTTGCTGCCGCCCGGATTGCCGGCGTTGTAGAGCTCCCGCAGATCGATCGCGCGTTCGATTGCCTGGATGACCCGCGAGGTCGGCGCGCCGCCCGTCGGCGGGAAGATGCGCAGGGCGTAGATGTTCGATCGCGGCGCCGAGCCGATCATCGGGATTTGTGTGTTCGCCGCGTTCGAGAAGCAGCCGGGACACTCGGCCAGCACCGCATTGCGCAGGGCACTCGTGGTCGTGAACGTGAAGATCACATTCGCCGACACCATGCCGGCCACGAACGTGCCGTGCCCGTCGTTCGCCGAGTTCGTGCATCCCAATCCGTCCAGCACGAAGTCCTCGCAGCCGACGACCGAACCGTCGAGCGTGAGGTGTGGGAAGCCGGGACGAATGCCCGAGTCGATCACCGCCACGGTCACGCCGAGGCCGGTAAATCCCGACGCGTGCAGCGCACTGACATTTGCGAGGCCGTTGTTGACTTGATACGCCTGGGGTCGCGCCGCCTCCGCGGCAAGCGCCGCGTCGTCGAGCGGATCCACCGCGCCGGCGTCCACGTTCAGCGCGTCGGCCACGATCTGCGGCCCGCCTTTCTGCGTGGGCACGCCCATGGGTCGGGGCGCGCTCAGTTCTTCGTCTTTGGTGATCGCCGCGGCTCCCACCATCGCCTTGAGCGCGGCCAGGGCGTTTTGCGGGACCTCGGCGGCGATCGCGTCGACGTACTTGAACTCGCGCACCACGCGGCCACCGACGCTCGTGACTGCGCTCTTCGCGTTCGTATAGGGCTTGCTGGCGCGGATGAGGACCCGCTCTCCGGGGTTCGACGCGACCAGTGGCCACGCCGCGAGTGCCAGGACGACCGCAACAATGGATTTGCGCGCTCGGGTCATGAGACGGCTCCTTTTGCCTCCCTGTCGAAGGCACGGGCCGCCACCGGGGGTGGGGGCGGCCCCTTTCTGGTCAGGAACGTGCGGAGTATATGTCCCGAAACGCCGGTCTGAGGCGTATCCTTTGACCGCCGCCAGGCAGCATCCTCCGGGAGGCCTCTATGGACATCGACCGCGAAAATGCGAGGGAAGTGAATCGGCGGGCGCTCACGCGTCGTGAATTCCTCGGGACGGGCGTAGCCGTTGCCGGGTCGCTGGCCGGCGCCGGCGCGCTGTTTCCGGCATCGAGCGCGGCGGCACCCGCCGCCGTACCGTGGATCGAGGCGTCGATCCCCCGGCTGCAACAGCTGATGGCGAGCGGCGAGCTCACGAGCCGGGAGCTGACACTCGGGTACCTTCAGCGGATCCGCGATCTGAATCCGCTCGTGCACGCCGTGATCGAAACCAATCCGAATGCCGTCGCGTTGGCCGCCCAGCTCGACAACGAGCGCCGCGGCGGCCACGTGCGCGGTCTCCTGCACGGCATCCCGATCCTCTTGAAGGACAACATCGCGACCGACGATCAAATGGAGACGACGGCAGGGTCGCTCGCACTCGTCAACAGCCGTGTTCCCGACGACGCGCCGATCGTCAAGCGCCTGCGCGCAGCCGGCGCCGTGATCCTCGGCAAAGCCAACCTGTCGGAGTGGGCCAACTTCCGCGGGTTCGCGCCGTTCAACGGCTGGAGCGCACGAGGCGGTTTCACGCGTGACCCGTACCTCCTGGACTTCGATCCGTGCGGCTCGAGCTCGGGCTCAGCCGTCGCGCCCGCCACGAATCTCTGCGCCGCCGCCATCGGCACGGAAACCGACGGCTCGATCGTGTGCCCATCGGGCAACAACCTCGTGGTCGGCCTCAAACCGACGCTGGGCCTCTGGTCGCAGGACGGCATCATCCCGATCGCGCACAGCCAGGACACCGCCGGTCCGATGTGCCGCACGGTGACCGACGTGGCGATCCTGCTGGGCGCGCTGCAGACGCCGTTCGGCGACGTCGCCGCGCACCAGCTCCCGCACGACTACACGATTTTTCTCCAGCGGGGGAGCCTCCTCAACAAGCGCATCGGGATCGATCGGCGCTATTTCACGCCCGACTACGGCGGTGAGCCGGACCTCATCGAGGTCGTCGAGCAGGGCCTCGAGGCGATGGAGGATCTTGGCGCGACGCTGGTGGAGACGGACACGGGCGATGCGTTCGCGTTCTTCGACGCTGAATTCACCGTGCTCCTGGTCGAGTTCAAGGCGCAGATTGCCCAGTATCTCGCCGGGCTCTCGCATACGTCGCTGCGGACGCTCGCGGATCTGATCGCGTTCAACCAACGCCATTGCCGCGCCGAGATGAAGTACTTCGGACAGGAGTTGTTCGAGCTGTCGGAAGAGACGAGCGGCGATCTGACCGACCCGGACTACCTGGCGGCGCGAGCGCTGTGTCTCCAGTTGACGCGCGCCGACGGGATCGACGCCGCGCTGCAACGCGATCACCTCGACGCGATCGTCGCGCCGAGCTACAGCTTCGCGTCGGCGCCGGCGGCCGTCGCGGGCTACCCGAACATCTCCGTCCCGATCGGATTGACGCCCGAAGGCAAGCCGGCCGGGATCTGGATGTACGGCGGCTTCCTTCAGGAACCCGGATTGCTGTCGATGGCGTACGACCTCGAACAGGAGCTGCGTCCGCGCCGCGCACCGGAGTTCCTCGGATCAGTGCCGCCCGAGCCCGCTGACGCCGGGTTGTGCGGGCCGTCGGGAGCCGCCCTGCACGCGGCCGTCCACGGCCGTCGGATGCCGCGGCACTTCGGTACCGGAAAGCCCTGGCCGACGGGCCGTCGTTGAGCAGGCGCACGCAGACCGCGTTATCCTGAGCCTCTCTTGGAGGCTCTATGGTGACCGCGCTTCGGCGACCCGTCCGTCTCGGCATTGCATTCGCAGGATTGCTCGTTCTGGCGGGGCTGGTCCGCTTCGAGCCGGCTCGCGCCCAGACGGCGGCGAGCCCCGCCCGTCCGATGACGTTTCTCGACATGCAGCTGATGCGCAACGCCGGCTCGCCGACGCCGAGCCCGGACGGCCGCTCGATGCTGTACACCGTGTCGACGATGGACTGGCAGGAGGCAAGACGCCAGACCGATCTGTACCTCGTGTCGATGCAGGAGGGCCTGTCCTCGACGAGGCAGATGACGTATACCGCCGAGAAAAACGAGACGGCGCCGGCGTGGACGCGCGATGGGCGCGCCTTTCTGTTCCTCTCGAACCGCGAGGCGCCGACGAACGCCGCGACGCAGAACCAGATCTACATGATGCGGCCCGACGGCGGCGAGGCGCGGCGAGTCACCAACGTCAAGGACGGCGTTGCCGATTTCTCATTGAGCCGGGACGGCAAGTGGCTCATCTATCGCGCGGGCGCGAGCGACGCGCGGCAGTTGTACCGCGTGCCGATGCAGGGGATCGAGTCCGTCGAGGCCGAGCAGCTCACCAAGCATCCCACCAGCATCGACAGCTGGGTGATCGCCCCCGGCGGGGCGCGCATCTTCTTCGCGGCGGCCGACCGCAGCGACGCCGACGAGAAAACCCGGCGCGAGAAGAAGTTCACGGTCAACGTCCGCAACGCCGAGACACCGACCTCCGGTCTCTGGGCGCTCGACCTGGATCCGCGCAAGGCGTCGCGACTGAGCCAGGAAGGCAGCTACTCGGTCTCGAACTTCGTCGTGAGCGACGACGGCAAGTGGATCGGGTTCCAGGGCGGCTCGACGAATCGCTACGAGCGCAACATCACCGCCTCCAGCCTCTACGGCGACGTCTACCTCCTCGAGACCGCCACCGGGCAGATCGAACGGCTGTCGAACAACCGCGAAGTCGGCGAGTCGGCGGTCAGCTTCTCGCCCGACGGCCGCTGGGTGGCGTTCAGCGCGCCCGATGACCTGACCCGTTACGGGATGTCGAACACGCGTGTCTACGTGCGCGCCGTGAGCGATCGTGGCCGGCCGTTCCGCAAGCTCGAGGGCGGCTTCGACGGCGACATCACGATCGGCTTCTGGTCCAAGGACGGCAACACCATCTATTTCAACGAGGGCATCAAGGCCACCACACAGCTCTTCGCCGCTGACGTCTCGCAGAACGAAGTGCGGCAGATCACACGCGAGCAGGCGTCGCTCACGGTCGATTGCGATGACGACAGCAAGGCGGTCCTGATCAGCTACTCGGACGGCAGGACGCCGACGACGTACTTCACGGCACCGTCGATCGAGAAGGTCGCGCAGCGTTCGAGCTGGATCCAGCTCACCGACACCAATCCGCAGGTCCGGAGCTTCGCGCTCGGCACGCAGGAAGAAATCACGTGGACGTCGAAGGACGGGACGAAGGTGGGCGGCGTCCTGGTGAAGCCGGTCGGCTATCAGGCCGGGCAACGATATCCCCTCATCGTCGCGATTCACGGCGGTCCTGCCTCGGCCGACGTGCTCAGCTTCAACGGGGGCTACGGTTCCCAGGTCTACGCCGGCGCCGGCTATGTCGTCCTGCGTCCGAACTACCGCGGCTCGACCAACTACGGCGTCAAGCACAAGACCGACATCGTCGGTGACTACTTCCGGACTGGTTTCGAAGACATCATGGCGGGGGTGGACTCCCTCATCGCGCAGGGCATCGTGGACGGCACGCGGATGGGCGCGCTCGGCTGGAGCGCCGGCGGCCACTGGTCGAACTGGATCCTGACGCATACCGATCGCTTCAAGGCGATCAGCTCCGGCGCCGGCACGTCGAACTGGATCTCGATGTACGCGCAGAGCGACGTCCAGCGCAACCGCCAGTTCTATCTCGGTGACAAGCTGCCGTACGACGACTTCGACGCCTACTGGGTCCAATCGCCGCTCAAGTACATCCGCAACGCGAAGACGCCGACGATGATCCACGTGGTCGAAGGGGATCCGCGCGTGCCGAGCCCGCAGTCGGTCGAGCTGCACATGGCGTTGAAACAGATCGGCGTGCCGACCGAGCTGTTCATGTATCCCGGCAACACGCACGGGATTCCGGATCCGCGCAACCAGCTCGTGAAGTCTGTGAGCGAAATGGCGTGGATGGACTATTACGTCCGCGGCAAGGGCGAGAAATTCGCCTGGCGCGACGTCCTCACGACGCTCGACAAGGAGAAGAAGTAGCGCGGCGGTCGTTTAGACCTTCCGTCGCAGCGCCCGGGCCTCGGCGCGTGTCTGGCGCTCCGCTCTCTCGAACATCCCGACCTCGTGAGCGGCGTTGCGCCCGGCAATCTGGGCGCGCCTGGTTTCGAACGCGCCGTCGGCGAGCCGCGCCACGCCGTTCTGACGCTCGTCGGCGAGCTGAGCGAGGCTGATGCCTTCCATCTGTTCGATGACGTGCTCGAGCTCGTGCGCGAGCATCTCGATCAGATTCACCGACACGGGCAGACGGATTTCCGCGAACAACGCGCCGGCCTCGTAGCGGGAAATCGTGGCTTCCGCACGGCTGCCTCCGGGCAATCGTCCGACCTGCAGGCGAACGGCGATGCGAACGTGAGGCGCGGCGGCAATCAGCTGACACTGCCGCTGGACGGTGGGCGACTGCGTCAGGGCCTGCGCAAACACCGGCTGCAGCGTTCGTGCCACCTCGATGTTGTCCGGCTTCTGCTCGCAGTCCCGCTGCGCGTTTTCGGCCCGGACCAGGGTCCCGCCCGACAACCAACTCATCACCAACACGCTCACGATCGTCACTCTGCCGTTACGCACGTCACACTCCAGTCGGCCCCGCTCTGGCGCCGACCGCGATTTGAGCAAGACCGGCTCCAGCCTGACGGCCCGCGCGGCGGATCGCGGCAACTCGTTTTGGCGCGTGTACTTAGGGGCCCGTTCCTGGCCGCGGATCCCGGTCCGTCGCGGCGTCTCGAAATCGACAAAAATGTGGAGGCTCGCGCAGCGGTCCCCACAAGACGGTCGGAGGATGGATCTGCGCGCGGCGCTGTCGTGAGACGGGAGGCGCCGACGCGCGGCTCGAATCGCCGGGCGCAGCGCACATCGATGTCGCATCATCAGGCGTCTCCGACATTTGTGTCGCGTCTCGCCTGGCGATCTGGCCGTGTCGCAGGCCGATACTCTGAGTGCCCTTTGCTTGCGTAATGTGGGAAGGGACGAACGTCAGATGCTCACGTCCATCGCCGGATTCGAGACGCGCCCCGTCGAACGCGGTCTGGCACGACATCTGAAGACACTCAGGGTGTGGACGTTCGCATCGCGCCACTGCGCGTGCCCGATCGGCGCTCCTGGCTGCATCGCCTGCATACGCGCCTCGGCCGTTGGGCGGTCCCGACCTGGATCGTGCTCGGCGCCTGCACGATGGTCACCGCAGACGCGCTCTTCGGGACGCCGAGCGCCGCACAGATCCGCGAACTGCTGGACATGTCGCGGGCGACGATGCTCTACGACGTGCGTGGCGAGCCGGCGTTCGTGCTGTTCAAGGAGCGCCGGCTCGAGGTGCCGCTCGCACAGGTTTCGCCGACGGCCGTACGCGCCGTGCTCGCCATCGAAGACCAGCGCTTCCATCGGCACTACGGGCTCGACCCCTGGCGCATCGGCGGCGCGATGTTCGCCAATCTTCGCCATCGCCGGCTGACGCAAGGCGGATCGACGATCACGCAGCAGCTCGTCCGCAAGAGCTTCCTGACCAACGCGAAGTCGATTCGCAGGAAGCTGAAGGAGATCGTGCTCGCCGTCCGCGTCGAGCGCGCGTTCACGAAGGATCAGATCCTCGAGCTCTACCTGAACAAGGTCTACTTCGGCAACGGGCTGTACGGCATCGAGGCGGCGGCGCGCGGTTACTTCGACAAGTCCGCGAGCGCGCTCGAGCTCGACGAGGCGGCGCTGCTGGCCGGGTTGATCCAGGCGCCGTCGGCGTACGATCCGACCGATCACCCCGATCGCGCCGTGGCGCGGCGCAAGGTGGTGCTCGGTCAGATGGTGGAGGCGGGCTTCATCGATGAGGCCACGGCCGCTGCCATGGGCGACAAACCGCTCCATCTCGTGGACGGTTTCAAAGATGCCGCGCCGGGGCCGTACTTCAAGAACTACGTCACGCGACTGCTGGTCGATCGATTCTGATGGGAAGCGGTGTCGGAAGGCGGGCTCCGCGTGTTCACGACGTTCGACCCCTCGGCGCAGCAGGCCGCCGAGACCGCGCTGGCCGCCGGCCTGGCCGACGTCGAGCGGCGTGCGCGCAGCCAGACGATCCCCCGGCGCGGCCAGCCGGCGCCGGCGCAGCTCCAGGGCGCGCTCGTCGCGCTCGATGCGCCGACCGGGGAGATCCGCGCGCTCGTCGGCGGCCGCGATTTCGCGTCCAGCCAGTTCGACCGCGCGACCCAGGCGCACCGTCAGGCCGGGTCGGCGTTCAAGCCGTTCGTGTACGCGGCGGCGCTCGAGATGGGCTACTCGCCGGCGACGCTCGTCACCGGCCTCGACGATCCGATGCTGGCGGGTGACGAGTCGTGGCTGCCGGCCGACGGACACAGCGATGCCTCGGCGATGACCGTCCGCACGGCGTTGCGGACCTCGAGCAATCGCGCCGCCGTGCAGGTGCTGCGCGCCGTCGGCGTGCCGCGCGCCGTCAGCTACGCACACCAGCTCGGCCTCGAGGCGCCGGCGGTGCCCGCGCTCGTCCTCGGCGCGGGCGATGTGACGCTGCTGTCGCTGACGTCGGCCTATGGCACGTTCGCGAACGGCGGCTGGCTCCGCCCGCCGGTCGCCATTCGCCGGATCGAGGATCGATCCGGCCGGGTGATCTTCGCCGATCGACCGGCCGGCACCCACGTCGTCACCGAGGAGACGTCGTTCCTCATGGCCCAGATGCTCACCGACGTCGTCGATCGAGGCACGGGCTATCGCGTACGCCAGGCCGGGTTCCGCCAGCCGGCGGCCGGCAAGACCGGCACGACGAACGATTACCGGGATGCGTGGTTCATCGGATTCACGCCGGCCGTGGTCGCCGGCGTCTGGGTCGGCTTCGACGAGCCACGGTCGATCATGCGCAACGGATATGCCGGCGACGTGGCCGCGCCCATCTGGGGCCGGTTCATGCGCGATGCGACAGGAAACCGGGATGGCCAGTGGCTGCGCCGGCCAAGCGGCATCGTCGCGGTGGAAATCTGCCGGCTGTCAGGCGCGCTGCCCACTGAAGGCTGCCGCCGGGCGCTCGCCTTTGCGCCGGACGGCAACCTGGTCGAGCGATCGTACGTCGGCGTCGAGTACTTCCGGCGCGGCTCGGAACCTGAGGACATGTGTCCGATTCACGGTGCCGGCGTGTTCATCGACGGCGCCGCGCCGGGCGCGGACGGCCTGGCGCCTCGGCCGGCCGCAGGGTTCTTTCGGCGTATCGGCGGCCCCCCACGTTGACGGTCCCGCTATCTCAACAGACCAAACCCGGCGCCGGTAAACGCGAGCAGAAACAGGACGCCGAGGAGCAGTCCGACGGCAGCCGATCCACGCTGCGGACCGCGCACGAGCGCGACGATCCCCAATAGACAGGCGATGAGCGCGCACACAATCGCGCCCGTCGCCAGCGCCTGCAAAGTGCGCGCAGATGACGCCGCGGGAGCGAGGCCGCCCATCGCCAGCGTCAGCGCCAGAATCGCCCAACTCGCGGCGGCCCCGAAGAAGGCCGCACGGCCGGAATGACGGAGCATGGCGTGGAACTATACATTTTCGGGTTCCGGGGTTCCGGGGTTCCGAGGTTCCGAGGGTTCGCCCGTCGCCCCCGGAACCCGAACCCCGGAACCTCGGAACCCCGGAACCCGAAACTCATCTCCGCCTAGCGTCGCAAATTGAACCCCGTCATGATGCTGACGCGCGTGCCCGATTTCGACGACGCAACGGCGAAGTTGAGCGGGATGTTCAGCGCACCGGATTGCACGGTCACGCCCGCGGCCACAACGAGGCCGACGCCGAGCGGTGTGAGATTGGGACCGATGCCGAATTCGCCGCCGCCTGCTGTCCGGACGCCGACGAGCCAGTTGAGCGACGGCAGGGCCAGGCCCTGCTCGAGGCCGGAGACGAGCGGTACCCATTCGCTCAGCACCGACAGTCCGTCGCCGTTCGAGTAGAAGCGGCGCTCGAACTGCCAGCCGAACTGCGAAATGAGCGGACGGACCGTGAGGTCCCGTTTTTCCTTGAGCAGATCGACGTTCCCTGGACTGAGCATGGTCAGGCCGAAGCGCGGACCGGAGAGATCGACTTCGCGGGTCACACGCGGCGGGACGAACGACTGGCACCACGCTGGTGCGGCAAGAGCGAGCAGCATCAGCACGGCGCTGGCGGGCGAGAGTGCGTGGCGAACAACACGGCTGGGATTCGACATGGTCACCTCCACGCCCGAGAGTACGGGCGCGATCGAGGTGAAGTCCTGATGCCGGCGTGACGAAAGGCTGAAACTACGCTGAAACCGCCGCCGATTCGTTCATTTTCGGTACGCCTTCAGGATTTTGATCGGCGGGTCGAGTGTTTCGGTGCCGTACCCGCCGCGCTGCGGCGCATCGGGCGCCAGCGTTTTCTCAGCGTGAATTTTCGCGACCACGTCCATGCCCGCGACGACGCGGCCGAAGACGGCGAACCCTTGGCCGTCGGCGTTGCGTTTGCCGGCGAAGTCGAGCTCCGGCTGATCGTTGATGACCACCGAAAACGACGTCGTCGCTGAGTCCGGGCCGCTCCGCGCCATCGACAGCGCGCCGTTGACGTGCTTCAGTCCGGTGACGCTCGTGCGCTCGAGCGGGATCGGCGGAAACTGTTCGCGCCGCCGCGCCGGGTCGCTCTGAAACTGGATCACTTGAATCTCGACGTCGTGGCGCGTGGTGTTGTCGGGCCGGACGGCGCGGTTGATCATGCCGCCGTCGTAGAACCTGCCGTCGACGTACTTCAGAAAATTTGCCGCGGTGATCGGTGCCCGCGCCAGGTCCACTTCCATGGTGATGCGTCCGAGCTCGGTCTCGAAAATGACGGCGACGGGCGCTGGCGCCGTTTGCGTCTGCGTGAAGGCGAGCCCAGCAAGCAGCCACGGCGCGATTCGGATCATCACAAGGTCACCACCTGTCCTGTCCGGGCGCTCTCGTCGGCCGCGAGCACGATCCGGAGACTGTTGACCGCATCCTGCATGTGGTCGGTGAGGTCGAGATCTTCCTCGATCGCGCGAAGCAGATAGGCCTGCTCGCGATCGCAGAGCGTCTGGTGATCCGGCTCGTCTTCGGTGTTGATGAACTCGTCCGGTTTCACGAACTCGTTCCGATCGTCGACCGCGCTGTGATGCACGCGGAGGCAGTTGGTCTTCGTGTGGCTGTCGATGTCGTCAGAGGACGCCGCCGCCGCCTCGTTTGGATCCTTCACGATCGAGACCGAGCCGCGTGGACCGACCACGTCCTTCACGAAGAACGCGACCTCGCTCATCATCGGTCCCCAACCGGCCTCGTACCAGCCGACCGAACCGTCGTCGAACGTGACCTGCAGCTGGCCGTAGTTGAACATGTCCGGCTTCAACTCGTTCGTGAGCCGGGCGCCGACGCCGGACACACGGATCGGCTTCGCCCCCGTCATCTGGCACATGACGTCCACGTAGTGGACGCCGCAATCGACGATGGGGCTCATCGAGTTCATCAGGTTGCGGTGCGTGACCCAGGTGTTGCCGTGGCTCTGCTGGTTGAGATTCATCCGCATCACGAGCGGCTTGCCGAGCGTGCGGGCCAGCTCGATGAATTTCGTCCACGCCGGGTGCACCCGCAGGATGTAGCCGACCACGAGCTTCCGCTGCCTGGCGGTGGCCAGGTCGACGATCTGTTGCGCTTCCGCGACGGTTTCGGCCAGCGGCTTCTCGCAGAACACATGGCAGCCGGCCTCGAGCGCCGCGCGCGCGTAGGCCGCGTGGGTGTCCGGGTAGGTGTTGATGCTGACGACGTCCGGACGGGTCTCGGCCAGCGCCTGATCGTAGTCGCCGAAGTCAGGCACGCCGCCGAGCTCACCGCTGAGCTGCCGGCGCGACGCCGGCCCGCGGCTCACGAGGCCCACGATCCGGAACTGTGGCATCTTGTGGTACGCGCGGGCGTGACTGGCGCCCATGTTGCCGCACCCGGCGACCAGCACTTTGAGACGAGACATGGCTCGCTATCATACCGGCCGACCGCGCCCGCCCGCGCGCCGGACGAGGGCAAACACGCCGAGCTCGTCGATCGACGCCGTCGCGGCGAGCGGACGCCAGTTCACCCGCGCCGCGATCGGCGCCCAATCCTCCTTCGCCGGGTCGTAGGCCAGCAGCGCGATCGACCCCGCACGGCCCTCGCGGTCCGCCGCCAGGTGCGTTCCCGGATTCACGTGGAGCAGGGCAGGGGCCTTGAGCCGGTTTCCGCGCGTCGAGCTGAGGCGATGGGGAACGACGATGAGATCGTCGCCCGGTTCGAGCGCGGGCGGGGCGATGTCGATCGCCTCTTCGATGACGATCCGCGCCGGTGAGGCAAGCGCAGCGCGCGGCAGTGCGAGCTGGACCTCGCCGGTCGCCGACAGGATCCGCCGCGGATCCTCGGTCAGGAGGAGGCGCTGCGCCATCCGCGTGCGGAAGAGTACCGCGTTGCCTTCACTGTCGAAGCGGGTGATCCGGACGTCTGCGTTCTGATCCCGGTCGTCTGAAAAGATCACTCGCGCCAGCCCGCCGGCCACGGCACGAGCATCGAGCGTGAACGGCTCCAGTTCGCCTTCGCGCTGGACTGAGATGACGGGGGGGACGAGCGGTTCCCTTGACGCGGGCTGAATCGACAGGCCGACGCCGCCATCGTCGTGCACCGTCGCGCGGATGCCCGCCAGGACGCCGGGAATCGGCAAGTCGATCACCAGCGGCGAGACGCACGAGCCGATCGTCACTGTCCGGCCAAAACTGAACGGTCCGATACTCACCGACGCGTTGACTGAATCGCCGACGTGCGCGCCTCTGAGGGAGATCTCGCCAGGGCCGGTGGTGACGCCGTCCGCCGTGGTTCTCCCGGCGGTGCGGCCCTGAAGGATCGTGCGGCCATCGCTCGTCTCGAGCGTGACGCGCGCGTTGTCGACCGGCGTGCCGTTGCGCGTCACGCGGACGATCAGCGCCGGACACGCGCCGATGCGCGTCACGAGCCGCACATGCCAGTGCGGCTTCCAGGCGGCGACCGGGATATAGCTCTCCGCGCGATCGCCGGACGGAGGATGCGTTGTCCCGCCGAACGGGACGCCCGAATCCGGCAATCGATCGGCGATCGCACCGCGACTGACGGGCGTCTGGAGTTGCCACTCCGCCTGGCCGCCATAGCGCTGCACGACCACCGACCAGCAGTCTTCAGCGCCCTGCCCCGTGCATAGGTGGTGCGGATTCGCCGGGTGCGCCGAACAGAGCTTCTTCCGGCTCTCGTTCTGGGCGCCGCGCATGAAGCACGCGTCCTTGCTCCCGCCTTCCGAGAACACGGTCCCGTCCGGGCCCGACAGGACCGTGCAGACTGGGTTCGGGCCGCCGCCTGGCCAGCAGTCGCCCGGCAGGTACTCATCCCAGAGATCGAACGCGTAGTGTCCGAACTCGTGCAGCAGGTTGCCCGGGAACATGATGTCGAACGGGCCCATGTGCATCGCGCCGCTCGTGCCGTTGACACCGTTCGGGTCCGCCTGCGAGGCCTGGTCCCAGTCGGCGTAGTCGCGAACGTCGGCCTGATTCCACTGCGTGCCGTTGTCGACGACGGACACCCGCTCGAGCAGAAACTGTCCGTCCGTCCCGTTGAAGATCAATTCCGAAAATTCCAGCAGGCGATCCCGCAGGTAGAACAGCTGCTCGGGCGTGGCCGCCCATTCGACCGACAGCAGGAGATTGAACCCGACGATCGCGTTGCGTCGCCGAAGCACGAGCTCGTGCGTCGCGGCAGGATCGGCGACGGTGACCATTTCGAACCGCGGGTTGTTGCCTTCGGCATCGTGCACGAGCGTCGCGCTCGTGATGTACACACGATAGTTCCAGTTCCTGTCGGTGTCGCTCTTGTGGCCTTCCCGGTGTGTTTCGTGTTCCAGAATGCGCCGACTCGACACCAGCACCGACCCGGCGTGCAGCCCGGCGACGAACAACTGGCCCGCACCGTCGGTCAGGCCGCGCGTCGTCCCGTCAGCGAAGACTTCGGCCCCCGCCACGCGCTGGCCGGACTCGTTGACGACGCGGACGAGCGTGCTGCCCTCAGAGCAGTCGGGATACAGCTCGTGGTCTATGCGCACGCTCGCATCGAGGCGGTGGTCGGGGCTCTGCCAGACCTGGGCGACGTTGTCGAACACGCCGATCCGCACGGTCTGTACGAACTCACAGACGTCGTCGTCTTCCGACGGCTCGGGCGTTGGGTGATACGAGATGTCGAACCGTCCCTGCGGACTGACCACCGCGGTGCCGACATGCCGAATCCGCGGAGGCAACATGTGACACGGCTGAGTCGGAATCGTCACGCCGACACGCACCACTTCGTACGCCAGGACGCGATGCTCCGCGGCCGGCTGTCCGCATCGCGTCAACGTGCCGAAGATCCGCGCGCGCGGCTCGTCGGGATCCGGCGGGGGCGGCAGCAGGTCATGGTCGAATCGCGTGGTGGCGGCGCGCATCTTCTTCGGGCTGGACCAGACGAGCGTGGCGCCGTCGAACACGCCGACCCGGACGGTGGCGCTGAAGCCGCACGCGTCTTCCGGCCGTTCGCGCGGTACGTACGAGATCGAGAAGTTGCCGGTCGCGTCGGTGAGGTCCTGACCGATCTGACGCGCAACGGGCGTCCCGAAGCGACAGGGCCTGTCGTCTTCGAGATCCATGCCGACTTTCGTTTCCTCGATCGCCTTGACGAGGAGCCCGGGCACACCCAGGCCGCCGCTGCGAATGGTGCCGACGACGAGCGCCATGGAACGATCCTCGCGGCGGGCCGCAGGGCTGGGGTGGGGGAGCGAGGATTATAGGGTATAAGGAAGCGCATGATCCGCTGGCTTCTTCTCCCGCTGTTCGGCACAGCGCTCGTCGCCGCGCCGATGGCCCAGACCGCTGCACCGCAGGCGCCCTCGCGCGCGAGCATTCTTCGCGGTGAGTACGGCCAGTACCGCGCCAACAACGACTTGCTGTACTACCACCTCGATATTCGCGTCGATCCGGCGAAGAAGCTGGTCAGCGGCAAGAACACGATCCGTTTCAAGATGCTGAAGGACGACGCGCGGATCCAGATCGATCTCTACGCGAACCTGGACGTCGACAAGATTCTCCTCGGCGCCACGCCGCTCAAGTACGAACGCGAGCTGAACGCGGTGTTCATCGACTTTCCCGAGACCCTGCGCGCCGGCCGCGAGTACGCCATCGACCTCCACTACTCCGGTACGCCGCAGCAGCAGGGCCGGTTCGGCGGGTTCGTCTTCCAGCAGAGCGCCAGCCGGACGTGGATCTTCACGGCGTGCGAAGGGGACGGGTCGAGCCTGTGGTGGCCGAGCAAGGATCAGTGGCGCGACGAGCCCGAGAGCATGGACCTCAGCGTCGCGATCCCGAGCGACCTGACCGACGCGTCAAACGGCCGGCTGATGGGGAAGACCGACCTCGGCGACGGCTACACGCGCTGGGACTGGCGCGTGCACTACCCGATCAACTCCTACAACGTCTCGATCAATGTCACCAACTACGTCCACTTCTCGGACAAGCTCGGCGATCTCGACCTCGACTTTTACGTCACGCCCGAGAATCTCGACAAGGCCAGGGTGCAGTTCGCGCAGGCCAAGCCGATGATCGAGGCGTTTCAGAAGTACTTCGGACCGTATCCCTTCCCGAAGGACGGCTACAAGCTCGTCGAGGTGCCGTACTCGGGCATGGAGCACCAGAGCGCGGTGACCTACGGCAACCGCTTCGCGAACGGCTACCTCGAGCGCGACTGGACCGGCGTCGGCGTCAGCCCGAAATTCGATTTCATCATCATCCACGAGAGCGGCCACGAGTGGTTCGGCAACGCGATCTCGGCCGCCGACGTCTCCGACATGTGGATCCAGGAAGGCTGGACGACCTACCTCGAGAATCTCTACGTCGAGCACGTCTTCGGCTACGACGACGCGCTGAAGTACGTGAACGGCTACAAGTCGAAGGTGCAGAATCGCCAGCCCATCATCACCCAGCGCGGCATCCACCGCACGCCGCCGCAGGACATGTATTTCAAGGGCGCGCTGTTCCTGAACACGCTGCGCAACGTCGTCAACGACGACACACGGTGGTTCCGGCTGTTGCGCGATCTGTTCGCGGAATTCCGCTACCGCAACATCATGACGGAGGATCTCGTCCGGTTCGTCAACCAGCGTCTCGGCCAGGATCTGACGCCGATCTTCGATCAGTACCTTCGCCAGACGTCGCTGCCGACGCTCGAGCTGGACTTTGCGCGCACGCCCGGCGCCGTCGCGTATCGCTGGAAGGCCGATGTCGCCGGCTTCGCGATGCCGATCCGCGTCGGCACGAAGGACAAGTGGCAGATCATCAAGCCGACCGCCGAGTGGCAAACGCTGACGACGCCGCTGACGAGAGAGACGTTCGAGGTCGCGACGGATTTGTACTTCGTGAACGTGGCGAAGATGCCGGCGGGCTTATGAGACGCGGGCTTGTGTCCGAGGCGCCCTACAACCCGCCCTTGAACACCTTCGGCGCCTCGGGAATGGCGGCGCCGTCGTGGCGTGGCTCCGATCCCGCAACGTGCACGCCGGTGCCGTCGCTCATGACCGCCTGCCCGTAGCCGAACGTGCTCGACCGCGGCGCGACCGTCCGCACCTGGTGGCCGAGGCCGATGAGCTCTTTTCTGGTCGCTTCCGGAATCAGCGCCTCGACGTCCACGTCGCAGCCGCTGAACGATCCCTTCGTGAACCGTCCGACCTCGAGCGCTTCCTGCACGTCGAGGCCGAAGTCGGCGATGTCCGACACGAACTGCGCGTGCGCCTGCGCCTGGTTGAAGCCGCCCATGATGCCGAACCCGATCTTCACGTCGCCCTTCTCCATGAACGCCGGGATGATCGTGTGCAGCGGGCGCTTGCGCGGCGCGATCTGATTCGGGTGGCCGTCCTCGAGCGTGAACAGCCCGCCGCGGTTGTGCAGCATCACGCCGGTGCCCGGCGCGACGACGCCGCTGCCGAAGGATGAATACAGACTCTGGATGAGCGAGACGATGTTGCCGTCGCGGTCGATGACGGAGAGATAGATCGTGTCGCCTCCTTCCGAGTCGGTCAGGCCGCCGAACTTCGACGGTTGCACGGCGCAGGCCGCCTTCGCCGGATCGATCAGCGCCGCCCGCGTTTTGGCGTGCGCCTTGTCGAGCATCGGCAGGACCGGCACGGTGGAGAACTTCGGATCGGCCACGTAGCGGAGCATGTCCGCGTAGGCGAGCTTCTTCGCCTCGATCATCACGTGCAGAGCTTTGGTGCTCGTGAGCCCGTACTCGCCGAGCGGGTACTGCTCCATCATGTTGAGCATCATGAGTGCGGCGATACCTTGTGTGTTCGGCGGCAGCTCCGAGACTTTCCAGCCGCGGTACGTCGTCGAGATCGGCTCGACCCACTCCGGCTGGTATTCCTTCAGGTCGGCCGCCGTCATCGTGCCGCCGAGCTCCTTCTCGACGGCCAGGATCGCCTCGGCGGTCCTGCCTTCATAGAAACCGGCCGGGCCTTTTTCGGCGATGAGGCGCATCGTGGCGGCGAGCGCCGGATTCTTGAAGATTTCTCCGGAGCGCGGCGCGCGGCCGCCGGGCAGGAACACTTCGGCGGCATGCGGGCCGTTCGTCAGCTTCCGCGTCGCACCGTTCCACGCGTCGGCGATGACATCGGTCACGGGAAAGCCGTCGTCCGCATAGAAGATGGCCGGCGCGAGCAGATCGGCGAGCGGCAACCGGCCGAAGCGGGCGCGCAGCAGCTCCCATCCCTTCACGGCCCCAGGCACCGTGACGCTGTAGATGCCGCTGTTCGGCATCCGCGTCTGACCCTTCGATCGCAGAAACGGCGCGCTGAGCCCGGTCGGCGCCCAGCCGCCGGCGTTCAGCCCGTAGAGCTTGCCGCTCTTCGCCTCGTAGTAGATGACGAACAGATCGCCGCCGATGCCGTTGTAGTGCGGCTCGACGAGGCCCATCACGGCGTTGGTCGCGATGGCCGCGTCGACCGCGTTGCCGCCGCGCTCGAGAATCTGCACGCCGGCGCGCGCGGCCAGCGGCTGGCTCGCGGCGACGATCCCGTACTTCGTCGCGACCTTGGATCGGCCCGTCACGACCGGGCGACGCCGCGTGGTCTCCTGGTCCGACTGCTGGCCGAGGCCGGTATTGGCCAGGGCGCCCACGATCGCGAGCGTGAGGACGAACCGGATCCGCATGAGTACTCCTGCTAGAAGCGCGCTGCGCCCGCGCCGATGATGCGCCGGCTGCGGCGTTCCTGCACGAACGCCACGATCTGAACATCGGCGGCCTTCCACGACGCCGTCCATGCGATGCGCGTGTAGCCGGTGAACCGGGGCGTGGCGCGCTCGACGGCGCCGATGGACACGAGCTTGCGGACGACGCCGCTATGGACCAGGCGGCGCGCACGATTCTCGCCCGAGCGCACGTCGGTCTCGAGGTTGTCTTCGGTCACCGCGACCAGCACGTCCGCGTCGCCACGGGAGGCGAAGGTGGCGGGAAAGTCCACCGTCACGTCGGCGACGATGTCGCCGCGCCCCTCGTCGCGGGTCACGCGGACAGTCACGACGCCCTTGGGATCGCGCGCCGCGGACAGAACCATCGTGCGAATCGCGTCTTCATTGCTGCCGACGTCTTCGAGGTGTCCGTCGATGACGATCTGCGGCGTGTAGATCTTGTCCGGGCCGAACACGGTCGTGGCGTACTCGGACTGGCGCCGGCTGAATGCTGCCGACGCGAACCGATCGCGCCAGCCGAGCTGGTCCCAGTAGTCCACGTGCTCGCCGAGCACGAGCACAGTCACGCCGTCGACCGGCTCACGCCCGAGCACGCGCAGGAGCGCATCGGCCGGTGGACAACTCGAACAGCCTTCTGACGTGAAGAGCTCAGCGATGACCGGCGACGCGGCCGCCGCCGGCACCTGCGACGCGCCGGCCGGCATGGACAAGCCGGCCGCCAAGGCCGCGGCCAAGGCAAGGACGAACCGCATCAGAGGATTCTAGGGCCTTGGGAAGGACTTCTGCGTTTCCTTTTCCGTTTTGAGTTCTTAGTTTTGCCTTTTGCCTTGTCATTCGGGCGTAGCGGCCACGCGGCCGTCAAACAGGTAAATGTGGCGGTGCGCCATCGCGATGTAGCGCGGATCGTGCGTGGCGATGCAGACCGTGGACCCGTCGCGATGGAGCTCGCCCAGGATCTGCATGACCGCCTCGCCGCTCGCCGAGTCGAGGTTCCCGGTCGGCTCGTCGGCGAGGACGATGGGCGGCCGCCCGGCCAGGGCGCGGGCGATCGCGACGAGCTGCTGGTGGCCGCCCGAGAGCTGGCTGGGCCGCTGTTTCGCGCGCGCGGCAATGCCGACACGCTCAAGCGCGCTCATGACGCGTGCCCGTCGATCGTCAGGGCTGGCCCCGCGGATGGTCAGTGGGTACTCCACGTTCTCGTACACACTGAGATCGGCAATGAGGTTGAAGCTCTGGAACACGAGCCCGATCTCGACGTTCCGCGTTCGGGCCCGCTCCCCCGGGGTCAACCCGTCGACGAGCCGGCCGTCGAGCCAGTAGCGTCCGGACGTCGGCGTGTCGAGCAGGGCCAGGATCGACAGGAACGTGGATTTGCCGCAGCCCGACGGCCCCGAGACCGAGACGTACTCGCCCCGATCGATGTCCACCGTGACGTCGCGAAGCGCCACGGCAGGTTCCGCGGCGTCGCCCTCGAACACCTTGGTGATCGCGTCGAGCCGGATCAGCGGCATCGAGCCGGACGCGGGGAGGTCCGGCGCCGCCGCCGGCTTGCGCTTCCACCAGGTCATGAGGGTCTGGGGCATTGGACGTCTAAACATGGGCAAATGTTGGCGAGCCGCCCGGCTGCGCCATCCGGCCCCTCCAGAGGGCCGTTGGCACCTCCAGGGTTGTATCCGGCGGACCACGGGCCTACTCTGGCTCCTGGCCTGTTTTTCTGGAGGTCCCCATCATGAAGCGATACCTGCCAATCGCGTGGCTGAGCGTGCTTGCCGTCACGGTGTCCGCTCAGAACGCGGTGCCGAAGGACTTCGTCCCGCTTCAAGGCACGTGGGTCATCACGTCCGTCAATGGACAGGACCTCGCGGCCGCAGGAGCGTCGATGATCCTGACGATCGCCGCGGACAAGTACACCCAGACGGTCAACGGAACCGTCAACGAACGCGGCAGCCTCAAGCTCGACACGGCGAAGAAGCCGATCGCGATCGATCTGATCATCACCGAGGGCGACGACGCCAACAAGACGCAGCTCGGCCTCGTCGAGGTGTCAGGCGCAACGATGAAGCTGAAGCTCGCGCTGCCCGGGCAGACGACCCGGCCGACCGACTTCGAGGCGGCAGACGGCGCGATTCTGGCTATCGCGACGAAGAAGTAGCCAATTCGTACACGACCTCGCCGGCGACGAGCGTGGCGGCGACGCGCGCCGTGCCAAGGGCGTCGGCAGGGAGACGAAACAGATCGCGGTCGAGCACGACGAGATCGGCAGCCAGGCCGGGGCTGATGCGCCCGGTGAATCCGTCCTGAAATCCGGCATGCGCGGCGCCGGTGGTGTACGCCCGCAACGCGTCTTCGAGGCGGATGCGCTGTTCGGGCCTCCAGCCGCCGGGGTGCCGGCCGTCGAGCGTGCGCCTCGTGACGGCGGCGTCGATCCCCTCGAGCGGCGTCGGCGGGGCGACGAACCAGTCGCTGCCAAACGCGAGTCGCGCGCCGTGGTCGAGCAGGCTGCGCCACGCGTAGCTTCTCGCCGCCCGCTCCGGTCCAATTGCCCGTTCCGCCCACCGCCCATCGTCGATGGCATGGTAGGGCTGCATGCTGCAGATCGCGTCGAGCGCGGCGAAGCGCGGCAGATCGCCGGCGCGGAGGTGCTGCGCGTGTTCCACGCGGAGACGGCGATCGCGGGGACCGTTCGCCGCCACGACGTCTGAAAAGAGATCGAGCAGCACGGTGTTCGCGCGATCGCCAATCGCGTGAACGATGAGCTGCAGGTGGGCGCGATCGGCGCCGATCATCCACCGGCGCAAGTCGTCCTGGTCAGCGACGAACAACCCGCGCTCATCTGGAAGATCTGCGTACGGCTCGTGGAAGGCGGCCGTCCTGGCGCCGAGCGACCCGTCGATGAAGCTCTTGAGCGCGCCAATGCGCAGCCACGCGTCGCCGCGCCCGGTCTCGCCGCCGAGCGCGCCTGACGCAATGAGATCCGCCAGGCGCGGCCAGGTGTCGAGCGGGACCGTCGCGTAAATCCGCGTGCGCAAGCCGCCGCGCGCGTGCACCCGGCGGAAGATCTCGAGCTCGTTCCAGCTCCCGGCCGGCGGCAGTGCGCCCATGTGGTGCACGGAGGTGACCCCCTGCGCGGCGACGTGTGTCATCGCCGCGTCGAGCGCCGCGTCTTCCTGGGCGCGCGTCGGCGGCGGGACCACGCGCTCGACGAGCGACATAGCGTTGTCTTTGAGCAGGCCGGTCGGCTCGCCGGCCGCGTCGCGCACGATGGCGCCGCCGGCGACGTCCGGGGTGTCACGGGTGATGCCCGCCAGACGCAGCGAGAGCGAGTTGGCCAGCGCCATGTGGCTGTCGATCCGGGTCACCCAGACGGGATGGCGCGGCGTCACCGCGTCGATCCATTCGCGCGACGGCCATTCGCCGCCCCAGCGCTCGTGATCCCAGTCGCCGCCGAGCAGCCACTCGCCGGCGGGCCGGGTCGCGGCAAACGCCTGGACCGCGGCCACGAGGTCCGCGCGATTGTTCGCGCGACCGAGCTCGACCCAGCCCAGCCGGAAGCCGCCGGCAATCATGTGGATGTGCGCGTCGATGAAGCCGGGCGTAACGAGACCGCCGGCCGCGTCGATTTCGCGGCCGCCGCCCGGCAGCGCGCGGATCTCGGCCATTGTGCCGACCGCGGTGATCCGTCCCTGGCGTGTCGCGACCGCTTCAGCCCAGGGGCGCGCCGGATCGCCGGTCCAGACCCGGCCGTTGACGATGGTGATCATGGCAGGATCCTAATCCTGGTGCTCCACCGGGGTGAGAGCGGGGTTCAAACCCTGAACCTTGAACCCCGGGGTTCCCCGGCCTTGTCGATCTGGCCCCACCTCGTTCGACGCTTCAGTAGAGAAGCGGGTCACCCGGAGTCGCTTCCGGTCCCCAGCTCAACAGCCGAAGGAGGCATGACGTGCGATTCATGATGATCGTCAAGGCGGACAAGAAGTCCGAAGCCGGCATCCTGCCGGACGAAAAAATGCTGGCCGACATGGGCAAGTACAACGAAGAAATGGTGAAGGCCGGCGTGATGCTGGCCGGGGAAGGACTGCAGGCGAGCTCGAAGGGCGCGCGCGTCCGGTTCTCCAAGGGCCAGCCCGCCGTCACCGACGGTCCGTTTGCCGAGACCAAGGAGCTCGTCGCCGGGTTCTGGCTCATCCAAGTGAAGTCGAAAGCCGAGGCGATCGAGTGGGCGAAGCGGGTGCCCTTCGAAGAAGGCGAGATCGAGATCCGCCAGGTGTTCGAGCTCGAAGACTTCGGGCAGAGCCCGGCCGTCGAGCAGCACGCCCGGATCCGCGACGAAATCACCAGGAAGTCCTGAGCCGGCCGGGAGTTGCGCGCCGCGACCTCGCGATGATGTGATCGGCAGCTGTGACGGCTGCCGATCCCCATCCCGACATCGAGGCGGTCTGGCGGATCGAGTCGCCCCGCGTCATCGCGACCGTCGCGCGGATGGTGCGCGACGTCGGGCTGGCTGAAGATCTGGCCCAGGACGCGCTCGTCGCCGCGCTCGAGCAGTGGCCGGCCTCCGGCATTCCGCGCAATCCCGGCGCCTGGCTGACCGCGGCCGCCAAGCGCCGCGCGATCGATCATTTCCGCCGCAGCAAGCTCCTCGAACGCAAGCACGAGGAGCTCGGCTACGCGATCGAAACCGGCCAGGAACGCGAGGCCCCCGATCTGGATGCGGCTATGGACGACGACGTTGGCGACGATCTGCTGCGTCTCATCTTCACGGCGTGCCATCCCGTGCTCTCGACCGAGGCGCGCCTCGCGCTGACCCTCCGGCTGCTCGGCGGGCTCACGACCGAGGAAATCGCGCGTGCGTTCCTCGTCGCCGAGCCGACGATCGCGCAGCGTATCGTGCGCGCCAAGCGGACGCTGGCCGAGAAGCGCGTGCCGTTCGAGGTGCCGCGCGGCCCCGAGCGGGTCGAACGACTGGCGTCGGTGCTCGAGGTCATTTACCTCATCTTCAACGAAGGGTACACGGCGACCGCCGGGGACGACCTGATCCGCCCGGCGCTCTGCGAGGATGCGCTCCGCCTGGGACGGGTGCTCGCGGGCCTCGCCCCGGACGAGCCGGAAGTGCATGGCCTCGTCGCGCTGATGGAGATCCAGGCGTCGCGGACGCGCGCGCGTGTGGGGCCGACGGGCGAGCCGGTCGTTCTCCTCGACCAGAATCGCGCGGTCTGGGATCGCCTCCTGATTGGGCGCGGGCTGGCCGCCCTCCAGCGTGCCGAATCGCTCGGCGCGGCGCGCGGACCGTACACATTGCAGGCCGCGATCGCCGCCTGTCACGCACGCGCGCTCCAGCCCGAGCGCACCGATTGGCGGCGCATCGTGTCGCTCTACACCGAGCTCCTGCACCTGACGCGCTCCCCGGTCGTCGATCTCAACCGCGCCGTGGCCGTCGCGTTTGCCGAGGGCCCGGCCGCCGGCCTCGCGCTCGTGGACGACCTCCGATCGGAGCCGGCGCTGGCGGACTACCACTTGTTGCCGTCGGTGCGTGGCGATCTCCTTGCGAAGCTCGGCCGTCACGCTGAGGCGCGAACCGAGTTCGAGCGTGCCGCCTCGCTGACCAGGAACGCGCGCGAGCGCGCGCTGCTGCTCGCGCGCGCCGAGACGGCCGCCCAGGCGTCCTAGGCCATGCGCCGGAGCCTCGCCGCGATCGCGATCGGATTCGGGCTGACGGTCGTGCTGTTCGTACTTGGCGGGATGGCCGGCGGCGCGTGTCATTGCATGACGCCCATGGCGGTGTTCTTCCCGTACGGCACGGCAGTCAGCATGAAGGGCGAGTGGGAAACGGCCGGCCTGCTCCTGATCACCGTGCAATTCCCGCTGTACGTCTGGCTACTGGCCAACACGCCTGCCGGCGGCAAGCGCCTGATCGTCCTCGTCCTGCTTGCCGTCGTCCACGCGGCGGCGGTCGTGTTCTGGCTGAACTTTTAGAGCCCTTGCCGGGCCGGCTGAAGCCGGCCGCTCCTCTTGCAGGAGGGCGCTCTTCAGTCCACCTTGGTCGGGCCTTGCGGGAGGGGCGGGCTTCAGCCCGCCTTGGTCGCGCCTTGCAAGGGGCGGGCTTCAGCCCGCCTTGGTCGCGTCTGAAGCGGCCGGTCCTGGTCCTGGCGACACCCGGCGCGACTCGCGGCGATGTAACGGCGAACGCTCATTGTGGGTGAACAGGTGCTGAGGTCAGGCGGCTGCGGGCCTCCGAGCCCCGGCAAGGAAGTTGCGTGGGAGGGGGCGTGCCCTTCAATCGACGCCGGCTGAGGCAAGCCGCGCTCGTCGCCGTCGCGATCCTCATCGTCATCCTGACGCTGCCGATCGCCCTCGCGCCGCGGGTCAAACAGCGCCTGCTCGACGCGGTCGGGGAGCGTTTCGAGAGTCAGGTCGAGGTCGCCACGCTGTCAGTGTCGGTGCTGCCGCCGAGGCTGACGGGCACGGGACTCGTCCTGCGGCACAAGCACCGCACCGACGTCCCGCCGCTCGTGAAGGTCGCGTCCTTCTCGGCCGAGGCCAGCGTCTTCGGGTTGATCTTCCGGCCTCTCCGGCTCCGCCGGGTGCAGCTTCAGGGACTCGAGATCAACGTGCCGCCCGGCGGCATGCACATCGACGATCCGGGCGAGTCCCGCGCGCAGGGCGCGTCGCCAGTCAAGCCGTCCGGCGACAAACCCACGCCCGCCAAGGCACCTGAAGCCGGATCGGCTACTGCGGAATCCGGCCGCAAACGCTCGCCGATCGTCATCGGCGAGCTCATCTCCGACGGGGCGGTGCTCAATATCCTGCGGCGGACGCCGGGCAAGGCGCCGCGCGTGTTCACGATCCGTCAGCTCGCGATGCAGGAGGTCGGTGCCGACACGCCGTGGCCGTTCCGCGCCGAGCTGACGAACCCGACGCCGCCGGGCACGATTCACACGCAGGGGACGTTCGGCCCCTGGAACACCGACGATCCGTCGCAGACGCCGCTCGGCGCCGACTATCGCTTCAGTGACGCGGACCTCGGCGTCTTCGATGGCATTCAGGGGATCCTCAATTCCACCGGCGCGTTCAAGGGCGTGCTGGAGCGGATCGACGTCAACGGCCGGGCGAGCGTGCCCCAGTTCGCGCTGAGCGACGTCAAGCAGCCGGTCCCGCTCGAGACGGTTTTCCATTCGATCGTGGACGGCACGAGCGGCGACACGCTGCTGCAGCCGGTGGACGCCACGTTTCTCAACACGAAGATCCACGCCACGGGCGGCGTCGTGGAGCGCGAAGGCGAGAAGGGGCGCACCGTGAAGCTCGACGTCGTGATGAACGAGGCGCGGCTCGAGGACGTGCTGCGGCTCGCCGTGAAGAGCCGTGAGCCGCCGATGAACGGCGCGTTGAAGGTCACGGCCACGCTCGTCATCCCGCCCGGTCATCGTGACGTGATCGACAAGCTCCGCCTCGACGGGCGCTTCGACGTGGCGACGGCGACATTCACGAAAGAACAGATCCAGGCGAAGGTCGAGGAGTTCAGCACCAAGGCGCGAGGCGTACGCGACGACACGCCAGATCCGGTCGTGTCCAATTTTCAGGGACGGTTCGCGATGCGGGACGGCGTGATTCACTTCTCGAGCGTCAGTTTCGCGATGCCCGGCGCGCGAGTGGACGTCGCCGGCAGCTACGGGATGGCCTCCGAGGCACTCGACTTTCGCGGAACCGTCAAGCTCGACGCGAAACTGTCGAAGCTCACGACCGGCGTGAAGTCGTTCTTCCTCAAGATGGTGGACGGCCTCGTGCGCCACGACGACATCACGATCATTCCGATCACGATCGGCGGCACGGCCGGCCAGCCGAAGATCAAGCTCGACGTCGGCAAGGTGTTCAAGCGCAACTGAGTCGCAGCGCCGAGACCGGCAGCCAGAGCGCCGCCGCGTTGATCGCCGCGGCGACCCCCAGGCGCATGGCCCCCGTGGTCACGGCGCCGGCGATGGCGTGCGGTGCGGCGTCCCAGGCCACGGCCAACCCGATCAGCACGAGCGAGAGTCCGAGCGCCGCGATCCGGGCGGGCACCGGGCGCGTCCCGCTCATCACGCCCGGGCGCAGGAGCGCCGCGGCGGCAAGCGAGATCCCCGCCAGCCGCCCGGCTTCGTACGCCGCCAGAATTCCGGCGGCGAGCGACAGGATCAGAGCCGCTCCCGCGATCACAATCAGAGCCATGCGAAGGCGGCGGGAATCGTCAGCCGGTCCGGGCGAGGCGAGCGTTCGCAGGCCGAGCGCATACCAGCCGATGCCAAACGCGATCACGCCCAGCGCCAGACCGCCGAGCACATCGCCGGGGAAGTGCCGGCCCAGGTACATCCGTGAAAGCCCCATGAGCGCGGCGGCCCCGGCCGCTCCCGCCCACCCCCATCGCCGCCGCGCCAGCACCGCGATGCCCATCAGGAGCGCCGTGGTCGTGGCGACGTGACCGGACGGAAACCCGAAGCGGTCCTCGTCGTCGGCGCGCGGCGCGGCGTCGGGCGCGGGGCGGAGCCGATAGACCGTCAGGTGCTGAACACGCGAGTCGACGCCATCGGGACGCGGCGCCGCCCACGCGGATTTCGCGAGGCTCACCAGCACCGCCGTCAGCGCAACAATCACGAACAAGGCGACGCCGGGCCGCAGCTTCCCGCCGAACGCCACGAGCGCCGCGACCGCGAGACAGCAGTGGCTGTAGCCCAGCAGCGAGACGACGTTCATCGACGTGGTCAACCACGGCGTGGCGAACGACTGCAGCCAGAGGATGGGCGCCGTCTCGAACACTGACGCCAGTGTACAGTTTGACGAACGGAACACCGCGCCACGCTGCCCATGCCTGAGCTGCCGGACATCGATCTCTATCTCCACGCGCTGCGTCCGCGGCTCGTCGGCCAGGCGCTCGAGGGGATCCGCATCGCCAGTCCGTTTCTCATCCGATCGGTGACGCCATCGTACGAGAGCGCGATCGGCCGGCCGATCGCGGGGCTCAGCCGGCTCGGCAAGCGCATCGTCTGGCAGTTCGACGGCGATCTCTATTTCGTGTTCCATCTGATGATCGCGGGGCGGTTCCAATGGAAGGCGTTCGGCGCGAAGATTCCCGCACGCCTCGGCCTGGCGGCCTTCGATCTGCCCGGGGGCACGTTGCTCCTGACGGAGGCCGGCTCGTCCCGCCGCGCTTCGCTGCACGTCGTCGGCGATGCCGAGGTGCTCGCCGACATGGATCCCGGCGGTCTCGACGTCTTGACCGCCGACTTGCCCGCGTTCTCCGCGCGCCTGATGAGTGAGAATCACACGCTCAAGCGGGCGCTCACCGATCCGGGGCTCTTCGACGGCATCGGCAATGCGTATTCGGACGAGATTCTGCATGCTGCCCGGCTGTCGCCGCTCCAGCTCACGAGCCGTCTCGGCGACGCGGAGGTCGCGCGGCTGTTCGACGTGGCGAGGTCGGTGCTCGTCCGCTGGCGGGCGCAGCTCATCGCCGAGGCAGGCGATGCGTTCCCGTCGAAGGTCACGGCCTTCCACGACGGGATGGCCGCACACGGCCGCTACGGCAAGCCGTGTCCGGTGTGCGGCACGCCGATCCAGCGCATCCGCTACGCCGCAAACGAGGCCAACTACTGCCCGACGTGCCAGACGGGCGGCCGGCTGCTCGCCGACCGCGCGTTGTCACGCCTGCTCGGGAACGACTGGCCCCGGACGCTGGAGGAACTGGAGCGGCGCAAGGCCGATCGTCGCGTGTGAGCCGGGCGGCCGGGCCTTGCTGAACCGCGTCGCACCCTACGGAAAACCCACCGAAATCCCACCGGAGAAGACGGCAGCGCTTCCGTCTCTCCGTACTGGGTGAGCACTATAATCGCGGACTGGTCCCCCTCCATGGACATGACGCCGGGCGCAAGCCTCGGCCCGTACCGGATCCTGAGGCCGCTGGGATCTGGCGGGATGGGTGCCGTCTATCTCGCGTGGGATGAGCGGCTCGAGCGCCGTGTTGCCCTGAAGCTGCTCACGCACACCGCCGGTGACGATGCGGTCCGCCACGTCCGGCACGAAGCGCGAGCCGTGGCCCGGCTCACGCACGCGAACATTGCCGCGCTCTACGACACTGCCGAGCACAACGGCGTGTCGTTCCTCGTCATGGAGTACGTCGACGGGGAACCGCTGTCGCACCTCGCCCGCTCCCAACCGGTGTCCGTTGCGCAGGCGCTCGACATCGGGATCCAGCTCACCGATGCGCTGAGCTACGCGCACGGCGAAGGCATCATCCATCGCGACGTGAAGCCCGCGAATGTGATGCTCACGCGCGACGGCAAGGTCAAGGTGCTGGATCTCGGCCTGGCCCGGGTGACGTCGTCAGATCCAGCAGCGCCGACGCAGAGTTTGAGCGATGCCGTGGTGGCGCCACGCGCCGGGACGCCGGCGTACATGGCGCCCGAACGGCTTGGCGGCCAGCCCGCCGACGCGCGGACTGACGTGTACAGCGTCGGCGTGCTGCTCTTCGAGCTCCTCACCGGCACGCGGCCGTTCCTTTCGTCGGACTTCGTGTCGCTGGCCGTGAGCATTGCCACCCAGCCCACGCCGCACGTGTCGGGGATCCGTCCGGACTTGCCGGCGGCGCTCGACGATCTCATCGCGCGCGCGATGGCCAAGGAGGCGGCCACGCGGGTGGCGACCGCGGCCGAGCTGCGCGACGGGCTCGTGAGCGTGCGCGACGAGCTGACCAATCCGCGGCCCGCGCCGATCCCGGACACCGCCCACGACTGGTGGCGGCTGACGCTGACCGCGGCGGCCATTGGCGCCCTGGCGCTCATCAGCTGGTTCGTGTTCCGGCCGGTCCCCGGCGCCGTCACGCCGGCGACGATTGCCCTGGCGCCGATCGTCAGCGCCATGTCGGACGATCCCGAGCTCGACGAACTTGGCGTCCTGCTCGGTTCGGTGCTGTCACGGAATCTGGCCGCACTCCCGGGCGTCACCATCGTCGTGCCCGATCTCGCCCAGGACGGCTCACCCGGCTCGAAGACGGCGCCCACCGCTGGACCGTCGCCGCCGCGGGCGTACAGCGTGACGCTGACGATTCGGCGCAAGGGTTCCGCAGTGGTGGCGGCCGGCGCGCTCATCAGGCAGGGCGAGTCGCGTCCGATCTGGGATCAGGAATTCGAAGGAGAAGCGCTCGGCGTGCTGCGGTTCGCGACGACGAATCTGGCCACCGCGTTCGAACGTGACCTCGCACTGGGACGTGTCCTCACCGGCGAGCAGAGAACACGCCTGCAACGGCTGCCCACGGGCGATGCTCAAGCATTGGTGTCCTACTTGCGCGGTCGCGTGGTGCTCGACACCGCGACCAACCGTGCCGCAGACGACGAGGCGGCGGCCGCGTACGCCAGGGCCATCCAACGCGACGCCGCGTTCGCCGAGGCCCACGCCGGCCTCGCGCAGGTGTTCCTCTTGACCCAGCGGCACGCTCCAGGAGAATCCGGCTGGCGCGACAAGGCGAAGGAGGCCGCGGCGAAAGCGGTCGCGCTGGACACGCTTTCTGATCTGGCGCACGTCGCCTGCGCGCTCGTCGCCAGGGAGCTCACGCAGAAAGACGACGCCCTCGTGCACGCCCGGCGCGCGGTGATCCTCAACCCGTCTGGCGATGACGGCCACCGGGTGCTGGGCCTCGCGCTGATCGATGCCGGCCAGGCCGACCTTGGTTTCGCCGCCCTGCGTCAGGCCGTTTCACTGCGGCCAGGGCACTGGGCCAACGCGTATGCGCTTGGGATCGCCCAACTGAGGGGCGGCCGCACTCGCGAGGCTGTCGATCCGCTTCGGCGAACGCTGGAGCTGCGCAAGGATTTTCAGGCCGGGTACGTCAACCTGGGGGTGGCGTATCTCCGGTTGGACGAATGGGCGCTCTCGGTCGGCAATTCGCAGAGGGCGCTGGACCTGGAGCCCCGTGACGCCTATGCCCTCAACAACCTCGGCACGGCCTACTACTGGGATGGCCGGTTTACGCTGGCGCTCCAGTCGTTCCAGGCGGCGGTCCGGGAGGAACCCAACGCGATCCGGCACATGAATCTGGGCGACGCCTACCATCGGCTCGGGCGGATGGCCGACGCGAAGCAGGCGTACCTCGACGCGGTCGACCTCGCCGAAAAGCAACTCGCGAAGACGTACTCGGCGGGGACGGCGGCAGTGGCCGCGAAGTGCGAAGCGAAGCTGGGTCGCATAGATATCGCGGAAACCCACGCGCTGGCCGCCCTTGCAGCCGACAAGGACAACGACGAGGTCGTCTACAAGCTGGCGGTCGTGTACGCGATCGCCGGCCGGCTCGGCATGAGTCTCGACCACCTCGAGCGGGCCGTAGGCCTGGGCTACTCGCGGGCGCTGGTCCGCCGCGATCCGGACCTGCAGGCGTTGCGCAATGACCCACGATTCAAAGCATTGGTCCAACAGAAGAATCAGTAGGGAGGCTAATCATGAGCAATGGCAGGGCCAGAATGGCAGCGGCGGCACAGTTCGCGAGAGCCGCACAGAAGAACGCGAGGGCCACACACTCCAGAGAACAAGCGATGCGCATCTTCGCGAGAAAGGGGGCCGGCGCGGATGCGGCGCGGATCATCGTCAGCGAGCAAGGTGCCAACGTTGCCGTCGAAGATCCGGAATTGATTCGCGGCCGGCACAACGACGTGGTGATCTGGTTCTGTGAGAACCAGACGCGCGGCGACATCACGGTCGAGCTGCGAGACTTCAGACTCCGGTTCAGGAGGAACCCCCCGGCGCCCGTCGATTTCCACACGCCGAACCCGATTCCGGTGCCCGCCCGCTCCACCGCATTGATCTACGGGACGGTGAACCGCGACCCGAGAGTCCTCGAGTTCTTCAAGTACACGGTTCGCGTCACGGCCGGCAACAGGGTCCACGACCACGACCCCGATCTCGAAATCAAACCCTAGACACGACGCAATACGAGCGCCGCTGCGGCCGCGCCACGGCGGAGCTGGAGACGTCAGGAGACTCTGGTGCGCGCGGCTTCCTGCGCGAAGAACGCGTCCCACGCCTTGTAGGTCGGCGAGGTGTGCCGCTTTCCGTCGAGGCCCATCTCGCCGTACGTCCGGGTGTCCTGTTCGGGGATGAAGATCGGATCCCAGGCGAACCGGTAGGCGCCGCGCGCCCGGTCGGCGATCTCGCCCCGCGTCTCCCCCGTGTGCACCCGGACGCGCCGGCCGTCGCAGTAGGCGAGGAACGACCGTGCGGTAGCGCCGCGCGCGTCGCCGGCGCGCAGAAAGTCACACATGCGATCCTGCACCGCGTCCCACATCAGCTTGCCGACGCCGCCGGGCAGGCCGGGCAGCGCGTCCATGAACAGCCCGCTGTGCTCGACCAGGCATGGATGCCCGATATGCCTGAATGCGCCCACGGCCTTGGCATGGACGATGCGCTCGATGTCGGGATGGAGGATCTCCTGGATGTCCTGACGCACAGGACAGATCTCGATGACATTCCGGGCGCGCACACCGCGCCACTCGAGATAGTGCTCGGCTTCGGCGATCTTGAACGGGCTGGTCGTCAGAAAATAGACCTTCACTGCAGTGACCCCAGGAACGCTTCCATGCTCGCGGTCTTGTCGATCGGATCGAGCTCGACGATCTCGACGTCCCACCGCGCGAGCAGGACGCGCTGAACGGCGACGCCACCGAACGCCGTCAGATACGCGCTCGGAAGCCGCTCCTCGCGTGTCTTCTTCATCTGACTGCGGAGCTTGTGCAGCTTGTAGAGCAGATAGCGGATGTTGATGTCGTCGAGCCCGTAGCCGACGAAGAGCAGCGTCCTGCCGAGCACGTCGGCGCGGAGCTTGAGATCGAGCGCCGATTCGAAGTCCAGCCGGTCGAAATAGTTCGACTCGGTGAGCACCAGGCTCGCATCGTCGCTGAAAGACCCGTGGAACTTGACGACGTGCGTCACGTCATCCGGCGCGGTGCCGATGTCGTCGATGTTGGCGATCGTATGGCAGGGAACCTGGCGCAGACTGAACGCGCGCTCGATGATTCGATCGTAGTTGGTGGTGTAGATGAGCGGGAGCTTCAGATCGACGAGCAGGCGATGCGACTCGGACTTGAGCACGGCCTCGTCGGTCGGATTGAACAGCCGGTCCATCTCGCTGCGGAGCGGGCCGATGCTGCCGCGCTCGGCGACGAAGTATTCGGCGAGCTGCCGCTTGTCGCCGCTCAGACGATAGATTTCGGGATCGTAGCCAAGCTGTCCCGCGATGTTGTCGACGAGGACTTCCCAGGACGGCAGACCCAGCGGCCGCGAGAGCCCGGCGCCCACGAACGGGATGAGCCGGCGTTCGTTCCGGAGCCTGCGGAGAATCTGAAGGTCGGACGTCATTGGCCGATCGCCGGCCTAGTCTACCCTCGCCGCAACGTCTCGGCCGGGTCCACGAGGCAAGCGCGTCGCGCCGGCAGCCACGCGGCCAGGCAGGCGACGATGGCCAGCAGCGCGACGCTGACGACGTAGCTCCAGGAATTGCCGGGCGTGACGCCGAAGAGCAGGCCCTCTGCCGTTCGCGCCGTTCCGATCGCGAGCGGCAGCCCGATGGCGAGCCCGATCGTCACCTGCATCAGCACGTCGCGGACGACGCCGGCAGCGACGCGGGCGCGTGCGGCGCCGAGTGCCATCCGGACGCCGAACTCGGTCCGCCGGCGGGCGACCGAGTAGCTCAGGACGCCGTACAGGCCGAGCGCCGCCAGGCCCAGCGCGAGCGCAGCAAACGCGAGCGCCAGCGTGGAGAGCAGACGCTCGCTGACGAGCGTCGCGTCGATCTGTTCCTCGACGCCGATCACGTCGGAAACGAGCGTGTTCGAATGCACTCGCTGCACTTCGCCGGTCACCACGCGCGCCAGCGCCGCCTGGGGCTGATCGGAGGAGACCGCCAGCGTGATTCGCGAAATCGGGTCCACCCGCTGCCAGATGGGAACGAACGCAAAGCGTGGTGCGGCAGCGCGGACGTTCATGTGCTTCGCGTCCTGAACCACTCCGACAATCTGGTAGACGTTCGTGTTTCCGAAATCGAGAGGCTGGCCGATCGGATTGCGGCCGGCGAAGTACATTGCCGCCGCGGCTTCGTTGATGACCGCCACCTTGACGGCGCTCCTCGCGTCGGTCTCCGTGAACGCACGGCCGGCGCGGATCGCGATGCCGAACGTCCGGAAGTAATCGTCGGAGACGTGGTTCAGGTGAATGGTCCGATCCATCTGGCTGAGCGGCTCGAATCCGGGCACCGTGACGCGCTTGCCGGTATCGCGTCCGGAGAGCGGCGTCAGGACCGACAGGCTGGCGGCGCGCACCCCGGCCAGTCCGCGGACGCGTTCCAGCACGCCGGCCCAGAACTGTTCGCGCCCGGCCGCAGCCATCGGGACTGAGATCGCGGGATCCAGGGACATGGTCAGGATCCCGCTGGCGCTGAACCCCAGGTCCACGCTCCGGAGGTTGATGATGGTTCTCGCGAACAGCACGGCCGTGACGAGCAGCATCAGCGACAGCGCGACCTGGCCGGACACCAGCCATCGTCCCGACGTCCGCACGTGCCGCGAGCCCGCGACGCGCGTGTGGCCGTCCTTGATGGCGGCATGTGGATCGTTCCGCAGCGCGCGCAATGCCGGCCAGACGCCCGTAAGCAGGCCCGCGGCCAACGCGATCGCCGCCGCGAACGCCGCGAGCGTCCAGTCGTAGTGGACGTCGAGGAGAATCGGGTTTCTGCCGACGGCAAAGAAGCGCGTCAGTCCCTGACTGGCGCCGTACGCGACGCCCAGGCCGGCGGCGGCGCTGATCGCGAAGAGCCACACCGTCTCAGTCAGTAACTGCCGAATCAGCCGGCCGGATCCCGCCCCGGTGGCCAGCCGGACGGCGAATTCGTGTGCGCGGGCGCTGCCGCGGGCGAGCAGCAGATTGCCGATGTTTGCGCACGCAATCAGCAGCACGATGCCGGCGACGAGCGTCAGGACGAGCAGCGGCTTGGAAAAACGCGCGCGCAGCCTGCCGGTGCCCTGCGATGCGGGCACGACCTCCGCCCGGTCGAAGCGCTTCTTCCGCATCTCGTCGGTGGGGCCGTGGGCGGTCATGAACGACTGGAAGACGGTGTCGGCCTGGGCGGTGGCCTGCGCCGTGGTGGCGCCCGGCCGGAGACGCCCGATTGCTTCGAACCACCACGTGTCGGCGTTGGTCAGGAGACTTCGCTCGCTTGTGATCGGCAGGGTCAGGTCCACATGCCGTCCGGGTTCAACGCCTGAGAAGCCTGGCGGTGTGACGCCGACGATGGTGTAGCTCTGATTCCGGTACGTGATCGTCCGGCCGATGACGTCCGCCGAGCCGCCGAACCGCCGCTGCCAGTACCGGTGCCCGATCACCGCCACGCCGGGGCTCAACTGGTCGTCGGCTCCGGTCATCAACCGTCCCGCAGCAGGCTCGAGCCCGAGGACCTCGAAGTAGTTGCCCGACACCGCCTGGCCAAACACCTGCTCGGCGCGACCGTCGATTTCAATCCGAAGCTGGTCCGTGGCAAACGCCGCGAGCCCGGACAACGCCGGCGAGCCGTTGCGGATGGCCTCGAAGCAGGGATACGGCGGCGCCCCGTTGGCCCCCTCTGTGCCGGCGGCCTGAAGGAAAACGAGCTCGTGCGGCCGTGTGACCGGGAGTTGCCGCAGCAGGACCGTGTCCACGAGGCTGAAGATGGCGATGTTCGCGCCGATCCCGAGCGCGAGCGACAGGATCGCGGTGACCGCGAATCCGGGAGATCGCCGCAGCAACCGGAACGCATAGCGCGTGTCGCTCACGAAATCGTGGATCACCGTGACGCGTCGCGCGTCGCGGCACTGCTCGACCGCGACGTCGGTCGATCCGAACTCGCGTCGGGCCGCCCGACGTGCCTCGACCTCGTTCATCCCCGACGCCATCAGCTCACGCGTCAGCTGATCGAGGTGGATCCGCATTTCCTGATCGAGCTCGCGATCGATCTGGTGCTTCCGGAAGAGGGCGCGAAGACGGTGGCGAAGCAGATGGAGCAGATGCATACCGGCCTCACGCGTTCTCGATCAGCAGGTGCACGGCCGACGACAACCGCTCCCAGCTCTTGAGCTCGCGTTCGAGCTGCTTCCGGCCGTGCCGCGTCAGCGAGTAGAACTTGGCGGTGCGGCCGAGGTCAGAATCGCGCCATTCCGCCTGGATCCAGTCCTGCTGTTCGAGCCGGTGCAGCGCGGGGTAGAGGGAGCCCTGGCCGACCGCCAGCACGTCGCCCGACAGCGCCTGGATGCGCTTGGCGATGCCCCAGCCGTGGAGCGGTTCGCGCACGAGCGTCTTCAGAATCAACATGTCCAGCGTGCCCTGCAGGAGGTCGGCGGGCTTCGGCATCGTGATACCTCGATCATCGACAATGATACCTCGACTATCGACAATGACGCCAGACGTCGGGTGTCTTTTGTCGCTTTTCGTCAAAGACCCCCGACGTCTTTGCTATCCTCAGCGGGTGCGAAACCTCAATCGTCTGTCGTTCGTGGTCGGTCTCGTGGCCGGCATCGCGGTGACCGGGTGTGGACAGGGCGCCAAGGCGCCCGCGACGAGCGACGTCTGGGCCGTGGTCGATGGCCACGAAATCCGGAAAGCCGAGGTCGACAAGGCCTACCGCCGGGTCGCGCCGCAGAACCCGCAAGCCGCGTCGGCCGACGAAGATCTCGGCGCCAAGCTGGGCCTCGTCGACGAGCTCATCACCCAGCACGTCCTGCTGGCCCGGGCCCGCGCGCTCAAGATCGAAGTCACCGACGCCGAAGTCGAGACGGCGTACGGAGAGCGCAAGCGTAACCTGCCCGACGCCGCGTTTCTCGAGGAGCTGAAGGCCCGCAATCTCACCGTGGACGACATGAAGCAGTCGCTCCGCGACGAGCTCCTCGCCGATCGCGTCATGGAACGCGAGGTGAAGTCGAAGATCTCGGTCAGCGATCAGGAAATCAGCGACTTCTACAACAAGAACCGCGCGCAGTTCAACGTGCCCGAGACGCAGTACCGCGTCGCGCAGATCGTCATCACCCCGATGCGCGACCCGCAAATCCGCAACCGGCTGAAAGACGATGCGATCACGCCGGAGGAAGCGGCGCGCAAGGCGCAGATGCTGATGGGACGGCTGAAGGGCGGCACGGCCTTCTCGACGCTGGCGATGGACTATTCCGAGGATCCGCAGTCGGCGCCGCAGGGCGGCGACCTCGGCTACATCTCGGAGTCCCAGCTCGCGCAGGTACCGCCGCAACTGCGTGACGTCGTGCTCAAGGCGCAGCCGGGCAACGTCAGCGTGCTGAGCGCCGGCGGCGCGCACACGCTCGTCCTGCTCGTCGCGCGCGAAGCCGCCGGTCAGCGCGAGCTCAGCACGCCGACCGTCCGCGACGGGATCAACACCCAACTGCGGGAGCGCAAGGAACAAATGCTCCGGGTCGCATACCTGACGACGCTGCGCAACGACGCGAAGATCTCGAACTACCTCGCGCGGCAGATCGTGGATGGCGCGGCCAAGTCGGCCCCCCCGGCGACGGCGCCGGCGGCCTCTCCCGGCAAGTAGGGACGAGTCGGTGAGCAAGACTGCCCTCATCGACGCGGTCAAGGCCTTCGACGTCGAGAAGGTGCAGGCGATTCTCGAGCGCAAGCCGGCGCTCAAGACGTTCCAGTCCGACAAAGGGTTCAACCTCCTGCAGATGTGCTCTGCGCGCCTGACCGACGGCGATCGCGCGGCCGCCGGCCGGCAGGTCCGCCTCGCCAGGTGGCTCGTCGCCCACGGCTTCGATCCGCTCGTCACGCATACGACCAGGCCCGGCGAGGACGGCGAGGAGGATCCCGCCACGCTGTCGCTCGTGTTCTTCGCGGTGGCCCGGGCGCAGAACAATGCGCTCGCGAGGTACTTCCTCGGGAAAGGCGCCGGACCGAAGGCGCTCTTTGCCGCGGTGTGGTGGGGCAACTGGGAGATCCTGGCTGATCTCGTCCGGCATGGCGTGGACCTCAACGAGGTCGTCGGCGCCACGCCGCTGCACATGGCGGTCGCGGTGCTCGATCGCGGCATCGAAGGCCGCCCGGGACGCGCGCGCCGCCGTCTAAAAACGTTGAAGGAGCTGCTGCGGCTGGGCGCCGACCCCGGGCTCGGCGAGTTCAAGGGAAACAGCCCGCTCCATACGGCGCTCGACAAGGGCTACGACGTCGAGGTGTTCAAGCTGTTGCTCGAGCACGGCGCCAATCCCGATGTCCCGGGCAAGGACGGCCGCACGGTGCGCCAGATCGCGGCCCGCAAGCGCGACAAGCAGTACTTCCAGGCGATACCACCGGCCGGCCCTTCGCGGCTACCATAAGGCATGGCCCTCGACGAACGCGCGCTGTTCAACGACAAACCGGAGACCCGGCCGAACCGGTACCTCTGTCCGCGCTGCAAGCGCAACAACGAGTACAGCATCCGCTGGGTCCGGCGCACGAAGAAGGACCGGCTGCCGCCCGGCGCCGACGAGACCGACCGCGCCAAGTTCGCGAAGCTGAAGGACTACCTGCTCAGGATCGACGACGAAGTGACCTGCAAGACGTGCGGGAAGAAGTTCGAGATCCCGTCGCAGCAGTCGCTGATCTTCGTCGATCAGTTTGCCGGTCTGCCCAACGACGAAGAGCTCGAGCGCGAGATTGCCGCTGCGGCCGGGGAGTCGGCCCCCGCCGAGCCCGCGGCGCCTCAACCCGCAGCGCCGCCCACCCGGAAGCCCAGCGGCTGGAAGTAACGCCGTCAGCGAGCCGGCGCACCGCGCGACGTCGCGCGCGTCACACCGGCGCGATCCAGCGCGCGCGGGATCTCCGCGTTCCGCATGAACCACTGCCAGACGCGACCCGTCCGCAGATTCTCGGCGCTGAGCAGCGTGATGCCGAGATCGATGCCGATCACATCAGGGTTGACCCAGCCGTCGGTCGGGTGAAACGCGTCGGCAAAGCCGTAGCGTCCGTAGACGCGGTCGCCAAAGCGACGGCGCAACTCACGCACGGCTGGCAACGCGATGTCGGGCGTGAGCATGAGCGACCCGGCCGGCGCCGACGGCACGACCGAGCCGTCGATCTGTGACGTTCGCGGCGGGCCGCCCCAGGCGACGTAGCCGTTGCGGCTGTCAGAGGCCGTGATGCCCCAGACATGTTCCGTGTAGCCGGGGAACTCGCTCGCGAGGCTGAGCGTGAACGCCTTGTGCGCACGCGTGGCCGTGACGGAGTTCTCCCACCAGTCGAGGTTCGACTCGCGCTCGCGCCGGCCGCGGAAATCCACCCACGCGTGCGAGTACTGATGCACGAACAGCGGCGGCGGTCCGCCGACGAACGAATACCGCTCGAACGTGATGTGCGGGCGCCGCCAGGCCCGCCATGATTCGGGCGGAATCGGGTGCGACGGCGATCCGATCGCGAGCAGGTACAGAATCATCAGCTCGCAGTAGTGATCCCAGCGCGACTTCAGAAAGCCGGACTCCGGTTTCCAGCCCTGGGAGAGCAGAAGCGGATCGCCGGCGAGCATCCAGGTGAAGTCCACGCGTCGATAGATGGCGTCGGCCAGTCGGGGAATCTCCGCGTCGGCGGCGAAGCACTGCCGCGTGGTCAGCACCCCGCCCACTAGCAATGCCGTGTCGATCGAGGACAGCTCGCTCGACCACTCGCGCGCGCCGGTCCGGATGTTGACGAAGTGATAGAACCAGCCGCGTTCGTGCGTCATGCGCTCGGCAAAAAACCGCAGCGTCGTGCGAGCCCGGGCGATCGCGTCGGCGCGCGGAATCCAACCGCGCTCGGCGGCGATGCAGAGTCCCGAGAGGCCAAAGCCGACCGACGCAATGCTGCCGACGTCGCGCCCGCCACCCGATACCGGCGAACCGTCGGTGCGCGCGCGATCGCGGACGATGCCGGTGCCCGGATCCGCCTGTTCCCAGAAGAACATGAAGGATCGCTGCGACAAGTCCTCCAGCAGGGCATCGTCGGCCGCCGAGCGCGCAGGCGGTCGCTGCGCGGTGACCGATCCGAGGAGCGCGAGCGCGAAGCAGACGCCAGCCAGGACGCGTCGATGCATCCCGGCATGATACGACCGTGGCTGGGAAAAACGCGGTGACGGAGCCAACCGGCTTACCCGGTGTTCCGCATCCCAGCGGCGATGCCGTTCACCGTAATGACGAAGGCGCGTTTCAGTTCTGGCGTTTCCGGGGACTGCCGCAGTCGTGCCAGTAACTCGATTTGCACGAGATTGATCGGATCCACATAAGGATTACGGACGTCGATCGATCGCCGCAGCACCGGCGTCGTTTCGACCGGCGTGCGGTGGCCGGTCACGGCGAGGACGGCGGCCGTCGCGCGGGCCAGTCGCGCGCGAAGATCGGCACCCAGCGGTTGGAGGGGCGTGGGAACGAGTCGCCGATCGTATTCACCGGCAATCCGGGCGTCGGCTTTGGCCAGCACCATCTCGATCAAGTCGAGCGTGGATTGGAAGAACGGCCATTCCTCGTACATCGAACGAAGCAACGCGGCATCGCCGGCGCCGAGCGCGTCCTCGACGCCCAGCCACGACGCGAGGAGCAGTCGCGTCTGCGTCCAGGCGAATTGCCAGGGGATGGCGCGCAACCCGGCAATCCCAGACTGGCCGCCGCGGCGGACCGGTCGGCTGCCAATCCGGACGCCGGCGAGCTCCGGCGCGGGTGTGGCGGCCTGAAAGTAGGGAAGGAACTCTGGAGTGTCGTAGACGATGGCGCGGTACGATTCGCGCGACCGGTCCGACAACCGGGTCATCGTCTCTCGCCACGCGGCAGGGGGCTGCGGCGCGGGGGCCAGCGTCGCCTCGAGCGTGGCCGTCGTGTACACCTCCATCGTGCGGACGGCGATGTCGGGCAGTCCGAACTTCGTCTGAATCATCTCGCCCTGTTCGGTGACGCGCAGCCGTCCGTTGACCGAACCGGGCGGTTGCGAACGAATCGCGAGGTGCGTGGGACCGCCGCCGCGCCCGACACTGCCGCCGCGTCCGTGGAACAGCGTCAACGCCACGCCGTGCCGCGCGCACGTCGCGACGATCTGTTCCTGGGCGGTATAAAGCGACCAGGCGGCGGCAAAGCGGCCGGCGTCCTTGGCCGAGTCGGAGTATCCGATCATCACTTCCTGGTGGCCGCCGATGCGGCGCCGGTACCACGGAATCGAGAACAGCGCGTCGAGGACGCCGCCGGCGCGCGCGAGATCGGCGGCGGTCTCGAAGAGCGGCACGACCCGCTGCGGGCGCGGTGCGCCGGCGAGCTGCTGCAGCAGCTCGACCGCCAGGACGTCCGAGGCCCGGCTGGCCATCGTGATGACGTACGCGCCCAGCGAATCACCGGGCAGGGCAGCGGCGGTCCTGAACGTGTCGAGCACGTCGCGGACGGCATCATCGGGCGCGCTCGCCGCGTCGAACTCCGCAAGCGAGCGCCCGCCGGTCGTCAGCTCGCGATCGAGCAAGGCGAGGCGCTCCTCTTCGGTCGCGTCGCGGTAGCGGCCGAGCCGCCACGTCCGGGCGAGCCACTCGACCGCGTCCGTGTGGCGCGCCGAGTCCTGTCGCAGGTCCAGCGGCGCGAGCGTCAGACCAAATGCGGCAATCCGGCGAAACAGATCCGTCAGGCGGCCGCCGGCGATGCCACCATTGCCCGTCGCGACGAGCGACCGGTAGCAGAGCTGCAGCGGCGCCAGCAGTTCGTCGGCGTCAGATACGCGTGCTCGGCGAGGTCGGCGCCATCCTCTTCGTGCTCGATCCGGAACGCCGCGTACGTGCGCGTCGCCTGCAATCGCGACGCGACGCCGCGCAGGACCGCGCGGTACGGTTCGTTCGTCGTGCCGGCCGCCTCACGAAGCTCATCGCTGGCGGGCGCAATCGACAGTTCGGCGCGCAGCGCGTCGATCTCCCGGACGTACAGGTCGGCCGCCACCCAGCGCGCCATCCACACCGCCCGCCTCGTCGTCTCCGGAGTGACGTTGGGGTTGCCGTCGCGGTCGCCGCCGATCCACGACCCGAAGCGCAGGGGCGCCGCGTCGAGCGCGAGCGGCGTCCGCAGGGCCCGGTCGACCTGCCGGACATATCGCGGCAGCGCGTCCCAGAGCGTCTGTTCGAAAATCGCCAGGCCTCCGCGCACCTCGTCCAACGGCGTCACGGCACGGTCGCCCTGCGGTTCGGTCTGCCACAGGGTCGCAATCTCACGGCGCAGCGCGTCCACCGTTTCTTCGGTTTCCTCCGGCGCCAGATCGGTGCGGTCGAGTCCGGCGAGTGCTTCAGCGATTCGATGATGCGACTGGAGCAGCGTCCGCCGGACGACCTCCGTGGGATGCGCGGTGAGGACGAGCTCGATGCGCAGCGACCGGACGGCGTCGGCGAGCGCGTCGTCCGGCATGCCGGTCGCGCGCCACCGGGCGAACGCCTCCGCGCACGATCCCGGCTGAGGACGATCGCTGGCGTCGCGCGCATAATCGCGGCGCCGGCGAATCCGGTGATGTTGTTCCGCGATGTTCGCGAGCGTCAGGAAGGTCGCGAAGGCGCGAGCGACGGGCACGATCAACTCGAGGGGCAGGTGCGAGAGCCGGGCCGCGAGCAGGTCGAACGCGGAGGAATCGCCGGTGTGCGCCTGCTTGGCGAGCGAGCGGACTTCCTCGACGCGATCGAGGAGCGCCGCCCCCTCGAACGTGCGCAGCGTGTCGCCGAGCCACTCGCCCAGCTTCCGCACGTCGTCGCGCAGCGGACGGTGGGGGTCGGACTTCATCTTCTCGTTCGCCGGCCGGTCTTCGGATCGACCGTCTCGTAGACGAACGGCTTGCGGAGGCTTCGCCAGGGCTCGTCGTTGTAGCAGTCGACGAGAAACGGGCCCTTCGACGTGGCCGGCGAGAGAATCGCGAGGAACGTCATCGGCTTCTTCGTCGGATTGTGAATCGCGTGCACGACCATCTTCGGAATGAACGCGATTTCGCCCGCCTTGAGCCGCCGCTTCTCGCGGTCCACCCATTGTTCGGCGATCCCGTCCACGATGTAGATGATCTCTTCGAGCTCCGGGTGATAGTGGAACTGATGTCCCGCGCCCGGGTACATGGTGACGCGCACGAGCGTGAGCTGGCCGGTGTCGGTCAGGCCCGTCTGCGACAGCCACCAGTGCTTGCCCCACGGCGCATACTCCACGCGCGCCTTGCCGGTCGTGACGAAGCGGAGCGTCTCACTTGCGCCGGTGACCTTCGCGCTCATCGGGTGGCTGCCTTCCGTGCCAGCCGGATTCTCTTGAACGTCTGAATCTGACTCGCGATCGCGCGCTCGGCCGGGAGCCGTTCCACCGAGCTGGCGCCGTAGAACCCGTCCACACCGCGGCACTTCGTGATGATGTACTCGGCGTCGGGCGGCTCCGAGATCGGGCCGCCGTGGCAGATGACCAGCACCTCCGGGTTCACGCCTCGGGCGGCGTCCGCGATCGCCTGAATCCTGGTGACGCAGTCGTCGAGCGTCTTCGAGCTCTTCGCGCCGATCGACCCGCCGGTGGTGACGCCCATGTGCGCGACGATGAGGTCGGCGCCGGCATCGGCCATGCGCTCGGCCTCAGAGGGGTTGAACACGTACGGCGTGGTCAGCAACTCGAGCT
>Ga0111539_10000501_pt1 | contig 49848 bp, 42 predicted proteins | sample RhiMethybrSRZTD1_FD_79667 | JGI IMG/M metagenome (GOLD analysis project Ga0111539, IMG submission 79667) | Populus rhizosphere microbial communities from Tennessee, USA - Rhizosphere MetaG P. TD hybrid SRZTD1 (version 2) (version 2) | ecosystem: Host-associated > Plants > Roots > Rhizosphere >... | reverse complement strand
GCCTCCGCGCGGCGGGCGCACGTGATGCGCACCTGTGCGCCGTTCGGCATCGTGCCGACCAATCCGACCGTCAGCTACAAGGGCGTCCACGACCACATCCACAACGTGATCGCCTCGATCGCTCCCAACGACTCCGCCGAGCGGTTCGCCGGGCTCGGCGTCAGGGTGATCCGGGCGGCTGCCCACTTCAAGAGCCGCGACACCGTGATGGCCGGTGACGTGCGCATCAGGGCGCGGCGTTTTGTCATTGCTACCGGCTCGGCACCGGCAATCCCGCCCATTCCGGGGCTCGAAATCGTGCCGCATTTCACCAATGAGACGATTTTCGACAACAAGGCGCAGCTCGATCACCTGATCATCATCGGCGGAGGGGCCATTGGATTGGAGCTCGCCCAAGCCTATGTGCGACTGGGGAGCCGCGTCACGGTGCTCGAGGCCCTGAAGGCACTGGGCAAGGACGACCCCGAGATGTCCGAGGTGGTGCTGAGGCGCCTGCGCGCCGAGGGCGTCGAGATTCGCGAGGGCGCGCTCGTTGAGCGCGTCACGGGAGGGACACGATTGATCGATGTTCACGTTTCCGAGGAAGGCGCGCAAGACGTCGTGCAGGGCACGCATCTGCTCGTTGCCGCAGGGCGCACGCCCAACGTCGCCGGTCTCAATCTGGAGGGTGCCAGCATCAAGTACGATCGCCGCGGCATCAAGGTGAACAAGGGCCTCGTCACGTCCAACTCCCGGGTTTTCGCGATCGGCGACGTGATCGGCGGCCCGCAATTTACGCACATGGCGAACTACCACGCCGGCATCGTCCTGCGCCGAGCCCTGTTCCGGCAGCCGGCAACCGTCAATCCCGATCTCGTACCGTGGGTGACGTTCACCGACCCCGAGCTGGCCCAGATCGGACAGACTGAGGACATGGCCAGGAAGCGGTATTCCCGCATCCACGTCTATCGTTGGCCCTACCACGAGAACGATCGCGCTCAGGCTGAGGGCGTGACAGACGGCCTCGTCAAGGTGGTGACCGACCGCAAGGGCAGGATATTGGGGGCCAGCATCGTCGGCGAGCATGCCGGCGAGCTGATCCAGATGTGGTCGCTGGCCGTCTCACAGGGTCTCGACATCAAGGCCATGACGCAATGGATTTCCCCCTATCCCACGTTTTCCGAGATCAACAAGCGGGCCGCATACGGCTATTATGCGACCGCGGCCGCTAACCCTCTGGTCCGCAAGGTGGTTGGCTGGCTCGCAAAGCTCGGATGAGCGCCTCATGAAACGAGCGAGAACGGGGCGTGCCACGCGACAGCATCGGTGAGGCCCTGGCCTGGTCCGGCAGGCTTTGGGAGCAGATGAAGCGCCTACGTTCGGCGCGGTCCGCGGCGAGCGGGCGCCGCGGCCTTGGGCTGTCGGCCAAGCTGCTGCTGCTCACCATCACGTTCGTGATGCTGGCCGAGGTGCTGATCTTCGTCCCTTCCATCGCCAACTTCCGCATTACCTGGCTCAACGACCGCCTCGTTGCTGCCCAGCTCGCCGCCCTTGCGGCCGAGGCCGTGCCCGGTGGGGTTGTGCCCGATCCCCTGCGGACGGAGCTGCTGCGCACGGCGCAGGTACGCGCCGTCGCCCTCAAGCGCAGCAACGAGCGCCGCCTCGTGCTGCCCCCCGACACCGCCTATCAGATCGACGACAGCTTCGACTTTCGCGCCAGTGCCAGGGGGCGCGGCGTGGGCAGCGAGCTTGCTCTACGCCTCAAGCTGATCTGGCAGGCGCTCAGCGTCTTCTGGGGGCCCGAGGGACGCATCATCCGCGTCATCGGCGAGCCCGGCATGGGGGCGGGTGATTTCATCGAGGTCGTGCTTCCGGAGGCGCCGCTGCGCGCCGCCATGATCCGGTACGGGCTCAACGTTCTTGGCCTGTCGGTGATCATCTCGGTGATCACGGCGGCCCTCGTCTATTTTGCGCTCAACGGCCTGCTGGTGCAGCCCATGATGCGCATTGCGCGCAACATGATGGATTTCAGCCGACGGCCAGAGGATGCCAGCCGCATCATCGTGCCCTCGCCGCGGCGCGACGAGATCGGCGTGGCCGAGCGCGAGCTCGCCCATATGCAGGCCGAGCTCGCGCAAACCCTGCATCAGAAGAGCCGCTTGGCGGCGCTGGGATTGGCCGTCAGCAAGATCAATCACGACCTGCGCAACATGCTGGCCAATGCCCAGCTGATCTCGGACCGGCTCAGCAGCCTGCCCGACCCGGCGGTGCAACGCTTCGCACCGAAGCTGATCACGTCGCTCGGGCGCGCCATTACGCTCGCCGACAGCACGTTGAAGTTCGGGCGCGCCGAGGAGGCACCGCCGCGCCGCGAGCTGACGGTACTTCGACCGCTGGTCGAGGAGGTGGGCGACGGCCTCGGCCTGCCGCGCGAAGGCAGCGTCGACTGGGCGATCGACATCGAGGGACAACTGCGCGTCGATGCCGATCGCGATCAGCTGTTCCGCATTCTGAACAATCTGACGCGCAATGCCCTGCAGGCAATAGAGCAGCAGGAAGGAATCGCCGGTCAGATTCGCGTCGTGGCGATGCGCAACGGCGCGCGCGTCTCGATCGAGGTCAGCGACAACGGTCCAGGCGTGCCCGAGAAGGCGCGCGCGCACCTCTTCCAGGCATTCCAGGGGTCGGCGCGCAAAGGCGGCACCGGCCTGGGACTTGCTGTGGCCCAGGAGTTGGTGACGGCTCACGGCGGCACCATCCAGCTGCGCAACACGCCCAAGGGAGCAACCTTCGTGATCGAGATTCCCGACCGGAGCGTGTGACGGGAGCAGCGGGGAACGGTGCAGCAAGCCTACGATCTGGCCATCATCGGCGGCGGCATCAACGGTTGCGGCGTGGCCCGCGACGCCGCGGGCCGCGGCTACTCCGTATTCCTGTGCGAGATGGGCGATCTCGGCCAGGGGACGTCCTCACGCTCGACCAAGCTCATCCACGGCGGCTTGCGCTATCTGGAGCAGTACGCCTTCCGTCTCGTGCGCGAGGGGCTGGCCGAGCGCGAGGTGATCTGGCGGATCGCGCCGCATATCGTGCATCCCTTGCGTTTCGTGCTGCCCCAACGGGCGGGGTTGCGGCCGGCCTGGATGCTGCGCGCGGGGCTGTTCCTCTACGATCACCTGGGCGGCCGGCAGCGCCTGCCCGGCACGCGCGTTCTCGATCTCGCCACCGACAGCGCGGGTGCCCCCCTCAAGGCCGGCATCTTCAAGACTGGATTCGAATACTCCGACTGCTGGGTCGATGATGCCCGCCTCGTCGTTCTCAACGCACGCGACGCCGCCGACCGGGGCGCGGTGATCCGCCCCCGCACGCGCGCCCTGGCGGCTGCCCGCTCCGGCGACGCGTGGCACCTGGAGGTGGCCGATACCGCAAGCGGCGTGCGCCAGACCGTGGCCGCGCGCGCGCTCGTCAATGCTGCCGGGCCCTGGGTCGCGCAGGTGCAGAGAACGAGCCTTGGCTCTGAGCTGTCCGGCAGCGTACGGCTGGTGCAAGGCTCCCACATCGTCGTGCCCAAGCTTTTCGAGCATGGCCGCGCCTACATCTTCCAGAACCCGGACGGCCGGATCGTCTTCGCCATTCCCTACGAGGGCGACTTCACGCTCATCGGCACCACCGACCGCGACTACGCCGGCGACCCCGCCGATGTCGCCGCGGCGTCGGAAGAAATCGCCTATCTCTGCGCGGCCGCCAGCGCCGCCTTCGCGCGCGAGGTGCGTCCGGAGGAGATCGTGTGGAGCTATTCGGGCGTGCGCCCGCTGCATGACGACGGCACCGTCGAGGCCAAGACCGCCTCGCGCGACTATGTGCTGCAGCTCGATGCGAAGCCGGGCTCGCCCCCGTTGCTCTCGATCATCGGCGGCAAGATCACCACCTACCGGCGACTGGCAGAGGCAGTGATCGAGCGCCTCGCTTCGCATCTGCCGCGGGCCCAGGGCCAGGCGGCCGGCTGGACCGGCACCACGCCGCTACCCGGAGGCGAGTTCGAGGCGGAAGAGATCGCGGTCCTGACCACGCGGCTCATCCGCAGCTACCCGTTTCTCGAAGCTGCGCACGCTGCCCGCCTCGTGCGCGCCTACGGCACGCTTGCGCGGCGGATCCTCGCGGACGCCCGGTCGATGGCCGATCTCGGGCAGCAATTCGGCGCCACTTTGGCCGAGGCGGAGGTGCGCTATCTCATCGAGCACGAATGGGCCGCGACAGCCGAAGACGTGCTTTGGCGGCGCACCAAGCTCGGGCTGCGCATGACGCGCAGTGAGGCTGCCACGCTCGAGCACCGGATGCGCGACGCGGATCGCACCGCTGCCGCCGCTGCGCGCTAGCCAGGAGCAGGGTCGACCATTCGCCGGCTCAGGTCCGCTCCACGATCGTGAGGCCGCGCCGCCGGTCGATGAGGTAGAGAAGGCCGCGCTCGTCCACCGTCACATCGTTGCTCGAGACCCGGTCGGTGCCCGGCGGCACGTCGGGCATGAAGTGGGCGACCTCGCGCGGCGTGTGCGGGTTGGCAATGTCGATGATGCGCAGGCCGTGCGCAAACCAGGCGAAGGGAATCTCCGTGCCCGTCACCTTCTCGCAGGGCTGATGGCACGCGGTCATGGTAGGCTGCGGCGAACCTTCGATGCCCTCGACCTGGAAGCTGCCGACGGCGACCGGTGCGCGCTCGTCGGTGATATCCACCATCCAGATGAAGGCGGGGACGTCCGTCTCCTTGCGTTGCACGTCCTCGTCGGCCACGAGAAGATAGCGGCGTCCCCGGATATCGAACGGCAGCGGCAGCGCCGTATGCGTCGGGCAGACGAATGGAGGCCGCCAGTTCAGGCCGGATACGAACTTCGGCTTGGCGATGTCCTCGATGTCGAGGATGACGAAGCCGCCCTGCCAGTAGCTGGTGTAGAGCCGATTGCCCATGCGCAGGGGATGGTGGCAGCGATGCGCGGTGTCGCGCCATCCCGGAGTCTCGCCGCCGGCGGTCCATTGTCCCGGCATCCACCAGCGCCCGGCCTCCTGTGGCCGCGCGGGGTCCTTCAGGTCCATGATCATCATGATGGTGCCGACGTAACCCTCGAGCGTCGGCGACATGTAGACGTAGCGGCCATCGAAATCGAAGCGGTGCACGCCCTTGCCGTGCGTATCCCACCGCGCGATCTGGCGCGGATTGGCCGGGGTGGAAGCATCGTAGATGCCGATGCCGCCGCGAAAGTCGGCGGGGACGGGATTGGTGTCGGCGCTGTTGAGCTCGTGGTTGACGATCATCAGGCCGTTCGCCACGCGCACCTTGTGCGAGTGAGTGCCGGGCGGCATGCCGATGCGGGCGAGCTCCTTGCAGTTCTTCGGGTCGCGTACGTCGACGATGGAGGTGCCGTGCGGGCTGCGCATGTGGCCGATGTAGGCGATGCCATCGACCACGACGACCTGCCCGCCGCCCGCGCAGTCGTGATAACCGACCTGCCGAAGCCCGATGCCTGTGCCCATCCGCGTACTCCCCGAGCGCCTGCTTGTGGCGAACACTCTAACCTGAGAACGTTGCGCGCCACACGGCGTCCGTCGAAGGGATCGAACCCGCCTGCCCATTGGACGCACGGGCACTGGCACGCTGCGACCGGCCCGCGTAGGCTCAGGTCATGCTCTCCGACACCGAGCGCAAGTTTCTGGACCCTCAGCGGGTCGGCCATCTCGCCACCGCCGACGCGCAAGGCGTGCCGCACGTCGTGCCGGTGTGCTTCGCGGTTGCCGGGGATACCCTCTACACCACTCTCGACGAGAAGCCCAAGCGTGGGACGCGTACCCCGCTGAAGCGCGTGCGCAACATCCTCGAGAATCCCGCGGCCGCTTTCGTCGCCGACCGATACGACGAGAACTGGGCGCGGCTCGGCTGGGTGATGCTACGCGGACGGGCCGAGATTCTGGACGCCGGCGAGGAGCACGATGCGGCCCAGGCGCTCCTGCGCTCCCGCTATCCCCAGCTTGCGGCCATGCAGATCGATGCGCTGCCGGTCATCGCGGTCCGCATCGAGCGGGTGACAAGCTGGGGCAACCTCACGCCGGCCTCGCCTTGACCGCAGCACGCCCTCGTCCCGAGCTTGTCGAAGGACGGGCTGCGCATCGGATGCGTGCTTCGACAAGCTCAGCACGGGGTCGGCGTCCCGTGCTCGGACCCGCGACATCGTCAGCTAGCGCGTGCTAGGCTCGCGGCCAGCGGCGCAGAAACGAATTGCAGGAGACGTGGCATGAAGGTAGGCGCTTTCTATTTTCCCACCGATTACGGCATCGACATCTCGGAGCTGGCGCGCGCGCTCGAGGATCGTGGCTTCGAGTCGCTCTTCCTGTGCGAGCACACGCACATCCCCGTCAGCCGACGGTCGCCGTTCCCCGGCGGCGGCGAGCTGCCCAGGCGCTACGTCCACACCCACGATCCGTTTGTAGCGCTCTCATTCGCCGCCGCGGCGACCAAGAAGCTCAAGCTCGGCACCGGCATCTGCCTCGTCCCCCAGCACGATCCGATCGTCACTGCCAAGTCGATCGCAAGCCTCGATCAGCTGTCGGGCGGCCGCTTTGTCTTCGCCATGGGCGGCGGCTGGAATGTCGAGGAGATGGAAAATCACGGCGCCAAGTACGATACGCGCTTCAAGCTCCTGCGTGAGCGCGTGCTCGCCATGAAGGAGATGTGGACCAAGGAGCAGGCGGAGTTCCATGGCGAGTTCGTCAACTTCGATCCGATCTGGATCAATCCCAAGCCCAAGCAGAAGCCGCACCCGCCGCTGTTGCTGGGCGGCGAGACCGATCATACCTTGAAGCGGGTGGTTGAATTCTGCGACGGCTGGTTTCCGCGGGCGCGCGGCGGCTTTGACCCCAAGATCGGGATCGAACGCCTCAAGAAAGCAGCCGTGGCCGGCGGCCGCGATCCGAAGTCGCTCACCATCACGGTGTTTGCGGCGCCCGCCGACGGCGCCAAGCTCGCGCCCTACCGCGAGTCCGGCATCGACCGCGTGCTGCTGGAGGTGCCCGACAAGGGCCGCGACGAGATCCTCGCGACCTTGGACAGAAACGCGGCGCTCATCAAGGGCTGATGCTGAGGTCTTGGTCCTCGTCGCGCCGGATCGCGCAACGAGGACCGGCAATCGTCGGCGGGGAGTTCCGAGATTGCAACGCTCTTCACCCTATTGTGCGTAACAGCGCTTCCGTCACGGGCATTCAGCGTTCATTCATGGTGCGCCCCCTACGAGTTGCCGCCTACCGCTTGCGAGACCTGCCGGCGAGGCCGGGGTCGCGCGAGCTGGCCCGGAGCCAACGTGTGACACGCCGCAGGATCATGCTGATTTTCTCGGCAGCGGCTTTTTTTGCTGTCGCGATGATACCCGTGTCGAAATTGCCGGCCTGCGCGGAGGGTACCGTGGGCTCGTGCTCGTCCAGCTGTAAGGCGGCCTACGGTAGCTGCTACAAGAAGAGCCAGGACCGGTCGAGATGCCAGGCGCAGCTGCAGCGCTGTCTCGAAGGCTGCATCCGCAGCAGGCGCTAGTCCGGGCTGGGGCGCTTCAGCTCCGGACCAGGATCACACACAGTCGCCGCGGTCCGTGCGCGCCCATCACCAGCTGACCGCCGATGTCGGCCGTGCGTGACGGTCCCGATACGAAATTGACGGTGCGCGGCATGGCGCGGCGCCCGAAACGGGCACGGATTCTCTCCCACGCCTCCTCGTAGCCGCCGACGAGGGACCCTTCCTCGACGACGACGATGTGCGTCTCCGGCAGGTAGTTGAGGGTCACGGGATTGTCGGCCCCCGAAGCCATGACGAGCGTGCCCGTCTCGGCGACGGCGGCGGCAGCGCGGCTCAGCCCCACCTCGTCGTCGCCGTGCGCCCGGCCGTTCCGGCGCTCCAGCGCCGGCTCGCTCTGCCAGGCGAGCTTGCTCAGGTAGGGATCGTCGCCGACGCGCACGCGGAGTGGCAGGTTCGCAGAGCGCAGGTAGCGGCCAACCGCTGTGGGCACATCATCAGCGTTCTCGACCTCGATGAAGGTCGCCGATTGCCCCTCCAGGTAGGTGCGCAGCTGCCGCCGGCGCTCGTCGGCCGGCTGCTTCGCACGCTCGGGGACAAGCTGGGCTGTGGGCCTGGCCAGGCGCTCGGCAACCTCGGCGCGGCGTGCAGCCGAGTCATTGGCTCCAAGGCCCAGTCGAATTTTGGCAATGACCGACTCGCGCCGGCCGGCCGGCGTCGTCATCTCGGCACCCCCGCCTTGTGCTCGGCCCACTGCGCCTGGAAGGTGCGCCCTTGCGGAGCGGCGAAGTCGCGATGTCTGGTCCAACCGCGGGCCACTGGCAAGCGGCGGAAGACGCCAGCGCGCCGTCCCAGAGTCGCGAGCACGGGCATCAGAATACGAACAAGCGCGTGGTAGAGGCGTGGGCGTTTCGCCGCCGCGGCCCAAACCGCGAGCCCGAGCCGATAGGTGAGCGGCGTTCCGCCCGCAGCAAATTCCTCCTCGCGCCAGTGGCGCATCAGTCCGGGCAGCGGAATTTTCATCGGGCACACCTCCTCGCAGCGGCCACAGAAGGTGGACGCATTGGGAAGGTGCCCGGCCTTGCGCACGCCGATGAGCGCCGGCGTCAGCACAGAGCCTATGGGCCCCGGATAGACCCAGCCGTAAGCATGGCCGCCGATGGCGGTGTAGACGGGACAGTGATTCATGCAAGCGCCGCAGCGGATGCAGCGCAGCACCTCGCGGAACTCGGTGCCCAGAAGCTCCGAGCGGCCGTTGTCGAGGATGACGACGTGGCAGGCTTGCGGCCCATCCGGATCGCCTGCGCGCCTCGGCCCGGTGGAGAAGGTGGTGTAGGTCGAGATCTCCTGCCCGGTGGCGGAGCGCGCCAGCAGGCGGACAAGCGTGCTCACGTCCTCCAGCGTGGGCACCATCTTTTCGATGGAGGCCAGCACGATATGCACCTTGGGCAGCGACTGCGTGAGGTCGCCGTTGCCTTCGTTCGTCACGATCACCGAGGAGCCGGTCTCGGCGATCAGGAAATTGGCGCCCGTGATCCCGACGTCGGCCGCCAGGAACCTGCTGCGCAGAATCTGGCGGGCCTCGGCGACGAGCTGCGACGGCTCGACCAGCTGGCGATCCGCGGCCAGCCCCGTATGCAGGCGGCGGAAGTCCGCCTCCACCTGATCCTGGGTGAGATGGATGGCGGGCGCGATGATGTGACTCGGGGTCTCGCCGCGCAGCTGGATCAGGTACTCGCCGAGATCGGTTTCGGCCACCTCCACGCCGGCCGCCTCCAGGCAGGCATTGAGTCCGATCTCCTCCGAGATCATCGACTTGCCCTTGGTGACGACTCGAGCACCCGCGCTGCGGCAGATATCGGCAATGATCTGGCGCGCGTCCTCGGCAGTCGGAGCAAAGTGCACCGTCGAGCCGGCCGCGGTCGCCTTCCTCTCGAACTCCTCCAGATAGAGGTCGAGATGCGCCAGCGTGTGGTTCTTGATGTCGCGGCCTATCTCGCGTAGCGCCTCGAACTCCGGCAGGCCGGCGCGAGCCGCCCCGCGCCGCGCGGCGAGGCCGAGCGGCACCTCCGACAGGGCGCGCTGCAGTTGCCGGTCGGCGAGCGCCGCGCGCGCGTTGTCCTTGAAGAGGGGCGAGGTAATCGCGCTCATGCCGGAGCCCTCGTCCGCTCGCAGATAGCGGGCTCCTGAAGCTCGCCGGCCAGGACTTCCGCCACATGGCGGACGGCAATCGCGCGGCCCTGGCGCGAGAGCTTGCCGGCCATGTTCATCAGGCACCCGAGATCACCGGCCAGGAGGAGATCAGCTCCGCTGGCGGCGACGTTATCCGTCTTGCGCTCGACGATGGCATTCGAGATGTCCGGATACTTGACCGCGAAGGTGCCGCCGAAGCCGCAGCACACCTCGGCGTCGCTCATGTCGACAAGCTGCAAGCCCCTGACCGAGCGCAGGAGTTGCCGCGGCTGACCCTTGACGCCGAGCTCGCGCAGACCTGAGCAGCTGTCGTGGTAGGCCACACGCGCCTCGAGCTCGGCATCGACGCTCGTCAGCCCGCGCACGTCGACGAGGAACGAGACGAGCTCATGCACCTTGGCGGCGAAAGCCGCAGCCCGAGCCTTCCAGGCGGCATCAGAGGCCAGCAGCCCCGGATAGTGCTTCTTGAGCATGCCGGCGCAGGACCCCGAAGGCGCGACCACATAGTCGTGGGTCTCGAACGCCGCGATTGTCTGCCGGGCGATCTGTGCAGCCGTTGCCTTGTCTCCGGAATTGTAGGCTGGCTGCCCGCAGCATGTCTGCAGGGTCGGCACGTCGACCTCGCAGCCGGCGGCGCGCAGCAGTTTGACCGAGGCAAATCCGACCGAGGGCCGCAACAGATCGACGAGGCACGTCACGAACAGCCCGACGCGCGGACACCCTGTGGGTGATCCTCCCATGGCTCTATCGTTTCCTCCGGGCCACCGCGTGGCGTGTTACTTTTTGGAATATTGCTTCAGGTAGGCGATCAAGTCCCTGCGATCTTGCACGTCCTTGAGCCCGGCGAACGCCATTTTCGTCCCGGGCATGAAGGCGATGGGATTTTCCAGATACTTGAGAAGAACATTCTCGGACCACACCAGGCCCTTGCCGCCGGCCGCCTTGTTGGCTTCCGAGTAGGCGAAGCCCTCGATAGTGCCGGCCTTGCGGTCGATGATGCCGTTGAGCACGGGCCCGACCTTGTTCTTGGCCGTCGGTCCAACGTCATGACAGGCGCGGCATTTCTTGAAAACCTCGGCACCCTCCTCGGCGTTGCCGTCCTGGGCCCTGGTCGGGCCGGAAGCGCCGAGAGCCATGAAAGCAGACACGATCGCCGCCAAGCAAGCCCGAACGGTACGCTGCCTCATGGTTCCTGCTGCTCCCGCCGCCAAAGAGTCTGCCGTGGAAATTAGCAGACCGCAGGCCCCTTCCCACGCGACCGTTCGCAGCAGCATGAGGAACTGCGGCGTGGCGATTGGCCAGAAACCGCGATATACCATAGGCGCAGGTGCGGCGGGCATGAGGGACGCGGCGGTCCTGTCGCGAATGCCCGTTCTGCGGGGAGCGAAAAGATGGCCTTGGTAAAGCTGCCGGAGCCGGACCGGGCAATCGTCGCGCGACGCGACGCGATCGCTCAGGACCTGCGCCGGCTGGTCGACGCGCGGGCCGTGATCTCCGATGAGGATGGCCGGCGCGCCTATGAGACCGACGCGCTGACCGCCTATCGACGCCTGCCCCTCGCCGTTGTCCTGCCGGCCTCGACGGAGGAGGTATCGCGCGCGCTGCGCTATTGCCACCAGAACGGCATCAAGGTCGTGGCCCGGGGCGCAGGTACATCACTTTCCGGGGGGGCGCTGCCCGCGGAGGACGCCGTCGTCATCGGCGTCTCGCGCATGAGCCGAGTGCTCGAGATCGACTATGTGAACCGCATCGCCAGGGTGGAGGTCGGGGTCACCAATCTCGGTATCAGCGAGGCGGTCAAGGCGCAGGAGTTCTTCTATGCCCCCGACCCGTCGAGCCAACTCGCCTGCACGCTCGCCGGCAACATCGGCATGAACTCGGGCGGCGCCCATTGCCTCAAGTATGGCGTCACGACCAACAACGTTCTCGGCCTCAAGATGGTTCTGATGGACGGCGAGGTCATCGAGATCGGCGGCACGCACCTCGATGCGCCGGGCTACGACCTGATGGGCTTGGTCATCGGATCGGAGGGTCAGCTCGGCATCGTCACCGAGGCGACCGTGCGCATCCTGCGGGCGGCGGAGGGGGCCAGACCCATGCTGCTCGGCTTCGACTCCAGCGAGGCGGCAGGCAAGTGCGTCTCGGCGATCATCGCCGCCGGCATCGTGCCGGTCGCCGTCGAGTTCATGGACAAGCCGGCGATCGAGGTCTGCGAGGCCTTTGCCAAGGCCGGCTATCCCGAGGTCGAGGCGCTTCTGATTGTTGAGGTGGAGGGCGCGCCGCACGAGATCGATGGCCTCCTTGCACTTATCTCGGAAATCGCCAAGCCGTTCGGCCCCAAGGCTGTGCGGATCAGCCAAAGCGCGGAGCAGAGCGCGGCCATCTGGAAAGGCCGCAAGGCGGCCTTCGGCGCCATCGGCCGGATCTCCGACTACTACTGCATGGATGGGGTGATACCGCTGGGCAAGCTTGGCGAGGTGCTGGTTTCCATCGCGCACATCTGCGACAGGCACGGGCTGAAGGTCGCCAACATCTTCCACGCCGGCGACGGCAATCTCCACCCGCTCATTCTCTTCGACGCCAACGACGCGGTTCAAGCTGACAAGGCTGAGCAGGCGGGCCACGAGATTCTGGAGTTGTGCGTCGCATCGGGCGGCTGCCTCACGGGTGAGCACGGCGTGGGCATCGAGAAGCGCGACCTGATGCGCGCGCAGTTCAACGACACCGACCTCGCCGTGCAGATGCGCGTCAAGACCGTGTTCGACCCGAAATGGCTGTTGAACCCCGCCAAGGTCTTCCCGCTCGACGGCCGCGATGCAGCCCTGGAAGTCGCGTGAGGAGGCTGCGTCGTGGTTCCAAACATGCGCCCCGTCGATGAGCGGGAGTTCTCGCGTCTGCTGACCGAGGCGACGGCGACGACAACGCCGCTGGCGCTGGTCGGCGGTGGCTCCAAGGAGAACATCGGTCGGCCCATGCAGACCGGGGCCACCCTGTCCACCCGGGGGCTGCGGGGGGTGACGCTCTACGAGCCGAGCGAGATGGTGATGTCGGCGCGCGCCGGGACGGGCCTGGCGCAGATCGAGGATGCGCTGGCCTCGTGCGGCCAGATGCTGGCCTTTGAGCCTCTTAGTCTCGCCGGGGTCGTCGGCGGCAACGCGGAGGAAGCCACGATCGGCGGCGTATTCGCCACCAACCTTTCCGGGGCGCGCCGCGTGCGCGTCGGTGCGTCGCGCGATCATCTTCTCGGCATCAAGGCGGTCAACGGACGCGGCGAGATATTCAAGTCGGGCGGCCGGGTGATGAAGAATGTCACGGGCTACGATCTTTGTCGGGGTATCGCGGGCAGCTGGGGAACGCTCGCCGTCATGTGCGAGGTCACCTTCAAGGTCCAGCCCATCCCTGAGGACACCGCCACGCTGATCCTGCTCGGGCTGCCCGACGAGATCGCCGTCGAGGTGCTCTGCGATGCCATGGCTACCCCGTACGAAGTGTCGGCGGCCGTCCACCTCCAGCCCACGCTCGTGGCACGACTCTGGCACGAGCCGTTGCGCCGGCAGGGGCAGGCCGTTACCGTGCTGCGGCTGGAAAACTTTGCCAAGTCGGTCGCGTACCGCAAAGAGAGGCTCGCCGCACACCTGAAAGCCTACGGCGAGATCCATGAGCTCGACGCGTCGAACTCGCTCGCGTTCTGGGGCGAACTGCGCCAGCTTTCCGTCCTACAGGGCAGCGACGCACCTCTCTGGCGCATCTCGACGGCGCCCAGCGTCGGCCCCAAGGTCGTAGCCGCCATCTCTGCATATATGGACTGCAAGGCGTTCTACGACTGGTCCGGGGGGCTCGTCTGGGCGGAAGTGCTGGCGACGACGGACGCGGGCGCCGCAGATGTCCGCCGCGTCATCGCCACCCATGGGGGCCACGCCACGCTGATCCGCGCCGAGCCCCAGGTTCGTGCCGCCGTCGAGGTGTTTCAGCCTCTCGAGTCGGGGCTCGAGAAGCTGTCACGCAAGCTGAAGTCGACCTTCGATCCGGCTGGCATTCTCAATCCCGGCCGGATGTACACCACCTTCTGAGGACGCGTCGGGCTCCCATGCAGACGAATTTCAAGCCGCAACAATTGAAGAACCCGCGTATCGCCGAGATCGACAAGATTCTGCGCCGCTGCGTCCACTGCGGCTTCTGCACGGCCACCTGCCCCACCTACGTTCTGCTGGGCGACGAGCGTGACAGCCCGCGCGGCCGCATCTACCTCATGAAGGAGATGTTCGAGCAGGATCGTCCGGCCGGCCCGGACGTGCAGCGTCACGTCGACCGTTGTCTCTCGTGCCTCTCCTGCATGACCACGTGCCCGAGCGGTGTCGACTACATGCACCTCGTCGACTACACGCGGGCGCATATCGAGGAGACGGGGTCGCGCAGCGTCCGGCAGCGGATGGCACGCACGTTGCTCGCGGCAGTGCTGCCCTATCCCGACCGCTTGCGCCTGGCCCTCAGAGCTGCTCGCTTCGGGCGTCCGTTGATCGGTCTCCTGCGGCGCCTCGGGCTCAAGGAGCTGGTGGCAATGCTCGAGCTGGCCCCGACGGGACTGCTGCGCAGCGCCGATTTCACCGGACCCGGCACCGCAGCGACCAAGGCCGAACGCCGTCGCCGGGTCATCCTGCTCGCCGGCTGCGCCCAGCAGGTGCTGCGACCCGAGATCAACGACGCCACCATCCGCCTGCTGGCGCGCCGCGGCGTCGATGTCGAGGTCGCCCCCGGCGCCGGCTGTTGCGGAGCGCTGGTGCATCACATGGGCAAGGAGGCCGAGGCCATCGCCTTCGCCAAGCGCAACATCGATGCCTGGACGCGCCTGCTGGACAAGGGCGACCGTATCGACGCTTTGCTCATCAACGCGTCGGGGTGCGGCACGACCGTGAAGGACTATGGTCACATGCTGGCGCGCGATCGCCAGTATGCGGAGAAGGCGGCCAGGTTTGCCGGCATGGCACGTGACGTGACCGAGTTCCTCGCCAGCTACGACATGGGCCCGCCCAAGCGCTGGTCGTCGCTGCGCGTTGCCTACCACTCGGCCTGCTCCATGCAGCACGGCCAGCGCATCGTCGACGAGCCCCGCAAGCTGCTGCGCAATGCCGGCTTCACCGTGCTCGAGGTGCCCGAAGGCCACCTGTGCTGCGGCTCCGCGGGCACCTACAATATTCTGCAACCGGAGATCGCCGCCGATCTGCGGGAGCGCAAGGTCGCCAACATTCGCAGCATACGGCCCGACGTCGTGGTCGCAGGCAACATCGGCTGCATCACCCAGCTCGCAGGCGGCCTGGACATCCCCGTCGCCCACACGGTCGAGCTGCTGGACTGGGCCTATGGCGGGCCCATGCCGCGGGGTCTGGAACGGTTTGCGGATCACGTGCAGGATGTGCCCGAGGGCAAACCATTGATCGCCGTGACCTGACGGACCAGCGAAACGACAGCCGGAGACCCCGCACAATGCGCATCGGCGTGCCGAAGGAAGTCAAGGTGCACGAATATCGTGTCGGCATGACGCCGGCGAGCGTGCGCGAGGCCGTGTCACACGACCACCAGGTGCTCGTGGAGCGCGATGCCGCGGCCCGCCAGGGTCTCACGGATCAGGACTATGAGCGTGCCGGCGCAAAGGTGGTCGCCACGGCCGCCGAGGTGTTCGCCGCGTCGGATCTGATCGTCAAGGTGAAGGAGCCGCAGCCCGCCGAGTGCGCCATGCTGCGCGAGGGACAGACGCTCTTCACGTATCTCCACCTTGCCCCTGACCCCGAGCAGGCCCATGCGCTGATGCGCTCGGGCGCCACGGCCATCGCCTATGAGACGGTAACCAACGCGCGCGGCGGCCTTCCCCTGCTCGCACCCATGAGCGAGGTCGCCGGTCGCATGGCGATCCAGGCGGGCGCTCATTGTCTGGAGATGGAGCAGGGCGGGCGCGGCATGCTGCTTGGCGGCGTTGCCGGCGTCGCACCGGCCAAGATCGTGGTGCTCGGCGGCGGCGTGTCCGGGGTCAACGCCGTGCGCATGGGCATCGGACTCGAGTCGCAGATGACGGTGCTCGACATCAACGTCGACCGCCTCTACGCCATCGACCAGCAGTTCGGTGCCGCCGTGAACACCATCTTCTCCACGCGCCAATCGGTGGAGGACTATGTGCTGGAGGCCGATCTCGTGATCGGCGCGGTACTGGTACCGGGTGCTGCAGCCCCCAGGCTGATGACGGATGCGCTGGTTCGGCAAATGAAGCGCGGGTCGGTGCTGGTCGACATCTCAATCGACCAGGGCGGATGCTCGGAGACGTCGCGGCCCACCACCCACGCACACCCCACCTACGTGCTGCATGGCGTCGTGCACTACTGCGTGACGAACATGCCGGGGGCCGTGGCGCGTACCTCCACCTTCGCACTCAACAACGCCACCTTGCCATTCATACTGGCGCTGGCCGACAAGGGGCCCGAGACCGCCATGGCGGAGGACCCGCATCTGCGGGACGGGCTCAATGTTTACAAGGGCCGCATTACCCATCCAGCCGTGGCCGAGGCGCTCGGCGTCGAGGCGGTGGACGCGAGCGGCCTGCTCAAGCACTGAAAGTGGCCTCCACGCACCCGCACGACAGGCACAAGCGGCACAACCAAGGAAGCATCATGCACGACAAACCGGATGCCGAGTTCATTTACGAGGTGAGAGGCCCCGTCGGCGTCGTCACGTTCAACCGGCCGGCGGCGCACAACGCCCTGACCTTCGCCATGTACGACCGTCTGGGCGAGATCTGTGCCACGGCGCCCACGGACGGCAGGCTGCGCGCCCTCATCATCACGGGCGCCGGGGGACGCGCGTTTGCGGCCGGCACCGACATCTCCCTGTTCCGCGACTTCCGCACGGCTGCCGACGGCTTCGCCTATGAGGCGCGAATGGAGGAGGTGTTCATCAAGCTCGAGCGCTGTCCGGTGCCGACGATCGCCGCGATTCCCGGCATCTGCACGGGTGGCGCCGCCGTCATCGCGGCGGCCTGCGACCTGAGGATCGCGACTCGCAGCCTGAAGTTCGGATTTCCCATTGCGCGCACCCTCGCCAACATGCTGTCCGCCACAAACATTGCCCGCGTCGCTGCGTTGACGGGCGTCGGCCGCGCCGTCGACATGCTCATGACCACCCGTCTCATGGGGGCTGACGAGGCGCTGGCCGTCGGCCTCGTCAACGAGCTGTTCGATACGCCCGAGGCGCTGATGCAGCGGGCGCATGCGCTCGCCGCCCAGATCGCCACGCAGGCGCCGCTCACCATGCGTGCGGCCAAGGAGGTGGTGCGCCGGCTGCGCGAGCGCGCCGCCGGCATCGAGGACAAGGACCTGATCGCACTCTGCTACGGCAGCGCCGACTTCCAGGAGGGCCTCGATGCCTTCCTCACCAAACGCACGCCGAAGTTCGCGGGGCGTTAAGGCTTCGCGCAATCGTTCAATATGGTGCGCGCCGCGCGTGCTCCCCTGCCCTTGTGGGGAGGGGATGGGATGGAGTCGAGAAGCGCACGGAGTTCCCCGCCCCACCCCTAGACTCTCCCACCTGGGGGGAAGTTGGAGACGGCGCTAGACGAGTGCCTGGTACACGAGGTTGCGCAGCATCTGGCGATAGCGCAGGCGGATGAGGCCCGGCGCCGCCGCCATGAACACGACGGCCAGGTCCTCCTTGCGGTCGACCCAGAAATAGGTGCCGTACACACCCGACCAGTAGAAGTCTCCCGCGCTGCCGGCCATCGCGGCGATGCCGTCCTGGCGGCGCACGGCGAAGCCGAGGCCGAAGCCATAGCCGGCCGCCGCCGGATCCATCTTGTCGGCGATCATGTTGTTGAAGCTCGGCGGCAGGTGGTCCGACGTCATGAGCGCGACCGTGCCGCGCCCAAGGATCTCGGTCGAACCGAGGCGGCCGCCCGCGCGCAGCATCTCGGCAAAGCGCAGGTAGTCGGCGGCAGTCGAGACGCAGCCGCCACCACCCGAGTCCCATTTTTGTGTCTTGTCCGTTGCATGATGGACGGCGGGGTTGGGGCTACCCGTGACCGGGTCCTTGGCGAGCGCCAACGCGTAGCGCCCGCGCTTGGTCGCCGGCAGCGCAAAGCTCGTGTCGGTCATGCCGAGCGGCCCCCACAGCCGCTCCTGCAGGAACTGCCCGAGCGTCTTGCCCGCCACTGCCTCGACGACGAAGCCCAGCACATCCGTCGAGAAGCCGTATTCCCAGTTCGAGCCTGGATCGAACAGCAGCGGCGACTTGGCCAGCGCCGCGATCGCTTCGTCCTTGGACATGCGCTCCGCCGCCCAAACCGAAGAGCCCGGGTAGAGCGCATGCGCCGGCGTCGTGCCGCGGTCGCGGTAGGTGAGCCCCGAGGTGTGGCGCAGCAGGTCTTGAATGGTCGGCAGCTGCCTGGGCGCCCGCATGCTGCTGCCCTCCTGTACCTTCAGCTCGGCCAGCGGCGGCAGATACTTCGATACCGGCTCAGCCAGCAGGATACGCCCCTCCTCCACCAGCATCATGATGGCGGTCGAGGTCATCGCCTTGGTCATGGAGGCAATCGAGAAGATCGCGTCGGTCTTGAGGGGCTCCCGCGAGTCGGGATCACGCATACCCACTGCCTCGAGATGGGCGACCTTGCCCGCGCGCACGATGCCGACCACGGCACCGGGAAGCTGCGCGGCCTCGATGTCGCGGCGCAGAGCCTCGCCGATGCGGCGCAATCTCGCCGAGGACAGGCCGACGCTCTCTGGCTCGGCGCGGGCATGCGCTGATTGAGACATGGGAACAACCTCTCGGCTCGGGTGCGGCAAAGCCGGGAGCATAGTGCGGGACGGAGCGCGTGCAAATGACGTCGTGGGTCGCTCCGCACCCAGGCTCCGCCTCCGCCGCACCCTTCCTACCGGTGGCCTCGCGTTGGCGATGCGCCGCTCCGTGGCCAGCGCAGAGAAGCTGACGGCGACCGGTCTTGCCAAGCGCGCTACCCACTCAACGATGACTGTCCGTTACGAAAAACCGTGACTGGGTCCATCAGGCTCCTTGCCTCGCGTTTTCCGCCTCTGTTGCGAGGCGGTCCAAACTTCCCGACGACCCTTTCCCAAGGGGGCTGAACCCTGTATAGGGTGTCCCTATCGGCCGAGCGCGGGTGCACGCAACGGTTCCCGTGCCGGACATGTGCGAGGGCGCCACCGCCCCGCACGCCGACAGGTCCGGAGCGTAGCGCAGCCTGGTTAGCGCACCAGTCTGGGGGACTGGGGGTCGGGAGTTCAAATCTCCCCGCTCCGACCACATCTGGCTCAGAACCGATAATCGAGGAGACGCCTCGGGGGCCCCGTGGTTGGTCGGGGAAGCGGCGCGAGTGCCGGAGAGGGCGATCTGCGCCTGGCGACCGGTTCGTCTCGTCCTACACGCCGGCAGAGCGCGCCAAGGTGAATTCATGCGTCTGCACGGGATGGGCCGAGTGGCGGAGCAGGATGCGGCAGCCGGCCTGCAATAAGCCCGCATCCGGTGCGCTCACCAGTAGTACGACCGCACCTCGGCGGATGTGCTCGGTAAATCTGCCGAAGAGCTCAGGCAGCAGCCACGCGGAGCGAAGGGCGCTTTCGCTCTCGCGCCATGCGGCCTCCTTCAGCAGCTTGCGCAGCAATGCGCCGGATGTCCCCATGACCTCGACGCCCTGCGCCAACGGGTAAAGGGAGCGGAGCTGCCGCGGAACACCCTGCAAATCCTCCTTGACGCTGCCGAGCGCCGTGCGCGTTCCCGCAAGGCACATGTCGCGTCGCCTGAAGCCGCCGGTGAGCAGCCCATCGATCGCTTCACCCAGCGGCAGCGGTCCAAAGAAAATCCCGCTCGCGAGCCGGAATGTCGCTGCTGGATTCGGCATTGCGCTCGTTCCGCCTTTGAAATGCTCGACGCCGTTCGGACGCGCCATGTGGCTGGGTGTTGGCGACGCGTGCGCGCCGGCTTTCGAGGTCTCGGCTGCCGCCCTCAAAGATCGCCGCCCCCTTTCGCAAGGCGTTCCAGCGACTCCATGTCCCGGATGCGCACCTCACAGCTTTGCGCAAGATCAATGATCCGCTCCCGGCGCAGGCTGCTGAAAACGCGGCTCACGGTCTCGATGGTCAACGCAAGCAGATCGCCGATATCCGTACGGGTCATCGGCAGAATGATCAGCGAGTCGTCCTCCCCCCGGCGCGCATTGCGGCGCGAGATCGTCAGCAGGAAGGCGGCGACTCTCTCCGTCGCGGTGCGCTGTCCGTTCGTGAGAAGAAGCTCGTGCGCGACGGCAAGCTCCTGGGCGATCGCTTCCCAGAGCGTCACTGCGAGCGTCGGGTTCTGGCGCGCGGCTCGCTCGACGCTCCGCCACGGCAGGCATCTGAGGCGTGATGGTCTAGTGGTCTGCGCGTTGAGCTGATGAGCACCGGCCGGGCCGAAGCCGAGCAGATCGCCCGGAAAGGCAAACCCCACCACCTGTCGGCGGCCGTCGGGCAGCACCTTGTAGAGGCAGACGGCGCCGGTTTCGACACGGTAGAGATGCGATCGTTGATCGCCTTCCGTGAAGACGTGCTTTTTTGCTTCCAGCGTCCGCACGGGCGCGCGGGCGACGCGCTCCTCAAGGCTTTCCGGTTCGTCCGGGCCCTGCTCACGCGACCGGCCTGCAAAGCGCACCGGCCAGCTCGATTCCAGCGCCTCTGACAGCATGGTCATCTCTCCTTCCGCAGGGGGTCCGCGTTCCGAGTAGACCAAGCTGCAGCCACATGCGTTCGGCGGCCGGGAAACAGATTGTAAGATACTGTAACAGCGGCCGCGGCGGCGCTCTCGGCGGACCCCAGACCTCACCGCCTCCATGTCTCGACAATCAAAGCAGCCTGCTTCACGAGCTCCGGCCGCTTGGTCTAGGCCTCGCCGAACGCTTGGCGCGAACACCCGCCGCTTGAATCAGCACCTCCCGATTGATCGTGATCGCCGGGCCGCGGCAAGCCCGCGTCGTTAACGCGCAGGGTGCCGCGCTGATCCAACGCAGGAACCGCCAGCGGCGGTTGCATGGCCGACATGACCCCACGCCTTCCGCGCTATATATTTCGGGCGCGGGTGCATTCGATCTGAACCAGCGGACCTTTCCTTGATGGCAGGCGCCAGAGCTCACATTCTCGTTGTCGACGATGAGCCGGAAGTCCGCGCGCTCCTGCGCACATGCTTCGAGCGCGAGGGCTATGATGTTCTCGAGGCCGCCGACGGCGCGAGCCTGCGCGCAGGCATCGCGCGCCAGAAGATCGACCTCGTTACGCTCGACTTGACGCTCGGGGGTGAGGACGGCCTTGCGCTTGCCCGAGAGATCAGGGCGACCTGCAACGTCCCGATCATCATGATCTCGGGCAAAGGCGATACGGTCGACCGGGTGGTCGGCCTGGAACTCGGAGCCGACGACTACATTGCCAAACCCTTTGCCCTGCGCGAGGTGCTTGCCCGTGTGCGCGCTGTATTGAGGCGGTACGGCGCAGCCGGAGAGGCAGTGCCGGACAATGGCCGAAAACATGAGAAATTTGGCTTTGCGGGCATGGTGCTCGATCTCACGAGCAGGGAGCTGCGCAGTACTTCCGGGGAGGTGAAGCCGCTGACCACGGCCGAGTTCAACCTGCTCGCACTGTTCGTCAGAAGGCCGCATCGCGTCCTCTCGCGCGACGAGATCATGGACCTTCTCAAGGGTCATGCGTGGTCGCCGCTCGACCGCTCGATCGATGCGCTCGTGGGCCGGCTGCGGAAAAGACTGGAAAGCGAGACCGGCACGCCGCAACTCGTCAAGACCGTGCGCGGTGTCGGCTATGTGTTCTCCGTCGACGTGAAGAGCCTTTAGGTCCTGCTCGCTAATTTCGTCCCGGCGCGCGCGGCAAGCGAGGAACGAATGTCGCGATCTGAAATATCAACCGAGTTTCTGGCTCCAGTGTGACTCAGATCCAGACGTCGGCCTCGATACCCTGCAGACGCCGATGCTGCGGCACCTCTCGGTCATCACTCTAGCGGTTGTCGATCGCGCGGCGAAGCGCCTGCGCCATCTCCGCCCCGGAGTAAGGCTTGCGCAGGATTTCAAGCCCGGAGGCGGGCGGCTCGCCCGCGCGCGCTACATCCTCCGCAAACCCCGAGGCGAGCAGGACTGGAACAGAAGGTTGGTGGCTTGCCAGCCAGTGCGCAAGCTCGAATCCGGACATGCCGGGCATGACGACGTCGCTGAAGACAAGATCGATCTTGCGCCCGGCGTTGAGGATTTCGATGGCGCGAGCACCGCTCTCGGCCTCGATAACGCGGTAGCCCAGATGCCGCAGGCGCCGCGCCGTCACGGCCCGCACTTCCGCATTGTCTTCGACAAGGAGGATGATTTCGCGAGCCATCGGTGCCGAAGATGCCGGCCTGGCCGGGGCTATCGTTTCGACCGCGCCGGCGTCCACCCGCGGCAAATAAAGAGTGACGGTCGTCCCTTTGCCGAGAGCGCTCGATGCCGTCACGTGTCCGCCAGATTGTCTGACAAATCCGTAGATGACGCTGAGGCCGAGGCCCGTACCTTTTCCAGGCTCCTTGGTCGTGAAGAACGGCTCGAACGCCCGCGCCAGCACCTCGTGGCTCATTCCTGCGCCCGTGTCGGAGACGGCCAGCCGCACATATTCTCCGGCCGCCAAGCCGACTTCCGCGGCAACATCCGTCGCATCGAGAACGACGTTGCTCGTTTCGATGATGAGTTTGCCGCCCGCCGGCATGGCGTCGCGGGCATTGATCGCAAGGTTGAGCACGGCATTTTCGATCTCGCCCGGGTCGGCGCGCACGCGCCAGAGCCCCGGCGCAAGCAGCGTGCCGAGCACAACAGATTCGCCGAGCGTGCGCCGGAGCAGCTCCGCCATCGCCAGGACCTGCTCATTGAGGTCCAGCTCCGCCGGCTCGAGCTTGCGGCGCCGCGCGAAGGTGAGAAGCCTGTTGGTTAGTCTTGCGCCCATCAGGGCCGCATTGTTCGCGCGCGAGAGGAGGTCCCGCTGCCCGCTGTCCTCGAGCTCCATTTCCAGGAGCTCGTGGTTGCCGGTGATGATCGTCAGCAGGTTGTTGAAATCGTGCGCTATGCCGCCGGTGAGCTGACCGATCGCTTCGAGGCGTTGCGATTTGCGCAGCGCCTCTTCCTGTGCAACCAGCCGGCTGACGTCGCGACTGAGAAGCAGGTACCCGGCGGGATCGTTCCGCTCGTCGCGGAGAACGGAGATTGCCGTCTCGGCCGGAAAGGTCTCTCCGGATTTGCGGCGAAAGGTCACGGAGACCTGCGCCGGCTCCTCGCGGCCGTCAAGATCTTCCTTGATTGCGCGGACCCGCCGCGTTTCTGCGGCATCCTGGTAGAGAAGAGTCGTCGTCTGCCCGATCAATTCCTCCGGTGCGTAGCCGAAGATTCGCGCAACTGCCGGGTTGCAAAGACTGATCGTGCCCGCACGGTCGACGATGAGAACGGCGTCCGGCAGGTGGTTGAAGATGCTTTGCATCAGCGTCTGTTCGCGCAGGTCAGCCGTCTCGTGGCGTTCCGACAGATCGTGGATGATCCCGGTGAAGAACCGCGCTCCTTCATGGGAGAACGCGCTTACCGCGAGGTGCGCCGGGAAAATCGTCCCGCTCTTGCGAAGTGCCATCACCTGCCGGCCGATGCCGATGATCCTGCGCTCGCCCGTTTCCAGGTGATGCCGGATATAGCCGTCATGCCTGCTGCGAAAAGGCTCCGGCATCAGCTTCCTGACGTTGTGCCCGACCAGCTCGCCTTCCGAGTAACCGAAAATGGTCGCTGTTGCCGGGTTGACGGTGAGGATGACGCCCTTGTCATCGATAATGATGACCGCCCCGGCCGCCGTCTGCAGCGCGGCCTCGAGCATGTGCGCGCCGAACGGGCTCAATGCGTTCTCGTCAGCCATCCATTGCCTGCCTCGATGCAAGTATCCGCCAGGCGGCGATACGGCAACACAGAAGGATCAACATAAGGACAGGGTCAAGCTCACCGAGCGGGGCGTCCCCGCCAGCGTTTACCACGACAGCGATGCCGGTAGTCAGGAGCGGCACTTTTGTCAGTGGCGCGATGAGCTTTGATCCGCGCATGGCGGACGATCAAGCCGCGTAACACCAATCGCGAAGACCCTTGACCGACCTCGGTTTTCGCTCTTCTCATAGCAGGGGCCTTGCTGCAGGCGGGCAGGCCCGCGTCCGACAACGCCTCGGCATCATCGGGCTACGCAACGGAGGCTTGCGCAAATGCCGCGCTTCCAACGCGGAGGTCCCGGCGTTGATGCAAATCAAAGACGTGCGTTGCCTCTGCCCGAATATTGCACGGCTGCCGGCAGAAGGGACAAACCTCATGGCGACTATGACCGGCGTCGGGCTGAGTGATCAACGCCGGGCGCTATGGCTCTCCACGATTGCCTTCACCGTCTGCTTCGCCGTCTGGACGATCTTCTCGATCATCGGCCTGCAGATCAAAAATGACCTTGGACTTAGCGAGACGCAGTTCGGTCTTCTCGTCGGCACGCCGATCCTGACGGGCTCGTTGATCCGCCTGATACTCGGCGTCTGGACCGACCAATATGGCGGTCGCATCGTCTACACGGCCGTCATGCTCTCGGCAGCGCTGGCGACTTGGCTCCTCACCTTCGCTTACGATTACCCGACGTTCCTTCTCGCCGCCCTCGGGACTGGTATTGCCGGCGGATCGTTCGCCGTCGGCATAGCCTACGTGTCGAAATGGTATCCGCGCGAGAGCCAGGGCACGGCGCTTGGCATTTTCGGGGCCGGCAACGTGGGTGCCGCGGTTACCAAGTTCGTCGCCCCATTCATCATGGTCGCCTACGGCTGGAAGTCGGTCGCCAATATCTGGGCCATCGCCATCGCCGTCATGGCCGTCATTTTCTGGCTGACAACAAAGGACGACCCCGAGCTTGAAGCACGCCGACGCAGCGGGGCAAAGCCTGAGCCACTTGCGGCGATGCTTGCGCCGCTCAAAAACATTCAGGTCTGGCGCTTCTCGCTCTACTACTTCTTCGTCTTCGGTGCATTCGTCGCCCTGGCGCTATGGCTGCCGCGCTATCTCATCGGCGTTTACGGGCTTGACATTACCACCGCCGGCCTGATTGCCGCCTTCTACTCCGTCCCGGCAAGCCTCTTTCGCATCTATGGCGGCGTCCTTTCCGACAGGTACGGCGCGCGGCGCGTCATGTACTGGACGCTCGGCATGTCCGTTGCCTGTTGCTTCCTTCTTTCCTATCCGCCGACCGAGTATATCGTGCAGGGCATACGCGGGCCGATGAAATTCCGGCTCGAAACGGGCCTGTTCGGCTTCACTGTACTCGTCTTCGTGCTCGGGTTCTTCATGAGCCTTGGCAAGGCGGCCGTCTACAAGCACATCCCGGTCTACTATCCCCAGCATGTCGGCTCGGTGGGCGGCGTCGTCGGGCTCGTCGGCGGCCTGGGGGGTTTCATTCTGCCGACCCTCTTCGGCCTCATGAACGACCTCACCGGGATCTGGCAGAGCTGCTTCATGCTGCTCTTCGGCGTTGCCGCGCTCTCGCTCATCTGGATGCACGTTTCGATCCGCGCGATGGAGAAGGGCGTTTACGGCGAGGAGCTTCGGAAGCTCCCCGAGCTCCCCGAGATGCAGGAGATCCACGGCCCCAAGCAGGTGGGTGTGCTGGGACCACATCTGATCGAAGACTGGCGACCCGAAGAGAAGGAATTTTGGGAGAGCAAGGGCCGAGCCATCGCGCGGCGCAATCTCCTGCTTTCCGTCCCCTCTCTCCTGCTTTCCTTTGCCGTATGGATGGTATGGTCGGTCGTGGTGGCGAAGCTCCCGACGATCGGCTTCACCTATTCCACGGACCAGCTCTTCTGGCTTGCGGCGCTGCCCGGCCTTTCCGGCGCGACGCTTCGCATATTCTACTCGTTCATGGTGCCGGTGTTCGGCGGCCGCCTGTGGACCACCCTTACGACATGGTCCCTCATCGTCCCGGCGCTCGGCATCGGCATGGCCGTCCAGAACCCGGCCACGCCCTACTGGCTGTTCCTTGCGCTCGCGCTACTGTGCGGTTTTGGCGGCGGCAATTTTGCGTCATCGATGGCGAACATCTCGTTCTTCTTTCCGAAGGCCGAGAAGGGCAACGCGCTGGCCCTCAATGCTGGGCTTGGCAACCTCGGCGTCAGCGTCGTTCAATTCGTCGTGCCTCTCATCATTACGACCAGCGTGTTCGGCTGGCTTGGCGGCGAGCCGCAGGCGGCCATCGAGGCAGGCAGGGAGACCAAGCTTTGGCTGCAAAACGCTGGCTTCATTTTCGTGCCGTTCATCGCTGCGAGCGCATTCGCCGCCTGGTTCGGGATGAATGACATCGCGGCGGCGCGGGCTTCCTTTGCCGAGCAGGCCGTCATCTTTCAGCGCCGTCACAACTGGATCATGTGCTGGCTGTATACGGGCACATTCGGCTCCTTCATCGGCTACTCGGCCGGCTTCCCGTTGCTCGCCAAGACCCAATTTCCCGAAGTGAACGCGCTCGCCTATGCCTTCCTGGGGCCGCTTGTCGGCGCGCTGTCGCGCTCGCTCACAGGCTGGATCTCCGACAAGTACGGCGGCGGCCGCGTCACATTCTGGGTCTTCGTCGGCATGAGCATCGGCGTGCTGGGCGTCCTTTACTCGCTCGCTGCCGCAAGCTGGCCTGCGTTCCTAGCCATGTTCCTGCTGCTGTTCCTCGTCAGCGGCATCGGCAACGCCTCGACCTTCCAGATGATCCCAGTGATCATGAGCAGAGAAATGAACCGTCTCATGCCCGCGTCCGATGTCGCCATGCGCGCACGCCAGGCGGAAAAGGAAAGTGCCGCCATCATCGGCTTTACCTCCGCCATCGCCGCCTATGGTGCTTTCTTCATCCCGAAGAGCTATGGGACCTCCATAAGCTGGACCGGCGGACCCCAGGCCGCGCTTTGGGCCTTTCTTGCCTTCTACGTGAGCTGCATCGTGATCACCTGGTGGTTCTACACGCGGCCCGGAGCCATGCTCCACGACGTCGAGCGGGGTGCGGTCGACCGCACGCCGGCCGTAGGGCGGGCCTGACTCACCATGACCAGCCTCGAGCAGCAAAATTCTCTCCGGTGCGGACGTACAGAGGAGCGCTTATGAGCCAGTTTTTCGACCGCCTGACATTCTTCAGGAAGTATGTCGGCCGTTTCTCCGACGGTTTTGGGGTCGTCACCAACGAGAACAGAGCGTGGGAGGACAGCTATCGCCAGCGCTGGCAGCACGACAAGATCGTGCGCTCGACGCACGGTACGAACTGCACAGGCTCATGTTCCTGGAAAATCTACGTCAAGAACGGGCTCGTCACCTGGGAAACCCAGCAGACCGACTACCCGCGTACGCGACCCGACATGCCTAATCACGAGCCGCGCGGCTGCTCGCGCGGCGCAAGCTTCTCCTGGTATCTCTACAGCGGGAACCGCCTGAAATACCCGCTCGTCCGCGCCCGCCTTGTCGAGCTCTGGCGCGAGGCGCGCCGCACGCTTGGTCCCATCGAGGCGTGGGCCTCCATCGCCGGCAACCCACAAAAACGGCGGCACTACACCTCGATCCGAGGCCGGGGAGGTTTTGTTCGTACCTCCTGGGAGGAGGCGACCGAGATCATCGCCGCGGCCAATGCCTACACGATCAAGACCCACGGCCCCGACCGCGTCGCCGGGTTTTCGCCCATACCGGCGATGTCGATGGTCTCCTACGCGGCAGGCACGCGGTACCTGTCTTTGCTCGGCGGGACATGCCTCAGCTTCTACGACTGGTATTGCGACTTGCCTCCATCGAGTCCGCAGACCTGGGGTGAGCAGACCGACGTTCCCGAATCCGCGGATTGGTACAACTCCAGCTTCCTGATTCTGTGGGGCTCGAACGTTCCTCAAACGCGGACACCGGATGCGCACTTCTATACAGAGGTGCGCTACAAGGGCGCCAAGAGCGTCGTCATAAGCCCCGACTACAGCGAGGCCGCCAAGTTCGGCGACATGTGGCTCGCGCCGCGCGCGGGTACCGATGCCGCGCTCTCGATGGCCATGGGGCACGTGATCCTCAAGGAGTTTCACGCCGAGCGGCAGGTTCCATACTTCCAGGACTACTGCCGCACCTATACCGATATGCCATTCCTGGTGCGGCTCGAGCGAAAAGGCGATAGCTACATACCAGGCCGGCTTCTCCGTGCTTCGGATTTCTCGGACGCGCTCGGCCAAACCAACAACCCGGAATGGAAAGGTGTTGCCTTCGCGGAAGGCGAAGAAACACCGATCGTCCCGCAAGGATCGATCGGCTTTCGCTGGGGTGAGCAGGGCAAATGGAACATCGAGCCCAGGAACGCCGCCGACGGCAGCGACGTAAGACTTGCGCTGACCCTCGCGCGCGGCCCACAAACCCAGGCCGTCGGCGTAGCGTTTCCATATTTTGGCGGGCGCAAGCACGACTATTTTCCGTCGAGCCCGCATTCGGACGTTCTGGTGCGCCACGTCCCCGCTCGCGAGCTCGAGCTTCCGGAAGGGAAGGTTCTGGTCGCCACCGTCTATGACCTGCTGCTCGCCAACTATGGCGTCGATCGCGGCCTCGGCGGCGGCAACGTCGCCAAGTCATACGACGAGGACGTGCCCTATACGCCCGCCTGGCAGGAAACCATCACCGGCGTTCCCAGAGATCGGGTGATCGCCGTGGCGCGGCAGTTCGCGCGCAACGCCGAGAAGACCGAGGGCCGCTCCATGGTCATCCTCGGCGCGGGCCTCAACCACTGGTACCACATGGATATGAACTATCGCGGGATCATCAATCTCGTGGTGATGTGCGGCTGCGTCGGCAAACCGGGAGGGGGCTGGTCCCACTATGTCGGTCAGGAGAAGCTGCGTCCCCAGGCAGGGTGGACGCCGCTTGCCTTCGCGCTCGACTGGGCGCGTCCGCCCCGGCACATGAATGCAACCTCTTATTGGTACGCGCACACGAGTCAATGGAAGTATGAGCGCCTCCCTGTCAGCGAGATCTTGTCACCGCTTGCCGATCCCAAGGATTGGCAAGGCAGCCTCATCGACTTCAACGTGCGCGCAGAGCGCATGGGTTGGCTGCCGTCCTCTCCGCAGCTCAATTGCAACCCTGTCGAGCTTGGCCGCAAGGTCAAAGCTTCGGGCGAAGACGCCGCGAGCGTCGTCAGCACCCAGCTCAGGCAAAAGAAGATCGCGCTGGCCTGCGAAGACCCGGACAATCCGGCGAACTGGCCGCGCAACCTGTTCGTCTGGCGATCCAACCTGCTCGGCGCCAGCGGCAAGGGTCATGAATATTTTCTCAAGCATCTGCTTGGCGCGGACAACGGCGTGCTCAACGAGGATTTGGGCGCCGGGGCAGAAGAAAAGCCGGTGGAGGTTACCTGGCGCGACACTCCAGCGGAGGGCAAGCTCGACCTGATGGTGACCATCGATTTCCGGATGAACACCACAGGCCTGTTCTCGGACATCGTTCTGCCGACCGCCACCTGGTACGAGAAGAACGACATGAATACGACGGACATGCATCCGTTCATTCATCCGCTGACGGCCGCCGTCGATCCCGTGTGGGAAGCGCGCAGCGATTGGGACATCTTCAAGTCGATCGCGCGCAAGTTCTCGGAGATCGTGCCGGGTCATCTCGGCGTCGAGCACGATGTCGTGCTCACCCCCTTGCTGCATGACCTGCCGAGCGAACTCGGCCAGGCGCTTGACGTCAAGGACTGGAAGACGGGCGCCTGCGAGCCTGTCCCGGGAAAGACGATGCCGAGCGTGACGCTGGTCGAGCGCGACTACCCCAACACCTACAAGCGCTTCACCGCGCTGGGGCCGCTCATGACGAAGATCGGCAACGGCGGCAAAGGCATCGCCTGGAACACCCAGGCCGAGGTCGGGGACCTGCGGGAGCTCAACCGGCCGGTCACGGCGGATGGCCCCACCCAGGGCATGCCCAAGATCGAACGGGACATCGACGCGGCGGAAACGATCCTCATGCTCGCCCCTGAAACCAACGGGCGCGTTGCCGTCAAGGCCTGGGAGGCGCTCGGCAAGATCACGGGCCGCGACCACACCCATCTCGCCTTGCATCGCGAGGATGAGCGCATCCGCTTCCGCGACATCGTCGCCCAGCCGCGCAAGATCATCTCATCGCCGACCTGGTCCGGCATCGAGTCCGAGAAGATCACCTACAATGCCGGCTGGACGAATGTTCACGAATTCATCCCCTGGCGCACGCTGAGCGGCCGCCAGCAATTCTATCAGGACCATCCATGGATGCGCGCCTTCGGCGAATCCTTATGCGTCTACCGCCCTCCCATCGACACGAAAACGGTACGCGCCATCATCGGCAAGAAGGGCAACGGCAACCCCGAAATCGTGCTCAACTTCATCACGCCGCATCAGAAGTGGGGCATTCACTCGACCTATACCGACAATCTCCTGATGCTGACCCTCTCGCGCGGCGGGCCGATCATCTGGATCAGCGAAGTGGACGCCCGCAAGGCCGGCATCGAGGATAACGACTGGGTCGAGGCCTACAACGTCAACGGCTCGCTCACCGCACGCGCCGTCGTCTCCCAGCGCATCCCCGAAGGCGCCACCTTCATGTATCACGCCCAGGAGAAGATGACGAACGTGCCGGGCAGCGAGATCACCGGCAAGCGGGGCGGCATCCACAATTCCGTTACGCGCGCGACCCTGAAGCCGACGCATATGATCGGCGGCTACGCGCACTTGAGCTACGGCTTCAACTATTACGGGACGGTCGGCTCCAACCGCGACGAGTTCGTCATCATGCGCAAGATGCGCGATGTCGACTGGAAAGACCGCCCGCTCTCCGAAAAGAGCCGGTACAAGGAGGCCGCCGAATGAAGATCCGAGCGCAAATCGGCAAGGTTCTGAACCTCGACAAGTGCATCGGCTGCCATACCTGCTCCGTCACCTGCAAGAACGTATGGACCACGCGCGAAGGCGTCGAGTATGCCTGGTTCAACAACGTCGAGACGAAGCCTGGCATCGGTTATCCCAAGGACTGGGAGAATCAGAACCGCTGGAATGGCGGCTGGCGGCGCAAGGCCGGCGGCAAGATCGAGCCGCGCCTTGGCAGCAAGTGGCGCGTGCTCGCGAATATCTTCGCCAACCCCGACATGCCGGAGATCGACGATTACTACGAGCCGTTCGATTTCGAATACGAGTATCTGCATCACGCGCCCGAGTCGGAGGCCGCGCCGACAGCGCGCGCCATCTCGCAGATCACCGGCGAGCGCATGACCAAGATCGAATGGGGCCCAAACTGGGAGGAAATTCTCGGCGGCGAGTTCTCGAAGCGCTCTGCCGACTACAACTTTCGCGACGTCGAAAAGGAGATCTACGGGCAGTTCGAGCAGACCTTCATGATGTATCTGCCGCGGCTGTGCGAGCACTGCCTCAATCCGTCCTGTGTATCCTCCTGTCCGTCCGGCGCCATCTACAAGCGCGAGGAGGACGGAATAGTTCTCATCGACCAGGAGAAATGCCGCGGCTGGCGCATGTGCATCACCGGCTGTCCCTACAAGAAGATCTACTACAACTGGCAGTCGGGCAAATCCGAGAAATGCATCTTCTGTTATCCTCGCATCGAGGCCGGCCAGCCCACGGTGTGCTCGGAAACCTGCGTTGGCCGCATCCGCTATCTCGGCGTGCTGCTCTACGACGCCGATAAGATCGAGGCGGCGGCGAGCGTTGCCGATGAGAAGGACCTCTATCCAGCCCAGCTCGGCGTGTTCCTCGATCCGCATGATCCTGCCGTGATTGCCGAGGCGCGTCGCCAGGGCGTGCCCGAGTCCTGGATCGAGGGTGCGCAGAATTCGCCGGTGTGGAAAATGGCGATGGACTGGAAGGTCGCCTTCCCCCTGCATCCCGAATACCGGACCCTGCCGATGGTCTGGTACGTGCCTCCGCTCTCGCCCATCAAGTCGGCGGCGGAAGCCGGCGCCCTCGGCGATGAGAGCGAGATGCCGGACGTAAGATCCCTGCGCATTCCTCTGAAATATCTCGCCAACATGCTCACCGCGGGAGACGAGGGGCCCGTTGCCCTTGCACTGGAGCGCATGCTCGCCATGCGCGCCTACATGCGGCGCAAGCATGTTGACGGAAAGCTCGAGTCCGCAATTTTGGAGCGCGTCGGCCTCACCCAGGGCCAAGTCGAGGAGATGTATCGCTTCATGGCAATCGCCAATTACGAAGACCGGTTCGTCATCCCGACGAGCCACCGCGAGTTCGGCGCCAACCCCTACGACGAGCGCGGCACCTGCGGCTTTTCCTTCGGACTGGGCTGCAGCGAGGGCAATACCGAGTTCAGCCTGTTCGGCCGCGATACGCGCCGCACGAGCGGCGAGCGGGCCAAGTGGTGAAATGATGCTGACCTTCCGAGTCCTGTCCGCGCTCCTCTCCTATCCGTCCCCCGACATCAGGACGGCTGCAGGAGAAGGGGCGCACATTCTGTGCGAGGAGAAGCTGCTTTCCGACGCGGCCGTGGCTGAAGTCTGCGGGTTCGTCGCCTGGCTTCTCGGCAGCGCGCAGCTCGACGCCGAAGCTGCCTACGTCGAAGCTTTCGACCGCGGCCGCTCCACCTCGCTCCACCTTTTCGAGCATATCCACGGCGAGTCGCGAGAGCGCGGCGAGGCCATGCTCAAGTTGCTGCTGCGTTACCGTGCGCATGGCCTCGAGATGCAGGCGGGAGAGCTGCCGGACTACCTGCCGCTCTTCCTCGAGTTCTTGTCGACGCGCCCCCCGGTCGAGGCGCGAAAGCACCTCGCCGAGGTTGCCGACATCATCGCCTTGATCGGCCGGCGGCTGCGTGCCCGCGGAAGCCCGCACGCCCCCCTCCTCAGCGCCGTTGCCTCGCTTGCGGAGGGCCGCTTGCCCGATGCCCTCGAAAACCAGAGCGCCGAGGAGCGCGACGACACGCCCGCCGCGCTCGACGCGGCGTGGGAAGAAGCGCCTGTGACTTTCAACGACGCAGCTCCGCCGGCAGACCCGGTCCCAAGAGTCACCCGCCAAACGGTGCAGCCATGACAAACTACATGAACGAGTTCCTGTTCGGCTTCTATCCCTACCTCTGCATGGTCGTCTATTTCCTGGGGAGCTGGGTCCGGTTCGACCGCAGCCAGTACACCTGGCGCTCGCAATCAAGCCAGCTGCTGCGGCGGCGCCAGCTTTACTGGGGCAGCGTACTGTTCCATGTTGGCATCCTGCTGCTTTTCTTCGGGCATTTCTTCGGCCTGCTCACGCCGCCGGAGGTCTACAAGGCGCTTGGGCTCACCGTGAAAGGCAAGCAGCTGCTCGCCGTCGTCGCCGGCGGCATCTTCGCATTCATCTGCTTCGTCGGCATGACGCTGCTCATTCATCGCCGCCTTTTTGATGCCCGCATCCGCAAGACCAGCAAGAAGACCGATATCTTCATTCTGCTCTTCCTCTACGCCCAGCTCATCATCGGTATGGCCGGGATACCCTACTCGGTCGCCGATCCTTCCGGCGGCCATATGCTGGTGATGGCGGAATGGTCCCGCAACATTCTCATGTTCCAGCCCGGCGCGGCCCATCTGCTCGACCACGTACCGTGGATCTACAAAATCCACATCGTGTTCGGCATGACGCTGTTCCTGCTCACGCCGTTCACGCGGCTTGTGCATATCTTCAGCGCACCTATCTGGTACCTGGGCAGGCCCGGCTACCAGATCGTGCGCCGCAACCGCAATCTCGGCAGGGGCGCTGTGTGATGGAGATCACCGTCAACGACGCCGTCATCGCCGAAACCGATATCGCGCGCGAGACGCAGTACCACCCGGCACCATCGTTTGAAGAAGCGCGACTGAAGGCGGGGCAGGCCCTGGCCGTGCGCGCGCTCTTGTTGCAGCGGGCCGACAGGCTGGACCTTGCCATCGGTACAGATGCGACTGACGAGGCCCGCATCGCTGCCCTGATCGAGCGCGAGGTCAGGGCACCCCTGGCGGACGAGCAGATCTGCCGCCGCTACTACGATTCGCGCCCCAGGCGGTTCCGGTCCCCGGATCTGTTCGAGGCGCTTCACATCCTTTTTCCCGTACGGCAGGACGATGAGCAGGCCCTCGCTGCCGCGCGCGCAAAGGCGGAGGAGACCATCGCGATCCTCACGGCTCGGCCAGAGCGCTTTGGCGAGCTGGCCCGCGCGCTGTCGGCATGCCCCTCGGGAAAACAGGGCGGCAACCTCGGCCAGCTGACACGCGGCAGCACCGTGCCGGAAGTTGAGACCTTCCTGCTGCAGCTTGAACCGGGACAGCTCTGCCCTGTGCCTGTACGCAGCCGCTACGGCTTTCATGTGCTGCGCCTGGAGCGACGCGTAGATGGCCAGCCGCTCCCGTTCGAGGCCGTTTCCGGGAAGATCGCTGCCTACCTCGAGGAGCGCGCATGGCGTCAGGCCGTGTCCCAATATATCCAGATCCTCGCCGGCAACGCTCGGATTACCGGTGTATCTCTCAAGGCCGCTTCCTCGCCGCTGGTGCAATAGGAACGATGGGAAACACGGGCGCCGAGGAATGACGGCGGGATCCTCGAAGGCGCAGCATGAAACGGCCGAAGCGCCGCGCCGCGTTCTTCAGGATCCGAAGATCATCCCCCCGCTCGGCACGTGAGCCCGAACGGGCTGCTCACCTTGCGATCTCAACCGGTCGGTCCAACGTGAGGGCATCAATGGTCGGGGCGTTGGGGCAATAACTCCCCATCCCGGCCTGGACACCGCCTCTGCCAAAATCCCGCGCACAGCGTCGCCACGAGCTGCACGCCGCGCACACCCTTTCCAGATCGCGATAAGCGGCCGTCTGTGAGTGCTTCACAAATCCAGGGTCCATCCCCAGCTGCTGCAGCCGTAGCGGCAGGAGTTCGCTGGGACCTGGATGAGTGCCGCCTGCGCACCGCAGCGCGGCGGCGCTAATACCAACGTCTCGCGCAATGCGGCGCAGCTCCTCAGGCGGGCACACCGCGAGCTCTCGCACCGACCTGCGCGCGTCCATCAGCCGCCGCCAGCGGCTCGACATTTCCGCGACGCACAGGCGAACGCTTACCATGGAAGCCTCCTTCATCAGCGCTTCGCTTGTTTGCAGACGTCGAAAAAGTCTGCATTCTCGCAGTAGAGAGGCGCTGAGCGGGGCGCGGCATCCGCTGTGGGCGCGACCCACTCTCGGCACTGCCGGTCATAGGGGCAGGCGATGCACCGCGATCGCGCCTCGTACCAGGTCATGCCCCGGTCGAGCCGGGCGGCGGTGAGCGCATCCACCCCGACCCGCTCCATCACACGGTCCATGAGGTCTGCCTGCGCAAATACGCGCTCCAGCATTGGCCTCCGCTGACAGAAATCGCCCATCGCTCGGCCCTTTCCTGCCACGAGATTCAAGTTTTGATCGAAAGACGCATGCGGAGATTGATCCATATCAATGCCTGCCTGCGGCGGATTAGCGTCCAGCGTTCGCTGAGGGTGCGGTGCGCGGGTTTGCGGGCAGCGGCACGGGCGCCCGTACGCGGTCCTACGGCCGAAAGGCGCCGGGCGGGATCAGGCCGGGCACGACATAGGCATGATGCAGGGCATCGAGCTGGGCCCAAAGCACGTTGCACTTGAAGCGCACGGCGTCGACGGCGGCGGCCTGCATGTCGATCGTCGTGGCATGGCGCTTGACGTAGTCGAGGGCGAAGTCGGCGTCGCGGTTGGCCTGGTCGAGCCGCCGCCTGAAATACTGCATGGCCCGCTCGCCGATGAAGTCGTAGTTCTCCAACATGCCGGCGATGCGCTCCTGGTGGATCGCGGGCGCGAACAGCTCTGTGAGCGAGGATGCCACCGCCTCCAGCAGCGTGCGTTCGCGGACGAAGCTGACGTAGGCTTCCACCGCGAAGCGCGTGGCGGGCAGCGCCCCCGGCATGGAGACGACATAACTGCGCTCGAGGCCCAGCGCATCGGTGAGCACCAGCCAGCGCTCGATGCCCCCCTCTTCTCCACCGGAGCCGTCGTGGTCCAGAATGCGATGACCCCACTCACGCCGCAGCTCGCGATCGAGGGTGCGGCTCATGAGGGCGGCGTCCTTGCGCGGCACGCCGGACTGGTAGCAGTAGCGGTTGAGCGCCCAGGCCTGCACCTGGCCCTTGTCGAGCTTGCCGCCGTGCAGCAGGCGGTGGAAGGGATGCTTGTCGTGATAGCGCTCGGCGCCAACGGCGCGAATGGCGGCTTCCAGCTGGTCGGGCGTCATCACGGCATCCGTCGTGTTCACAGCCGGATCTCCATGCCGTCGTGCGCAACCTCCCAACCCGAGCGCTCGACCTCTGCGCGTTGAAGGCTGCCCTCCCGCAGGACAGGGTTGGAGTTGTTGATATGCACGTAGACGCGGCGTGCGATGTCGAGTCCCGCGAGCGCCGCCATCGAACCCTGCGATCCCGACATGGCGATATGACCCATGCGTGCGCCTGATTTCTGCGAAAGGCCGAAGGCGATCATCTCATCGTCAGTGTAGAGGGTGCCGTCGAAGAGGACCAGTCGCGCCCCGCGCAAGCGCCGTTCCAAGGCGGCATCGACGGAGGCGCAGCCGGGCACGTAGTGGAAGGCAGCGCCGGAGTCCCGCTCGCTCACCCTGAGACCGATGCTGTCACCCTCGCGCGTGCCGAAGCCAGGACCCGCCTCCTCGAGATAGAGGGCAATCTTGCCGGGCACGGGATAGGCCTCGATCGCGAGCCCGCCCGGCACCTCGACCGGGCGACCGAGGGGCAAGGGAATGCGTGAGACGCAGGCTGGGTTCAGCACATTGAAGATGCTGTTGACGGCCAGCGCGGCCATGACCCGCGGCGTAGCGTAGAGGATGAAAGGAAAGCCCTCGCGCAGGCTCAAAAGCCCGGCGACGTGATCGACATCGCCGTTGGTCAGGGCGACCGCCGCGATCGGACTGGAGCGCAGCGGCGCGCCCGGGCGCGGCGCCAGCTCCGGCGTGGCGGCGATCTGCTGGCGGATGTCGGGCGAGGCATTGATGAGCAGCCAGCGCTCGCCGTCGGTGCTGACGGCGAGGGAGGATTGCGTGCGCGGTTGGAGACCCGGCTTGCCGGCCCGCACGTCGGCACAGTTGCGGCAATTGCAATTGGCCTGCGGAAAGCCGCCGCCCGCCGCCGAGCCCAGGATTTTGATGATCATGGGCGGCTCATCGCCATGCTCGAGGGCGAGCCATAGGGTCTGGCCCCATCAGCTGCCACATCAAAACGCGCGCGATTCCATGCCGTCGACGTAGCGCTTGAGATACTGGCCGACGAAATCGTGGCCTACGAAACGCTGGTAGGCATCGGCGAGGCGCTTGGTCGCCGGTCCCCAAACCTGGCCTTTCGGGCCGATCTCGACCCCGTTCACCTTGCTGACGGGGCAGATGCACAGCGACGTCGAGGTGAGGAACACCTCATCCGCGTTGTAGGCATCGTAGAGATCAATGTCGGCCTCGCGCACCGACATACCCTCCTCGCGCGCGAGATCGATGACGGTCTGGCGGCTCACGCCCGGCAGCACGAACTTCTCGCGCGGCGTAAGGATCTCCCCACCGCGCACCGTGAAGATATTGGAGCCCATGCCCTCACACAGGTTGCCGTTGACATCGAGCAGCAGCGCCCAGGCCTCGGGGTCGATGCTCTGCACCTCCTGGTTGGCGACGATCATGTTCAGATAGTTGTGCGTCTTGGCGCGCGGGGTAAGCGAGTCCGGCGGCACGCGGCGGTGCGAGGGGGTGACGACCTTGATGCCGAACTTGAACAGCTTGGCGCGCTGCACGAGGGGCAGCGGCGAGCACTCCAGCACCACGTTGGGTCCGTGGTGATCGATGTTGTCGCCCGGCGTCTCCTTCACGCCGCGGCTGATGCGCTGGCCGACCCAGTAGTCGTCATCGGGGCCGAGCAGGTGGCGGTTGCGCTCAAACACCTCCTCCGTCAGTGCGCACATCCTGGCCGGCCCGAAGCCCGGGTCGATGCGCAGATACTTGAGCGAGCGATAGAGCCGGTCGACGTGCTCTTTCACCTTGAACAGGCGATGGCCGAAGCTGCGCGTCATGTCGAAGCCGCCGTCGCCGTAGACCCAGCTCGAGTCGCGGAAGGGAATACGCACCTGACTTTCGGGAATGAACTCACCGTTGAACCAGGCGACCCGCTCGTTGGCACGTACCGACATCGGAGCCTCACAGAAGGAGAGAGCAATCTGTCCGAGACTATACGGCAATTCCGTGCCCAGCCAGCAGATGCAAGGACCTCGGGTCAGAGCCGTCGCGGGAGGTAGCGGGAGAGGGCCGCCATGGCAAGCGCCAGGAGTCCGCCGACAGCAAACACACCCCAAAGCGGCAGCACCCACAGCACGACGGCGAGAATCCCAGGGATCAGCAGTGAGCCGACCTGGCGGAAAGTCATGAACACCGACGTCATGGGGGCACGCTCGTAGTGACGGACGGCACGCAGGAACGGCACATTCCCGGCGCCGTCGATCATGGTGGCAGCGAAGGCAGCGAGGAACAGTAGTCCCATGCACACCAGCGGGTTTCCGGCCGCCGCTGCAACGGCCGCCAGGAGGCTCGCGACCCCCGTCAGGCTGTAGGCGAGGACCAGGAGATTGCGGATGCCGATCCTCCCCCCAATGCGACCCCATACACGCACCAGCAGCATCGGCGCCAGGCCGAGGGATACGAGCGCGCCCCCCACCTCCGGCGGATAGCCAGCATTCGTCACGTAGATCGGCGTATAGATGAAGTTCATCACCCACCAGCCGTTGCGCCCCAGCGCCAGCGCCCATGACAACACAAGGCGCGGCTGGGCGGCAAAGCGCGGCACGAAGCGCAAGGGGTTCGGAGGAGGCGCCACGCCGGCTTGCAGGCTGGGATTGTCAGCGAGGCGCAGAGTCCAGAAGTAGATCAGGAGCGTCGCGGTCGCTAGCGCCGCCACGAGATAGGTGGAGTTCTCGGCCACGTTGCGATGAAGATAGACGCCGACCCAGGGACCGGCGGCGAAGGCGCTGCCGGCGAACAGCAGCCGGCGCGGCTCGAAGTGGTTGAGGCCGCGCCGCGGGATGTGATCGAGCAGGTAGAGATTGATGACCACGTCGAGCATCGCCATGGCCACGACCTGCAAAGCGAGGCCGGCGAGTAGAGCGGTCTGAGTTCCCAGGGTGAACAGCAGCGCACTTGTGATCTGCGCGCAGGCCCCGATCGTGAGAACCCACCGGCGCCTGAGCCAGTGCAGGATGAGCGGCACGGCCAGGTTGGCGGCGAGGCCGAGGATGCCGACGAGGAAATAGGCGACACTGACCCGCTGCGCGGCTCCGAGCCGCTCGTAGGCCTCGAGCGGCACCAGGGAGATCAGCGTGGCGCGCGAGAAGGCGTCGCAGGTGAACAGCACCACGAACGCACGCGCCTTGCGGTCCTCGACGTTGGCGAGCAGGACCGGCGAGTGGATCCGCCTCATGTGCCTGGGCGTGTCGGTGTCAAGCGTGCCCGCGAGCCGGGCTTGAGCGTCGCATGCGGCTTGCCCGCGCGGCGCTCATGCCCGCAAGCAGCAACGGCGGCCGTCCGGCCGCCGCCAAGTCCGTATTGCTGGAAGGTTTACGCGATCAAGAGCGATCGAGCTCGGCAGAGCTGTAGCTCGTCACCTCTAGGCCGACCTCTTCCTCGACGACCTCCGGCTTGTGCCACTCGAGCTTCATGGAGCCTCCTCCGGATCAATGACTGTGTTGCTAAGACTTGCAGCTGCACACTCTTGTTCCATTGATAGTGTGCAGCGCCGAGGTCCGCGCGTCAACATGGGGTTGCTGGCGGTCTCCGCCGCCGCGACCGGGGCGGCGGAAAGGCCGAGCGTACACCACCCTGTACGGAAACGATGTTTCCCCGCTCGACAGCGGACGGCCATCCCCTGCATGATCAGGGCAAGCGGATTACCTGGCGAGGGTTTGAACCATGGACCAGCGCGCAATCGTCGATCTCCTGGCCAAGAGCGCCTTGTTCGGCCCGCTGCCCGAGCCAGACCTGACCGCGATCGCCGCGCGCATGCGGCGGGTCGATTTCGAGCCCGATCAGATGATCTTCTCGCGCGGCGATGCCAGCCGCGAAATGTATCTCGTGCTGGTGGGTCGCATCCGGCTCTCGATCCTGTCGAGCGACGGCCGGGAGCTTTCGTTCGCGCATGCCGGGCCGGGCAACATCTTCGGCGAGATCGCCACGCTCGATGGCGGCGAGCGCACCGCCAACGCCACGGCCATCACGAAAGTGCAGACCATGGCCCTGCCGCAGAAGGCCGTGCTGGAACTGATCGAGAACAACCCAAAAGTGGCGCAAGCTGCCATTCGCTTCCTCTGCACCCGCCTGCGCGAGACCGATCAGAGGCTTGAGGCGATTGCGCTGCACCGCATCGAGGTGCGGCTGGCGCGTCTTCTACTGTCAGCGCTCAGGCTGCAGGAGCCCGCGAGCGCCGGACAGAATGTCGCACTCGACCTCGGCATGTCGCAGGGCGAGCTGGCTTTGTTGATAGGGGCGAGCCGCCCGAAAGTGAACATTGCCCTGACGCTGCTTCAGGACATGGGCGCCATCACGCGCAACGGCAGCAAGCTCAGCTGCAATACCGAGGTTCTGCACAGCATCGCCGAGATGGAATGATCGCGGCGCCGGCTTCAAACCACTCGGGCTGTTCCACGTGGAACTGTTGGCCGGCGGGCTGGTTGCTTAGCCTGCCAGCAGGGGTTCATGGTCGCAGGGACACGGCGGACATGGACGGGAACGGTACGGGCGGCGTTCATGCGTGGTCGGACTTGCCGGGGGAGCGTTGCGGTGAAGGCGGTTGCGACAGGCAAGGGGCGCGGATATCACCTGAAGGCGGAATCGAGCCAGCCTCTTCACGGTATGCATTACAGGTGGGGAAGGGCGCTCAGCATGTGCCCTAATGCAACCGTCGTGCGGCTCGGCAAACCACCCATTTGCCCGCCGGCCCGACCCTTGTTTCCAGAGTAATAGAGCCGCGTTTGCCATCTCCCTAGCCTCGGATAGACATGTTGCTCGGAAAGACGGGAAGGTCATGATAGTTCAGAAGGACTACAGCTATTACATCCGCGGGAATCGCGTGGGTGTGCTGTTGCTCCATGGCTTGGCCGGCACCCCCGCCGAGATGCGTTACGTCGCCAACGGGATGGCGCGCGCAGGCTACACCGTGCACTGCCCCCAGCTCGCCGGCCACTGCGGCACCGAGGAGGACATCAAGAAGGCGACCTGGCAGGAGTGGTACGCGAGCGCCGAGAGCGCGCTGTTCGAGATCCGCAAGGACTGCGACATGGTGATCGTCGGCGGCTTGTCGACGGGCGCAGTCCTGGCGCTGCTGTTGGCCGCTCGCAATCCCAAGGATGTGCACGGCACGGCCTTGTTCGCACCCACGTTCTGGCTCAATGGGTGGATCATTCCCTGGTACGCGCGGTTCTTTCGCGCCATCACGACCAAGGGATTCGCCAACCTCATCCAGTTCCCCGACATCGAGCCGCACGGCATCAAGGATGAGCGCGTGCGCGAGTTCGTGCGCAACGCCCTCTTCAGCGGCGACAGCTCCGCGGCCGGCCTGCCGGTCACGCCGGGCGGCGCCGTGCTCGAGCACCGCTGGCTGGCGCAGGCCACGATTCGCGAGCTCAAGAACATCCACCAGCCCGCGCTGATCGTGCATCCGCGGGAGGATGACTATGCCGACCTCAACAACGCCTGGTACATCCAGCGGCATCTGAAGGGTCTGGTGGACATGTGCGTGCTGGACGACAGCTACCACGTCGTCACCATCGACCGGCAGCGCAACATTGTGGTGGACCGGACCATTGCCTTCGTCGAGACCATCGCCAAGCGGGCCAAGGACCGCCCGGCGCGCCCGGCCGCCCAGAAGGGCCTGGAGGACGCACCCCAGACCATCACCGTCAAGGCCGTCGCGGTGTAACGAGAGGGCGAGCGGCGCCACGCATCCGCCCTCGGGCAAGCGGAGACAGGTGCACACGGCCAGGGCGCAAGAGGCGAAGCCGTATTGCGCCGTTCTTCCCGTGCATCGGCGCAATGCGCTTCGCTTTTGCGCCCTACATGGGATCGGGGATCACGTGATCACGTTCACCGGCTTGCCGGCGAGCCAGCCTTCGATGGCAGCCTTGGTGCCCTCGTAGAAGCCGCGATAGGTCTCGTGCGTGACGTAGCCCAGATGCGGCGTGAGCAGCGCCCTGGGTTCGGAGCGCAGCGGGTGGTTGGAGGGGAGCGGCTCGACATCGAAGGTATCCGCGCCGTAACCGCCGATCCGCTTCTCCCGCAGCGCCGCCAGAATGGCCGCCTCGTCGACGATGGGCCCACGCGAAGTGTTGATCAGGAGGGCGGTCGGCTTCATGAGCGCCAGCTCGCGGGCACCGACAAGGCCGCGGGTGCGCGGCGAGAGCACGGAGTGGATGCTGAGCACATCCGAACGGCGGAACAGCTCGTCCTTGTCGACGCGCTCGGCCCCATTCTGGCTCGCCCGCTCCGACGTGAGGTTCTCGCTCCAGGCGATCACCTTCATGCCGATGGCCGCAGCAATCCTACCGACCTTGGTGCCGAGATTTCCCAGGCCCAGGATGCCGAGCGTACGTCCGTCGAGGTCGATGCCGATCGTGCTCTGCCAGCCGCCCCCGGGACGCATGGCGTGGAACTCCTCGCGCATGTGACGGGCAAGCGACAGCATGAGGCCGATCGCGAGCTCCGCCGTCGACAGGCCGCTGCCGTAACCTCCACCTGCCCCGCACACCGTTACCTTGTGGTCGGCGGCGGCAGCCATGTCGACCGAGGCGTTCCGTTTGCCGGTGGTGACGAGCAGTCGCAGCTTCGGCAGCTTCTCAAACAGCGCTCGCGGCACCGGCATGCGTTCGCGCATGACGCACACCACATCGAAATCGGCCAGCGCGCGCGCCGCGGCATCGACGTTGGGGAGGTGCTCGTTGAAAACGACGAGTCGGTGGCTGCTCTGCAGGCCGGACCAGTCGGCCATACTCAGGGCAACATGCTGGTAGTCGTCGAGAAGGGCTATGGCGACCATGACTCTGGCGTCTCCCCAATACGATGCTTCGTTGCGATGAGCTTCAGCATAGCGCAGGCAACACAGGCTCAGAGCGGCTTGCCGTCGAGCCACGCCCTGCCTCGCGCGTAGAGCGCCTCCACCTCCGGCCCCTTCAGCCCGGGCATGTCCGGCTTCACCTTGAAGCCGATCTGCGTTTGCAGGTAGGCGAGATGACGATAGCCCTCGGGGAAGCGTCGCAGCACGGCGGGATCGAGCGTCAGCCGCGCGGCGGGGTCGACCGGGTCCATGCGGTCCTTCTCGTAGATCGGCTGGCGCAACACCATGCCCCAGCGGCCGTCACGCTTCTCGAGAAAGTCATAGAAGCGGCCCGTACAGACGACATCGCACAGGACGTCATGCACCTGCGCGCGCTGCGAGATTGTCATCTTGGTTTGCGAGATGGCACGCGAGCCGACGACGTCGGCGGAATTGCCGCCGAGAAAATGCAGAATGCTGACGCCCTTCTCGAATCCGGCGCGGCTCACGGCGATGAACTCGTCGGCCGAGCCCTGAAACCATGTCGCCATCATGCGACCGTCACTGTGCCAGACGGTACGGAAGCGCTCCCAGTCGCCGGCGTCCCGCCATACCGCCCAGTTCTCCACCAGCTCGCGGATTGCCAGCCGCTCCAGGACGTCGTCTGTCATGCCTCGCCTCGTAGGCTCTTGAGCGAACTCATAGTGCGCCCGGCACAATGGCGACTGCAAACGAAAACGCCCCGGCCGGCAGCCGGGGCGTTCGCCGAATTCCGATTGGTGAGGCTTCTTGCCGTGCACGTCAGTGCAGGCTGGCAATCTCCAGCTCGTCGCCCATGGCATGGCCCATGGCCGCCTGGCGGCTGTCGGTCAGCGCCAGCGGCGTTCCGTCGGCAGCATGCAGCGCGAAGAGATCGATGTCGGCGGGAATTCCCTCCACGGCCGGAAACATCTCCTTGGCTTGGTCGGAGGTCATCACCCGGATATAGGCGATCTTGCCGCCGCCGAGCTTGGCGAGCTCGCTCATGCTCATGATGGGAAGAACCGAAGGCTTCGCCTTGCGGCCCCTGCCAGCCTTGCTGTTGGTCTTTTCCACGACGCTCACTCCTTTTGGGGGACTTTGCCCCAGGGAGAGACCTGCGCCGACCCGGCGCCTGCCCCAACTGCTCAACGCATCACCCTATCTTCCCGCGATTCGGTTCTGCGCGCTGTTACCGGAAGGACTCACGGTCCGGACTGACGAATATCGACTTTGCGGACCAAACGTTCCGGTTCGCGCCGCACCAGATCGATCGAAAGCAGCCCATCCTTGAGATCGGCCGACTTCACCTCGATGCCCTCGGCCAGCACGAATGAGCGGCTGAACTGGCGCGCGGCGATGCCGCGATGAATGTACTGGCGGGCCTTGTCCTCTTCTTGGCGGCCGCGAATGACCAGCTGATTGTCTTCCAGCGTGATCTCCAGCTGCTCGCGCTTGAACCCCGCAACAGCCAGCGTTATTCGCAGTCGGTCGAAGGGCTCCTGACCCGCACCATTGGCGGTCGCCTCGCCCGCCGAGATCCGCTCGATGTTGTAGGGTGGATAGCCATCGCCGCCCTTGCCCACGCGGTCGATGAGCCGCTCCATTTCCTCAAAGCCCAGGAGCAGAGGACTAGAAAGCAACGACATTCGCGACATTGCAAAGCCCTCCTCGAAGCGGCCTTGGCCCATGAACACCGGCCCAGCGGAGCCGGCCCCGGCCTCCGCGCCCCAGCCCCTCGCCGGGCGCTGGTTGTGTTCGCCCCCAGAATATGGTGTTCGGTGGGATAACTTCAAGAAATCGACACTGGGGCGTTCGTTGGAATGGGTGGGCTTCTGGAAGATTGGCAGACGTGGGGTTTCATTCTCGCAGGCTCGCTTATTGGAGGCTTTGTCAATGGGTTGACGGGCTTCGGCACCGGAATGACTGCACTTCCGCTCTGGTTGCAGGTGCTGGAGCCCGTGCTGGCGGCTCAGCTCGTCTCTGCGGCTTCTGTCGGCGGCCACGTCTATACGCTGCCGACGCTCTGGCGCGCCTTCAACTGGCGGCGCATGGCGCCCATGACAATTGCCGGCCTCATTGGCGTGCCGATCGGAGTCTGGCTGTTGTCCCGGATCAGCCTCGGGGCGTTCAAGCTCACCGTCGGACTGCTGCTGGTCGGCTACTGCGCCTTCATGCTGTTCGCGGCGGGCCGCGTACGGGTCGCCGGCGGCGGGGCCAAGGCGGAGGCGGCGATCGGCATCGGTGGCGGGGTTCTGGGCGGCATCGCCGGCCTTTCCGGCGTCCTGCCGATCGTATGGGCAACGCTCAAGGGTTGGTCGAAGGAGCAGCGGCGCGTGTCCCTCCAGGTGTTCAACATGATCGTCCTCACGGCAACCCTGGCGGTGAGCCTGATGCGCGGCCTCATCGGGATGTCCTTGCTTGTGACATTCGCCGTGGCCTTGCCCGGCACATTCCTCGGCGCGCGGCTGGGCGTGATGCTTTACCGACGCGTCGACGATATGAGCTTCGAGCGCATCGTGCTGGCTCTGCTGCTGATCTCGGGTATCGGGCTCGTGTGGTCGGCTCGCTGACCGCTGCCGCATTTTCGTCGCCCGGAGGCAGCTTCATGCAGGAAAGGCCGTGAAGGCGAGCGGGAACTCAGGCAGAATGCGAAGTGTCGGACAAGTTGCAGATGGGCTTGGCCGCGTGGGGCCGTACAGGCGGCGGCTCGCTCCGCCCCGGGTTCCGCTCCGATGGAGCATCGTCCGTGATCAAGACCGCAGCCACCTTGATTGCCAGCGGCATCCTGATCGGCGCCGGCGCCAGCATCATCTGGCTGGACCTGCGCAAGCGGCGGCGGCGGCGGGCCTTCGTCTCGCAGCGCGAGGCTCAGCTTCAGGCCGACCCCGAGATCGAGATCACGATCGCGCACGGCTCCGACGTGGAGCCGCGCGCGCGTGCCGTGCTGCTTGCCGACAATCCCCAGGCGCCTCTGTCGACGACGCGCCAGTGGACGCCGGGCGCCGAGGCACCTGCGTGGGAGAGTCCACCGGCACCCCCCACGCTCGAACAGCAGTGGGCCGTCCTGCAACCGGCCATTGCCGCCAGCGTCGACAACACCAATGCAGCGCTGGCGTCCGCGCGCCTGGTCGTCAACACGCCAGGCGACCCTTCCTGGAGCTACCGGAACAAGGGGTACGGCGCCTATCGCCGCCTCCTGCTCGACGGCGAGAGCCTTGGTTGGCTGAGGCTGGAGCTCACCTCGGAGGGGCAGCTGCGCGCCGTCGTCAAGGCGCATAAGGAAGACCGCGCGATGATCAACGCCACGGCCGAAGTACCGGCCGACGGCATGACAGCAGCCCGTGCCAGCGAGCTCTTCTCGCTGTGTCTGAAGCCCACGGTCGCCTACGCGACCCGCCGTTCGCGCGACAGCGAGGCGGAGGCCAGCGAGGAAGCCTGGGCCAGCGTGGATTCGCTAGTGGCATCCGCACTGAAGGCAACAAACGGGGCGCTGGCGCAGGCTGGAGCCCAGCTCGTGGTCCTGGCGCCTCCGGCATGGGTGCAGGAGATGCGCCGCCATCGCATGATGCTGTCCATCGAGGTCAACGGCGATGACGTCGCCCGCATGCATATCGAGCGGCTGCCGCACGAGATGGAGGTTGCCGTAGGCGTCCGCGAGCCGCATCTCGCCGACCTCGGCCGCCGGCGCCGCATTCCCGTGGAGGGCATGACGATCCATGGCCTCGCCGAGGTCATTGCCGGCTGCGCCTGGCCCGCCATCGCGCGGTTCAGGGAGAGCCGGCCGCAGGCCTGAGCGCAAAAACGCATGCTGCGCTTTTCCCACTTGATCCTGCCGGTTGCGGCGGCCGCGGCTGCGTTGAGCTGGTACTTGATCGGCCTCTACGCGCGTACGATGCAGGCCGCGCAGAAGCTCGAGGCTCCCAATCCGCGCAGCATGCACAAGGTGCCCATCCCGGTCGGCGCCGGTGTCGCTATCGTCGCTACCATCCTCGTTCTATCGCCGTGGTGGCGGTATGACGCCTTCGGCCCGCACCTGACGCTGCTTGCCTGCCTCGGCGGGCTCGGTGCGTTGTCATGGATCGACGATCGGCGCGGGCTCCCCGCAGCCGTCCGCCTCGCGGCGCAGGCCGCCGCAGTCGCTCTGTGCCTGGCGTGGCTGCCCGCGGAGGCTCGCGTGCTGCCCTTCGTGCCGCTGTCGGCCGAGCGCCTCCTCGAAGGGCTGGCCTGGCTGTGGTTCATCAACCTCTTCAACTTCATGGACGGCATCGACGGGCTGGCCGGGAGCGAAACCCTCGCCGTCGGTCTCGGCTATCTGGCGCTCATCGCGTTCGCGGGGCTCGGTGGCGGGCCCTGGCGGCTTGTCCTCGTCGTCGCAGCCGCGACAGCGGGCTATCTCGCCTGGAACTGGCATCCCGCGAAAGTCTTCATGGGCGATGCCGGCTCGATCCCCCTGGGCTTCGCGCTCGGCTGGGTGATGCTGGACCTCGCCTTGCGAGGGTTGTGGGCCGCCGGCCTGATCCTGCCATTGTACTTTGTTGCCGATGCCACGCTGACGTTGCTGATGCGTGCAGCGCGGGGGGAGAAACCCTGGCAGGCGCACAGGCAGCATTTCTATCAGCGGGCCGTCCTGGCAGGGATGCCGCCGCCCGGCGTCGTCTGGCGTGTCGGTGCGGTCAATGCGGCGCTCGTGGTGCTGGCGCTTGTCTCCACGACGCACCCTGTTGCCGCCTTGATCGGTGCCCTCGTGGTCGTTGCAGGCCTGCTGGCCCACCTGGAAAATCTTGCCAGGCGCAACCCCTCATGAGCCCACCGCATCCGCCAGCAGGAGCGCATAGCTCGCCCGCAGCGACTGCTTGACGTGATCCTCCGTGAAGCCGTGCAGCAATCGCAGGCGTGCCGCCTCGCCCATGCGCTGGCGCAGGCCCGGGTCGCGCGCCAGGCTCTCGAGCGCTGCCGCAAGGGCGGCGGCGTCCTCGGGAGGCACCACAAAGCCCTCCACGCCGTCGCGCACGAAGTGGCGGCAGCCCGGCACGTTGGTGACGACCAGGGGCCGCGCGCTCGCCGCCGCCTCGAGCAGAGCCCGCGGCATACCCTCGCGCGACCGGGCCGGCAGCACGAAGATGTCGGCGTGGCGCCACAAGCCCGCAATGTCGCGTACGTGCCCCAGCCAGCGCACATTGCGCTCCGCGCACCAAAGCGTGAGCGACTGGCTGTCGACGGCTTCTGGGTTGTCGGCATCGATCCCGCCGCAAAGCTCGATCTCGAGCGCCACACCGCGCCGCTTCAGCAACTCGTTCGCCTGCATCAGGACGTCGACGCCCTTGGGGCGGATCATACGGCCGACGAACGCGGCGATCGGTACCTGGTTGGCGGGCTGCGGCAAAGGCGGAAAGGCCGCGGGATCGACGCCCGCGCCTCCGAGAACCGCAAAACGGGCGCCCGGTTCCGCGCCCCCTTGGCGCAGGACGGCCAGGTCATCTGGGTTCTCGACGAGCAGGTAGGAGGTCGGTTTGCGCAGCATGGACGCCAGCAGGCGCAGCGCGCCGGCGCGATAGAGCCGGAGCACCGCCCCGTCGCCGAAGCCAAGCAGGCCGAGCCCCGTCATGTGCACCATCACGCGGCAGCTGGGCACCAGCTTGAGCGCGACGCCACCCAGCACCACCGGCTTCATGGCAACCAGATGCACGACGTCGGGGCTCTCGGCCTCGATGATGCGCGCGAGGGCCCATGCCGAGGACGCCTCGCGCGCCGGATTGGCCGACGAGCGCCGGAAATCGAAATCGATCGTACGGACGCCCAGCGCCTCGATCTCGCGCAAGCGCCCAGAGGATCGCGTCACCACGACGACGGAATGCGCCACCTCGCGCAGCACGGCAATGAGCGGCCGGAAGTGCGACAGCGCGAACCAGTCCTCGGTGATGCAGATCACCACCTTGCGGCAAAGCTCGGAGAAGGGCTGAACCTCTCCCTTCGGGCTCCCTGCCGCCATGCGCCAAGCATCGCCCATTGTGCGCCCCCCGCGATGCATACCTCGGCCGAAGCCTATCCCTCGCAAGGCCACCTGTCGAATGGCCGGCACAGCTCCAGCTCTGCTGTAGCTCATCGCCGGCGATGAGCATAGAACGGCGGATGACTATTGATCCGCGGGCGGCTTTGGCGTCCCATGCCTGCCACGATTCGGCAGCAGCTTGCCGTCCCTTCAGGCTGGCATGGAATCGGCAATGCAGTCAGCATTCTGGCGGTTGGAACGCTTGCGGGAGGACAGGCATGTTCGGCAGGCGCAAGAGCGACGACGGCTTCGAGTGGCACAAGTATGTGCGCACGCAAGTCAGACAGCGGCGTGAGCAGCGCCGCCAGCGCATCCGCGAGGCACGGCATGCCGCGGCCCAGCAGGCGGGTGCTGCCGGTGTAGCGCTGGTCGCCGGCTCGAAGGCTGCTGGATCGGCGGCATGGGACGGTGCCCGGGCTGGCCTCGGTGCGGCCGGGCTCGGGGCCCAGGGCCTGTGGCACCTGCTGGTGGTCGTGGCAATCAGCGTTGCCCGAGGGATTGCCATCGCCTGCGCCGTGATAGGGGACAAGATAGCTTTGGCGGCCAGTCCGCTCATCCGCCTTCTGGAGAGGCCCAATGTCGGCGGACCGGTGGCGCTCGTATGCGCTATCGCCCTCGGCCTCGGCATGGGCCGCGCGCGCGGCACCGGGCTCGACACAGAGGCAATGCTGACGATCGGCCTCGGCATCGTCCTGCTGGTGGCTTCCCTACCGCTCCTCTCTTCCGTCACGGGCCTGCGTGTGCCGTCGCTGGGCATCTCCCCGGGAATGGCAGTGGGTGCCGTTGCCGCCGTGGCCTTGGCGGCAGGGGGGACTTGGTTCGCCACCAAGAGCAAGACCAGGCTCGCCGATGTCACGAGTCACCTGCCACTGGTCGGCGGTGCCAAACCGCTCGAGGGTCGGGCAAGGGCAGTCGGGGGCGATCAGCT
>Ga0111539_10000499_pt1 | contig 49976 bp, 34 predicted proteins | sample RhiMethybrSRZTD1_FD_79667 | JGI IMG/M metagenome (GOLD analysis project Ga0111539, IMG submission 79667) | Populus rhizosphere microbial communities from Tennessee, USA - Rhizosphere MetaG P. TD hybrid SRZTD1 (version 2) (version 2) | ecosystem: Host-associated > Plants > Roots > Rhizosphere >... | reverse complement strand
TGTTCGTCGAAGTGATGAACGTCTTCGGCCACGACAACGTGCGCTTCAATTCCCCGGCCATCAATGTTCGGACCCGGCAGGCGTTCGGGCTCTTCGAATCGATGATCCCGTTCGTGCCGTCGGCGGGCGTCCTCATCGAATTCTGACGCCAGGCAAATCTGTATAGTGTCCGCATGTCGCGGGCCGGTTTCACCATCCTGACCATGGTCGGCCTGGCGCTGTCCGCCCCGGCGGCGCAGGCCCAGACGCTCGACCCCGGACGGCAGACGTTCGAGGTACGGTGCGCGCGCTGCCACGGCGCCGACGGCAACGGCGGCGAGATGGGCCCGTCGATCGTGCTGCGGCTGACTGCCCAGTCCGACGCGCAGCTCACGACGCTCGTCCTTGACGGTCTGCCGGCTCGCGGCATGCCGCCCACGCCCGCTCCTGCCACTGAAATGGCATCGCTCCTGAAGTTCCTGCGTTCGATTCAGCGCACGGCCGGACCGGGTGACGCGCCCCGCCTCGCCTTCCAGACGACCGCCGGCCGCGCGATCGAGGGCCGGGTCCTCGGGCAAGGCGTGGACGACGTGCAGCTCCGGACCGACGACGGCCGCGTGCACCTGCTGCGCCGTGCCGGTGCGCGCGTGCGCGAGGTGACCTCCGACACGTCGTGGCCGACCTACAACGGCGATCCCGGTGGCAACCGGTACACGACACTCACCCAGATCAACAAGGACACGATCGCGCGGGTCGCACCGGCGTGGATCTTCACCGTGCCGGACACGAATGCGCTGCAGGTCACTCCGGTCGTGGTCGAGGGAATCATGTACGTGACCGCGCCGAACGCATGCTTTGCGCTCGACGCCGGATCCGGGCGGCTGATCTGGCGATATCAGCAGCCACGGACGCAGCGATTGGCCTGGACGAACCGCGGCGTCGGCGTCGCCGGCGATCGCGTGTTCATGCTGACTGACCACGCGCACCTCATCGCGCTCAACCGCTTTACCGGCGCGCTCGTGTGGGACTCGGCGCTCGCGGACTGGCAGAAGAACTACTTCGCGACATCGGCGCCGCTGCCGGCCGGATCGGTCGTGATCTCCGGCGTCTCGGGCGGCGAGCACGGCGCCAACGGCTTCGTCGCGGCGCACGATCAGGCCACCGGAAAGGAAGTCTGGCGGTTCTGGACGGTGCCCAAGCCGGGCACGCCCGGATCGGAAACGTGGCAGGGCAAGGACATCGATCACGGCGGCGCGCCGACGTGGTTCACCGGCAGTTACGATCCCGTCCTCGACGTCGTCTACTGGCCGGTCGGCAATCCGAGCAAGGAGTACAACGGCGACGACCGGCTGGGCGACAACCTCTATGCGGGCTCGATCCTCGCGCTCGATCGCAAGACGGGCGCGCTCAAATGGCACTACCAGTTCACGCCGCACGATCTCTGGGACTGGGACGCGACGCAGACGTCGGTCCTGATCGACACGGCGTGGCAGGGTCAGGCGCAAAAGCTGATGCTGCACGCGAGCCGCAACGGGTTCTTCTACGTGTTCGATCGCACCGACGGGAAGTTGCTGCTGTGGAAACCGTTCGTGCGCAACCTCACGTGGGCGACCGGCATCGGTGCCGACGGCCGGCCGATCAAGCTGCCGAATCAGGCGCCGACGCCGGCCGGAACGAAGGTGTGCCCTTCGCAGGACGGCGCCACGAACTGGTTCTCGCCGTCGTACAGCCCGCAGACCGGGCTCTACTACGTCCAGACCTTCGAAAAGTGCAGCATCTACACGAAGAGCGACGGCGGCCTATGGGAGGCGGGCAAGGAATATCTCGGCGGATCGCAGCGCATCGCGACGGATCCGCGTCCGCAGCGCATCCTCAAGGCGATCGACATCCGCACGGGTGACATCAAGTGGGAGCTGCCGCAGGTGGGCCCGGGCGACACGTGGGGTGGAACGCTCGCCACGGCGAGCGGGCTCGTGATCTTCGGCGACGACAGCGGCGCGCTGCGGGCGGCCGACGCGGTGACCGGTCAGCCGCTGTGGAGCTTTCCGGTCAATCAAAGCTGGCGGGCGTCGCCGATGACCTACATGTTCGACGGCAAGCAGTACATCGCGATCGCCGCCGGCGGCAATATTCTCGTATTCGGAATTCGGTGATCTACCGCTCCCAACTCACCTCGTCCCAGCCGGGACCAAACACGCTGTCCGCGACCGGCGTCGTGGTCGCCGGGCGCGCCGGCGCCGGCATCGCGTTCCAGTCCGGCGTCTTCGAGCCGAGCAGGTGGCTGACAAAAAAATCCCACAACTTGCGATCGCCGTACGGCGCGCTCGGTCCGCGGCGTCCCGCCGGATGATCCTCGCCCGGCATGACGAGCAGGTCGAACTGCTTGTTCGCCTTGATCAGCGCCGCGACGACCTGCATCGTCGACGACGGATCGACGTTCGTGTCGAGCTCGCCGACGACGAGGAGCAGCTTGCCTTTGAGATTGCCGGCGTGCACGACGTTGGACGAGTCGGCGTACTGCGGGCCGATCGGCCAGCTCATCCACTGCTCGTTCCACCAGATCTTGTCCATGCGGTTGTCGTGGCAGCCGGCGAACGACACGGCGACTTTGTAGAAATCGCCGTGGAAGAGCAGGGCGCCGAGCGAGTTCTGTCCGCCGGCGGATCCGCCGTAGATGCCGACTCGCGTGATGTCGTACCAGGAGTATTTCCGGGCCACCGCCTGGTGCCAGAGGATGCGATCCGGGAAGCCGGCATCCTTCAGGTTCTTGAACGCGACGTCGTGAAACGCCTTGGACCGATTCGCCGTCCCCATGCCGTCGATCTGCACGACGATGAACCCGAGCTCGGCGATCGCCTGCATGCCGTAGTACTCGCTGAACGTCTTCGGGACGAAGGAACCGTGGGGCCCGGCATAGATGTTCTCGATGACCGGGTACTTCCGCGCCGGATCGAACGTCGTCGGCCGGATGATGATCCCGTAAATGTCCGTGGCGCCGTCGCGGCCTTTGGCGCTGAACGCCTCCGGGGCGCGCCAGCCCGCGGCGCGGAGCGGCGCGAGATCGCCGCGCTCGAGCTCGAGGACCACCTGCGCGTCGCTCGCGCGCCGCAGCTGCGAGATCGGCGCGAGGTCGACGCGCGACCAGGTGTCCACGTAGTACTTGTTGTCCGGTGAGAAGCTCACCGTGTGGTAGCCGTCCGCGTCGGTGAGGGCGGTCAGCCCTGTGCCATCCAGGTTCACCCGGTAGTACTGGACGAAGTACGGATCCTGCTTCGGGTTGATCCCGCCCGTCATGAACGTGATCTGGCGCGCCGCCTCATCGACCCGGACGACGCCGCGGACCATCCACTTGCCGGACGTGATCTGGTTCTTCACGCGTCCGGTGACGCCGTCGTAGAGATAGAGGTGCGCCCAGCCGTCACGTTCCGACATCCAGACGATCTCGCGCCCGTCATTGAGGTCGAAGCGATAGGTGCGGCCGCCGTCGGTCAGGCCGCCGGTGACGCGCGCGTAATGGATGAAGGTATCGGTCGGCTCGTCGATCAGCGTCTTCGCCGCGCCCGTCGCGCCGTTCACTTCGACGACGCGATAGAGCTGGTGTCCGCGCTGGTTGTACTCGAACGTGAACGCGCGGCTGTCACGGCGCCACTGGATCGCCGACAGGTTGTACGGATTCGGAAACAGCGCGTGGTCGATCGGTGTCTCGCGCTTACCGGCGACGTCAATCAATACGCGCTCCTGGCGATCGAGCTCGTCACCGGGCTTCGCGTAAAAGCGCTCGAACGTCTTCGGCTGACCCTGATCCGCCGGTGACGACTCGACGTACCGGACCATCCGGCGATCGCCCGATTTGACGACGCGCGTCGCGGCGATCTTCTTCGAGTCCGGCGCCCACACCAGGCCGCCGACCGTATACGGATGCTCAGCCGTGCCGCGCTGCGTGATCTGCTCGCCGGCCTCGGCGGGACTCGTGGCGGGACGGAGAAAGACGTTGTGCTCGCGAATGAACGCGACGAGCGTGCCGTCCGGCGAGGTCGACGTACCGGGTCCGCCGGGTCCGCCGGCACCGCCGCCACGGCCACCGCGGCCGCCGCCCGCACCACCGCCGGCCTGTCCCTGACCCCGCCCGCCGCCGGGTCCCGCGCCCTCGCCGCCGGCCTGGGCGCGGGTACAGACGTAATCGGTCAGCGTGCACGTCCACGCCGCGCCGGCCTCATCCGAGAATCTGATGCTTCGCTCGTCGTCGCCGAACGTGATCGTCGAGAACGGCAGCGTGACAGCGGTGAGCGTCTTGCCCGTGGCGCGCCCGAGCGCGGCCGCGAGCTTCGTGTCGTCGAACGCCGGCCCCTTCGTGCCGGTGGCGGGATCGACAAGCACGAACGCGCGGCCGCCCCTGACCGACTTGCGGTAGACGACCTTGCCCGACGGCAGCCAGGTCGGCGCGTCCGGCACGTTGATCGCGGCGCCCGTGTACTTCGCCGAGAGACCGAGCGCGCGGTTGTAGTCGGCGACGGTGACCGGGCGCGCGGCCGGCGCAGCGGCGGGACGCGAAGCGCCGGCAGGCGTCTGCGCGGATGGCGAGAGTGAGGCGGCGACGACGAGCGCGGCGGCAAGCGAGAAAGGCAGTCTCGGCATGCCGGGAATTGTTGATCAGAACTTCAGCCGCACGCCGGCCCACATTCGCACCGGCGCCCCCGGAGCGAAGAACGTCGAGTGGCGAAGCGGGAACTCGCCGCTTGCCGGAGGAAAGGGTCTCGCGATGAACGAGCCGCTCTCGGTGAAGCCGTCCACGCCCACCTGCGCGGCGGTGTCGTAACGGCGATCGAAGAGGTTGTTGACCTGCGCCAGCAACTGGAGCCACGGTCTGACCGCGTACCGCGCGCCGAGATTGACGACGGCGTACCCGGACGTCTTCCCCGGCCCGAGATAGTAGGTGCCGTCGGGTTCGTGGAGATTGTTCTCGTTGCCGCGCGCGTACGACCCCGACGCGGCCACGAGGTCGACGTCGATCGAGAGCGCGGGAGTGATCGCAACGTCGGTGTACATCTTGAACATGTGCGCCGGGATCAGCGGGATCCTGTTGCCCGGCTCGATTTCGATCGCACCGTCGATGCCCGGCCTCCCGTTCCCGGCTTCCTCGTTCGAGCTGTTGCTCTCGCCGTTCACGATCTCGTGGCTTTCGAACGTCGCCCGGAGATACGTGTAGCCCGTTCCAAGCGTGAAGCAGCCGATGCGTCCGCTCGCGCCGAACTCGACACCCTGACGACGGGTTTGACCGAAGTTCCTGAAGTAACCGAAGCCCGTCTGCTCCGCGAGCACGAACAGGATGTCGTCGCGGTTGTCGGCACGGAACACGCCGGCGTTCCACGTGATGCCGCGCCGTTCGCCGCGCGCTCCGCCCTCCAACGTCCGGGTGACGACCTGATCGAGCGGCGGATCGCCGGCCATCGCGTTCGGCAGCTTGCAGGGCGTCGAAGGGTCCGCGCAGCCGAGCTCGATCGACGTCGGCGCGCGGCTGCCTTCGCTGAATCCGGCATACAGGTTCAGCGCCGGTGACCGCACGTACGTCAGGCCGGCCGCCGGGTTGAACCGTTGAAACCGGTGATCCCCGTCGAGTGAGCCGGCGGCGCCGCCTGGCATGATCTGATCTCGATTCTCGATCGAGGTGTGGTTGAAGCGGCCGGAGAGCGTGAGGTGCCACGCGCCGGCGAACGAGATCGTGTCGCTCGCGTACGCGCTCCATGTGCGAATCAACCCATCGAGATCGACGCGTGTGTCGAACGGCTCGCCGTCCACCTCGCCGCCCGTGACGCCGTCGGCGAACGCGTCCGTGCCGGTCACGCTCCGATCGGGGTTGAGATAGCCGAGCTCCGTGCTCTGAGCGAAGTCCACGCGGCTGCGATCGTAGGCGCCGCCGACCGTGAACTGATGGCTCCTGCGGCCGGCCGCGCTCCGGAACGTGATCTGGCCGGACCATCCGGCGTTGTGCTGCGTGTTCTCGGTCCGGTTGGTGAGTCCGTTGCACTTCTCGGCCGGCTCGTCGTTCAGGAGCACGTTGCCGAGGCAGCGCCAGAACGGAAACGGAGTGTTCGACGCGTTGGCGCCGCTGGCCGGAAAGCCGCTGTAGCCGGCGGCGGCGAGCGCAGCCTGCTCGGCGGGACTCGGCTGGTAGATCGCCTGGTCCAGCGAATCCTCGTTGAGGTCGCCGTTGAGCGTCTTCGTCCGGATGTGCCGGTAGTAGAGATTCCACGACGCGGTCGCACGAGGACTGAGCGCGTGCCTGGCCACGAGATTCAGGAACGTCGATCGATTGTCCGTCTCGTCGGGCTTCGTGTAGACGCTGCCGTAGTCCTGGTCGAGGAATGACGACGTCTGCAGACCGTTGCCGTTGAGCGCATTGTCTGCGTAGGCAGCGGTGAGCGACAGATCGCTGCTCGCGTGCAGCCACCCGAGCTTGCCGAAGAGCTGGCGCACATCCGACGGCGAATCGTCGCGCCATCCGTCCTCGGCGAACAGGTTTCCAGTGACGTACCAGTTGAGACCGCTGTCCCGGCGGCCGCCATGCTCGAACTCGACCGCGCTTCGCAGATCGCTGCCGAACGTCGCCTGAACGATCGTGCCCGGCGCGCTCCGGCCATCCTTCGTCTGGATCGACAGCGCGCCGCCGAGCGTGTTCAGCCCGAACAGCGGATTCGATCCCGGCATGAGCGTCATCGACGAGATGGCCTGGCGCGGAATCAGATCCCAGCTCACGATCTCGCCGAACGGCTGATTCAGTCGGACGCCGTCCATGTAGACCGACAGTCCCTGGGGCGTGCCGAGCAGCGGCGAGGCCGTATACCCGCGATAGTTGACGTCCGCCTGATACGGGTTGCCCTGCAGCTCGTTCACGTGCACGCCGTTGAACCGCCGGTTCAGGAACGCCGACAGATCCAGCGCGCCGCTCTGGTCCATCGCCCAGGCGGTCGCCGTCTGGACCGGCGCGGGGATCTTGTTGAGCGGCAGGTCGAGGCCGGGCAACGGCGCCGTCTCGACGACGTTGACGGTGAACGCCGGCGCCGGCGGGGCTGGCGCCTGGGCCGGCGGATTCTGCGGCCCCGCCGGCGACGCGGTCCCTTGCGCGGACTGCCCTCGCGCCGCAGCCGGCGACAGCAACAGGAGGACGAGCGTCGCCCTTACTTGCCTTCGCACTTGTCGCTGAGCCACTTCCCGGTGAGCGTCACGGTCATGCCGGCGCCGCGACCGGCCGTCGACTTCGCGACCATCTTCATGCTGGTCGGCGACGGCGCTTCGACATGGATCTCCCGCGTGCTCTCGGCGACGCCCGTGCACGTCTGAATCATGTCCGTCATCGTCGCCGTGGATTTCGTCACCTTGGTGGTGCACGTCGAGTTCGGCGGATCCTTCTGCAGCCGGTTCTGATCGAGATCTTCCTTGGTCACGCAGCTCTGCGTGACGATCGGCGTTCCCGCGCCAATGCCGCGGCCCTTCATCATGGCTTCCATCTGCGCTTTCTGTTGCGGCGTCATCTTGCTGGTGTCGACGCCGGGCGGCACGCCGCCGGCCATCTCCACCTGCATGGACATCTCCCACAGACCGGGTTTCACGTTGAGCGGGGCCTGGGCGGCGAGCACGACGGCCGCGCCAAGGGCGAGCGCGACCGGAACGAAGGATCGGAACGGACGAGGCATGGGATCTCCTTGGAATGACGGGCCTCGATTCTACCGTTGTCGCCGGCGGGCGCGTAGTACAGTCGCCTCACCAGGAGCGTGTTATGAAACGTCTCAGCCGCCTGCTCGGCGTTCTGCTGTTCATCGTGCCTCTCGGGGCCGCCGAGGACTTTACGGGCATCTGGACCGGGTCGTTCGTCGTGACGCGTCCGGATGGCACGCCCGACAACGACAAGATCTACATGGACGTGAAGCACACCGGCAAGGAGATCGCCGGAACGGCCGGCCCGAGTGAGACGCAGCAGTGGCCGCTCAAGGGCACCGTGGACGGCGACAAGGTCATGTTCGAAGTGCGGAGCGACGGCCCGCTCATCAAGTTCACGCTGAACTTCGAGAAGGGCCACCTGAAGGGCGACGCGGTCGCCGAAGACCAGGGACAGAAGCTGCAGGCGAAGATCGACATGGAGCGGAAGCCGAAGTAGCGTCCGCCGCGCCGCCCTTACTCGCGACGCAGCGTGTGGATCAAATCGGTGCGGCTCGCACGCCGCGCCGGCACGTACGCGGCGACGAGTGCCGTGAGCAGCAGAATCGCTGCCGCGGCGCCGATCGCCTGCGGATCCCACGGCGCCACGCCGAACAGCACCACACGCACGAAACGGCCGGCGGCCAGCACGGCCAGCAGGCCCACGGCGAGCGCCGTGCCGACGAGCACGACCGCTTCACGAACAACGAGCCCCGCGACCTGCCATCGCTGCGCGCCGATGGCCAGCCGAATCCCGATCTCTGACGTCCGCCGGACGACGGAGAACGCGATGAGGCCGTACAGCCCAACGCCGGAGAGCGTGAGCGCCAGCGTGCCGAACAGGGAGGCGAGGAGCGACACGATGCGCTCCTGGAGCAGCGAGCTCGCCACCGCCTGATCAAGGCTGTGCGCGTCCCCAACGAACGGGCCCGGCAGGCTCCTCTTGATTTCCTCACGCAACGCCGCAACGGGCACGCCCGCGCCCGGGGACCCGCGAACGCTGAGAAACGCGCTGCGAATCGCGTCCAGCGGTTGCTGAATCGGCACGTACACGACGGGGCCGGCGTCCAGGCGCAGGCTCTCGTACTTCGTGTCGTGCACGACGCCGACGACTTCGTACAGATTCGTCTTCGTTCCGCCGAAGTGCACGAACCGGCCGATCGGCGAGGCGCCGCGAAAATGTTGACGCGCTGCCGTCTCGTTCAGAATCGCGACGCGCCACTGCTGCGCCGCATCCGCGTCGCCAAACGGCCGGCCGGCGACGAACGACAGCCCCAGCGTCTCGAAATACCGTGCGCTGACCTGATTCAGCCGGATCCCGTGTTCGCTATCAGGGAAGGGCTCGCCACCTTCGGCCCACAGCTTCACGCCGCGATCGCGTCCGCTGAGCGGTACGAGCGTGGACACCGCGGCGGATCGCACGCCTGGCAGCTGCGCCGAACGCGCCGCCAGGCTCGCCCATTGTCCGCCGACGCCCATCTTGATCGGCTGCGCATCAGATCCGGGCGGCGGATTGGCAATGGTGGCCTCGATGGGCAGCGAGAACACACCGGCGGTCTGAAATCCGGCGTCCACGTGGCGCAGATTGCCGAGCGTCCGAATGAACAGCGCGGCGGCCGCGAGCAGCGCCAGCGACAGACTGACCTGTACGATCACGAGCGCACGGCCGATCCAGCGGTGACGGCGATCCGGCGAGTGCCGGCCGGCGTGCGCGGCCTTCGCGCACACGTCGCGCGTCGTGCGCAGCGCGGGCACGAGGCTGCACAAGACGCCGGTCAACGTCGTCACGAGCGTCGCGAACAGCAGAACGCGTGAGTCCAACCCGGCAGCGATCACGATCTGTTGTCGCGCCTCGCCGATCATGCCGGTCAGGAGATTCAGGCTCCAATGCGCGATCAGCAGCCCGGCCAGCGCGCCGAGCCCGGCGATCACTGTGCCTTCAGTCAGGAGCTGGCGCACGATCCGGCCGCGGCCGGCGCCGATCGCCAGCCGCAGCGTCATTTCGTGTTCGCGGGCACTGGCACGTGCCAGCAACAGGTTGGCGACGTTCGCGCACCCGATGACCAGCACGAGCCCGACGATCGTCATCACGATGAGCAAAGGCGCGGCGAGCTCGCGACGAATCTCATGGAGGCCCCGCGCGGCCGGCACGAGCTCGATGCGGCTGAAGTGGCGCCGCAGCTCTGAGTCCGGCGCGAGCCCCAGCTCGCCCATGTAGCTCTGAAACAGCGCGTCGAGCTCGGCCCGCGCGTCTTCCACACGGACGTCGTCGGGCAGGCGCCCGATGACGCTGAACCACCACGACTCGCGCCGCGACAGGTTAACGCCCGTCACCGTGACCGGCACCGTCAGATCCACTGGCGAGCCGACCGTCGGGCCCGTGAAGCCCGCCGGCGTGACGCCGACGATGGTCATCCACGTGGGACCGACCTTGATGCGCTGGCCGATCGCTGATGGACTCGCGTGGAAGCGGCGCGTCCAGAAGGCGTGGCTGATGACGACGACGGGACCGTCGGGACCGCCGCTGCCGCCGGGCGGATCGTCGGCGGCGGTCAGCACGCGCCCGAGCGCGGCACCCACACCGAGCACGTTGAAGTAATTGCCCGACGCGTACTGGCTGCGGACGCGCTCTTCGACGCCGTCGATCGTGACCCTGGACCGTTGCTCCTCGAACATCGCGAGGCCGGAAAACGATCGCGTGCGATCCCGCAGAATCTCGTAGCAGGGATACGGCGGGCCGTTGCTGCCCTCGGACCGGCCGCCCGTGTCATCGACGAAGAACAGCCGGTCCGGCCGCTCGACGGGCAACGGCTTCAAGAGCACCGCATCGACGAGGCTGAAGATGGCGGTGTTGGCGCCGATCGCGAGACCAAGCGACAGCACGACGGCGACGGCGAAGCCGGGCGATCGGCGCAGGAGGCGCAGCGCGTAGCGGACGTCGCCGCGCCACTCGTCGACGAGCCGCAGTCCGAGCGACTCGCGGCACTCCTCACGGCGGGCGTCGACGCCGCCGAGAGCGAGGCGCGCCTGGCGGTCGGCCTCGGCCGCGCCGACGCCGCGCCGCCGCAGATCCTCTGCATAGCAGGCGACGTGGAACTCGAGCTCGTCGTGAATCTCGCGGTTGAGGCCTGGCCGCCGGAATGCCGCGCGGAACCACGATCGCAGCCGCGCGACGACGCTCACAGCTCCTCGGGCGACGTCCGGAGGACGCCCGCGATGATGTCCGCCATGTCGTTCCACTGGCGCGCTTCCTGCTGGAGGCGCCGGCGCCCCGCGGCCGTGAGCGTGTAGTACTTCGCGCGCCGGTTGTTCTCGGAGGTGCCCCACTCGGCCGCGATCAGCCCTTGATGCTCGAGACGGTACAGCGCCGGATACAGCGAGCCCTGCTGGATCTGCAGCCGGTCGCCGGAGATCTGCTGCAGGCGGATGAGGACCCCGTAGCCGTGCAGCGGCCCGAGCGAGACGGCCTTGAGAATCAACAGATCGAGCGTCCCCTGCAGCAGGTCGGCGGGCTTCGGCATGCGCGTTTCCTAGACGATCTAGGCAAATGTAGGCCGCTTCTCCTAGGCTGTCAAGGAAAGGCGCTGGTGCCCGTGGGCCGGTGCGAACGGCCGCAGGAGAGGCCGGCTTCAGCCGGCCCGGCAAGGCGGGCTGAAGCCCGCCCCTCCGTCTGAGTTGATGCAGCCGGAACTTGGTCGCCCGCGCGATTCCCGCTACCATGGGCAGTCGTTCCGGCAACGAGGAGGACACATGCGTGCACGCGTTCCGGTCGCGGTGATCGCGGCGGTCGTTCTGGGTGGGTCGGTGTTGGGACAGTCGGGCAAACACCTGAACCCGATGGTCGATCTCCTCGCGGCAAAGAAGCCGATCTTCGGTCTGTCGGCGCCATCGGCGCGTGGCGGCGGTCCCGGCGGCAACCGCGGACGGGCCGGCGCGGACGGGACGACGGCACCGGCGCCGGCCACACCTGCGCCTCCGCCAGCCACGCCGAAGACGCCGCTCGAGCTGGCTAAAGACACGCTCGCGCACCCCGAGAGTGATTACTTCTTCAACGGCGGGATGGAGCGCGGCGTCGATCCGGGCATCGCGGCGTTCACCGAGTACGCCAACGCGCTCGTCGAAGCCGGTGCGATCAGCCGGTCGCCGTATCACCACCTGCTTGCCCCGCTCAGCGTGAAGACGCCGAAGATCTCCCCCGATCCCGCGAAGGCGATCGAGAACATCAGCCGCCAGCTCAACATCGGCGTCGCGTCGATCTCGTTCGTCGGCGTGGACACCGCGGAAGAGCTCCAGCAGGGCATCGCCGCCATGCGTTTCAAGTCGAAGGGCGGCACGCGGCCGGACGCGATCGGCGACGCGCCGAAGTACTGGGGCGTGAGTGAGAAGGAGTATCGCGAGAAGGCGGACGTCTGGCCGCTCAACCCGAACGGCGAGCTCGTCGCCTGGGCGATCGTCGAAAGCAAAGAAGGGCTGGCGAACGTGCGCGCGATCGCGCAGGTCAAGGGACTCGGCGTGCTGATTCCTGGCGCCGGCACGCTGGGCGGCGTGTTCTCGACGACGAACGCCGAAGGCGTGCGCGTGCGCGACGACGCCGCGTGGGAAGCGGCCAACCAGCAGGTGCTCGCGGCATGCAAGGAGTTCAACGTGCCGTGCGGCTACCCGGCCAACGCCAAGGACATCGAGATGCGCATGAAGCAGGGCTTCAGCGTCTTCATCATCCAGGCGTTCAACGAGGGTGGCTTCCAGGCCGTCTCGATCGGCCGGCAGGTGTCGGGACGGGACAAGCAGTAACTCCGCCGGCATGAAGGCGTTCGTCACCGGCGCAGCCGGCTTCATCGGAAGTACGCTGGTCGATCGCCTCCTCGCCGACGGACACGACGTCGTCGGCTACGACAACTTCTCGACCGGCCAGGAACGGTTCCTGGCCGGCGCCCGACATTCCGCGCAGTTTTCCCTGGTGCGCGGCGACACGCTCGAGCTGGACCGGCTGACGGAGGCGATGGCGGGCGCGTCGGTCGTCTTTCACTTCGCCGCAAATGCCGACGTGCGGTTCGGCACGGATCATCCGCGCAGAGACCTCGAGCAGAACACGATCGCGACCTTCAACGTCCTCGAGGCGATGCGGTCCAACGGCGTGCCGCGGATAGCGTTCGCCTCGACCGGGTCCATCTACGGCGAAGCGACGGTAATTCCGACGCCGGAAGACGCGCCGTTCCCGGTTCAGACCTCCCTCTACGGCGCGTCGAAGCTCGCCGGCGAGGGGCTCATACAAGCGTACGCCGAGGGGTTTGGCGTTCAGGCGTGGATCTTCCGCTTCGTGTCGATCCTGGGCGAGCGGTACACGCACGGGCACGTGTTCGACTTCTATCGCAGCCTCCGCCGCGATCCCGCGCGCCTTCGCGTGCTGGGCAACGGCCGCCAGCGCAAGTCGTACCTCTACGTGCACGACTGCCTCGAGGCGATGCTGATCGCGCTCGACCGCGCGGATGCGAAGGTCAACGTCTTCAACCTCGGCACCGACGAGTACTGCGAGCTGAACGAGTCGATCGCGTGGATCTGCGGTCACCTCGGCGTCGCCCCTGCGCTCGACTACACGGGCGGCGATCGAGGCTGGATCGGCGACAACCCGTTCATCTTTCTCGACACCGCGAAGATCCGTGCCCTCGGCTGGCGGCCGCGCCTCTCGATCCGCGAGAGCGTGGTCACGACGCTGCAGTACCTTCAGCAGCACGGCGATCTGCTCGAACGGCGCGTATGAACGTCGCGGTTCTGGGCTTGTGGCATCTCGGGTCGGTCACGGCGGCCTGCCTTACGCACGCGGGTCACGACGTCGCCGGCTGGGATCCGGATGACACCGTCCTCGCGCGGCTCGCCGAAGGGCGCGCGCCGGTCGCCGAGCCCGGACTCGATGCCCTGCTCACTCAGGGACTGGCGGCCCGCTGCCTGCGATTCACGCCGGCGGTGGCCGACGCCGTCCGCGACGCCGACGTGGTCTGGATCGCGTTCGACACGCCGGTGGACGACGAGGATCGCGCTGACGTGGAGGCGGTGATCGGAAACGTGCGCGCGGCGCTGCCAGACATCAGGGACGGTGCGCTGGTCGTCTGTTCGTCGCAACTGCCCGTCGGCAGCGTGGCCCGGCTCGAACGGGAGTACGCGGCGTTGTCCACGGGCCGGACCGTCGGCTTTGCCTGCTCGCCGGAGAACTTGCGCCTCGGCAAGGCGATTCAGGTCTTCACCCAGCCCGACCGCATCGTCGCCGGGGTACGGAACGAGGCGGATCGCGCGCGATTCACCGCGCTGATGGCGCCGATCACGGATCGGATCGTCTGGATGTCGGTCGAATCAGCCGAGATGACGAAGCACGCGATCAACGCGTTTCTCGCGACATCGGTGGCGTTCATCAACGAGCTGGCGAGCCTGTGCGAAGCCGCGGGCGCGGACGCAAAAGACGTGGAACGCGGCCTCAAGTCGGACCAGCGCATCGGGCCGGGCGCGTATCTGTCGCCCGGGGCCGCGTTTGCCGGCGGCACGCTCGCGCGCGATCTGGCGCTGATCGAAAGCCGGGCCCAGGCGCTCGGCGTGTCCACGCCGCTCGTCCGCGGCGTGCGGCGGAGCAATCGGGAGCACTCGCAGTGGGCGTACCGCGTGCTCGCGAAGACGCTCGGGCCGATTGCCGGCCGGCACGTCGCGGTCTGGGGGCTCACTTACAAGGCCGGAACCGACACGCTGCGCCGGTCGCTCAGTGTCGATTTGTGCCGGGTGCTCGCCAACGAGGGAGCGAGGGTGACGGCCTTCGACCCGGCGGTCCGATCGCTCCCGGCCGAGCTCAGCGGCGTGCTCGCGCTCGGGGCCGACCCGCTCGCGACGGCGGCCGGCGCCGACGCCGTCGTGATTGGCACCGGGTGGGCGGCGCTTCGTGAGATTTCGGCGGATGTATTCGTCCGGACGGTGGCGCGGCCGATCGTAATCGATCCCGACCGCTATCTTGCCGCGACGATCGGCGCGGACCCGCGCGTACACTACGTGGCGGTCGGGACACCCAGGACGTGAGCCACCCTCTGACGGGCCGTGCAGCGATCGTGACCGGGGCCAGCGAAGGACTCGGACGCGAGATCGCGCGCGCCTGCGTCGCCGCCGGAGCGAGCGTGCTGATCTGCGCGCGCGACGCGGATCGCCTCCAGCAGGTGCTGGCCGACCTCGGCGCGATGGCAGGGCCCGAGCAGACGATCATCGCCGAACCGGCAGACGTCTCGAATCCGTCGGACGTCGATCGGCTCGTCGCGCGCGCGCTCGACGCGTTTCCGCAGGTGCACATCCTCGTCAACAACGCGGGCGTGTACGGCCCGCTCGGCCCGATCGAGACCGTTGACTGGCCGGCCTGGACGCGGGCGATCGAAATCAACCTGTACGGATCGGTCCTCATGGCCCGCGCGCTCGTGCCGCACTTCAAGCGCCATCGATACGGCAAGATCATCCAGTTGTCCGGCGGCGGCGCGACGAATCCGCTGCCGCGCATCAGCGCCTATGCCGCCTCGAAGGCCGCGATCGTCAGGTTTGCCGAATCGCTCGCGCTCGAGCTGGAGGGCTCCGGCATCGACGTGAATTCCGTGGCTCCCGGGCCCTTGAACACACGGCTGATGGATCAGCTCCTCGCCGCCGGGCCGGAAACGGTAGGGGCTGCCTTCCACGATCGCATGCGCAAGATCTCGGCCGAGGGCGGCACGCCGCTCGAACGCGGGGCCGCGCTGGCGGTCTTTCTTGGATCGGCAGAGAGCGACGGCATCACCGGCCGGTTGCTCAGCGCCGTCTGGGATCGCTGGAGCGATCTGCCGGCGCGCCGTGACGCTCTGAAAGACACGGACGTCTACACGCTTCGCCGCATCGTGCCTGCCGATCGCGGACTGGACTGGGACAAATGACACCTCTCAAAGAGAAAGATGACCGCCCGAAGGCGAGTGTAGCGAGCCGTGAGGGCGCGCGAGCGGGGGTGGGGCCCCGCGAGCAACCAAAGAAATGACACCTCGCGTGGGCATCGTCGGATGCGGGCTGATCGGTGCACGACGCGCACGCGCGCTGGCAGGCGCCACGCTCGTCGCCTGCGCGGACGTCGAGCGGGGTCGCGCGCAAGCCGTCGCGGAGTCTCACCCCGGCACGAGGAGCGTCGAGCACTGGCGTGATCTCGTCGCCGACGCCGATCTCGACATCGTCGTCGTCGCGACCACGAACGACGCGCTAGCGGAGATTGCCATCGCGGCGATTGACGCGGGCAAACACGTGCTCGTCGAGAAACCGGCCGGCCGCTCGGTGGCGGAGATCGATCGCATCGCGGACGCCGCGAGGCGACGCGGCCGCCTGGTGCGCGTCGGGTTCAACCACCGGTATCATCCGGCGCTCCAGGCCGCGCGGGCCATCGTCGAGGCCGGCGCGATCGGACCGCTCATGTTCGTGCGCGGGCGTTACGGCCACGGCGGCCGTGTCGGCTACGACCGCGAGTGGCGCGCCGACGCGACGCGATCGGGCGGCGGCGAGCTCATCGATCAGGGCGTGCACCTCATCGACCTCTCCGGCTGGCTGCTGGGACCGTTCGCCCGCGTCGACGGCGCGGCGCACACCTATTTCTGGGACATGCCGGTGGACGACAACGCGTTCCTGCGCCTGACGACGGCCGCCGGCCAGGTCGCGTTCCTCCACGTGAGCTGCACCGAGTGGAAGAACCTCTTCTCCTTCGAGATCTACGGCCGCACGGGCAAGCTGCACATCGAAGGGCTGGGCGGCAGCTACGGCGTCGAGCGGCTGGCGCACTACCAGATGCGCCAGGAAATGGGCCCGCCCGACACGACGATCTACGAATACCCGCAAGGCGATCGGTCGTGGGAGCTCGAGTTCGCCGAGTTTCTCGAAGACATCCGGCTCGGCCGCCAACCGGCCGCCGGGCTCGAGGCCGCCCGCGCAGCGCTGGCGGTTGTCGAGGCGGTGTATGCCGGGTCCACGCGATCATGATCATCACGCGCAGTCCGCTCCGGATCACGCTCGGCGGCGGCGGGACGGATCTCCCGTCCTACTACCGCCAGCACGGCGGCTTTCTGATCGCGGCCGCGATTGACAAACACGTGTACGTGACCGTCACGCGGCCGTTCTCGCCGGGCATCTACCTCAAGTACTCGCAACTCGAACACGTCGATTCGATCGACGACGTCCGGCACCCCATCATCCGCGAAGCGATCAAGCTCGTCGGCGTCAAGGCGCAGGTCGAGATTACGACACTCGCCGACATTCCGGCCGGCACCGGACTGGGTTCGTCAGGCAGCTTCACGACGGCACTGTTGCGCGCGTTGTGCGCGTTCGAGCGGCGCCACATCGGCACGCGTGAGCTCGCCGAGCTCGCCTCCGACATCGAGATCCAGCGGCTCGGCGAGCCTACCGGCAAGCAGGATCCGTACGCCGCCGCGTTCGGCGGCCTGACCGCGTTCACGTTCCACCAGAACGACGAGGTCGAAGCCCGGCCACTGAAGATGCCGGCCGGCACGCTCTTCGATCTCGAGGACGATCTGCTGCTGTTCTTCACCGGCTATTCACGGCGGGCCGGCAGCATCCTCGCCGATCAGAAAACGCGGACCGAGCAGAGCGACGACGGCATGCTGGCGCAGTTGCACCTCGTGAAGGAGCTGGGCATGCGCAGCCTCGCGGCGCTCGAGGCGGGCCGGACGGTCGAGCTCGGCAGCTTGATGCACGAACACTGGGAACACAAACGGCGTCGCAGCGCGGGCATGACCAATCCGCAAATTGACGAGTGGTATGATCTCGGCCGCCGAAACGGCGCCGTCGGCGGCAAGCTCGTCGGTGCGGGCGGCGGCGGCTTCCTGATGTTCTACGCCGAGAACCATCGCCGTCTTCGCGAAGCCATGGCGCGCGCGGGCCTCGACGAAGTGCGATTCCGCTTCAGCTTCGAAGGCACCAAGGTCCTGTTCGACTGATGTTCCCGATTGCGATCCTGGCCGGCGGCGTCGCGTCGCGCATGCGGCCGCGGACTGACAGGATTCCGAAAGCGCTGCTCGAGGTCGCCGGGCGGCCGTTCATCGCGCATCAACTCGCCCTGCTCCGCGAACAGCACGTCACCGACGTCGTGCTCTGCGTCGGTCATTTCGCCTCGCAGATCGAGGCATACGTCGGCGATGGCCGCGCCTGGGACGTCCGCGTCCGCTACTCGGTGGACGGGCCCATGTTGCTCGGGACCGGCGGCGCGTTGCGCCAGGCGCAGCCGCTCCTCGGCGAGACGTTTTTCGTGATGTACGGCGACAGCTATCTGCCGTGCGACTTCGCGGCGGTGGCCCGGGCGTTCACGGCGTCGGGCCAGCGCGCCCTGATGACGGTCTTCCGCAACGACAACAGCCTCGGCGCGAGCAACGTGCGTTTCGAACACGGCCGCATCGTCCGGTACGACAAGATGCTGTCCACGCCGGAGATGCGACACATCGATTACGGGCTCGCCGTCCTGACATCCGCTCTGCTCGAGCCGTACCCGGCGGACACGCCCTTCGATCTGTCGCGCGTGTATCAGGAATTGGTGGCGCAGGGGCAACTCGCGGGGCTCGAGATCCCGGAGCGCTTCTTCGAGATCGGATCCCCGGAAGGCCTGCGCGACACCGAAGCGCTGCTCGCGCAGCCCAGGCCACGCTCATGACACACACCGAACAGTACTTGCAGGAGGCGGCGGACATCGTCGCGCGGCTGGATCGCGACGCCATCGAGCGGATTGTCGCGCTTCTCGCCGGTACGCGCGCGGCCGGCGGCCGGCTGTTCTTCCTCGGCGTCGGCGGCAGCGCGGCCAATGCCTCGCACGCGGTCAACGACTTCCGCAAGCTCTGCGGCTTCGAGGCCTATGCGCCCACCGACAACGTTTCAGAGCTCACGGCCCGGACGAACGACGACGGGTGGAGCTCGGTGTTCGTCGAGTGGCTCAAGGGCAGCCGGCTTCGTCGCGGGGACGCGGTGTTCGTCCTGTCGGTCGGCGGCGGCGATCGCGATCGGAACATCAGCAGCAATCTCGTGCACGCGCTCGAATACGCCCGCCAGGTCGGGGCCACCATCGTCGGCGTCGTCGGACGTACCGGCGGATTCACCGCCGGCGTCGGCGATGCCGTCGTCGTCGTGCCGACGGCGAGCGCCGAGCGCGTGACGCCGCACACCGAGGCGTTTCAGGCGGTGGTCTGGCACCTGCTCGTCTCGCACCCGGCGCTGCAACAGGTATCGACGACATGGGAGTCCCGGACCCGCTGACGCCGCCCGTCGTGTTCCTCGACCGCGACGGCGTCATCAATCAGGCGTACGTGCGCGACGGCGTGTCGCATCCACCGGCGTCGGTCGAGGCGCTCGAGATCCTGCCCGGGGTGCCGGAGGCGCTCGCGCGGTTGCGGCGCGCGGGCTTTCGTCTCGTCGTCGTCACGAACCAGCCGGACGTGGCGCGCGGCACGCAGACCCGGGAGGCCGTCGAAGCGATCCACGCGCGGCTCATGGCGGCGCTGCCGCTCGACGAAATCCGCGTCTGCTACCATGACGACGCCGATGGGTGCCCGTGCCGCAAGCCGAAGACCGCGCTCTTGACCCAGGGGCCGCCGGCGGATCTCGCCGCGAGCATCATGGTGGGCGATCGTTGGCGGGACGTCGAAGCCGGCCGGCGCGCCGGCTGCGCGACGGTATTCGTCGAATCGGGCGCCCCCGAGTCGCTGATTCACGAACCGGACGCGCGCGTCGCGTCGCTCGCCGAGGCGGCCGACTGGATCCTGGCCCGGCCCGGCCGGCAGAACATTGATGCGCATCGATGAACTGAGCGTCAAGATCTTCGCCGACGGCGCCGACGTCGCCGGCATGGTCGCGCTCGCGCGACAGCCCTGGGTGAAAGGGTTCACGACCAACCCGACGCTGATGGCGAAGGCCGGCGTGACCGACTATCACGCCTTCGCGAGCGACGTGCTCGCCGCGATTCCGGACCGGCCGATCTCGTTCGAGGTGTTCTCGGACGAGTTCGACGAAATGGAACGGCAGGCGCGGGCGATTGCGGCGTGGGGCGAGCACGTGTTCGTCAAGATTCCGGTCACGAACACGCGCGGTGAGTCGAGCGCGGAGCTCGTGCGGCGGCTGTCGCACGAGGGGATCAAGCTCAACGTGACCGCGGTCATGTCGCTGCGGCAGGTGGAGGAGGTCGTCGCGGCCGTCCGCGGGGGCGCTCGGTCGTGCATCTCCGTCTTTGCCGGGCGCATCGCCGACACCGGGCGCGATCCAGTGCCGCACATGACGGCGGCGCTCGAGCTCCTCGCCGTCGAGCCGAAGGCCGAGCTTGTCTGGGCGAGCCCGCGCGAGCTGCTCAACATCTTTCAAGCCGACGCCATCGGCTGCCACATCATCACGGTCACCTCGGACATCCTGCAAAAGCTCGCGCTTGTCGGCCGCGATCTGGACGCGTTCTCGCTCGACACCGTCAAGATGTTTCACACCGACGCCCAGCGCGTGCGCTTTTCCCCGTGAGGACCGAACCCGCGCGCCGTCCCGAACAGCCCGCGGCGGCGCGGCAGACGCTGACGCACTGTCCGCTCTGCCGGCACGAGCATTTCACCTACCAGTTCACGCAGGGCGGGCTGCCGATCGTGCGCTGCGACGGCTGCCGCCTGCTCATGCGCAACCCGCAGCCGTCCGACGACGAGCTGGCCGCGATTTACGGCGACGACTATTTCTTCGGCACGAGCGCGACCCCGGGCGAGGACCAGTACGAGGCGGAGTTCGCGCGGCTCAAGCAGGCGACGGCCGCCGGCTATCTGGATCGCGTGGAGCGCTACCTGGGCTGGAACGCCGCCGGCCGGCAGGGACGCCGGCTGCTCGACCTCGGCACCGGCCTCGGCGATCTGCTCGTCGAAGCGCAGGCCCGCGGGTACGACACGGCGGGCGTCGAGTACTCCGCCAGCTCGGTCGCGCGGGCCAACGCGCGACTCGGCGGTCCCGTCGTACGTGAGGGCACGGTCGAGACGGCCGGACTCGAAGATGGCGTATTCGACCTCTGCATGCTGAGCGATGTGATCGAGCACACGCGCGATCCGATGCGCGTCCTCGATCACGTCTGGCGCGCGCTCAAGCCGGGCGGCGCCATCTTCGTGGCGACGCCGAGTCTCGACAGCTGGTCGGCGCGACTGCTGCGTGACCGGTGGATGGAGTTCAAGGCGGAGCACCTGTTCTTCTTCGACAGCGCGACGCTCGAGTCCGCGCTGGTGCGCGCCGGTTTCGAGCACATCCGGATCGCGCGCGGCCGTAAGACGCTCAGCCCCGAGTACGTGCTCCATCACTTCAAGCGGTTTCCGGTACCGGTGCTGTCGCCGCTCGGTCGCGCCACGGGTGCCGTACTGCCGCGCGCGCTCCGGCGCCGGCGGTTGCGTGTCGTCGCCAGCGGCATCGACGTGGTGGCGCGACGCGCGGCCCAGTTGCCGGTCGATCGCCGCCGCGCCCGCGTGTCCGTCGTGATGCCGGTCTTCAACGAGAAGCGCACGTTCACCGAGGTGATGGGGCGGCTCCTGCCCAAGCAGATCCCGAATCTCGATCTCGAGATCGTCATCGTCGAGAGCAACTCGACGGATGGGACGCGCGATGACGTCAGGCAACTGGAACGTCATCCACGGGTCACCGTCATCCTGCAGGAGCAGCCCCGCGGCAAAGGTCATGCGGTTCGAGCCGGACTCGCGCAGGCCACGGGGGACTTCGTGCTGATTCAAGACGCCGACCTCGAGTACGACCTCGACGACTACGAGATGCTCCTCGAACCGCTGCGCACGTTCCGCCGCGCGTTCGTGCTCGGCATCCGTCACGGCCGCGACGGCCACACCTGGAAGGTGCGGCACTTCACCGACCAGGTGCTGCTCGGCCAGTGGATGAACCTCGGCCACCTGCTCTTCACCGCGCTGTTCAACGTCGTCTACGGTCAGCGGTTGCGGGATCCGTTCACCATGTTCAAGGTGTTCCGGCGCGAGTGTCTGTCGGGCCTCCCGCTCGAGTGCAACAAGTTCGACTTCGACTGGGAGCTCGCCGGCAAGCTCGTGCGCTGTGGGTACGATCCGCTCGAGATTCCGGTCAACTACGAATCGCGATCGTTCGCCGAAGGCAAGAAGGTCACGCTCATTCGCGACCCGCTGACGTGGTTCCGCGCGTGCTTCAAGTACCGGTTTTCGGCGCTCAAGAACGAGGGCCCGGTCGATCCGTAACACCGAGGTCACGGATGGCACGGAACACACGGAGTCTTAAAGGCTAACCCTCCGTGCCCTCCGTGTTATCCGCGCTCTCCGTGTTGAGGACTGTCGAGGCTACGGATGTCCGCGCAGCACGCATTTCTCCGACAGACGATCCGGTTTCCTCCACACGCCGTCGGCGATCGCCACGTAGCTCGCCTCGGTCAGGTACGCACGGAGCGCAGGGTCTGGTGCGCCAAACACGATGTCCGGACGCTTCTGCTGCCAGTACGCCACGAGGTTGTCCTGAAGGTTGTAATACGTGCTGCCGATCAGCACTTCCGTTCGTCGTGTGCCGACGAACCTCGGGTACGCCATGAAGTATTTCGCATAGAGATCCGCAGGACCTGCGAGGACGCACTCCGTCGACGCCGCGCGGCGGACGACGTCTACGACGGGTGGAGGGCTGACCGGCTGGCGGGCGCGAGCGAGCGCGGCGTTGGTACGCGACAGCGCGCCCGGAACAATCGCGACGATCAGCACGAGCAGCACGGCCAGTGATCCGGCCGGTACGTGCGCTCGATCGATTCGGGCCTGGCGGCTGAGTCCGTGCGTGAGCAGGCTGGCGGCGGCCGGCACGAAACACGGCAGAATCGCCGACGCGTAGAGCGGCGACGCGCTGTTGAACACGATCCCCGCGCCGGCCACCGCGCCCACGACCAACGTGCGTCCACTCACGGCGGGCGGCATCGAACGCCGCACGAAGAAGATGGGCAACGCGCCGAGCCAGAGGAGTGCCTCCCACCAGCTCATCTCCCGAACCAAACTGCGGTAGCGGGCGGCCTCCTTTCTCGCCATGAGCGCGGGCGACAGAAACGTCTCCACCAGCTTCGACCGATCCATCGGCGCTGTGAGATTCAAATCAGTCGACGCGTCCACGGCCGACAACCGTGCGAGCGCGGCTGTGCGAAAGAACCCTTCCGGATTCGGCGCGACGTTGATGGCGAGGAACAGCAGCAGTCCGAAAAGGTATCCCGCGCCATAGCCCACGATCGGGAGCCTGAACAGATTCGCAGTGGATCGATCCTGGCGGAAGCGGTCAGTCGTGCGGGCGACATACGCCAGGCCGATGGCGAACGCGACCGCGGCCGTGTGCAGGTGCACCTGGAGTCCGAGTGCCAGCACGACGCCGACGATCGCATGCGCGCCGAACGTCTCGCGATCGGCAGCGCGCACGTACAACACGAGCGCCCAGGCGACGAACGCGATCGCGAAGACGTCGAAGCGGATCGTGTTGCTGAGCTGGAACACGAGCAGCGACGGCGTGAGCGCGAACGCCGCGAGCCCGGCGGCACTTCCGAAGAGCCGCCGGGTGAGGACGCCGACGCCGCCGACCGCGACCAGACTGACGAGGAAGGCGACGAGCCGCAGGCCCCACAAGTGCGGCCCGAGCAGCTTATACGCCAGCACGTACAGGAACACGACATACCCCGTGCCGCCCATGTGCGGGATGGGTGGGTAGCCGAGGACGTAAGGATAGAGACCGAGACCGTGCGCGGCCGTGGCCGTCGTGCTCGTGTAGTAGGTCTCGTCCCAGTCGAGGACGTCGTCGGCGCCGAAGGCGACGGCCGCGCGCGCGATCAGCGCCGACGCGGCGAGGCCCGCGCAGAGCAGCCAGAACAGAAGCGCCGTGTGACGCTGGAGCCGCCTCACGTCGCTTGGCTATTTCGGGGTCATGGCCGCCTGCCACGCCCTGGCGAGCCGCTCGCTTACGAGCCAGGCATTGGGCGCGCCTGGCGTCCCGGGTTGGCTCGCCGGCCGGTACGTATGCGTCGCAAGATCGCCGGCAAATCCGGGACCGCCCGCGATCGAGATCATCGACGCGGGTCCGGCCGCACCGCTTCCCGCGGCCGGCAACCGCATCGACAGCGCTTCCTCGAACAGCAGCGCGCCGAGATCCCGCGACTGACCGACGACGTGTCCCGCGCCCGGTTCGATGACGAGCGCCCAGACGGCGCCGCCGCGGCGATTGACGGCGAAGAGGCCTGTGATCGTCTCGACGCGCGACGGCAGATCCTTCTCACCGGCAAACAGCAGGCCGGGCACGTCGCGCGCGGCCTTCGGCAGAAGCGCGCTGTAATAGATGCCGCCCTTGTTCACGATGAAGGCCGCCACCCGCTCAGGCTGCCACGCGACGAACTCATAGTTGAACTGGCCGCCGGCCGACATGCCCCAGAGCAGGAGCGGCGCGCTGGCGATCTCCGGGTGCGTGCTGCGCGCGGCGAATCGCGCGATCGCATCGAGGAGCGCCTGGCCGCTGCCGCGTGAGACGTCGACGTAGTCCTCGATGAACGACTGATTGTGCGGTCTGTCGGTGAACCGGCACGCGACCAATGCCAACCGGTGCTTCGCGGCGAATTCCTGCCAGAAGACATCAGCGGCCATCGGCCGCCCGTCGCCGTTCGATCCGGGAACCAACACGACCAGTGCGCGGACGGCGCTCGCGCCACTTGGCAGCCAGAATCGAAACTCCGCCTTGTCGAAATTCGCACCCGGGGGCAGTGCGTCGTCGTAGGTCGTCCCCGTGGCGGCACCTTGAGCCATCGCGGGTTGTGCTGCCGTGAGGAAACAGATCGCGGCCATCACCGGGAGCCGGAGCGTCATGGACGGATGTTACCGCGATGCAGGAATTCACGGATCTGCACACCCAGGAGCGCGGCGGCATTAATTAAGGACCGCGGCCATAAACCCGGGCGGTGTGGAGCCGTTTACTGATGAAGCGATGATCGATCTGACTTGGTCACGCGGGCGCCGGCTGAGAGGAGCCCTGCTCGTGGTCCTCGGGCTGGCCGCGCCGGCGCAAGCCAACGAGAAATCGGCGTCCGCGAACGCGGCGCAGCTGCGCGTCGTCGCCATCACGGAACCCGAAGGACAGATCCTCAGCTACCGGCACCTGGCGGGATCGACCGACGTGCACATGCGGGGCACCGCGCTCGCGCGCGAGGCCCGCGTCAAGCTCAAGATCGGCAGCCGGCCCGGTTTCGTCGAGCTCGACATCAATCGCGGCGGCATTTCCGGCCTTGTCCCTGCGTCGAGGATCGGCCGCGATTTTCTGACCTATGTCCTGTGGGCAGTTTCAGTCGACGGAAAAGCTTCCAACCTCGGCGAGATCACGTTCGACGGCGATCGCGCGATCAGCGTGAACCTGACGACGCCCTACCAGACGTTCTGGTTGATGATCACCGCCGAACCGAACTACGCGGTGGTCGATCCGAGCCCATTCGTCGTGTTGTACAGCGTCAGGCAAGGCGCCTCGAGCGAGAACAAGGCGCTGCCGATTCGCGGCGAGCTCTTCTTCTTCACGCATTACTCGACCTACGAGTCGGCGCCGGGCGGGACGCTGGCAAACGCGCCGAATCAGCTCCTGCAGGCACGGAAAGCCGTGGAGCTCGCCGCCAAATCCGCGGTGCTGCCCGGAGGCCTGGGGACCGGGCTGAAGGAAGAGGAGTACACGCGCGAAGCGTTGACGCAGGCGACCTCCTTCCTGACGCGCGCGGAGGATGCGTACCGCAAGAACCCGAAGGATCAGGAAGTCGTCCAGTTCGCGCGCACGGCGGCGCAGAGCGCGGAGAACGCGCGCGCGCTGGCGATGGGTGCCGTCGGCGGACTGCTGATCCGGCAACTGGAGACTGAAGTCGCCAACCTGCGGAAGGAACTGGCGCGACGACAGACGAGCCGGGCCGCAGAGCCAGGTCCGCTCGACACGCTGACGGCTCCGTTTGAATCGGGCGCGCGCGACCGGGCGACGCCGGCGATCGCGGCGATGCCGGCGATCGGGACCGCACAGACAGCGCCCGCGCCGCCGAACGCGCCGCCACTCGTCAAGCAGCCGGCGCTGTGGTTCGCCATCGCCGGCTGGGCCCTCGCGCTCGTGTTGCTGTTCCGCCGGAGATCGATCTAGACGGGTGGCGCACGCCACCTGATCGCGCGTTCGCATGGCACCGCACTCGACGATCAGACTCCTGACCGGCCTGCTGACACCAGGCGGCGTGCTCGTGCTCGCGGCGTGGGCGGTCCAGCACGAACCGGTCGTCCGTGAGGCCGCGGCGCCGTATGCCATCTACTTCTGCTTCGGGTCGCTGGCGGCCGCTGTTCTGTTGAGCTGGTACTACGAGCAGTCGCGGCTGCTCTGCAGCGCCGCGGCGGCGATGCTCACGGTATCGGCCTGGGTGCGGGCGGATGAAGCGCCCGGCGTCGCCGCGCTGGCCGTCGTGCTGCTGCCGTTGAACTTCGCGCTCTATGCGTGGCTGCGCGAGCGCGGCGTGTTGACGCTCGACGGTCTGTTCAAAGCGGTCCTCGTGGCGGCCGAATCGTTCGGTGTGGTCTGGCTGGCGGAACAGCGGCCCGATACCGTCCGGGCGATCGTCCAGTGGGGCGAACGCGCGGTCTCGTCATCCGGCCTGTCGCTCGCGGCCTGGCTGTCGTTCGCGATCGGCGCGGCCATCCTCGCTCTCCTGCTCTTCGTGCGCCGCACCAAGGTCGAGCAGGGGTTGCTGTGGGCCGCGGTCGCGACATTTCTGGGCGTCCGCTCGGCTGCCCCCGAAGCGGTCTATGTCTACTGCGGGGCCGCCGCGCTGATCCTGGTGTTCGCCGTGCTCGAGCACGGCTACGACATCGCGTATCGTGACGAGCTCACCGGGCTACCAAGCCGCCGGGCGTTCAATGACGTGATGGGCCAGATGGGCGGCGCGTACGCCATCGCGATGTGCGACGTCGATCATTTCAAGCGTTTCAACGACAGCTACGGTCACGACGCCGGCGATCAACTCCTCAAGCTCGTGGCCTCACAGCTCTCACACGTCGGCGGCGGCGGACGGGCGTTCCGCTATGGCGGCGAGGAGTTCCTGATCGTCTTCCGCGGCCGATCGGCGCGGGAGGCGGAACCCTTCGCCGAGTTGCTGCGCACGGCCATCGCCGCTCTCCAGATCATGCCGCGCGGATCGGATCGGGCCTTTCGAGCCGGCGGACCCCCCAGCGAGGCGGCGCCCGATCAGGCGGCGGGGCGCATCAGCGTCAGCATCGGCATTGGCGAGAAATCCAGGCGGCACTCGACGCCCGAGCTCGTGCTCGAAGCCGCCGATGCCGCGCTCTACCGCGCGAAGGAAGCCGGACGCAACTGCGTCCGGATCGCGGAAGGCATCCCGGCGTGAGTGACGCGGTGAAAACGACATCGGGATGTCTTTAACATTCTTTACACCTTCGTCCCGTACTTCGTCCCCGGTGCGTGATTTCGTCGCGCGCGCGCTGGCTTCCCTCCAGATAATGACGGCATGTCGGATGTCGTCATGGCCTTCCGGTCGCTGCGGAAACAGCCGCGCTTCTCGATCGTCGCGATCCTGACGATCGCCATCGGGATCGGCGCCTGCAGCGCGCTGTTCTCGGTCTACGACCGGATCGTGCTGACGCCAACGACGATCGAGGATCCGGCGACGCTGGTCGCGATCCTGAACAGCAATCCGCAACTGCAGGCGCCGGCGGCATCCGTGTCGTGGTCGCGATTCGAGGTCCTGCGCGATCGCGCACGGTCGTTCGCGTCGATCGGCGTCAGTGCGTTCGACAACTTTACGCTCACCGGCAATGGGGAGCCCGATCAGCTGAACGGCCTGCGGACGAGCGGCGCGTTCTTCGCGACGCTCGGAATCGTGCCGGCGCGCGGCCGCGTGTTCGCGGCCGACGAGGACGTGCCGAACGGGCCGGCCGTCTGTCTCATCAGCCACGAGCTCTGGCAGGGACGCTTCGGCGGGCGCGAGGATCTCGTCGGCCAGAGCATCACGCTGAACGGACAGCCCTGGCAGGTGGTGGGTATCACGCCGCCGCGAGTGGGCGCGCCGTTCGGCCAGGTGCAGATCTTCGCGCCGCGCGTGTTCGAGGTCTCGGGCCTGACCGCTGCCCAGGTGCAGGCCGGCGCCGGGTATTCGCAACCCGTGGCGCGGCTCAGGCCCGGCGTCTCGCTCGAGCAGGCGGCGAGCGAGCTGGCCAACATCAGCCGGGCGTACCAGGCGGAGTTCGCGGCCAAGCTCGATTCGCAGAACGTCAGCGTCCCGCAGCCGTTCGTCACGTTCCTCACCGGGGGGCTGGCGCCGACCTTCTACACGCTGCTCGCGGCAGTCGGCGTGGTCCTGCTCATCGCCTGCGCGAATGTCGCGTCGCTGTTCCTCGGCCGGCTCGCCGCGCGGCATCGCGAGATCGCCGTGCGGCAGTCGCTCGGGGCGATGCGCGGCCGCGTGGTGAGGCAGTTTCTCGTCGAGAGTCTGATCTTCTCGACGATTGCCGGCGCGCTCGGCGTGCTGCTGGCGGTCTGGGCGCTCGCGGCGGCCCAGTCGCTCCTCGCCGCCCAACTGCCGCCGAACACGCCGCTCTCGCTCAACTGGCGCGCGCTGGCGCTCTGTGCCGGGTTGACGCTGGTGAGCGCGGTGCTCGTCGGACTCGCGCCGGCGCTGCACGCCTCGCGCACGAGCCTCGTGGACGCCCTCAAAGAGCGGGCCCGCGGATCGAGCGAACGGACGGGACGATTCCGCTCGGTGCTGATCGTCGCGGAGGTCGCGCTCTCGGTCGTGCTGCTCGTGGGATCCGGACTGCTGCTGGCCAGCTTCCTGAAGCTGCAGAGCACGCCGCCCGGCTTCAACCCCGACGGGCTCGCGACGGCGTTCGTCGGCATCCCGCTCCCGCGGTACGCGACGGCCGCCCAGCAGTCGGAGTTCTTTGCCGAGGTCGTGCGCCGTCTCGGCGCCGACCCGCGCGTGACCGGCGCGGCGGCGGCGGTCGGGCTGCCGCTCTCGGGCTTCAACCCGCGCTCGCCGTACAGCGTCGAAGGTCGGCCGATCCTGCCGCTCTCCCAGCGCCCGCTGGCCGGACTCGCGATCGTCAGCGACGGCTACTTCGAGGCGCTGGGGATCACGCTCGTCACGGGCCGCACGTTCACGGCGGCCGATCGCGACGGCGCGACACGGGTGTGCGTCATCAACGAGTCGCTGGCGCGGCGCCTCTTTCCGGGAGAATCGCCGCTCGGACGGGTCCTGCTGCGCGGGCGCGACGCCGAGATCCGCAGCGAGATCGTCGGCGTCATTCGCGACGTCAAGACCATCGGGTTGAACGTCCCGGCGCCCGACGAGATCTACTTCCCCATGCGACAGCTTGCGCGCCCGGCCATGGCCCTCGTCGCGCGCACGGCCGGCGACCCGGCCGATCTGCAGGCCGTCCTGCGCGCGGCGGTCGCGGCGGTGGACAGGAACCAGCCGATTTCGTTCTTCGCCACGATGGACGCGAACATCTCGGGCAGCCTCGGAGCGCAGCGGATCGTCACCTCGCTGACCGCCGTGTTCGCGGCGCTCGCGCTCATCCTGTCGGCGGTGGGTCTCTACTCCGTCATCGGCTATGCGGTGTCGCAGCGGACGGCGGAGATCGGGATCCGGATGGCGCTCGGCGCCCAGGCGCGGCAAGTGGTAGCGATGGTGCTTCGCAGCGGGTTGCGCCTCGTGGTCGTCGGGCTCGCGCTCGGGCTGGCGGCGGCCGCCGGCGCGGCCCGGTTGATCCAGACGCTGCTGTTCCAGGTGCAGCCGCTCGACCCGGTCATCTACGGGACGGTGGCGGCCCTGTTCGCCCTCGTGGCGACGCTCGCGTGCCTCGTGCCGTCGCTGCGGGCCTCGCGAATCGATCCGTTGCTGGCCTTGCGGGACTAGATCGACTGTCACGCTGTCAGCCGTCAAGACTGACAGTAGACAATCGTCACACCCCGCGCGTATCGTCGCAAGTGGCAGCCCCACCCCCGGAGAGTCCCCGATGAGACGCTACGTCCAGGAACTGGTCGGCACGTTTTTCCTCGTCCTCACGATTGGCTGCACGGTCATTGGCTCACCGGCAGGCGTCATTCCGCCGCTCGCCATCGGCAGTGTGCTGATGGTGATGATCTACGCCGGCGGGCACGTTTCCGGCGCGCACTACAATCCCGCCGTCACCGTCGCGGTGTTCCTGCGCGGGCGGTGCACGGCTGCTGACGTCGTGCCCTACTTCGTCGCGCAGCTTGCCGGCGCGCTCGCCGCGGCGGCGGTCGCGACTTTTCTCAGAGGCAGCCCCAGCTCACCCCCGTTCATGGCCCCGTCCGTCCACATCGCCCTCGTCGCGGAGTTCCTCTTCACGTTCGCCCTCGCCTACGTGGTTCTGAACGTCGCCACGGCGAAGGCGACCAACGGCAATTCCTATTTCGGGCTGGCGATTGGCTTCACGGTCCTGGCCGGCGCGTTCGCGGTCGGCGATCTGTCCGGTGGATCCTTCAACCCGGCGGTGGCGGTCGGCGGAACAGTCATGCGTCTCTTCTCTCCCGGGATGCTGTGGATCTATCTCGTGGGCGAACTGGCCGGCGGCGTCGCGGCGGCGTTGCTCTTCAAGGCCCTGAACCCCGACGATAAGTAGACCTTGGGATCGCGCTGTCACGCTGTCACGTTGACTTGCTTGTCTACAGGCAAGGCAGCGTGACCGGTGTAGACTCACGGGCACCAGCGATATGGATCGCCCCCTCTCCGTCACCTTGTTCGTGGCGGTCCTCCTCTCACTATCCGGGCCGCGTGCCGATGTGGCCGGTCAGGCGGCGCAGGCGCCGCGCATCGACCGCACCTATGCGCTCGAGTCCACGATGGTCGGCTACCGCGGCCTCGGCGGCGAGATCGACGGCGTCCGCAACCCGACGTTGTGGGCGCGCACGGGCGAGACCGTACGGATCACCATCACCAACGGCGAGCTGATGGTGCACGACATCGCGCTCGAGAAGCTCGGGACGAAGAGCGCGCAGATACTGGACAAGGGCGCGACGACCAGCATCACGTTCAAGGCCGAGCAGAGCGACACCTACTTCTGTTCCGTGCCCGGTCACCGGCTGGCCGGGATGGAAGGCCGTCTCGACGTCAGCGACGAGCCGCGCGTGAAGTCCGAGGGCACCGGCCCGGTGTCGAACGGCAAGCCGCTCAACCTCGATTTCGAAACCGGCACGCTCGCCGACTGGACGGCGACCGGCGATGCGTTCGCCGTCGCGCGTGACGACGCCGGCCCGCCGGGGACTCCGCCGGCCACGCCGATGCGCGACGGGCACGCCGGCACGTATCTCGTCACGAGCCGCGGCGGCGGCAGCGCGCGCCGCGGGGTGCTGACGTCGGCGCCGTTCAAGGTCACGCATCCCTACGCAAGCTTTCTCGTGTCCGGCGGCGCGTTCAGCAGCACGCGCGTCGAGATCGTGCTCGGCGACGACAACCGGGTGATCTACACGATCTCCGGCGCCGATCAGGTCGTGCTGCGGCCTGCCGTCGTGGATCTGCGCCCGTACGCCGACAAGACCATCTTCGTGCGCCTCGTGGACGAGGAGACGGGCGCGTCCACCGCGGTCTACCTCAAGGAAAACCCGTGGGCGTACGTCGGCTTCGACCACTTCCGCTTCCACGCCACGCGGCCCTACTTCCCGAACGAGATCACACCGTCTGAGATCAGCACGATGCCGCCGATGGACCCGGTGCTCCACGCCGGGTTGTCTCCGGGAGAAGCGGCCGGCGCGATGACCCTTCCGAAGGGGTTCTCGATCACGCTCGCCGCCTCGGAGCCGGACGTCGTCCGGCCGATCGCGTTTGCCCTCGACGATCGCGGCCGGCTCTGGGTCGCCGAAGCGCACACCTATCCCGTGCGCGCGCCGGAGGGCGCCGGCAAGGATCGCATCCTGATCCTCGAGGACACCAATGGCGACGGCCGCCTCGATCGGCGGAAGGTCTTCATCGACAACCTGAACCTCGTGAGCGGTATCGAGGTCGGCTTCGGCGGTGTCTGGGTCGGGGCCGCGCCGTACCTGCTCTTCATCCCGCTCGACGAGGCGACGGACCGGCCGAGCGGCGCGCCGCAGGTGATGCTCGACGGCTGGGGCTACCAGGACACGCACGAGGTCCTGAACACGTTCACGTGGGGACCTGACGGCTGGCTCTATGGCACGCAGGGCGTGTTCACCAACTCCAACATCGGTCGTCCTGGCGCGCCCGATGCCGAGCGCGTCCGCATGAACGCCGGCGTCTGGCGGTTTCATCCCAAGTCGCACCGCTTCGAAGTGTTCGCCGAAGGGACGAGCAACCCGTGGGGGCTGGACTTCAACGACTACGGCCACGCCTTCACGACGGCCTGTGTGATCGAGCACCTGTACCAGCCAATCCTCGGCGCGAGATACAAGCGCCAGGCGGGACGGCACTTCAACCCGAACGTCTACGACGACATCAAGACGATCGCCGATCACGTGCACTGGGTCGGCAATCGCGGGCCGCACGCGGGCAACAGCCGGTCCGGATCCGCCGGCGGTGGCCACGCCCACGCCGGCGCGATGATCTACCTCGGCGGCGACGGCTGGCCGAAGGAGTACCGCGACACGATCTTCATGAACAACATCCACGGCTTCCGGACGAACACCGACCGGTTACAGCGGAAAGGATCGGGCTACGCCGCGACGCACGGCCCGGATTTCCTGCTCGCCAATGACGCGTGGAGCCAGATGATCAACTTCCGCTACGGCCCCGACGGGTCGGTGCACGTGATCGACTGGTACGACAAGAATCAGTGCCACAGCACGAATCCGGATTTGCACCAGAAGACGCTCGGCCGGATCTTCAAGATCCGGCACGAGACCGACCGCTGGTCTCCCGTGGATTTGAAGAAGCTGCCGTCCGACCAGCTCGTCGATCTGCAGCTCCACCGCAACGACTGGTACGTGCAGCACGCGCGCCGGATCCTGCAGGAGCGCGGTCCCGATCCCGCGGTGCACAGCCGCCTGCAGCGGCTCCTTCGTGAGCAGGCGGATCCGACGCGCAAGCTGCGCGCGCTCTGGGCGCTGCACGTCACCGGCGGACTCCGCGAGGACGACCTCCTGACGCTCGCCGGCGCCGAGAGCGAATACGTGCGCAGCTGGGCCGTGACGCTTCTCGCCGACAGCCGCGATCCGTCGGAGGCCGCGCTGCGGCGCTTCGGCGGCCTCGCGCGCTCCGATCCGTCGGCGCTCGTCCGGCTCTCGATTGCGAGCGCGCTGCAACGCGTGCCGGTCGAGAAGCGCGTGGACGTCCTCACCGGTCTTCTCGGGCACGACGAGGACGCGGCCGATCCGAATCTGCCGCTGATGATCTGGTACGCCGCCGAGCCGGTCGTCGAGCTCGACATGGCGCACGCCCTGGACCTGTCGCTCGAATCGCGACTGCCCAGCCTGTTTCCGTTCACGGTCCGGCGCATCGCCGCCGTCGGCAATCAGGACGCGCTGCGCGTCCTCACCGACCGGCTCGGGCGAACCCAGACGGCGTCGCTCCAGAAGGAGCTCCTGAACGGTATCTCGCTCATCGTCAACCGGCGCTAACTCAGAAGGAGGGGCGGGCTTCAGCCCGCCTTTGCCGGGCCGGCTGAAGCCGGCCCCTCTGCCGCCTAGGAACTGCTATGAGCCTCAAACACATCCTCCTCTCCGCCGCGCTCGTCGCGCAAGCGGCCACGCCGGCGCCGCCACCCGCGACGGACGCCGCCCGTCCCTTCACCCGCATCCAGCTGCACGATCAGTTCTGGAGCGAGGGCGCCAACGCCGGCGATCTCAATCGCGACGGCGTACCGGATCTCATCGCCGGCCCGTGGTGGTGGGAAGGGCCCGATTTCAAGAAGCGCCACGAGTACTACCCGGCGACGACGACCTTCGAGTTGAAGCTGGGGCCGATGACGACGGTGACGGTGCCGGGCTTTGAGGGCACGCTCGGGAAAGAGAACAAGTACTCGAACAACTTCTTCGCGTGGGCGCTCGATTTCAACAAGGACGGCTGGAACGACATCCTGATCATCGGGTTTCCCGGCCAGGACACGTCGTGGTTCGAGAACCCGAAAGGCCGCGAGGGCCACTGGACGCGCCACAAGATCTTCGACCAGACCGACAACGAATCCCCGACGTTCACCGATCTCACGGGCGACGGGCGCCCCGAACTGGTCTGCATCACGAAGGGCCAGTACGGGTACGCCGCACCCGATTGGAACGACGCCGCCAGCCCGTGGCGCTTTCACGCGATCTCGCCGAACAACAAGTACGGCAACTTCACGCACGGGCTCGGCGTCGGCGACGTCAACGGTGACGGCCGCGCGGATCTCATCGAGAAGGACGGCTGGTGGGAACAGCCCGCCTCGCTCGCCGGCGATCCGGTCTGGCGCTTTCACAAACAGCCGATGGGCACCGGCGGCTCGCAGATGTACGCCTACGACCTCAACGGCGACGGGCTCAACGACATCATCACGGGGCTTGCGGCGCACGCCTTCGGACTCGCCTGGTACGAGCAGTACCGCGAGGCGGGCGAGATCAGCTTCCGCGAGCACATCGTCATGAACAAGGACCCGAAGGAGAACGCATACGGCGTGAAGTTCTCCGAGCTCCACGCCATCGATCTCGTGGACATGGACGGCGACGGCCTCAAGGACATCGTCACCGGCAAACGCTTCTGGTCACACGGGCGGACCGGCGATCCCGACCGCAATGACGCGGCGGTGCTCTACTGGTTCAAGGTGGTGCGCGGCGCGGACAAGCGCGTGGATTTCGTCCCGACGCTGATCGACAACGACTCCGGCGTCGGCACCCAGGTGGTCGCGACGGACGTCAACGGGGATGGGCGGCCGGACGTGATCGTCGCCAACAAGAAGGGCGCGTTCGTGCATCTGCAGAAGGTGGCCGGACGCTAGTTCATTTTCCTTTGTTCTTCCTGACGGGGAACTTCCGGGGCGCCGGACTCCGGGCAGTACTGCCAATTCTCTGGTTCTCCTTCACAGAACCGCCCGGCACCAGCCTGGCCAACATGAACTGGGCCCAGTACTCGTTCCAGTTCACGGCGACCGGCGCGTCGTCGCTCATCGCCTTCCAGAGCACGACGAACAGCCAGTTCTTCGGCCCGGCGCTCGACAACGTCCGGATTAGCACCGTCCCCGAGCCGGCGACGCTCTCGCTGCTCGGTCTGGGTCTGGCCGGCGCGGCGATCCGCCGCCGTTTCCGCCGCTAACACGCTTCGCACCGGTCACATTTCAGGGCCCGGCGGAACGCCGCCGGGCCCTTTTTTCGTGTCGCTCGCTACTCACGCCCCGTCGCGGCCCAGGCTGGGACGACCTCCATCGAATCCGGTATTCGACCGGCTCGTCCGGAGGTGGACGACAAGTGCTGTTCGTCACAGCCGCGGTCATGCTCTTAACAAATGGCCGTGGGGCTTGGGTCGTCCAGGGCCAGATGAGTTTCCGTATCTAGATGCCAATAAGCCATTTCTAATTAATACACCGGGTATGCATAGATCGAATTCCGCCCTGGGAACCGGGGAGTATTGATCCATCCGTCCCTACGGACTAGCGTGGGAAGGCTCTGGTGTCGGAGGGACAGGGGTTCAGACCCCCTGCTGTTCGTTCCCTGGCCTCCGCACCCAGAGCGTGGAGGATGTAATGAGAAAGGGTCTGCGAAGGCTGGCCGGGCTCGCGCTGTGTCTCTTCATGGCGGGCTCGCTGGCGTACGCGCAAGGAAGCGGGTCTTCGTCGTTGTCGGGACTCGCGGTTGACAGCGGCGGCGGCGTCATCCCGGGCGCCACGGTCGTGGTGAAGAACAATACGACGAGCGTCAGTCAGACGGTCGTCACGAACAGCTCCGGTGCGTGGTCACTGCCGGGGCTGCCGACGGGCGTTTATACGGTCACTGTTTCACTCAGTGGCTTCAAAACAGTCGTCATCAATGACGTCCGACTCGTGGCGGGCACGGCGAACGAAGTCAAGGCCACACTCGAAGTCGGTCAGCTTACCGAAAGCATCGTCGTCAAGGCCGGCACCGAGCTCGTCCAGACGCAGTCTGCCACCGTGCAGTCGAGTCTGAAGGTCGAGCAGCTGCAGGAGCTCCCGCTCGTCTCGCGCAACACGCTCTATGCCGTCACGTTCCTCCCCGGCGTCGAGTCGCCGATGGGGCAAGCCGGCAACGGGCCGCGCCAGTCCACGATCAACGGACTGCCGCAGAACACGCTGAACATCTCGATCGACGGCATCACGACGGGCAACCAGCTGCAGTCGACCGACGGGTTCTTCTCGATGGTCACGCCGCGGCTGGACGCGGTCGAAGAAATCACGATGACCGGCGCGGTGCCTGGATCGACGGGCAGCCAGGGCTCGGTCAAGGTCGAATTCGTGACCCGCTCGGGCGGCAACACGTACGAGAGCAGCATCTACCACTACATGCGTCGCCCGCAGCTCAACTCGAACTACTTCTTCAACAAGGTGCGCAGCCTGCCGCGTAACGAGGTCATCGTCGACCAGTACGGCGGCCGCATCGGCGGGCCGATCCGCCTCCCGGGCTACGACGGCCGCGGCAAGGCGTTCTTCTTCTTCAACTTCGAGCATCAGCATCAGCCGAGCTCGGCGACGCGGACGCGAACGATCCTGAACCCGGACGCGCAGCGCGGCGTGTTTACCTACCTACTCGGCAGTACGCCGCAGCAGATCAACCTGTATGCGCTGGCGGCGGCCAACGGGCAGACGGCCTCGCCGGATCCGACGATCGGGGCGCTCCTGGCCCAGATTCGCGACTCGACCAACATCGAAGGCACAGTCATCACGCCGGCCAACGCGACCAATACGCAGCAGTTCTCGTATCAGAGCGAGTCGGCGAACGATCAGTATGCGCCGACGACCCGCGTGGACCTGAACCTGACGACGAAGCACCGGCTGACCGGCACGTACTGGTGGCAGCGCTTCAAGAGCAATCCTGACCTCCTGAATAACGTGGATCCGCAGTTCCCCGGCTTCCCGAACTTCGCGACGCAGAACTCCTACCGGACGACCGGGTCGATCACGCTGCGGTCGACGCTCTCGCCGTCCATCGTCAACGAAGTGAAGAGCGGGTGGCAGTGGTCGCCGAACGAGTTCTTCACGAACGTGACGAAGGACATGTTCAACAACCAGGGTGGCTTCACGATGCCGTTGGCGAACAACAACGCCAACAACATCCTGGGCCTCTCCAGCCCGACGGCGTCGGCCAGCCCGGCGCCGCGAAACACGACCAACTGGAGCATCGACGACACGCTGAACTACCTGCGCGGCAACCACGCGTTCTCGTTCGGCGGCGGCTACTCGATCATCCTGAACCGCGCGACCGCCTCGACCGTCGTGCCGACGGTGCTCTTCGGTGTCAACACGGCCAACGACCCGGCGAACGCGATGTTCACGACGGCAAACTTCCCGAACGCGTCGACGGCCAACCTCACCGACGCGCGCAATCTCTACGCGCTCCTCACCGGCCGCGTCACGGGAATCAACGCCACGGCGCGTCTCGACGCCAACACCGGGAAGTACGTCTACAACGGTGACCTCGAGCAGAAGTCGAAGATGGACTCGTTCTACGGGTTCGTGCAGGACTCGTGGAAGCTCCGCCCGGATCTGACGTTCAACCTCGGCCTGCGTTATGAAGTGCAGCTGCCGTTCCGTCCGGTCACGGCGACCTACTCGACCTCGAATCTCGAGACGGTCTGCGGGATCTCGGGAGTCGGGGACGGCGTCGGCGGCCGTGAGTGCAACCTGTTCGAGCCCGGCAACCTTGCCGGTCAGGGCGTCGTCGGCAGCTACACGCCGTTCGCCGTCGGCACGCGCGGCTTCAACACCGACTGGAACAACCTCGCGCCGAACCTCGGCGTGGCGTGGCAGCCTGGTGTCCAGGGCGGCTTCCTGCGCGCCATTCTCGGCGATCCGGACCAGGCGACGCTGCGTGGCGGCTACGCCTGGAGCTTCAACCTGGAGCGCATGGATCGGTTCACCGGGCTCTACGGCAACAACCCGGGCGGCACGTCGACCATCAACCGCAGTGTGGGTAACGGCAACCTGGTGCTGCCGGGCGAATCCTGGCCATTGCTCTATCGCGACCAGAGCCGGCTCGGCCCCCCGGCGACCTGCCCGGCCGGCGCGGTGTCAGCTGCCTGCATGCCGGACGCACCGTCCTATCCGATTCCGGCGACGACGGCCAATAGCGTCAACATCTTCGATCCGAACGTCAAAGTGCCGCACGTCGAGTCGTGGTCGGTCGGGCTCCAGCGCTCGGTCAACCGGGACACGGCCGTCGAAGTGCGTTACCTCGGCAACCGCAACCAGGACGCCTGGACGACGGAGAACTGGAACGAGCGTGTGCTGTTCGAGAACGGCTTCATGGACGAGTTCAAGCGCGCCATGGGCAATCTCCAGTCCCACGTCGCCGCTGGCTGCAGCGCCACGACGACGCCGTGCTCGTTCGCGTACCGCGGACCGGGCACCGGCACGCAGCCGCTGCCGACCTACCTCGCGTACTTCCTCGGACGGACGAACGCGACGGATCCGGCGGCCTACACCGGCACCAACTGGACGAACACGTCCTACACGGGTGATCTCTCGCCGTACAACACGAACATCACGAGCACGGCGAACGATCTCCACAACGACACGACGTTCCGGGCGAACGCCATCGCGGCGGGTCTGGCCCCGAACTTCTTCCAGATGAACCCGGGGATCGGCAACGCGAACGTCACCAAGTCGCTCGCGGGCAGCCGGTACCACTCGATGCAGGTCGAGCTGCGGCGCCGCCTGTCGCGCGGTCTCCTGGTGCAGGCGAGCTACACCTACGCCAAGACGTACAACTCGAACCTGCAGTCGCTACGGTTCGATCGCTTCTACCTCGAGACCGCGGGCGTGCCGCACGCGTTCAAGATGAACTGGACGTACGACATCCCGTTCGGTCAGGGCCGCCGGTATGGCACGGACACGAACGCGGTCGCGAACGCGATCCTCGGCGGCTGGGAGTTCTCGGGCTCCGGCCGCGTGCAGCGCCAGCAGTACAACGCCGGCAGCATCCGCCTCGTGGGGATGAGCAAGTCCGACCTGCAGAAGGCCTTCCACATCCGCCAGGTCGTGAACCCGACCACGGGTGCGCTGACGGTCTTCAGCATGGAGCAGGACATCATCGACAACACGCGCCGGGCGTACAACACCGACCCGACGTCGCCGACCGGTTACGGCTCCGAAGGGGCGCCGACCGGCCGCTACATCGCGCCGGGCGACCAGCCGGGCTGCGTGCAGGTGTATGTCGGCGACTGCAACACGCCGAAGCAGGTGTTCGTCTACGGTCCGGCGTTCGTCCGGTTCGACATGCGGATGAAGAAGATGTTCAACCTGGGACGGAAGGTCACCGCGGAGATCAACTTCGAGGTGTTCAACGTCTTCGACAACGTCAACTTCAACCACCAGATGAACCCGGGCGCGGGCGCGACCATCTTCCAGGTGACGAGCGCCTACACGGACATCAACACGACGTTCGATCCAGGCGGCCGCCTCGGGCAGATCGCCTGGCGTATTACGTTCTAGGACGGGAGATCACGGAGGGGCCGGCTTCAGCCGGCCCTTTCGGAGAGCACGGAAAAACACGACCCCGGTGGGGCTTGGCCTCATCGGGGTTTCTTCTTTAAGGGCGGGGTTCAGGGTTCAGCGTTCTTGGTTCGGGGTTCTGGGTTCGGGGTTCTGTTCCGCGTTCCGGTTCCGGGTTCCGGTTCTGGGTTCTCGTTCGTACTTCAGAACTCAGAACCGAGAAGGGACTGTCCGGAATTCTGTGTGTGAGGCGGTTTTGTTCTTTTGCGGCTGTGGCGGGCGGCCGCACTGTGCCGGCCGCCGCAGCCGCGGCAGTATAGGTCATCTAGACCAGCACTCTCGTAAAGCGATCTTCGTAGAGGATCGCGAATTGATTCATGGCGGCGCGCCAATGGTGCGCGGGACGACGCCACTCGGCGGTGATGTGGCGCAACGCCAGCCAGATGAGCGGGCATACAGCGCAATGATCTTGTCGTCGAAGCCGGTGAAACGGCGCGCATGCTTCGGAATCAACTGCGGCTCGAACGTGCCCTGGCGATCGCGCGGCACAGCGATCGCGAGCGGGCCGTCGTCGGTCAGCACCGTTTTACCGCTGCTGCCATTGCGGTGGTTGGTCGTCTCCTCCGGCTTGCCCTCGCCCGGCCGATACTCCAGGTGATGCCCCAGCTCTGCGCCCAGGCAGCACCTCGACCGGCACGGGGGCCAGGGTCTCGGCTTCTTGCGTCTCAGAACTCAGAACGAGAACCGAGAACGAGAACCCAGAACAGAACCCCGAACCCAGAACCCCGAACCCGAACCAAGAACGCTGAACCCTGAACCCCGCTCTCCTAGGCCGCGACCTTCCCCCCTCTCCACTTATTGATCTGCCTCACCACCAGGAAGATGGTGAACGCGATCACGAGGAATTCGATCACCGTGTTGATGAACTGGCCGTACGCGATCACTGAGCCGGCTTTTCTCGCGGTCTCAATGTCGATCCCCGGCGCCTGGCCGGCGAGCGGCACGTACATGTTCTTGAAGTCGACGCGGCCCACGGCGATCGAAATCACCGGCATGATCAAATCGTTCACGATCGAATTCACGATCTTGCCGAACGCCGCGCCGATGATGACGCCGACCGCCAGATCGAGGGCGTTCCCCTGATTGACGAAGGCCTTGAATTCCTTGAGCATGAGTCGCCTCCCGCGCCGTCGTGGTGCATGACGCGATCAAAACACGAAGGTAGTGTCAGACTTTCATCTGAACGCTCGCTGCGTCGTCGTTTCCCGGGCCATCCTACACTTTTATGAAATGGTTCTCGCTCGCGGTTGTACTCATGCTCACGCTCGGCTCGTCGGCCGCAGCGAACGAGCTGCAAGGCCAGATCAAGGACGCGGTTGGCGGGGTGTTGCCCGGCTCGACCGTCCGCCTCATCAACGTCGCCAGCGGCCAGGAACGGACGGCCACGGCTGACGCGAACGGACGCTATCGATTCGACGGCGTGACGCCAGGCACCTACCGGATCGCCGTGGCGCACCCCGGGTTTTCCGAGTCCACACGCACGCTGATCGTCACCGAGGCTCCGGCGGCGATCACGGCCGACTTCGTGCTGCAGGTCGGCTCGCTCTCGTTCCCGGTGGACGTCACCGCGATGCGCGGCGCACGCGACGCGGAGGTGATCCCGCTTCGGACCGACAGCATCACCCGGGATCTGATCGAACGGCAGACGCCGGTCAGCACGGGCGATTCGCTCCTCGCGGCGCCGGGCATCACGCCAGTCGGCTCCGGTCCGTTCCAGATCCGGCCGAGACTGCGCGGGCTCGATTCCACGCGCGTGCTCGTGCTCGTTGACGGCGAGCGGCTGAACAATGCCAGGACCGCGACCGATCGCGCCGGTGTCGAAGTCGGCCTCGTCAGCATCGACACCGTGCAGGAGATCGAAGTGCTCGGCGGCGCCGGCTCCGTGCTCTACGGCACCGACGCGCTCTCCGGGACGATCAACATCATCACCAATCGCCCGAAACTCTCGGCGACGCGGCAGTTCATCGCCGGGTTCGACGGGTTCTACAGCTCGAACGAGTCGGGCCGTCGCGGGACGGTGACGCTCGGCGTCTCGGACCGCCGGTGGGCGGTGTCGTTCATGGGCGGCGCCGAGCACTTCGACGACTACCACTCCGGCAGGGACTTCGAGGAGAGCTCGGCGCCGTTCTTCGCCAACGGCAGGCTCGTGCAGACGGACACGGCGGACACGAATTTCGGCTTCAACTTTCACGCGTTTCCCGAAGCGTTCAACGCGCCGTTCACGCGCACGTCAGATCTCGTGCCGCGCTCGGGCGCCGAAGCGTCGTCGTTCAACCTGGCCGGGATGGTCCAGGTGCGCCCGTCGCAGGAGCTGCAGGTGCGCTACCAGCGGCGTCACGCCTCCGACATCGGCTTCCCGGACTTCGAGCCGCCGTACTTCTTCCAGACGATCACGCTGCCGTGGAGCAACCTCGACAAAGTGTCGGCGAGCTACGCGTTTTTCGGTCTGGCACCGTGGTTGAAGAAACTCTCCGCCTCGGCGTATTTCCAGCGGCAGGATCGCCTCCTTCGCAACGACTTCCCGGTCCAGTTCCCGGCGCCGACGCCGGGCGCATTCCTTCCGATCAGCATCTTCCGACTGAACATCGCGAGCGACACGCGGCAGCAGGTCTGGACTCCCGGCATCGACGTGCAGGCGAACATTCAGCTTCTCCCTTCGAACGTGCTCACGGCCGGCATGACCCTCTTCCGCGACCGCAGCGAGGACGAGCGCACGACGGTGACCGAGACGTCGATGCTCGGCGTCGTCGGATTGGGACAGCGCGGACCGGCACCGACCGTGTTTCCGCAGCCCGTCGTGCTCGGCCCGCCCTCGACCAGCATGCCCGTGCGGGTGCCGGACTCCTCGTTCCGGGATCTCGGCTTCTTCGTTCAAGACGAGTGGGCCGTCGCGCCGCACCTCCGGCTGAACGGCGGACTGCGCCTCGACGCGTACGGCGTCGCGACCGATCCGACGCCGGGGTACGACGTCGCGAGCCTCGTCGCCGGCGCGACGCCGCCGATCGATCCGGCGACGTTGCCAGACGTCAACGGCGAGTCCATCAGCCGGACCGCGATAACCGGCGAAGCGGGCATCGTGGTGGCCAGTGGCAGGCCGGTCAGCTTGTTCGCGCACTACCTGCACAGCTATCGCCATCCGAATCTCGAGGAGTTGCTCTTCTCCGGTCCGGCGACCACCGGAAACATCGTGCCCAACATCACCGTGGAGCCGGAGACCGGCAACAACGTGGACGTCGGCGCCAGAATTCGACTGGCACGGCTGACCGGATCGGTCGGCTACTTTGTCAACCGCTACTCGAACTTCATCTCGACTGAGGTCGTGGCCAACTCGCCGGACGGTTCGATCTCGCAAGCCATCAATCTCGCCGCGGTGCGCATCCAGGGCCTCGAGGCCCAGGCGGCGACCGCGTTCGCCGCCGGCGGACTGACGTGGTCGCCGGAAGTCTCGCTCGCGTGGACGCACGGCACCGTGCTGTCCGGCACCATTCCGTCCACGGGCGAGTCGCTCGCCGGCGAGCCGCAGGACAACATCTCGCCGCTGAAGTTCCTCGGCGGCATTCGGGTGGGCGATCGCGCCGAACGATGGTGGGCCGGCTATACCCTCCGCTCCATGGCAGACGTCTCGCGCGTGTCACCGCTCCTGTCCGAGTCGCCGTTTCTCATCGCGCAGGATCTCCTGGGGCTGGCCGGCTTCACCGTGCAGCGCATTGCCGGCGGCTACAACTGGCGGGCGGGCGGCCAACGGCTGGGCCTGACGCTGGCCGTAGACAACCTCACCGATCGGTTCTATCGCGAGCAGTTCCAGTTCGCACCGGCGCGCGGGCGGTCAGTGACGCTGGCGCTGAACGTGAAGGGCGTGAAATAAGGGGACGGGCCTCAACCTGTGGGAAACTGCCGTAACCCCCATGCGGCAGAGTTACGGCAGTTTTCCACAGGTTGAGGCCCGTCCCCTGCTGTGGAAAACTCCAGGGGAGTTTTCCACAGCGTGACCCCCACCCCTTTCATTGTCAGCGCCCTGCTCATCCTCGCCAACACGCTGTACGTGGCGGCGGAGTTCGGGGCGGTGGGAGTACGCCGGAGCCGCGTCCGCCGGCTCGCGGAGGACGGCAACGGGCTCGCGCGACGGCTCCTCCCTTTTGTCCGAACGCCGGTGGCGCTCGACCGCTATGTCGGCGCATCGCAGATCGGCATCACGCTCTCCAGCCTGGTGCTCGGCGCGTATGCCCAGGCGGCCGTCAGCATGCCGCTGGCCCCGACGTTTGCCTCGTACTTCGAGCTCGAGCCCAACACCGCGCGGACGGTGTCGACGATCGTGGTGCTCGCGGTCCTCACGGCGACCCAGCTCGTGATCGGCGAGCTCGTGCCGAAGGCGCTCGCGCTGCAGTACCCCACGGAAACCGCGCTCGCGACCGTGATCCCGATGCGCGCGTCGCTCTGGCTGTTCCGTCCGTTTCTCGCGCTGCTCAACGGCACCGCCACCCTCATCCTCCGGCTGTTCGGCTCGCGAATGGAGGGCCACCGCCACCTGCATTCCCCCGAAGAGATCGAGCTGCTCATCGCCGAGAGCCGCGACGGCGGCCTGCTCGAACCCAATGAACAGCAACGGCTTCACCGGGCGCTCGCGCTGAGCCGCCGCTCGGCGCGCGACCTCATGGTGCCGCGCGACAAGCTGACCGGCCTCCCGATCGACGCGGATTGGGAGGACGTCGTGCGGACGGTCGCGTCCAGTCCGTTCAGCCGGTTGCCGGTCTACCGCGGATCGATCGAGCAGATCGTGGGCACGTTGCGCGTGAAAGATCTCGTCCAGCGCTACGTCAGCGAAGGCGCGCTGCCGCTCGATCGGTTGATCCGGCCGATCCTGCAGCTGCCCGAGACCCTGTCAGCCGATCGCGTCATCGCCCTGCTCCGCGAGCGGCGCGCACATCACGCGGTCGTGGTCGATACCGACGGGCGTGCGGTCGGGTTGATCACGATTCAGGACGTGCTTGGCGAACTGCTCGGCCCGCCGGCCGTCGCGGCCGGAGGGGGGCGGCCGTGACGTTCGTGGCCGTGCTCCTGGTCAGCCTCACGCTCGTCATCGTGAACGGCATCTTCGTCGCGGCGGAATTCGCGCTGCTGGCGGCGCCTCGTCCGGCGCTCGAGCAGCGCGCCGCCAAAGGCGAACGGTTCGCCCGCCGCGTGATGCAGTTGCTGACCTCGTCGGCGCTGCAGGATCGCTACATCGCCACCGCGCAACTCGGCATCACGATCGCCAGTCTCGGGCTGGGAATGTACGGGGAGCACGCGCTGGCCACGCTGCTCGAGCCCTACCTGCCTTCGATCGGCGCCATCGGCCACGGCGCGCTGGCCGGCGTGCTCGCGATCGGCGCGCTGACGCTGGCGCACATTGTCCTCGGCGAGATGGTGCCGAAGGGGCTCGCGCTCCAGCATCCGGAAGGCGTCGCGCGCTTCACGGCGGTGCCGATGCGGCTCACGCTCATCGTGCTGTATCCGCTGGTCAAGCTCTCGAGCAGTGCCGCCGGGCTTTTCCTGCAGATCATCGGCATCAAGCGACAGGCCAACGTCCACGAGCGCGTCTACACACCCGAGGAGCTCCAGATCATCGTCGAGGAAAGCCAGCACGGCGGAGCGCTCCGCGGCGAGTCCGCGCGGATCCTGCACGAGCTGTTCGAGTTCGGCGACCTCACGGCGAACCAGGTCATGGTGCCGCGGGTCCGGGTCGTGGGCCTGCGGGTCGGGGCGGCCCCGGACGACCTCCGCCGGACCGTGGCCGAGCAGCGGCACACCCGGTATCCCGTCTACGACGGCGACCTCGATCACATCGTCGGCATGCTCCACATCAAGGATCTGCTGCGGCGGCTCCTCGCCAACGAGGGGGTGACCGGCTCCGATCTGCGCCGGCTGCCGTTCGTGCCCGAGACCGCCACGCTCGACGACGTCCTGGCGGCGATGCAGCGGTCGCAGACGCACATGACGGTGGTCGTGGACGAGCATGGCGGGACGGCGGGCATCGTCACGCTCGAGGATCTGTTCGAGGAGGTCGTCGGCGAGATCGACGAAGGCGTCCCGTCGTCGCCGCCGATCGCTCACAATCCCGACGGTTCCGTGCGCGTCGCGGGCACGCTCCGGCTCGACGAGCTCGGCCGGTACTTTCACCTCGACCTGGAACACGATGAAGTGGAGAGCGTGAGCGGCCTCATCCTCGCGCGCCTCGGCCGCCCGCCCATCGTGGATGACATGGTCGAGTACGATCGCATCCGCCTTCAGGTCACCGCCGTGAGTGGACGCGGCGTGAAAGAGGCGCGGGCGTGGCTGCTATGAAGACGTCGGGAGTCGTTTTCGCGTGGATCTTGAGAAAACGACTCCCGATGTCTTTCGCCGGCGCCCTCTCCCTCGCGCTCGCGCAGTCCCCACTGCCGGAATCCGGACTCGATCTGACCTCGTTCGATCGATCGGTCCGCCCGCAGGACGACTTGTATCGTTTCGCGAACGGCGGCTGGCTGGACCGGACGCCCATGCCGGACGAGCGGGTCACCTACACGGCCGCCACGGAAGTCTCGGAAAAAGTCGAAGCGGATCTGCGGACGATCATCGAATCGGTCGTGGCGACGCCGAACCGCCGCCCCGGATCGACGCTGCAGCAGATCGCCGACCTTTACACCAGCATGGTCGATGAAGCGACCATCGAATCACTCGGCGGGAAGCCGCTCGTGCCGGTGTTGGCGCGCATCGAGGCGATCCGGACGACCCAGGATCTCGCGCGCGAAGCCGGGGTGCTCTCGGCGACGACGACCGGCGGGCCGTTCTTCGCGTCGATTGCGCTCGATCCAGGCCGGCCCGGCGAGCGCGTCGTGCACCTGTCGCAGGGCGGCATCCTGCTGCCGGACCGGGACTACTACCTGCTCGACGAACCGCGCTACCTCGACGCGCGCGACAAGTACCGCGCGTATCTCGAAACGATCTTCGCGCTCGCCGGCCGGAGCGACCCGGCGGCCGCGGCCACTGGTGTCGTCGCGCTCGAAACCGAGCTCGCCAGAGCCTTCTGGCCGACAGTAGACAGCCGCGACGTGAGCAAGACGAACAACCCGATCGCGCTGCGCCGTATGCCGGTCGAGATGCCGGGTTTCGACTGGCTCGCCTGGGCGCGACCGCAGGGCATCGATCGCGTCGCGACGATCATCGTGCTGCAGCCTTCCTTCTTCCGTGAGTTTGCGGCCATGGTGCCGCGCGCGCCGCTGTCGTCGTGGAAAGCCTGGCTGGCCGCGCGCTATATCACTGCGGCGACGCCGTACGTCAGCAAGGCGTTCAACGAAGCGCGTTTCGAGTTCTTCGGCAGGGTCCTGACCGGACAGGAGACGCCGCGCCCGCGCTGGCGCCGGGGCGTGTCCATCGTGAACGGCAACCTTGGTGACGCGATCGGCCGGATGTACGTCGAAAAACATTTCCCGCCAGCCTCGCGGACGCGCGTGCAGCGCATCGTCGAACACATCGTCCGCGCGTACCGGCTGGCCGTCAGCGAAAGTGACTGGTTGTCGGGACCAGCCAGGGCCGAAGCGCAGGACAAGCTGACGCGGCTCACGTCAAAGGTCGGGTATCCCGACACGTGGCGCGACTATCACGGCCTCGACATCCGGCCGGACGATCTGATCGGCAACATCGCGCGCGGCCTCCAGTTCGAGAACACCTACCGCATGGCGCGCGTCGATCGGCCGGTCAATCCCGGCGAGTGGCTGATGTCGCCGCAAACGGCCAACGCGTACTACACAACCGGCACCAACGAGCTCGTGTTTCCGGCCGCGATGCTTCAGCCGCCGTACTTCAATGCCAGGGCAGACGACGCGGTGAACTACGGGGCGATTGGCGCCGTCATCGGCCACGAGATCGGCCACGGGCTCGACGACCGCGGACGTCACTTCGACGGCACGGGCGCCGTGCGCGACTGGTGGCGGCCTCAGGACGAGCGGGCGTACGGCGAGCGGATCGCGCGGCTCGTGAATCAGTTCAACGGCTACTCCCCGGTGAAGGGACTGCACGTCAACGGCGCGCTGACGCTCGGCGAGAACGTCGGCGATCTCTCCGGGCTGGCGGTGGCGTACCGTGCGTACCGCCTCTCGCTCGGCAACAGAGCCGCCCCGGTCATCGACGGGTTTACTGGCGATCAACGGTTTTTTCTCGGCTGGGCGCAGATCTGGCGCACTAAAGAGCGCGAGGCCTACCTGCGCCAGATTTCGCTCTCGTCCAGCTACGCGCCCGCCCAGTACCGCGCAAACGGGCCGGTCACCCATCTGGCCGAGTTTTACGAGGCGTTCGGGGTGAAACCGGGCGACACCCTCTACCGCGCGCCGGCCGAGCGCGTACGCATCTGGTAGGAGATAACCGAGTTGTGGGGCTGGAACCTCTGTCCCACCTTTGGTCCCAGCGACTGATGACGGCCGGGATGACATCCCCGGTCGGAGTAGGGGAAACTTGTCGTGCGAGGTCCCTCGATGAAGCGACGTCTTTCCGTGTTTGGCGTGCTGGCGGTGGCAGGAGTGGCTGCCGCCGCGCTCGTTTCTGCTCAGTCGGCGCTCAAGTCCGGCATCGACCCGTCCGGGTTCGACAAGTCGGTACGGCCGCAGGACGATCTGTTCCGCTACGTGAACGGCACGTGGCTCACCAAAACCGAGATTCCCGCCGACCGGCCTGTCTACGGCACGTTCGTGCAGCTCAGCGATAAGGCCGAAGCCGATCTCTACGCGCTCATCGAGGAACTGGCCGGCGATCGCAACAAGAAGCCGGGCAGCACCGCCCAGCAGGTCGGCGATTTCTACGCCAGCTTCACGAACGAGCCGAAGTTGAATGCGCTCGGCGCCGACCCGCTGAAGCCGCGCCTCGCCGAAATCGATCGAATCAAGACGACGACGGAATTTGCCGAGCTGGTCGGCCGGCTGTCGGTCATGGGGCTGCCGGGCCCGGTCGGCGGCTTCATCGAAGCGGACGCGGGCGATCCGACGAAGGTCGCGCTCTACCTCGGACAGGGCGGCACGGCGCTGCCGGATCGCGACTACTACCTGAAGGACGATCCGAAGTTCGTCGAGACGCGCGCGAAATACCAGGAGTACTTGCAGAAAGTCTTCACGCTCGCAGGGCGTCCGCGCGCGACCGAGGACGCGAAGGCCGTGCTCGATCTCGAGACCGAGCTCGCGAAAATTCAGTGGACGCAGGTCGAAAGCCGCGACGCGGTCAAGACCTACAACAAGTACCCGGTGACGAAGCTCGTCGCCGAGATGCCCGGGTTCGACTGGATAGCGTGGGCGAAGCCGCAGGGCATCGAGAAGGCGTCCGAGTGGGTCATCGCGCAGCCGTCGTTCTTCAAAGGATTTGCGGCGATGGTGCACACCGTCCCGCTCGACACCTGGAAGGCCTGGATGGCCGGGCAGCTCATCACCCTGCACTCGCCCTACCTCAGCAAGGCGTTCGATGAATCCCGGTTCGAGTTCTTCGGCAAGACGCTGAGCGGCCAGGAGGCGGAGCGTCAACGATGGAAGCGCGGCGTGCAGCTCCTGAACGGGTCGATGGGGGAAGCGCTCGGGCAGCTCTACGTCGCCAAACACTTCCCGGCGGCGTCCAAGGCGCGGATGGAGAAGCTCATCGCCAACCTCATCGAGGCGTACCGGCAGTCGATCACCGAGCTCGACTGGATGACCCCGGACACCAAGAAGGAAGCGCTTGCGAAGCTCGCGAAGTTCAGCACGAAGATCGCCTACCCGAGTCGCTGGCGCAGCTACGCCGCGCTGCAGATCAAGGGCGACGACCTCATCGGCAACGTCGAGCGCGCCAACACGCTCGAGTCCGAGTATCAAGTCAGCAAGCTCGGCAAGCCCGTCGACCGCGAGGAATGGCTGATGTCCCCGCAGACGGTGAACGCCTACTACAACCCGGTCAAGAACGAGATCGTGTTCCCGGCGGCCATCCTCCAGCCGCCGTTCTTCGACGCCACGGCGGACGATGCGGTGAACTACGGATCGATTGGCGCGGTCATCGGCCACGAAATCGGGCACGGGTTCGACGACCAGGGGCGCCGCTTCGACGGCGACGGCAAGCTGCGCGACTGGTGGAAGGAAGCCGACGAGACCGAGTTCCAGAAGCGCGCGAAGATCCTGGTCGAGCAGTTCAACGGGTACAGTCCGATTCCCGGGATGAACACCAACGGCGAGCTCACGCTCGGCGAGAACATCGGCGACCTGGGCGGCCTCTCGATCGCCTATCGCGCGTACAAGATCTCACTCGGCGGCAGGCCAGGGCCGGTGATCGACGGCCTCACCGGCGATCAGCGCTTCTTCATGGGCTGGGCGCAGGCCTGGCGCGCGAAAGCGCGCGAGGCCTACCTCCGCCGGCAGGTCCTGGCCGATCCGCATGCGTGGGCGGAGTTCCGCGCCAACGGCCCGCTCGCCAACATCGCCGGGTTCTACGAGGCGTTCAACGTCAAGCCCGGCGACAAGCTGTACCGGGAGCCCGACAAGAGCGTCAAAATATGGTAGGGCGTTGTTAAGTTTGAAGTGAGAAGCCAGGAGTTAGAAGTAATTGGGCGCTGGTCACGTAGGACAAGCGAACAGTACTTCTAACTTC
>Ga0111539_10000497_pt1 | contig 49992 bp, 31 predicted proteins | sample RhiMethybrSRZTD1_FD_79667 | JGI IMG/M metagenome (GOLD analysis project Ga0111539, IMG submission 79667) | Populus rhizosphere microbial communities from Tennessee, USA - Rhizosphere MetaG P. TD hybrid SRZTD1 (version 2) (version 2) | ecosystem: Host-associated > Plants > Roots > Rhizosphere >... | reverse complement strand
TGCTACGCGATGGCGTACTGACTAACGGCGGGGCTCGGGGCTCGGGACTCGGGACTCGGGGCTGGGGGCTGGGGAAGCCGGTGGTACTTAAAGGCAACTAGCCGCTTGGATTTGTGCCGGTTGCGTCTGAGTATCACCGGCTTCCCCAGCCCCGAGCCCCCAGCCCCGAGCCCCGACAGCGAAGCCGTAAAGGACCCCATGGCGGCCATCAACCCTGACCCGGACAAGATCAAGAGCTTCCGCACCGAAGCGGCGTTCCAGAGCTGGCTGCGCAAGAACCACGCGCGTGAGACCGAGGTGTGGTTGCGAATCTACAAAAAGAACTCCGGCGTCCCGTCGATCACCCCGGCAGAAGCGCTGGACGTCGTCCTGTGCTGGGGATGGATCGACGGTATCCGCAAGTCCTTCGACGAGGCGTCGTTTCTGCAGCGGTACACGCCGCGTCGCGCGAAGAGCATCTGGAGCCAGATCAACCGCGACCACGTCGCGCGGCTGACGGCGGCCGGCCGGATGACGACGCAGGGCCAGAAGCAGGTCGACGCGGCCAAGGCTGACGGCCGGTGGGATGCGGCCTATGCCCCCATACGCAGCGCTTCAAAAGACTCGATCCCCGAGGACCTCCGCTCCGCGATCGAGGCGAGTCCGCGGGCGCGGAAGACGTTTCGGACGCTCGGCCGCCAGAACCTCTTTTCGCTGATATTTCGCACGAACAACATGAAAACGGCGGCCGGACGCGCGAAGAAGATCGCGGCCCTGGTGGCCATGTTGGAGCGCGGCGCGACCATCTTTCCCGAACGGGAACGCTGAGCCGGGACCCGGCCCTCCCGGGTGCCTCAGCCGGTTTTTTGCCGGTTTCCTTGACATCATCCCCCGGCCTCCGTAGGGTATGGGCCGATCGCCCCCTCTCCGTGGTGTGGCCCCGAAGAGCGGTGGTGTCTCTAGTCAGCAACAGTGGTGAGAGGAGACCCGATGATGAGGAGTTCCCGGTCCGGGCTGTTCGCGGTGCTCCAGCGTGCTCGTTCCCAGTCCTTGTGGGTGACGGCTCTCGTCCTTCTTTTGACCCTGGGTGGCTCGGCGGCGTCGCTCGAGGCCCAGGTCCTGTACGGATCGATCGTCGGTAACGTGACCGATTCCACCGGCGCGGCAGTACCGGGCGCGACGGTCACTATCGAGCAGACTGAAACGAAGCTGAAGCGCGAGCTCGTCACCGATACGGCGGGGGCGTATCACTTCACAGCCGTGCCATCGGGCACCTACACGATTAGTGTCACGATGAACGGATTCCGCTCGTTCGGGCGTCCGGGTGTTCCCGTGACGCTTAATTCCACCGCGCGCGTGGATGCCAAGCTCGAGGTCGGCGCCCTCACGGAAACCGTGAGCGTCTCGGCCGAGTCGCCGCTGCTGCAGACCGACCGCGCGGAGGTGCGATCGGAGCTGAACGCGAAGCAGCTCACGGAGCTGCCGGTGCCCATCGGCCGCAATTACCAGCAGCTCTTCAAGACGCTGCCCGGGTTCACGCCTCCCGCCGACGCGCACTCGATTCCGTCGAACCCCTCGCGCGCACTCGTGTTCAACGTGAACGGCGCGAGCCGCAGCTCGAACAACACGCGAATCGACGGCGTGAGCACGACGAACATCTGGCTGCCGCACGTGGCCGCCTACGTGCCGGCGCTCGAGTCGCTCGAGGCGGTCAACGTGGTCACGAACAGCTTTGACGCGGAGCAGGGGCTTGCCGGCGGTTCGGCCATCAACGTCCAGATCAAGAGCGGAACGAATGATCTCAGGGGCTCGGGCTACGAGTACTACACGAACGAGCAGATGAGAGAACTGAACTATTTCGCGCCGCCCGGGACGTCGAAAGGCGATTGGTCTTACCATCAGTACGGCGGAACCCTCGGCGGCCCGATTCGCCGGAACAAGGTGTTCTTCTTCGGGAGCTACGAGGGCACGCGCGACAAGCAGCAAGCCACGCGAACGGTATCCGTTCCGACCGCGGCTGTTCGGAACGGTGATCTTTCCATCGCCGCGAATCCGATCTACGACCCGGCGACGGGCACCGGCAATGGTGTCGGCCGCACGGCGTTTCCCGGCAACATCATTCCTCAGGATCGCTTCGATGCCACCGCGAAGAAGATTATCAGTCTGATGCCCCTGCCGAACCTGCCGGGAGAAACGAACAACTATTTCGTGCAGGCGCCCTTCGAGTTCAACCGCTGGACGCTCGACTCCAAGGTGAATTGGAATGCCACCTCGAAGCTGAACATCTTCGGCCGCTACAGCCACCTGGATTTCTGGACGTTCAATGAGACGGTTTACGGAGACACTCTGCAAGGTTCCCCGATTGCCGGCGGCAATCCAGGAACGGGCCAGGGCTACACGGCGAACTTCTCGGCGGGCGGCACGTACGTCTTTTCTCCGACCCTGGTGGCTGACGCGCATTTCGGCTACGTGCGTATGTACACCGACGTCGCTCACTCCGACATCGGCCAGAACAAGGGCAGCGAGCTGTTCGGTCTTACGGGCTTGAATGGGCCGCGCGCCTTTGAGGGCGGGATGCCGGTCTTCAATTTCGACACCTACCACTCCCCGGGCATCACAGAGCTCTACATGCCGTACAACCGCAACGACGATCAGTATCAGACCGTGCTGAACGTGACCTGGTCGAAAGGGAAGCACAACGTACGGTTCGGCACCGACATCTACTTCCAGGCCCTGAACCACGTCCAGCCCGAGCTCAGCGGAGGGGACAACTTTGGCGCTCGCGGCGGGTTCCGGTTCCGCAGCGGCCCGACGCAAATCAACGGCGGCCCGGGCGGCAACATGTACAACTCCTGGGCGTCGTTTCTCCTTGGATACCCGGACCAGCTCGGACGCCTGAACCTCGCGGTTGCGCCCTACTCCACCCGCATGCGGAGCTACAGCTTCTACGTGCGGGATCAGTGGCAGGTGTCGAACCGGCTGACACTCAGTTACGGCACGAGGTACGAATACTTCCCTGTGCCGACCCGTTCCGATCGTGGCCTGGAACGCTACAACCCCGACACCAACATGATGGAAATCGGTGGCGTCGGCTCGGTGCCGACGGATCTCGGTATCAGCGTCGAGAAAGCGCTCTTCGCGCCGAGGGTCGGGGCGACATTCCGCATCTCGCCGACGATGGTTATTCGCGGGGGCTTCGGCATTACCAACGATCCCTATTCGCTCGCGCGACCGATGCGAACGAACCACCCGGTCCTGTTGAACTTTACCGTGCCGGCACCCCAAAACTTCCTGTGGGCGGGACGGACGGCGGACGGAGTTCCGCCGATTCCGAATCAGGACGTCGGCAACGGGATCATTCCGATCCCGCCGCAGGTGACTGCATTCACGCTGCCAACAGACTTCAATCGCGGGTACGTCGAGTCGTTCAACGTCGCCGTCCAGAAGGAGCTCAAATGGGGCTTCGTGGGAGAGGCCGCCTACGTGGGCACGCGACAGATCGATCAGCTCGGAAATCTACAGCTCAATTGGACACCGATTGGCGGAGGTGAAGCGGGACGTCAGTTGCGAACGAAATGGGGACGCACGGCCGACACGCTCATCGTCAGCAATATCGGTGACAGCGAGTACAACGCCTTGCAGGCGCGTCTCGATCGACGTTTCGCCAACGGGATCCAGCTTGGTGTCGGGTACACGTTCTCGAAGTCAATGGGCCAGGCCGGCGCTCCTGACAGCGACAACACGCCAAGTATCCAGATCCCCGAGTTCTACTACCTGAACTGGGCACTGAGTCCGTTCGACCGGACGCACAACCTCCAGATCACGAACCTCACAGAGCTGCCATTCGGACCCGGACGTCGATGGCTGAACAGTGGTGGTGTGGTGGCCGCGGTCGTCGGCGGCTGGCAGGTGAACAACATCCTGAGCTTCACGAGCGGCACGCCGTTCAACGTGACCGCGAGCGGGACCTCCCTCAATGCGCCAGGAAACACGCAGCGCGCCGACCAGGTGAAAGAGGATGTGGAAATTCTTGGTGGCATCGGACCCCGCAACTCGTACTTCGATCCGTTCGCATTCAAGCCCGTGACCGAAGCACGCTTCGGGACGGCGCCGTTCGGTGTTCTGCGCGGGCCGGGCTACGCGAACTGGGACGTTGGGATCTTCCGGCAGTTCGACCTGCACAAGACCACCAACATCCAGTTCCGGTTCGAAGCCTTCAATGCGCTGAACACGGCGCATTTCAACAATCCGGGTGGAAACGTGAGCAGCATGCAACTGAATCCGGACGGCAGCATCCGCAGTCTGGGCGGCTATACCGAAGTCACCGGCGCCTTCGGCGAGCGCCAGCTCCGGGTCGGCATGCGTCTGGGCTGGTAGGACGGTAGCTTCCAGCTACCAGCTTCACGCTTCCCGCGCAGCCAGGGTCGAACATCTTCGATGTTCGGCCCTGGCTGATCTTGTCCTCCCGCTCCAGCTTCACCCCCAGCAATCCGTTGAGTGTGGCGATCAACCGATCGCCGACGTCTGGCGTCCAAGCAGTCGGCCCTTGAAATGAAGCCTGTCTTCATATAGCGTGTCTGAACATGGAACCGCTCTACGGCGTGCTCGACCTCCTGGTTCTGCGGACGCTCCTCTTCGGACCGCTCCACGGCTACGCGATCGCGACCGCGATTCGCAACAGCTCGGGGGAGGCGCTGAACATCGAGTTCGGCTCGCTCTACCCGGCACTCAAGCGGCTCGAACTGAAGGGGTGGATCAACGCGAAGTGGGAAATGTCCGAGCGCAACCGGCGGGCGCGGGTCTATCGGCTCACGCCGGCCGGGCGTAAACGTCTGCATCAGGAAACGACGGAATGGGCTGACTTCGTTCGCGCGGTCGCGCGCGTGCTGGAGCCTCCGGACGGGGAGGTGGGGCGATGATGCTGTGGAAACGTCTCGGCTACCTGCTGCCGTGGCGCCGTCGGGCGGCGGAACAGGAGATCCAGGAGGAGCTTCGCGCGATCGCCGAGATGGCGACTCCAGGTGAGCTCGGCAACCTCGCCATCGCAGCCGAGGATGCGCGCGCCGAGCTCGGCTGGACGCGGCTCGAACAGGCCGCGCAAGACCTGCGATACGCCCTCCGCAGCGCACGAAAGAGCCCCGGCTTCACCCTGACCGCCGTCGTGTCGCTCGCGATCGGCATCGGCGTCAACGCCGCGCTCTTCTCGCTGATCAACACGATCCTCTGGAAATCACTGCCGGTCCGCGACCCTGAAACGCTGCTGGTGGTCAGCAAGCAGAACGCAACCGGCGTGAGTCAGGGCTTCACGTACCGGAACTATGAAGTCTTCCGCGATCACGTTCCAGGTCTCACCGCCGCCGGCTATGCGACTGCCCCCCTCAACGTGGCGATCGACGGACAAATGGAGCCGACGCTTCGCGGGCACCTCGTGACCGGCGGCTACTTCGCGCTGCTGGGCCTGGTCCCGGCCGGCGGCCGGCTGCTCGGACCGGAAGACGACCGCGTCCCGATGGGACATCCGGTCGCGGTCCTGAGCCACGACTACTGGCAACGCCGGTTCGGCGCCCACCAGGGGGCGGTGGGCCGCGCGATCGTCATCAGCGGCCAGACCTTCACCGTCGTCGGAATCGCGCCCCGGGAATTCTTCGGCACCCAGGTCGGGGCCGCGCCGGATCTGTACCTGCCGATCATGATGCAGCCGGTCGTCATGCCGATGACCGCGAATCTCCTCGACCGCAATACCAACGTGACGTCGCTCTGGGTCCGCGTCCTGGCGCGAACGCCGGCGGGCGTGTCGACGCCGCAGGCGCTGGCGCAGCTCGACGCGCTCGCGGGCGCGCCGGAAACCGATTGGCGTTTGAGAGACAAGTTCACCAATCAGCTCGAGAACGCGCGCCTGACTCTGAGCTCGGCGGCCACCGGCCTGTCCGATCTGCGCCAGCAGTTCTCACAGCCGTTGTTCCTCCTGCTCGGCGTCTCCGCCATCGTCCTGCTGATTGCCTGCGCCAACGTCAGTAATCTGGTGCTGGCGCGGGCTGCCTCACGCCGGGCCGAGTTCGCGCTTCGTCTCGCGCTCGGCGCGGCGCGCGGGCGACTGATCCGGCAGGTCATCGTCGAGAGTCTCGTGCTCGCGGTGCTGGCCGGCATCGCCGCGCTGGCCCTGGCCCACTGGACGGCGTACGCCCTCGTGGCTTATGCGTCGGTCGGCCGGGACGCGATCGTGCTGGACGTGTCACCCGATCACCGCGTGCTCATCTTCACCGCGGCGATCTCCGTGCTGGCCGGGCTGCTCCTTGGTTGCCTGCCGGCCCTCCGGGCGTCGCGCGCCGACGGAACGCTCGACGGCTCGCTCGACCTCGCACGGGTCCGCGCCGTGGGCCACAGCGCTCGTCCTGGCCGCGCGCTGGTCGTCGTGCAGATGGCGCTCTCACTCGTGTTACTCGTGGGCGCGGGACTGTTCGTCCGCAGCTTGCAGAACCTGAACCGCCATGATTCAGATCTCGATCAGCGTCGCGTGCTCGTCGTGCGGATCGAGCCGCGCGGCAGCGGCTCTCGCAACACTCCAGGGATCGCGGCGAGTCTCGATCGCACGTATCGCGACTTGATCGCGCAGGTGGAAACCCTTCCGGGAGTGCGGTCGGCGAGCCTGGCGAGATCGTCACCGCTCGGGCAGACCGGCCTGGGCTATCGAATCGTGCGGCCCGGCGCCTCCGAGGCCGAGATGCTGACGGGCAGCATCGCGTACCCGCGCTACTTTGCCAGCATGGGCATGCCGATCGTGCTCGGACGCGACTTCACCGAGGACGACCTGCGCGCGGAGTCACCGAAGGCCGTGATCGTCAACGAAGCCTTTGTCCGGACCATCCTCGGCAGCGCCTCGCCGCTTGGCACCGGCCACGGCGTCAGCGAAGCCGTGGGCCGTGGATCACAGCGAGGGGCACCGATGAATATCGTCGGCGTCGTCAAGGATTCGCGCTTTCCGGCGCTGCGCGAGACGGCGCGGCCGATCGTCTACCAGACCTTCCTGCAGGCCAACACCGGTTTCGGCGGGATGACGCTCCACGTCCGCATGTCGGCCGTGAACGAGGCGACGGTGCGGCAGATTCGAGCGGCGGTGCAGGCCGTGCAGCCCGAAGTGCCGATGTTCCAGATGCACTCGCTCGCCGAGGAGGTGGACGCGACGCTCGTGCGGGAGCGGCTCGTGGCCACGCTCTCGGGTGTCTTCGGTGTCGTGGCGCTGGTGCTGATCTGCGTCGGTCTTTACGGGTTGATGTCGTTCAACGTGGCCCGGCGAACGTCGGAGATTGGTGTCCGGCTGGCGCTCGGGGCCACGCCGTCGACTATCCGCGGGCTGGTTGCGCGGCAGGCGGTGCACGTGCTCCTGATCGGGCTGGCTATCGGAGTGCCGGCCGCCGCACTCGTGGGCCGGTTAGCCTCGCGTCAGCTGACGCCGATGCTGTTCGGGCTCACGCCGGCGGATCCAGTCTCCTTCGTCGCCGCAACCACACTGCTCGGGCTCGTAGCGTTCGTCGCCAGCGTTGTCCCGGCGCAGCGCGCCTCTCGCGTCGATCCGATTGTCGCGCTGCGTCACGAATAGCTTTCGCGGCTGAAGGGTCGTCGCCGACAAGGGAAAAGGCAGAAGGCAGAAGGCATCAGCCTCCAGCCTTGCGCGCAGTCATGATCCCCCGCGCTGTAGCGCCTTCGCGGTATCGCGCCTCCACGAAGCCCGCGGCATTCAGATACTCTTCCATCTCCGCGGTCGAGTAGCACCGTCCCTCCGACGCGTGCATCAGCAGTACCGAGTATTCGGCAACGTGGAGCGGCCCGGTCTTGGTCGCATCGAGGAAGGCGTCATGAATGACGACGAGGCCTCCGGAAGGAAGGGCGGCGAACGACTTGTTCAACAGATCGGTGACGACGGGTACGTCCCAGTCGTGCAGGACATTCGAGAACAAATGCACGTCCGCGACGTCGGGCAGCGGAGCGGCCAGCATGTCGGACGCAACCACCGACACGCGGTCGCTGAAGCCGCGTTTCGCGATCGCCGCGGCCGCGATGCGATCGACTGGTGACTTCTCGAGCACCGTCGCCCGCAGGTCCGGATAGTGCGCCGCGAGCGCGCACGCATAGATCCCGGACCCGCCGGCGATGTCGAGCAGGTGCCGGTGCCGCCGCAAATCGACGGCCCTGGCCACCGACTGTGACAAATAGATCCCACGACAATCCATGGCCGCCGTGAAAAAGGCGGCAAAGTCCTCGCGCTCCATCGCCTTGTGCCAGTCCTGGGTGGCCTGGTGCGTGCCCCAGTTCGCAGGTTTGCCGGTGCGCAGCACTTTCAGGAGATCCCCTGCCACGGGTCGATCCTCGAGCCGCGGATAGTAGGGACCGAGGTACCACGGGCTGCCCTTGACGAGATGCTCGCGAGCGGTGCGGGTGGTTTCGTAGCGATCACCCGTCCGTTCCACCAGGCTCATCGCCGAGAAGAGCGTCAGCATCACGTCGGCCGGGCGCGGGGCGATGTCGAACGTGGCGCAGATCGCCTCCAGCGTCGATGGCTGCGAGGCGAGGCGTGTGAACAGATCGATGTGCAGACCAACGATCAGCATGTCGGCAGCGTACATGGCGTCGCGGTAGCGGTAGAGGAGCGTCGGATCGCTCTCTGGAGTCGTGGTCAAAGCGTCAGGCATTGTGAGGGTGTGGATTCGGTCGATGGAGATCCAGGAGACAGACAACGGAGGGTTTCGAGACAACGGATCTCAGAACGGAGCAACGAAGCTAACGAAGAGAACGGAAATCTTGTTGTTGACCCGCTGTACGGCGTGCCACTGGGTGCGCGCGCAGCGCGCACGAGGATGGGTGTGAGATCCCCGGAAACGCAAGCGGCGCGACCGTTGGACCCGCTGGTGTTTCCGGGGACCTCACACCCATCCTCCAGCCGGGCCTCCGGCCCGGCGCCAGTGGCGTACCGCAGAGCAGATCGACCAACGTCAAGGATTCTTCCGTTGCCTTCGTTAGCTTCGTTGCTCCGTTTGAAAATCCGTGACCTCGATCACCTCCTCCGCGAGCTCGATCGCCTCCTCCGTGAGCTCAGGACGCGTCGGCGACCGTAATCGCGATGCGCCCGTTGAGGACCTGGATCCAGCGCCACGCGGCGTTGCAGAGGATCACGATCACCGAGACCATCATCATGATCGTGAGCGTGGTGTTGAGGTATCCCTGGAAATGCTGCGACGCGTTCGGGCCGATCGCCATCGGCCAGAAGTTCGTGCGCACGCTCAGCACTCCCGCGGTGAGCGTCGTGATCGCCACGAAGGAGAGCGGCACCAGCGTGACCCACGCGTAGCGGGCCTTGCCGCTGTTGATCATGATCGTCGTCCCGACCGCCAGCGCCACTGACGCCAGGAGCTGATTGGCGATCCCGAACATCGGCCAGATGGTGCTGATGCTGCCGGTCCAGATGAAGTAGCCCCAGGCGCTCACGACCAGCAGCGTCGAGACGACCGATCCCGGCAGCCATTCCTGTTTCGCCATGGGTGCGTAGAACTGCCCGAAGAACTCCTGCACGAGGAAGCGGGCCACGCGGGTGCCCGTGTCAATCGTGGTCAGGATGAACAGCGCCTCGAACATGATCGCGAAGTGATACCAGTAGTCCATCAGGCCGCGCATACCGGGCAGGCCCGTGAAGATTTGCGCGATGCCGACCGCCAGCGACACCGCACCGCCAGGACGGCCGGCAACGGTCTCGCCGACCGCGCTCTCGAGACTCGGAAGGTTGACGATCGGGATGCCGAGATTCGCGAATGCCGCGGGCGTCGTGTTGATGGCGAAGTAGTCGCCCGGGTGCATCGCCGTGGCCGCGATCAGCGCCATGATGCCGACGACGCCTTCGATCAGCATCGCGCCGTAGCCGATCGGGCGGATGTCGCTCTCCTTGTCGATCATCTTCGGGGTGGTCCCCGAAGCAATCAGCGCGTGGAAGCCGGAGATCGCGCCGCACGCGATGGTGATGAAGGCGAAGGGATACAAGGGCCCTGGAATGATCGGCCCGCCGCCGGCGGAGAAGGCGCTCACCGGCGGCATCTGGAGCACCGGGTTCACCAGCATCACCGCGAGCACCAGGAAGGTGATCGTGCCGATCTTCATGAACGAGCTGAGGTAGTCGCGCGGGCAGAGCAGCAGCCAGACCGGCAGCACCGACGCGACGAAGCCGTATGCCGCCATCGCGACGATCAGTTCGCCGCGCGAGAGCTGGAACAATGGCCCCCAGGTCGAGGCCGCGAGCGGCTTGCCGAGGATGACCGCGAGGAGCAGGCCGGCCACCCCGATGGCAGTGGCTTCCGCGATGCGGCCCTTGCGGAAGCGATACATGTACAGCCCCATGAACAGGGCGAGGGGGATCGACGTGCCGATCGTGAACGTGCCCCAGGCGCTCTCGTGGAGCGCATTGACGACCGCGAGCCCGAGGCCGGCCAGGGCGATCACGATGATGAAGAGGATCGCGACCGCGGCGGTGGCGCCGGCGACCGGCCCGATTTCTTCGCGGGTGATCTGGGCGAGCGACCGTCCGCCCCGCCGTGTGGAGGCCCACAAAATGATGAAGTCGTGGACGGCCCCGGCGAGGCAGACGCCCGCGACCAGCCAGATGAGGCCCGGTGCCCAGCCAAACTGAGCGGCAAGGACCGGTCCGATCAGCGGGCCGGCCCCGGTAATTGCGGCAAAATGATGACCGAAGAGAACGATTCGCTGGGTCGGGTGATAATTCTGCCCGTCATTTCGCACGTGCGCCGGGGTCACGCGGCGGTCGTCGAGGGCCATGATCCGCGCCGCGATAAACGCGCTGTAATAGCGGTAGGCGATCGCCAGGATGCACAGGATGGGCAGGATGAGGTACAGCGCACGCATCGGGGGCGCAGTGTATCAAAATGACGGGTACACCCATTGCACAGGGGGCCGCATGGCAAAACTTCGGGCGTCGGTAACTGGACGCCTTCCTTCGCTCTTTCTCGCTCTCGCTATTCTCACTATCCCGGCGGCGGCTCACGCCCAGGGCGGGTACTTCGGCCGGAACAAGGTGCAGTACCGGGAATTCAAGTTCCAGGTGCTGAAAACCGAGCACTTCGACATTCATTTCTATCCTGAAGAAGAAGCGGCCGCGAGGATGACCGCGCGTATGGCCGAACGCTGGTACGCGCGCCTGTCGAAGCTGCTGAACCACGAGCTGCGGGGCAGGCAGCCCGTCATTCTCTATGCGAGCTCTCCGCACTTCTGGCAGACAACCGCGCTCGAAGGGGATATGGGTGAAGGCACCGGCGGCGTCACGGAGGCGTACAAGCGGCGAATCGTCCTGCCGCTGGCCGGCCCGATCCATCTGACCGATCACGTCTTCGGCCACGAGCTGGTTCACGCGTTCCAGTACGACATCACCAGCACCAACGTCAGCTCGGGCAACGGCGGGGCCCTGAACTTGCCGCTCTGGTTCATCGAAGGCATGGCGGAGTACCTGTCGATCGGCCCGGTCGATCCGCATACCTCGATGTGGATGCGCGAGGCCGCCCGGCGCGAGAAGCTGCCCGACATCGATCAGCTCGACGACCCCCGCTACTTCCCCTATCGCTACGGGCAAGCGTTCTGGGCCTACGTCGCCGGCCGCTTCGGCGACGAGGTGATCGGGGACATGCTGCGGGCCGGCGGATTGTCACGCGGCGGTTACGAGGTCGCCATCGAGGGCGTCCTGCAGGTCAACTCGAAAGATTTGTCAAAAGAGTGGCACGAGGCACTTTTCACGGCATATCGGCCGGTCGCCGAGGCGACCAAGATGCCAAGTGCCATCGGTCGTCCGGTCGTCAAGAAGCGTCGAGAAGGGGAACTGAACGTCAGCCCCGAACTGAGTCCGGACGGATCAAAGGTGGTCTTCTTCTCGGAGCGCGACCTGTTTTCAATCGATCTTTATGTGGCGGATACGAAGACCGGCGAGGTGCTGCGCAAAATAACGGACACCGCGACCAGCGCCCACACCGAGAGCCTGCAGTTCATCGCCTCGGCCGGGGCCTGGGATCGCTCGGGCAAGAAATACGTCTTCCCTGGCATCGCCAGAGGACAGGCAGTGCTCACAATTGTGGACGTGGAACACGGCAAGAAGGAGCGGGAAATCACCATCACCGGGGCGGACGAAGTGCAGAATCCGACCTGGTCGCCGGACGGCAATTCGATCGCGTTTTCCGGCCTCGCGGGCGGATTCAACGACCTGTTCGTCTACGACCTGGGGTCCAGCCAGCTAAAGCGGCTGACCACCGATCAGTTTGCCGAGCTGGATCCGGCCTGGTCCCCCGACGGCAAGCTGCTGGCCTTCAGCACCGATCGGTTCACGACCGACTTGAAGAACCTGGTCGCCGGTGACTTCCGCCTCGCGGTCCTCGACCTCGCCTCGGGCGAGGTTCGACCGGCCGGCGGGTTCGAGCACGCGAAGAACATCGATCCGCAGTGGAGTGCAGACGGCAAGGCGCTCTACTTCGTCTCCGATCGCGGCGGCATCTCGAACATCTACCGCACGGAGATCGGCGGCGCCACGACGCAGCTGACGAACTTCCTGACCGGCGTCAGCGGCATCACGGAATTGAGCCCGGCGCTGTCGGTCGCCAACAACCGGCTCGTGTTCAGCGCGTTCGAGGACAACGGCTACACGATCTACGCGCTCGAGACCCCCGAACAGCTGGCTGGCGCTCCGTTGCAGGACTTACCGACGAATGCGGCGGTACTGCCGCCGCGCCGCGAGGGCGCCGGACCGGTGTACACGCTCCTGCAGAACGACACGCTCGGTCTGCCGCCGGAGACCGCCGTCGCGATCCCCGCCGAGGATTACAAGCCCAAGCTCGGGGTCGACTACGCAGGGCAGCCGGTGATCGGCGTCGGCAAGGATCCGTTCGGGACCTACGCCGTCGGCGGCATATCGATGGTGTTCAGCGACATGCTCGGGAACCACACGCTCTATACCGGCGCGCAGGTCACCAACCGGTTCGACGAGTTCGGCGCCACCGCGGCCTACATCAACCGCACCCACCGCTGGAACTGGGGCGCCTCGATCGATCAGACGCCGTACGTCTGGCGCAGCTACACGGCTGGCGTCGGGGTGTCGCAAGGAGTGCCGGTCTACGTCGAAAACGAGTCCAGATTCCTGCAGATCGACCGCTCCGTGGGCGGGCTGATCTCGTATCCCTTCAGCCGCGCGCTGCGGGTCGACTTCAGCGGCGGAGGGCGGAATATCGCATACAAGCAGGACGTCAGGTCACGCACCTACGACTTCAACAGCGGCCAGCAGATTGCCGAAGACACGACGGAATTGCCGTCGCCTGACGATCTGCTGTTCGGCGAAGGCTCGGCGGCGCTGGTGTTCGACACCTCAATCATGGGTGCGACCAGTCCGATCCGTGGCAGCCGCTATCGGCTCGAGCTCGGACAGAGCGCTGGCAACATCACCTTCACCAACCTCACCGCGGACGTCCGGACGTACCTGATGCCGGTCAAGCCGTATACGTTCGCGTTCCGCGGTCTGTACTTCGCGCGGTACGGGAACGATGCCGAGGACTTCAGGCTGCCAACGCTGTATCTGGGCTATCCGGGACTGGTTCGCGGCTACGCTCAAGGGTCCTTCGAGACCGGCGAGTGCGGCCTGCAGCCCGACGGGTCGTGCCCGACGTTCGACCGGCTGCTCGGCAGCCGCGTCGCCATCTTCAACGCCGAACTCCGGTTCCCGCTGTGGGGAGCCCTCACCGGTGGCCGGGGCAGCTTCTACGGCCCGCTGCCGGTGGAGATGGCGGTGTTTGCCGACAGCGGCGTGGCGTGGGGCCAGTCGACCAGCGTGCTCTACGGCGGCAACCAGAAGGAGCCGGTTTCGAGCGTCGGTCTCGCGTGGCGCGTCAACGTGATGGGATTCGCGGTCGCCGAGATCGACTGGGTCCGCCCGCTCGATCGGCCGGGCCGCGGCTGGCTCTGGCAGTTCAACTTGATTCCTGGGTTCTAAAAGGCAGAAGGCAGAAGGCAAAAGGCAGAAGGCTGAAGTGGCGTTTTCCCTTTTGCCTTCTGCCTTTGCCCTTGGCTCAGTCCTCAACCCCTAACGCTCACATACTGCTGAGGTGAGCCGGATACCAAAGATTTTTCGCCTCCGACACAGGTTCGTGGTTGATCCATCCAACCGACTCCCCTAACATCCCCGGGTTCCCGCGAACTACAAGTAAGACCGCGCCCCGTCGGCACCCTGCGATTACCTCGAGGAGACCGAACATGGTGAGAGTTGCGTGTGCAATCGTGTTGGTGTTGGGGATGACCGCGCTCATGTCCGCACAGAATCCTGCCTCGAACAAGGCGTTCTTTTCCAAGAGCGTCGACGAAGTCACGCTTGGCGCGATCAGCGGCAACGGCTTCGGCCCGGTGGTGACGCTGTTCGATGTGCCTGCCGCATTGAAGACGTCGAATGGCGGCGCGGTGTCGGCCACGCTCTCGATGGAAGCCGCGCTGTGGACCTACAACCTGACCAACGCGATCGTCAATGGTGGCAAGGCGTCAAGCAGTTCGCGCGCGGCGATCAAAGCGTGGATTGAAGTCGATGGACAAGCCATGGAGCCGGGTATGGTCGTCTACGCCGATCGCCTTCAGGCCACCGGCCTGACCGTCAACCTGGCTTGCACAACCAGCACCGCTGGTGAGACCTGCACGGTGACAGGCAACATCCTGCTCGAATTGTTCCAGCGCACCAAGAGCGCGCAGGCGTTCACGTTCTTTGCCGGTCCGCTGAGCCCGATCATCCACAGTGTGCAGGTGAAGGCCCAGGGACTGATCGAATGCCGCGCGAATGCGACGGTAATTCCGTGCCCGAAGAGCACGCTCGATGGCTACACCGACGCCCAGACGATGGCCGCGATTGGCAAGGCGACGCTGATCGTGGAAGAGCAGCAGAACTGGGGCAGCAAATAACAAACCGAGACGCAGTCCGTAGTCCGTAGTCCGTAGTCCGCAGTCCGCAGTCCGGGCCGCGGACCGCGGGCCGCGGGTTTGCGGCGTTCCTTGTTATTCGAACGGCGGCGTCAGCACGGTTGCGGTAGTCGTCCGCAACGCGGCAGTGTGACGCATGGCGCCTCGCTCGAGCACGCCGCGCTCGATCAGCGAACGCACGTTCTCGCTGTTGCGATACTCGGCCAGCAGCGAGCGGCGCGGGCTCGTATACGCCTGGTCCATCGCGTAGGCGAGTACCGTTTCCATCACGAGGCCTTCCTCCGTCCTCGTGTCCTTGAAGCGGCGCCTGAACTCTGCGAGCACGGGTGCGAAGGAAGGATTGTCCCATCGCTCGACGCCGGGCTCGAGGCGCATGAAGTCATCGAGCACCGCCGCGTAGGACGGGCTCGCTGGACGGCGCCAGAACGCGACGTCCGGACCAAACTCGTCGATGTAGATCGGAAGGTACAGCGTGGCTCCCGCGGGCACGCGACCGACGAGTGCCGGATTGAAGCGGCGGACCTCGTCCGCGGCGAGCCCTGTACGCTTGACGATCTCGGTCAGCGAAAGAGCGCGCGGAGTGCGCATGGCGTGAATCGCCATCTGTGGTGTCGCCGCGATCACCTCGCTGACGTTGACCGCGCTGCCAAAAACCATTTCGGCGTAGAGATGCGAGCGGATGCCATAGCTGCCGTAGACCGGTTCGTAGCCGGGCAGCGTTCGCAGGTCGCGGGCGAACTGGGAACCCAGAAGGTACCGGGCGCGCACCTCCGCTCCACCCAGGAGCTCTCCGGCGATCAGTGCCCGCCCCACGTTCGTGCCGCCGGCGTTGTGCTCGGAGAGCGCGGGGATGAACGACCCGTACTTGGTGGCGAGGATCGACAAGTACGCCGCGCAGTAGGGCGCCTGCGTCGTCTGGTTCCGCTCCTGGATCGGGATCGGTGAGAAGTAGTTCAGGCGTCTCCAGTTCTTCCGCTGCCACTGGCAGAAGCCGACGGCGTTGGCGTTCGAGCGCGCGGTGCCGCTCAGGCCCGATTCGAAGATGACCTGCGCCAGGCCGATGTCGGCAGGCACGCCGAACCGCTCGTAGATCGTTCCCCACTCGCCGAGCAGTTGACCGTATCGTGGCGTGCTCAGGCGGAGCGCATCTCCGCGGGTCGAGTTGTGGAGCACCGGCCCGGCGGCGCGTTCCATGAGGAGCGCGACCTGCTCTCTTCGCTCCGCCAGTTTGCGCGCAAGCGACCGGCCTTCGAGTGTGTGGGCGAGCGTTGGATCGAACCAGACAGCCCGCCGTGTCCAGTCTCCTTTCGCCGGGAACGTCGCGAGGAGCCGTCCATCGGCGGCGCTGCCAAATGCGATCGATCCGTCGGGGATGGTGAACACGTGGCGCCAGAACCGATAGCCGGGCCTGAACGTCTGCATCGCGTCGACGTCCGCGCGCACGCGCGCCGCGACGGCATCGCGCGCCGTGTGCGGCGCACGGTTCGCCCCGTCGATGGCCGTCGTCTCCGCGGTCGAGCGGCGCACGATCACGTTCGACGCGGGCATCGCAATCGCCATGATCGCCAAAGCTAGCGCCAGGATGGTGTTCGGTCTCATCATGGGTTGGGTGATGAGATTCGGGCTGCAAGCGATGCGCCCGGCTGACACGCGTGAATTCAGGCCTGGAACGAGCCTCCCGAGCGAAGTGTCCCGATCTGGAGCAGGGGCGGGTGACGAGTTTGAACCTGGGATCCGGAAATTGGCGGCGCCTTACGCCCCAGGCGCAGCCACGCTCAGAAAACGACGGATCTCGGGGAGCCATGCCTGCGCATCGGTTTCGCCCAGCTCGATCAGGCGTTTCACGTAGTCGCTCTGAAACATGACCAGGCTCAGCATGTCGTTCGAACGCGTCTCTCTTGTTCCGAGACCGCGCGTGAGAAACCGGAAGGCACGTGGCAGCTCGGGCTCATACGCGTTCGCCAGCCGTCCGAGATCCTGCGACGGGCGCACCACCAGCAGTTCGATGCGCCGCAGGCCGTTACGGTGGGCCTCGGGCAGCCGCGCAACGAAGTCGTTGACCTGTTGCATGTGCAGCGCATCGCTGTCGAGCTGATCGAGAAAGATCGCGTTGTAGAGGACGCCGGCCACCTGCGCGGGCGGTGGGTACCCGATTACCGCGGGGCGGTCGGCCTCCTCGCGCGTACGCGCGTACCGCGTCGAGACGGCAAGGACGTGTCTCGCGCCGAGATGAACCGCTGGCGACAGTGGCGCCGTCAGCCGGATGCCGCCATCGCCGTACCACGCGCCGTCGACTTCCACTGCCGGAAAGAAGAACGGCAGCGCGGAGGACGCCATCACGTGATCGACGCGAAGCGCGCAGGCGTCGCTCTTGCGCTGCGGCCGCTCCCAGGTCTGGATACCGGAGTCCCCCCGGGTCTGCACCCATGTGATCGATTGGCCGGTCGTGTAGCTGGATGCGGTCAGCGCAATCGCCCGCAGCCATCCATCCTCCAGGCTTCGCGTGATGCCGTCGATGCTGCCGGAGTTCGCCTCGAGCATCCGATCGAGCAGCGACCGCAGCGGCGTGGTGTCGACGAGACTCCGCGCGCGCGGCAGGGTGGAGTGCCCTCCGGACAGCAGACGTCCGCCCCAGCCCACCGTCCGTGATGCCAGATCGCGCAAGTCGACGCGGAACACGTCCTCGATGCGCAGGCTGGTCCAGATGTCCACCAGATTCTCGAGCTTGCGGCTGAACGATTGCTGATGCGCAGCGAGGTATGCGGCGTTGATGCCGCCGGCGGATACCCCCGTCAGCACGTCGGGGCAGAGATCGGGGAACACGCGCGCCAGCTGGCGGAGAACCCCGACCTGGTACGCGGCACGCGCACCGCCGCCGGTGAGCACGAGGGTGAGGTCCGACCGTTGGTGGGGAATGCGGACAGTTTATGACGGAAGGAGCCGCAGGTGGAATACTTGAGAAGGAGGACGCCGGCGAACTCGAAATGTTCGCCGGCGAACAAGGAACCTCGTTTACGGCCAGGCCGCCACGAGGCTCTGATAGACCTGCTGCATCAGCACAACCGCCAGATCCACGTTGGCGCCGCGTGCCCGCGCGCTCTGGGCCCAGTTGATGGCCTGCCCGACGAATCCGGCCGCGGCATCCGGCCTGTTTTCCGCGAGCATTCGCAGCGCACCATCCACCGCGGTCCCGTGACCGACCAGTGCGACTCGTGCCTTTTCGAGGGCTGCACGTACCGCGTTGTCCGACGACGCCGCAATCGCATCGTCCAGGAGCTTCAGGATCTCGGCGAGCGCTTCCTCCGGGGTGACCACGCGGACGGTGGCCGACTCGATGTCGGCTCCGCCGTCATCGTCCGTGACTGACAAAGCCAGCGGGTACTGGCCACCCAGCGCATAGCGGTGGGAGTGCGCGACCTTCCCGATCGCGCCGTCGAAGGCGTCGGAGAACGAGGTAAAGGCGGCCTGGTTCTCGACGATCCCGTCAGCCCAGTTCATCTGCGCGGTCTGGTGATCTGCCCGGCCCGGATCCGTGAACGATGCGCTGACGGTCAGCGGAGTCCGGACGAGCGCGAACGGCACGTCGACCCCGATGCGCTGTCCCGCGCTGTTCTTCACTTGAAAGCCGGCGATTGCGGGGGCCACGTTACGAACCGATACGGACGCCGTGGCGTTGAGATCGTTGCCGCCGACCGGGGTGCCGACAGGGTGCGTTGCATTCACCTTCATGGTGAAGGAGGCAGGCCCGTCAATCGCCGTGGCGTCGAAGCTGAACGACGGACCGGCCGTTTCGAAGCTGCCGTTGTTGTCCCGGTCCCAGCGGACGGTGAAGGGCGTGTGATAGTACGAGTCGCAGCTCTCGAGAAAGTCCACACCGCTCGTGCGTCGATCCATGTCGATGGTCCCGGAATCATCGTTGACGTTCGCGAGGTTGGGGTGACCGAACGTGGCTCCGGTTCCGGCCAGCGTTCGCAGGAACGGCACATCGTTCTCGTTGAAGATGTCGTCGGCGATTGCCTGGGCGTTGCAGAAGAGCGGCGCGTACCACCGCCAGGACTGGGCCCTCTGGTGCCATCCGAACGGCCACTCGAACGCATACAGGACGTTGTAGTCGTCGAGGACGTAGTCGTCGTAGTTCACGACGACGTATCGTCCGTCGTATTGTGGATTCTCAAAGAGCTGCATCCACGCTCTCGTCACCGGCGGCTTCGCGTCCGCGCTCACCGTGCCGACGCTCCCTTCGTCGATCTCGATCGGGTTGTTCACGGTGAGCGTCGCCTGCAGCGTGGGACTGCCGGGCCGGACCATGTCCTTGTGGCGCCACTCCGCGGCTTTCACGGTGGCGGATGGTCCGTCGTTGTCGTGCTCCGTCGCGTAGAAGAGCAGCTCCTGGCTCGGGCTCACGTAGAAGGTCGATGCCGCGGCAAGGTTCGCGAGCCGTTCGCCCCCGAAGCTGGGGTTCGAGATCATGTGGCGCGTCGAGGCGTGCTTGAGCCGGACCTGCTCTCCCGGCAGGCAGAGCGGCGTGTCGCACTCGACTCGATACAGATCGATGAAGTCGTCACCGAGGATGCGGCCCCGGGCGCCGGCGAGAAACAGCGAACCGTTGATGCTGCCTTCACGAATGAACTGCAACGTCTGGTGCGGGTTGCCGTTGCGGCTGGCGCCGGTGGTCGGCCAGTTCGCGCCCATGTACAGCTCGTCGGGCGACAGGCAGAAGCCGTTCCAGAGAGTCGAGCCGGGGAGGCAGACGTCCGTGTCGCGGGGATCGATCTGGACCCGGGTATCCGCGTACCAGGAGTCGAGGTGCACCCACGAGAGGCCGTCACTGGTCAGGTCGGTGATCGTGCTGCGGTAGAACGCGAGCGTGTCGTTGCTGCCGCCGGCCACCGTCATCAGGTAATGGCCGTCGGCGAGCTGCGTGAGCGCAACCAGGCCCGCCTTCTCACCCATCTCGTTTTCGAGCGAAAAACGGCTCCTGATCTCGGGATTGATCGGATCGGTCATGTTGATGAACAGCACGACCGTCTTCGGAAGGTTCGACTCGTAGCGATGCTCGACGGCGAGTGCGAGCATGTGGCCGGCGGTCTGCATCCCGCCGGGATGGCCATAGTGTGGAAAGCCGATGCCGTTCTGGAAACGGAACCACGTGGCGACGCGGTCGCGCGGGTCCGGCGGCGTGATGTTGACGCCCGCCCCCTTCGTCTGCCGATTGCTGCGGAACCGTTCGCCGTCGGTATTCCGCGATCCCATGCGGACGACGATGAAAATGCCGTCACCGGTCTCGCCTGGCGAATCGTCGCAGATGGGATCGTCGGGCCCGGGAATGACGTCCGGCGTGTTGCCGCTCTTCGTGACGATCAGGTAGGGCGTGCCGTCCGGCCCTTCGATACGCGCCAGGCCCTGATAGTGCTTGCACGTGCTCGGGTCGGGCGAGTCAGCGATGTGGAATCCCAGCGGATCGGCCCGCTGCGTCAATGCGTTGAACTGTCCGACGACGTCCGGCACGAACCACGAGGCCGGGCGCTGCGCATGCGCCGGCGCTGCGGCGGCGAGAATCACGGCCAGGGCCAATGTAATTGGATGCGACAACAGGCGATGGGTCACTGCACTCTCCTTTGATCGAAGAGATCGAAAAAGGAGGCGCGGAAGGCGACAGGGCCCGTGTCTGATCGATAATGACCATCTTTGGACGTCCACGTTCTCGACAGCGAGTACCTTCGAACCGGTCGCCGGATCACCGTCATGCGGCCGCTCCCAAGCGGTGACAGTTCGGCCCCCCTGCCGGTCCTGTATCTGAATGACGGCCAGAACCTGTTCGACCCTGCGCGCGCGTTCGGGGGGAACACCTGGCGGGTCGCTGAAACGGTCAACCGGCTGGTAGCGGAGGGCCGGATTCCGCCGCTGATGGTCGTCGGCATCGACCACGGAGGAGTGCAGCGGGCGCGCGAATACCTGCCGGTCGAAGACGATCGCAATCCGCACGCGCGGCGGCCGCTTGGCCGTCAATACCTCGAGTTCGTCACGCGCGAAGTGGTGCCGTTCATCGAGCGCAACTACGACGTCTCGCGACGGACGTCAGGACGGGCGTTTGGCGGATCGTCGTACGGCGCCGCCGCCGCGCTGTTGACGGTTCTCGAGCGGCCCGGCGTTTTCGGCCGGCTGCTCGTTGAAAGCCCCTCGTTGTATGTCGGCGGGCGCATCCTGCTCCGCAGGGCGCGGCGCGCGCCGCGATGGCCGGCGCGAGTCTACCTGGGCGTGGGCACACAAGAGACGTCCCGCGCCGATGTCAACCGCGAAACGGTCGAGAACGTGCGAACGCTCGAGTCCATTCTTCGGAGCGCGGGCCTGGGTGCCAGACGCTTGAAGATCGTGGTCGAGGAAGGGGCGAGACACACGGAGGGCGCCTGGGCGGGGCGGTTGCCGGAGGCTTTGACGTTCTTGTTCGGATAATGAATTGAACAGGAGGACCAAGAGTTCAGGAGAAATTCTTTGGAAACAAGACCTCCTGAACTCTTGGCCCTCCTGCTGAGTTTTTCACCGCCTCAGTTTCAACCTTCGTGAGCGGCGGACCGTCCAACCCGCCATGAAAATGATCCTCGCAGCCAGCCTCCTCACGGTCTCAGTGGTCGTGTCGGGTCCGGTCGACCAGCAGCCCCAGGCCGGCGCGGCCTCCATCTCGGGCACCTGGCGGGCCCGCCTCTCGGATTCCTGGACGCGGCGGGACGGTGAGCGCTGGGTGTCGCTCGAGCTGCAGCGCGACAGCGGCCGGAATTACGGGACCTCCGTCCGTCTGTCCGAGCTCGATGCGGCCGGGATTCGCGGCGAGTCCTTCTCGGGAAGCAATCTCCACTTTGCGTTGCAGCGCGACGCAGGCCGCATCGACTTCGAGGGGGCGTTCGACGCGGGGCGCGGCGCCGGAACCTTCCGGTTCACGCAGAACACGGCATTCGTGTCGACGCTGCAGAAGAGCGGCCGCCAGGTCACGACCGACGACGTGCTGCGGCTGGCGCTTCACGACGTGGACCAGGCGTTCATTGCGTCCATCGAAGCCGCCGGGTACAAGAACGTCAGCGTCGACGATCTGGTGAAGATGCGAATCCACGGCGTGGACGCGGACTACATCGCCGGCCTCCGGAAGGCCGGCTACGACGGGTTGTCGATCGAGGACCTGATCAAGACGCGCATTCATGGCGCCACCCCGGAGTACGTCGTCGAGATGCGCAAGGCCGGTTATACGGGCCTGTCGATCGACGATTTGGTGCGCACGCGGATCCATGGCGCAACGCCGGCCTTCATGCAGGAGGTGAGGACCGCCGGCTTCGACAAGCTCTCGGTGGACGACCTCGTGAAGATGCGGATTCACGGCGTGACCCCCGAGTTCATCCGCAGCATGCGCGAGCGGGGTTACAAGGACCTGTCCATCGAGGACATGGTCAAGATGCGCATCCACGGAGTGAGCCCCGAGTTCATGAAGGAAATCAGCAGCCTCGGCTACTCGAATCCCGGCATCCAGGACCTGGTATCGATGCGGATTCACGGCGTGTCGGCGGCGTTCATCAAGGAGCTCGCGGCGCTCGGCTACACCAAGTTGTCGATCGACGATCTCGTGAAGATGCGCATCCACGGCGTCACGCCGGAATTCATTCGCGAGCTCAAGGATCTCGGGTACGGGTCGCTGCCAGCGGAGAGGCTGGTGCAGTTCAGGATCCACGGCGTGGACGGCGACTTCATTCGCGACGTCCAGAAGGCGGGCATGAAGGATATGACGCCGCAGGACCTGGTGGACCTGAGCATCCACGGCGGCCGGCGCTGGCTGCGGAAGTAGCTCACTAGATCCGAGGGGCTTCGCCCCTCGGACTCCCCTACGCCGTCGCTCGCGGGGGCCCCGAGTGCCCCGCTCCGCTCCGGCGGGCGCGCCTGTGGCGCGCCTAGCGGTTGAGCAGGTAACCCCTGAACGCCCGGAAGGCGGCGCCGCGATGGCTGACGCGGGCCTTGGCGTCGCCGTCGACCTGGGCGAGCGTGCAACCATAGGGCGGGTAATAGAAGATCGGGTCGTATCCGAACCCGTGTGTCCCCGCTGGTTCCCTCGCGATCTCTCCCTCGACCACTCCACGCCCTTCGAAGGCGATTCGCCCATCCTCTGCAAACGCCACCGCGGCGACGAATCGTGCCGGGCTGGTGTCGAGCCCGCGCTCGGCGAGCAGCTCGTAGATCTTCCGGAATTTCACGCCGTAGTCGGTGCCATGCCAGCGCGCGGAATGAATGCCGGGCGCGTTGTCGAGCGCTTCAATCTCCAGCCCTGAGTCGTCTGCCACGCTGGGCAGCCCGGTTGCCGAAGCGTAGTACAGCGCCTTCAATCGAGCGTTCTCCATGAACGTCGTCCCGGTTTCTTCGGGCTCGACGATGCCTGGAAAAGAGGCGAGCGTGACCAGCGTTACCGGCGCGCCTTCGAGGATGCCGGCAATCTCGCGGATCTTGCCCGGATTGGTCGTGGCGACGAGAACCTTCTTCGTTGTGGCAATGTCGGCGGTCACTTCAGCGGACCGGTGATGCTGCGCTGGATGTCGACGAGGCTGCGGATGCCCCCGTCGGCGAGCTCCATCAGGCTGTCGAGCGCCTGGCGTTCGAAAGGAGGACCTTCGGCTGTCCCCTGTACCTCGACGAACCGGCCGTCGCCGGTCTTGACGATGTTCATGTCGACGTCGGCGCGGGAATCCTCTTCGTACGCAAGGTCGAGCATGGGCGTGCCGTCGATGACCCCGACGCTCGTGGCGGCAACGAAGTCCGTTACCGGGATGCTGCGCAGGACACCGGTGTCGCGCAACTTGCGAAGGGCGAGGGCGAGCGCGACGAAGCCGCCGGTGATGGAGGCGGTCCGCGTGCCGCCGTCCGCCTGGATGACGTCGCAGTCCACCCAGATCGTCCGTTCCCCGAGCTCGGGCAGGCGCATCACGGATCGCAACGATCGGCCGATCAGCCGCTGGATTTCCTGCGTTCTGCCACCGACCTTGCCGGCGCTGGCCTCGCGCTGCGTGCGGGTCGAGGTTGCGCGCGGCAGCATGCCATACTCCGCGGTCACCCAGCCCTTGCCGGTGTTGCGCAGAAACGGCGGCACACGATCCTCGACACTGGCGGTGCAGACGACCCGCGTCTTTCCCACTTCGATCAGGACTGAGCCCTCCGCGTGCATCAGGAATCCGGGAGTGATCGTCGTTTTCCGCAGCTGCCCGGGGGCTCGTCCGTCGATTCGGGTTGTCATCATTCTCCCTTTTCCGTTCTGACCCACTTGAGGTTCTTCTCGAGCGGATGCCGCAGGTCCACGTGACCGGCGAGCGTATCCACTTCCTTGCCCTCGACAAGAATCTGCACGCGCGAGATCGCGGGCAGGTTCACCGTGATGGCATCGACGATCGCGTAGATCGTGAACAACTCGTCGAGCGCGCCGCCGGTGTGCGCGGTCCGGGCTTCCGCGCTCAGGTCCACGAACGCGTCGCGCTGGCAGGCCTCGGTCGCCGCGGCGGCGCCGCAATCCCGTTCCGTCACATACACCCCGCGCAGCGTCGTCCCCGAAGGCACCGACGCCGCGAAGGGTTGCGGCGCCGGCCCGAGTTGCGTCTCGACGATCCACCGGGCCTGCTCGCCGACCGGTTCTCCGAATGGCACTTCCCGCTGGACGCCGACGAGCGACATGCCATCCTCGGCGACGTAGTAGAGCGTCGCGGTGATTTTGCGCCCGGGGATCGAGGGGGCCGGAGCTGCTGCGGCCGCCGGCGCCGGGGCCGCGTTGTTGGACCGGCGGGGAAGCCAGTAGAACAGCAGCCACGCACCGACGATGGCCACCGCGGCCACGGCGATGACCGGGGCGGCCCGGCGGAGCATCAGCGCCGGGCTCCGGGTGCCGGCGATGGGGGTTGCGTCCCGTAAGTGTTACGGAATCGGAGGAGACTCTCCACGAGCGCCTGGACGACGGACGACTGGAACGATTCGGACGCCAGCTGCTTTTCCTGCTCAGGGTTCGAGATGAAGCCCATCTCGACGAGGACTGCCGGCATGTTGGCACCGACGAGCACGCGGAACGGCGCCTGCTGGATCGCGCGCGGGCTCATGGGCACCCGCTCGCGGAGCGATGCCTCGACAAGCCGTGCAAAGGTTGCGGACTCTTCGATGTGGCGCGCCTGCGCCATCTCCCACAGGATGATGTCGATATCGCGAGTCCCGCCGCCGAACACGGGCAGCGCTTCGCCTTCGCCCTGGGCCGCGCGCTGTGCCTGCGCGCCATAGTCCTCCAGGCTCAGGTAGAAGACCTCGGCGCCGGTCGCGGACGATCGCACCGACGCGTTCGCGTGGAGGCTGATGAACACATCCGCCTTGTTGTTATTGGCGACCGCCGCGCGCTCGTCGAGGCCGACGGTCTGGTCTCCGTCGCGCGTCAGGATCACGCGCGCTCCCATGCGGGCCTCGATTGCGCCTTTGAGCCGCCGTGCGACACCGAGCGTGACGTCTTTCTCGAGCGTGCCCTGCGCCCCTCGAGCGCCCTGCTCGTCGCCGCCATGGCCCGCATCGATGACGATGATCCTGAGGCCGGTAGTTGGCGAAGTCTCGAGGAGCGGAGGTTCAGCGGGCGTCAACGTGGATGGCGGCTGGGCGCCCGGAGCCGCTGGCGCCGGGGCTTCGGTGGTCTGCGCGATCAGGTCGATCACGATCCGGCCCGCCCCGCGCTCGCCGGGAGCATCGGCGGCGCGAAACGACGCGAAACGAGGGCCGAGGTCGAGTCCAAGAACGACCGGCGGGTCGGCAATGCGCAGCGCCTGGAGCACGTCCGGCACCGGGGAGGCTGGCAGGGTTGCGTCGAGCAGATCAGCGTCAAAGCGGACCAGCAGGCGATTGCCTTCCTGCGAGACCGTGTGCGGTGTCGCAGGCAGCACGTCGATGGTGACGCGCGTCAACGCATTCTGCGGCTCGATGCGTGCCGTAATCCGCGGGACGCGAAGATCGCCGGTCACGATCAATCGCGACGGCCGCCGCAATTCCACGCGCGTGCCGAGTGCCGGCCCCAGCGCGCGCGGCACGAAGTCAATCGGAACGAACCACCGTTGACCCTCCTTGACCGGCGGCGCCGGCAGGGAGACGACCCGTCCACCCGCCGATGCGAGCGCCTGCCCGGGCGTCAACGCGATGGTCGCGGTCTTCGTGGCGACGGTCAGCGCCCCCACCACCGTGTCTTCGCGGATCGCGAGATCGAACAGCTTCGCGAGCTCGTCCAGCGCGAACATCTCCTGTCCGCTGAAGACACGCACCGCCAGGGTGCGGCGGCCATCGCGCATGAGGACGGTGTAGGGCGCCGGGGCCTGTGCACCGGGCTGGGCCGCGAGTGCGGCAAGGACCGCCGTCAGCAGGGCCGCGATGACGAACAGGATGGCGCCAGGGGTGCGGAAGCGTCTCAAGGACAAAACGCTTCAATCATAAAGTTGCCAGTAACCAGTTGCCAGTTGCCAGATGAGAAAGCTCTTGCTGGAAACTGGGAACTGGAGACTGGAAACTGTCCACTGAGCATCAATTGCCGGGCTCGTACCAGTCGTCGTGCGCCGACCACTGATGGCACGAGAGGCACGCGGTCTGCTCCCATTCCTTCGCACATCCCGGACAGATACCTGCGGTATCGAATGTGTTCCAGCGGCAATGGCAGCCGGGGTCGCAGTACCAGCGATCGTGCTTCTGTGGTTCCCAGCCGCAGCGCGGGCAGCGGATTCGGCGATCGTTCGGGCGGAGAAACTGTTTCTCCACCCCCGGCGTGCGGCGATAGACCAGGAAGGACAGACACGCCACCGACAGCAAGACTTCGAACACGGTTCTTTCAGTATCGCGTGATTCGACGCCGGAATCACGTCTTCTGTTTCGGCCAGGGCGGCTGCGTGAACAGGCCGCCGTCCACCCACAGCGTCTGGCCGGTCACGAATCCGCTGTCGTCGCCGACCAGGAACCGGACCGCCCGCGCGACATCCTCCGGCGTTCCGACTCGTCCGAGCGGCGTCACCGCGCCCCAGGTTCCCGCGTAGTCGTCGAGTTCCTGCCGTGTCCGCTCGACTTCGACCGCGCCGGGCGCCACGCAGTTGACGCGGATTCGATGCGGCGCCAGCTCGACGGCCGCGACCTTGGTGAGCATCTCGATTCCGCCCTTGCTGGCCGTGTAGGCGACGAGCCCGGGAAAGGGAACCTTGTTGCAGCCAGAGCCGATGTTGACGATGGTGCCGCCGCCGGCATCGCGCATGTGCCGCGCTGCGGCCTGTGTGCAGAGGAAGCAGCCCTTCAGGTTGGTGCGGATCACGAGGTCCCACTCACGCTCGGTGACCTCGAGGAAGGGGGTCCACGTCTGCGTGCCGGCGTTGTTGACCAGGATATCGAGGCGCCCGAAGCGCGCCAGGACCTCGTCAACCATTCGCTGGACGTCGGCGGCATTTCCGATGTCACCCGCCACTGCTGTCGCGCGGACGCCGAGGGCTTCGATGTCGGCCGTTGTCCGCTCGGCGCGTTCGGGTTCGACGTAATAGTTGATCGCGACATCGGCGCCGGCCCGGGCCAGCTCCAGCGCGATCTCGCGGCCGATGCCCCGGCCGCCACCGGTCACGAGCGCCGTCCGGCCGCTGAGTGTCGAAGCTGCGACAGCTGTCATGATGCGGCTTACTTGCCCATGCTCCATCCGCCGTCGATGAGCAGCGGCGTGCCGGTGATGAACGCGGCCTCGTCACTCGCCAGGTAGAGAACAGCCGCGGCGATCTCTTCCGGCTTTCCCATGCGGCCGATCGCCTGCGTGCCGGCCATCTCGCGGTACGCCGCGTCGGGGTCGGGATATTCCTTCAACCGCGCTTTCACGAACGGCGTCTCGACCCGACCGGGGCACACACAGTTCACCCGGATACCGTCGGCCGCGTGATCCATCGCCATCGCCTTGGTCAATCCAACGACTGCGGTCTTGGTCGTCACGTACGCCAGCCGATCGCGGATCCCGAGGACGCCGCCGATCGAGGCCATGTTGATGATCACACCCGATTTCCGGGCAAGCATTCCGCCGATGAACGCCTTGCTGGTATTGAACACGCCACGAACGTTGACCGCATACAGCCGATCCATGTCGACGCCGCCAGTCGTCACCACGGTGCCGACGTGGCCGATGCCCGCGTTGTTGACCAGGATGTCGAGCGCCGTGTGCTGCGACTCGATCCGGCTCGCGAGCCGAACGATCGCTGCTTCGTCGGTGACATCGAGCTCGACGAACTCGCACGCACCGCCCTCTCCTTGAATCGCCTCCGTTACGCGCGCACCATTGGCCGTGTCGCGCTCGGCCACATACACGTGCGCCCCTGCCCGCGCCAGCGTGTGCGCGATCGCTTCGCCGATCCCCGAGCCCGCACCGGTTACGAGGGCGGTCTTGTTGTCGAGTCTGAACATGGGGGTTGATTGTATCGAGTCGGGGCACCCGCCTCCGCTGAAGCTACGGCGAGGCAGGCTTCTTCGGTCGTGGTGTGACAGAGATCTAGCTGATTCGCGAAATGAGACTCTCGGTTAGTCGCAGGCTGCGGGAAGCAATATCAGCAGTGGGGGTAGACGCCCGGCTGGATCAGCATTATTTGGTTGCACACCCCCGCCCGCGCGCGTGGGGCCCCACCCCCACGCGCTGCCAGCGCTCGCGTTGCTCGCGCCGCTGTTTAGCAACATCTGGCTGCTTGGATTAGCAATTTGTCCGAAGCAGTCACCACAGCGATCTGGTGGTGTCTCTGCTTACCCAAGGCTGATCCGAGTATCCAGATGGCCTAATTGGTGGCGAGCGAAGCGACGCCCCTCAGAACAGATTGCTTATCCAAGCGGCCCGTTGCCTCTAAACATCGGCGTAGCCGCTTCATAGAAGCGAAGCGAGCGCTGGCAGCCATGGGGGTGGGGCCCCGCGAAACAAACAAAAGAATGCTGGCAGAATCCTTCGAGCAACCCGTCGGCTCGAAGAATCCCGATGCCCGGATTAGCAAGAACGGTGAAGGTAATTGGAGGCGGCGGGATTCGCACCCGCGTCCGAAAATACATCCCCGCAGGAATCTACGATGCGTATCCGCTTCTGATGTGTCGCTCCCGGCGTGAAGAAGCGGCGAAGAACCGCCGGAAGCCAACCCCAGAAAATCTCGCTGCTGACGTCTGAGATACCCGCCAGCAACCAGCCTGCTGAAATGACATCCAGTCCCGGCCCGCAGGCTGACCGGGGTGGACGCTCACAGTTTCTTAGGCTGCGAGAGCGAGCTGCGTGTCCGCAGTTATGGTTGTTTCCATCTTTTAACGAGGTTGATGGTCCTCGGCACGCATCCTGCGAAACCGTACCTCCGTCGAATCTAGGTCGCCCCCAGACGGTGGATCCTCGAAACGAGGAACCTCGATTGTACGGCGTCAGCCTGGATCCCGTCAAATGGCTGTTAGCGTTGAAGTTGCAGCCTCAGACCGCTTGACTGCCTGATCAGGGACTCCGATAATGGCCGAAATGCCCCAAGATTCGCTGCGCGCGGCGATCGATGCGATTCGCACGCGCCTCCACGAGGAGCTGGAAGCACAACTCACGCACTTGAGCTCGCGCCATCACGATGAGCTCGAAGGTGCCCGCCGGGCCGCTGAAGCCGAGGCCGAACAGCGGTGGTCCGGCAGGGTCGACGAGGTCCGGTCCGAGTGGACGGCGCGTCTCGAGTCCGAAGTTTCGGCCGCACGCGGCGAAGCGGAACGCCGCATGGTGGCTGAAACCATGCGCCTGCGCGTCGAGGCGGAGCAGGCCGCCGCACAGTCGGCCGCCGCGATCCGGCAACAGTTCGAGCAGGCACTGAATCAGGAGCGCGAGCGGGCGCAGAACGAGATCAACGGCGAGCGGGAGCGCCTCGGCGCCGAGCGCGATCAGCGTCAGCGCGAGCTGGACGAGGCGCGCCAGGAAATCGAACGAATCTGTCAGGAGCGTGACAGTTTTCGTCAGGAGCTCGAGGCGGTCCGGCAACAGGGGACCGATCTTCGGTCCGAACTTGAAAGCGGACGACGGGAACTAGTAGCGGCGCGCGAGGAAAATGACAAGGCGCGTCAGAATGCCGACTCGCTGCGGCAGGACCTCGAATCGACGCGACAGCAGCTCGAGACCGCCCGCGAGCACGCGGCCGCTGGCGGCCGCGAGCTCGATAGCGCACGGAACGACCTCGAAGCGGTTCGTCGGTCCTTCGAACAGGCGACGCAGGCCCATCAAGCACTCACCTACAGGGTCAGCCTCGAACGTCAGGCCCGCGACGATGAAGCCCGTCGTCAGGCCGAAGCCTCCAGGGAGAGCGACGCGGACCGCGTGGCCGAGCGCCAGGCGCAGCTGGCTGTCGTCGAGCGCCTGCTGACGGCCGTTCGAGCGATGGATAGCGGCCGTTCGCTGACCGATGTCCTGTCGGCGCTGACGTCCGCCGCTGCCGTCGAGGCGCCGCGTGTGGCGTTGTTCGTGGTGAACGGTCCCGAGCTCCGCAGCTGGAAGACCGTTGGATTCGACAGCGAGGCGGTGCAGGCGAGCCTGAATGACCAGGGGCTGCTGGCCGAAGTGATGCGACGCCGCGAGCCGGTGGTCAGCACCGAAGGCGATGGTCCCGCGGCGCCCGCCTTCGCATCGCTGCCAGCCGACCGCGCGGCGATAGCCGTCCCGCTCATGGTGGCCTCACAGCCGGTGGCGGTCTTATATGCCGACGATGCGGCAGCGGGCCCTCCGGATACGCCGGCGTCGTGGCCCGAGGCGGTGCAGATCCTCGGCCGTCATGCGTCGATCAATCTGGCGCACCTTACGGCGGCACGCGCGGCGGAAACGATGCGCCGTTCGGCGGCGCCTGCAACCCCGGGCGCCGTACCGACGTCCGAGAAGGAAGATGGCACGAGCGCGCGCCGATATGCGCGGCTGCTCGTGTCCGAGATTAAGCTGTACAACGAGGCGGCAGTGCACATCGGCCGGCAGAAGCGCGACCTGCTCGAGAGACTCAAGCCGGAGATCGATCGGGCCCGAAAGTTGTACACGCAGCGGATCTCTCCGGCTGTCGATGCACGGGCGGCGCTTTTTCAACAGGAGCTCGTGCAGACGCTGGCCGACGGCGACGCCTCGCTCCTGGGCAATCCTGCGTGAATACTCGTACGTTCCGGATTCTTGCCTTGACCGGCATCCTGGTCGCCGGTGCAGGTCCTCTTGCGCAAGGGCAGAAGCCGCTCGGGCCCACCGATCATCCGACCCTCCCACGGAATGAAAGCGATCTGTGGCTGGTGCCGTCGGTTGCAGATCGTGCGGCACGGGTGACTCCGGCGGCGACGACGCTTGCCGCTGCCGTAAAACGCTACCAGGACGGCGACTACGCCGGCGCGCTGAGCACGCTTTCCAGGCTCCCGCCTTCAGCAGCGCTGGACGACTACATCGATTACTACACTGGTCTCGCGCAACTCCGGCTGCAGAAGTATCCCGAAGCAAAGAAGACGTTCACCGCGATTGCCGAGCGCAAACCGCAGGGAGCCGTCTCGTTGCTTGCCGCTCTTGCGCACGGGGAAGCGGCGGAGGCCGCAGGTGAGTACCGGGACGCGGTCAACATCTATCAGCGCCTCGCCGACACCAAAGGGCTGGTCACCGACGACGTGTTGACGCGGCTCGGACGTGCCGCGCTCGCGGACGGCGATCGCAAGACGGCGGCACAGGCGTACGTGCGCCTCTACTACGAGTTCGCGTTGACCGATGCGGCGACGGCTGCCGCATCGCAGCTCCAGTCGCTGCAGGATCAGATCGTCAAGTCCGGCTATCAGGCGGATTTGGGCCGGGCCGTGATGCTGTTCGGGGCACGCCGCTATGCCGAGGCGCGCAGCGCTTTCCAGGAGCTGCAGCGGGTCGCCAGCGGCGATGACAAGGAGCTCGTCGATCTGCGGGTAGCGGAGTGCGATTTCTACCTGCGGCGCCACGACGCCGCGCGTGAGGGCACCCGGCCCTACCTGGAGCGCGCGTCCCGCAAGGCCGAGGCGCGGTTCTTCTTTCTCTCGGCTCTGCGTGAGCTCGGAAGCCACGACGAGTACATCGCGCAAACGCGTGCGCTGGTGAGCGATTTCCCCGGCGATTCCTGGTCGGAGGAAGCCCTCAACAACCTCGGGACCCACTTCATTGTCACGAACCAGGACGAAGCGGCGGCGCAAGTCTTCGCCGAGCTCTACGAGAAGTTCCCGACCGGCTCGCGAGCCGAGCGCGCCGCCTGGAAGGCCGGGTGGTGGAGCTATCGGAAGGGTGACTACGCGAACACGGTCAGAACGTTCGAAGCGGCGGCATCCACGTTCCCACGCTCCGACTACCGGCCGTCATTTCTGTATTGGGCGGCGCGGTCACATGGGGCGCTCGGTCAGGCAGACAACGCTGCCGCACGCTTCCGCATCGTATTCCAGGACTACGGAAGCTCCTACTACGGGCGCCTGGCGAAGAAACAGTTCTCGCGAATGGCTGATGCCGAGCCCACGACGGGCCACGCCATCGCCGCGTCGCTGCAGGAGCCCGCAGCGCTTGCGGCGCGCCCGCCTACAGCCGATCGCATCCGGCTGCTCCTCGCCAACGGACTGTATGACGACGCGCTGGAGGAGCTGCGATTCGCCCAGCGGCAGTGGGGCACGAGCCCCGTCATCGAAGCCACGATGGCCTGGGCTTACCACCAGAAGGGGGAGCTGCGGCGCGGGATCACGTTGATGCGCCGCGCTTACCCGCAGTCGCTCACCTCCACGGGCCATCTCCTGCCGGTGGCCATGCGACAGGTGATTTTCCCGCTGGTGTACTGGGACTTGATCCGGATTCACGCCAACAAGCACGACCTCGATCCTTACGTCATGGCCGCGCTGATCAACCAGGAATCCACGTTCGATCCGGACATCAGGTCGTCAGCCAATGCGTGGGGCCTGATGCAGATCGTGCCCCCGACCGGACGACGCCTGGCGCGAACGCTCGGCATCCGCAGGTTCACGACGGCCGGCCTGACGAACCCTCAAACCAACATCCGGATGGGCATGCTGTATTTCTCGCAGCTGGTGCGCCAGTTCGGCGGCACTTACTACGCGCTCGCGAGCTACAACGCCGGTGAAAGCCGTGTCGTGCGCTGGAAGTCGGAACGGCCCGGGCTGGACGAGGACGAGTTCATCGACGACATCCCGTTCCCCGAAACCCAGAATTACGTCAAGCGGATCCTCGGGACTGCCGAAGACTATCGGTTGCTGTACGGCCGCGATGGAGGGCGACCGCAGTCACCGGTGGTGGCAGCGAAGTAGCTGCCAGCTGCCTACGGAAACTCCGCGATCTCGTATAACGTCATCCTCCTGTCCGACGCCAGCTCGCGCAAGTATGGGGTAAACGGCTCGAGCCGTTCTCGAATGTCCTGCGCGGCCGGACCGAACATGTCCCAGTGGATGCCGATGTAACGGACGCGGTACTGTTTCAACAGCGCGAAGCTTTCGGTCGACGGGAACCAGTTCAGCACGCCGGCGTTCTGCCGGAAGTCGCTCGGGATGTAATCGCTGTAGCCGTTCAGCAGCGGCTGCCAGTGCGCCGTGGAAAAGAGCATGTAGTTCGTGTGGAGGTGGTAGGCGATCCGTTCGCCGTAAAACGGGAACTCGGCGACCGGCCCACGCGGTAATTTCGCGAGCATCAGATACGCCCTCGGGAACGGCGCGGTCTGGTACCACGGAAATGGCGCAGTATTGAGCTCGAGGAGCGCGAGGACAGCAACGATCACGGCCGCCGCCGACTGCCGACGCCCGGGCAGTCGCGCGATCGCCAGCGCGGCAAAGAGTCCCAGGATGAGCGGGATGATCACGCCGAACCGCGAGGGCGCGCGCAGAAACGAGAACAGCGGGATCGCGTGATAGAGGGCCGTGTAAAGTCCCGCCTTCGGCCCGAACGAGGCCCACAGGACCAGCACACCGAGCGAACCGTACAGCAGGACGGTCTCGCGATCGTTGCGGCCTGGGTGCAGCGGATCCGGCGGCCTGGGCTTCAAGCCGGCGAGCCACATACCAGCGAGTCCCAGCACCGTTGCGACCAGGCCCGGGAACAACACTTCGCCCCAGCGGCCGATACTCGCACTCAGTTTCAGCAGCCACCGGTGGGCGTGCGCCGACGATGCCAGGTAGCTCGCCAGGTTTGCCGAGAAGCGGAGGCTGTCCTCGATCGTTCGCCTGAACCCGCCTTCCTGTAGGTCGAGGAACGGCATGAAGAACGGCACCACGCAAAGCACTGAAACGCCGGCACCAAGCACGAGCGCGATCCAGTACCGTCGGTTCCGCCACAGGCCGCGACTGAGCGCCAGAAACAGGGCCGCGTACCCCACCATCAGACCGGCGAAGATGCCGTAGTACGCGCAGGCCAGCGCCTGGGCCGCAATCATGAGGCCGAGCGCGATCCCCTTGCGGTTGCCGGGATCGTCGGCGAGCCGGTGCATCATGAGCAGCGACAGCGGAATGCCGCCGGCGATCAGCAGCTGAATGTGAGCGGTATGGGAGAAGAAGTACGGACAGAACCCGAAGACGACGGCCGTAACCAGCGCTGCGGACGGACTGCCGGTGAGCCGCCGGGCGAGCAGCCAGGCGCCGATCACCGAGGTGCAGAACGCGAACAGGAGCGCTGAATTGTGCGCGACCAGCGCATTCTGTGTGATCAGCCAGCCCGGAATGCCGACCACGCCGGCGACGATGTTCAGCTCCGAAAACGCGAGTGTCGAGCCGTGCGGATAGAAGATGTTGGCGTCGAACAGCTGGCGCGGATCCGACGTCAGCGTGTGTGCCACCCAGCTCACGTTCCAGATGGCATACATCCCGTCCGCATCCACCAGACGGGTCCGGCCGTAGGTGCCGAAGCCGGCGGCCAGCGGCCAGGTCATGATCACTGCCAGCGCCAATGCCGCGACAACGCCGAACATCGCGCGCGCCGCACGGCGGCCGATAGGCAGTCGTCGAGGCTCCATGTAGAATGCGGTCAATTCTACCCTTTTGTCGCGCGCGGGCGCGCGGCGCGGCTTCGCGAGTCACACGCGAGTCCCTCAGGCTGAATGACTGTTCTCGCCCCGCTCGGGGCATTCCTGATCACCGCGCTCGCCGCCTGGCTGTCCGTCGCCACGCTCGGGTTCGCGGGCGCCGGCGGAGTCAGGATTGCGGTGCTCCCGGTTTCCGTTCCCGTACTGCTGATCGCCGCGGCAGCCGGCGCGATCGTCGTCGGACTCCGCCATGCGGGCGCGTCGCTGCGGCCGCTGGCGCTCCTCATGCTGCTCGTGTTGCCATGGCTGCCGTTTCCGGTGCCCGCGGCATTCCTGCTGTGGGTCCGCCCGTTCTCGTTGTTGATCTGGGTCGCGGTCGCGCTGTCGATGGCGGCCTCTTTGCCGAACCGAAGCCGGCTGCCCGCAGCCGTCGCCACCAATCCCCGGACCCTCGCCGCTGTCCTGGCGGCAACGATCTTCGCCCTCGCGGCCTGGCGCGCCGCGCCGATGATCCCGGGTGGCGACGAGCCCCACTATCTGATCATCACGCAGAGCCTGCTGATCGATCACGCGCTCACGATCGACGACGTGCATCGCCGTGGCGACTATCGGGCGTATTTTCCGACCGAGCTCCAGCCGCACGTGCAGATGCGCGGCAGGAACGGGAGAATCTATTCGGTCCACGCTCCGGGCCTGCCTGCGCTTGTTGCTCCTGCGTTCGTGGTCGGGGGCTATCACGGCGTGGTCGGATTCCTGATCCTGATCGGCGCCGCCGGGTCGGCGCTGGCGTGGCACGTCGGCTGGCTCGCCACGCGCCGCGCGGACGCGGCGTGGTTTGGCTGGGCGGCAGTCACTCTTCCCGTAACCGCCATCTTCCAGAGCATCACGGTCTATCCGGACGGCGTCGGGGGAGTGCTGACACTCACCGGACTGTGGGCCCTGCTGCGCGCAGAGGAGGAGTCGAAGAGCGGCGAGACCCGGCTGCGTCCATGGCTCCTTCACGGCGCGGCGCTCGCCCTGCTGCCATGGATGCACTCGCGTTTTGCGGTTCTCGCCGGCGGCCTCGGCGCACTGGTGCTGCTGCGCCTCTCGTCGACGAAGAACCCGGCCGCCAAAGCCGTCGTCTTCCTGTCCATACCGGCAATCAGCGCCGTCCTGTGGGTTGGGTACTTCGTGGCGATCTACGGCCGTCCCGATCCCAGCGCAGCCTACGCCGCTGGCGAAATCGGATCATTCCGCTTTGTTCCCGGCGGGCTCGCCGGACTGCTGTTCGATCAGCGGTTCGGACTGGTGACCTACGCGCCTGTGCTCCTCGTTGCGTTCGTCGGCGCAGGGATGATGCTCGCACGGCGCGAGACGCGCCGTCTTGCCCTTGAACTGCTGTTCGTTGTCATTCCGTATCTGCTGACCGTCACCCATTTCGCGATGTGGTGGGCGGGATGGAGTCCGCCGGCGCGATTCTTTGCGCCGGTGTTGCAGCTCTTTGCCGTGCCGGCCGCCGCCGCGTGGACCTTCGCCGGGCACCGGGCTGCCCGCGTACTCGCGGCCGCGTCGGTCGTGCTGACCATCTGTGCGTCGACGGTCGTCGTGGCCGTGGATCGCGGCCGGCTCGCGTTCAACACCCGCGACGCCCCTTCGCTGTGGTTCGAATGGATGGGGCGCCTGGCTGACCTGACCGCGGCAACCCCGATGTGGGCCCGGGATGCCGACGCGCCCCTCTTCCGGGCGATTGCGCTCTGGCTGATCGTGGGGGCCGGAGGATGGGTGTTGCTACGAGCGCTCGATCGCCACGGCCGACTCCGGCAGAACGTGACCTTTCATCTCGTTGTAACGGCCACGCTCGCCGGCATCGTCATGGTCGCGTCCTCGGTCATGTGGGCTTTCCAGGGAACGAACGGCCGCACGGCTTCGCCCTCACAACTGGAGCTGCTCGAGACGGTCTCGTCACAGAACAGGGCGGTGGCACTGCAGCTCAATCCGCTCTCCCGGCTGGCGCTCACCGAGGTGCCCGGTCGTCTCCGGATTGAGCTCTCGCGGAGCGTGGGCCGCCGCCCGGCCGCCCGTGAAGTCGCGCCGCTCTTCGCGCTGCCGCCGCTTCCCGCCGGGGAATATCGTCTTACTCCGGTCTCCGACGATCCACGGGGGTGGCTGATGATTGGGATCACCCGGGATGCCCGGGATCCGTTCGCGCTCAAGACCATCCAGCTGCCCGCTTCGCCATTCGAGCTGCGATTCCCGGTCTCGCTCCGATCGCTCGTCGTTCGCGGCGACGAGGACGCCTGGCGGACCGTTCGCGGGCTGATCATCGAACCGATCGCGGTCGAACCGAGAAACAGCCGCCTGACCGCGGATCTCGCCCGGCGTGCGGTCAGGTACGGGAGCGTGACGACGTATTTTCTCGACGATCGGAGTTTCCCCGAACCGCAGGCCTTCTGGGTCGGGGGAGCGCGGGAGGCATCCATCGTCCTGCAGCCGGACGTCGCGGCTGGTACGCAGAGGCTGCTCCTGCGTAACGCTCCGGTGGACAACCGGATCGTGCTCCAGGCCGGAACCTGGAACCGCGTGCTGCAGATGTCGCCCGGCGAAGAGCAGCAGGTCGAGGTGCCGATCGATCGCGCCAGCGGCGCCAGCCTGCTGCGGATCGAGGCCGGCTCGGGATTCCGTCCGTCGGAACGAGAGCCGGCGAGCCGCGATCAGCGGTTTCTCGGGGTCTGGGTCAAAGTCGAGGGATAGTTCGGACCATTCGACTCACCTGCGGCCTCGTTTCGCCAGGCCGCAGGTTCGCTCATGGCAGGCCCTGAGCGAGCGAAGCGAGTCGAAGGGTCAGAACCGGGCCACCGCACCGAAATAGAGCCCCTTCATTTTCATCTGGCCGGTATCCTCTTCGACCTGGTAGAACACGCTGAGCCGTCGAAAACCGCCCTGCACGCCGATGTGGTTGTTGAAGTTCACCGTGCCGTACAAATCGAAGTCGTAGTACGAAGCCTGATAGTCCTCATCAAAGCTCGAGGGCAGCTTGAACAGCGAGAACTCCCCGGTGATGGAAATATTCGGCACGACGTAGTAACGGCCGGTGGCACCGATGGCCGGGATTGGCGCCTGTGCATGGGCGAACTCGCGGCCGATGAGCGCGTTCGTGAGGGCCGCTTCGACGTCCGTATATTTCAGGTCGAGCACCATCCCGAAGAAGCCGCGGTCCTGGTAGACGAAGTCGTACTCGTAGGTGAAACGCATCGCGTTCCATTTCAGCTCCGCCAGCACCGGCAACGACACGTTGAATCGCTGGCCGTTGAACACGATGGAACGGGTGATTGTCGCTTCCTTCTCGTACCGGATCGGGACGAACTCGTAGCGCAGCTTGTGTTTGCGGGCGGGCCGGAGCACGAGCCGCAGCTGCTTGAAGGTCTGGTTCTCGAGGTCGAATTCCTTGACGAAGTCGATCTCGTCGCCGGGAATGCCAAGCCCCTCGCTGGTGATGAACAGGGTCGGTGTCGGGCTGTAGAAGGCCCCTCCGACCTCGAAATGGTAGGTTTCGCCCGTGGCGGGCTCGGAGAGGGCGCGCGCGCCGTACTGGGCAAACGCAGGGATTGCGACCAGCATCAGGGCGAAGCTGATGGCCGTTATACGTAAGCGAAGCTGCATTCGAATGCTCTCACCCCGGAAAGATGACGCCGCGCGCCCGTCAGCGCGCCGGCCCGCTGGGAATGGGCCGTAATTCAAGCCTACACTCCGGCACCTTAACAGTCCACCTTCCGCCGCCCCCGGGCGTCTGGCTCAACCAGTCGGGTGACGAACCGTGGGATGTATTCGCGGTACCGTCCTTGCGAGTTTCGGCCGAACGCCGCTCGAACTGTCGGGTATTTTCAGAAAATCGTGATTTTCCGCCGGGATGCCAGCCGCAGATCCAGCTGGGTGGATCAGACATTCGAGCCTGCGGAGTCTCCGCGTAAGGGTTTTCGCCACTCGTAACTACCCGGGGACCGTTCATTTGCACGTTGATAAGCGGGAGGAAGGATGACCAGGTACTTCGTTGCTTGTGTGTTCGCTTTGCTCTTCGGCGTGGCCCCGGGCTACGCGCAGCAGGGGACCACGGAAGTGCGCGGCCGGGTGCTCGATCCGCAAGGCGCCCTGTTGCCAGGCGTCACCGTCACGGTGCGCAACCAGGACACGGGCATGTTCCGCGAGACCGTGTCGAATACCGACGGCACGTTTCTCGTCTCCGGCATCGTGCCCGGGCGTTACGAGATCACGGCCGAGCTCCAGGGCTTCAAGAAGTTCGTGCGACGGGACATGGAACTGGAGATCGGCAAGACCGCCACGGTCGACGTGCCGCTCGAGGTCGGCCAGCTGACCGAGACGGTGAACGTGTCGGCTGAAACGCCGCAGGTGGACGTCACCTCGAAAGAGATCGGCGGCAACATCACGACGCGGGAGCTCGTCGAGCTCCCGAGCATCAACGGCAACTTCGTCGGGTTCATCGGGCTGCTGCCCGGCATCGTGCCCACGATCAGCACCGAGTCGTTCGGCAGCGACTCGATCGCGGTGAACGGCCAGGATCCCCGCAACAACAACTACATGCTGGACGGCGGCAACAACAACGACGACGTCATCGGCCAGCGGGCTGGCACCCAGGCGCGGACCCCGATCGAAGCGATCCAGGAATTCCAGGTCATCACCAACCAGTTCGATGCCGAGTTCGGGCGCACCACCGGTGCCGTGATCAATGCGGTGACCAAGTCGGGCACCAACATCTTTCACGGCAGCGCGTTCGAGAACTATCAGGATGCGGATCTGACCGGCAAGGACTACTTTGCGGAGAAGAACGGATCGCCGAAGCCGGACACGCAGTACCAGCGCCTGGGCGGCACCGTCGGCGGACCGATCATCCGGGACAAGGCCCACTTCTTCTTCAGCCTCGAGCGGTTCATCATCGACGAGGGCGTGACCATCAACATTCCGACGCGGCCGAACTTCAACACCACCACGACCGAGAAGACGCGGGTCTGGAACACGGTCGTCCGCGGCGACCATCAGATCAATGCCAACAACACCTGGGGCGTCCGGTGGCTGCGAGAGGATTCGCCGCAGTACAACCAGATCATCGACAACGTCACGCTCGATGCGTCGCGCGAGGAGAACGATGTCGACCAGACGGTGGTCGGCTCCGTCAACACCGTGCTGGCGAACAACAAGATGAACCAGATGCGGCTGGCGTGGACGCGCGAGAACGTCGCGTTCGCGAATCCCTGCTTCAACAACAACGGCCGCGACATGACGAAGTGCGAGCCCACGCTCGCGTTCCAGACCTACACGACGCAGCAGGACAACACGGCGCAGTCGCGTATCAATGATGCCATCCAGTTCGACAATACCTTCTCGTGGTTCAAGTCAGGGTGGAAGGGGGATCACGACATCAAGCTGGGCGGGAATTACGAGTACGTGGGCGCCATGAACGTCAACCAGGGCAACATGAACGGGACGTTCGCCTTCGGACGAAACGACGGTCCCTTCAACGCCGCAGATCCGTTCACGTATCCCGAGAGACTCACGATCCGCGTCGGTGGCGAGTCGCGCTTCTACGAGAAGGCGCACTATGTGACGGGATTCTTTCAGGACAAGTGGCGGCTGAACAACAAGCTGACCCTCAGCCTGGGTCTCCGCTACGACCTCGAAGTGATCCCGATCCCGGAGACGGACGACCCGCTCACCGGGGAGGGAAACTATCCCGTCGACAACAACAACATCCAGCCGAGGGTGGGTTTTGCCTACGATCTGGGTGGCCGCGGGCAGCGGGTGATCCGTGGCGGCTACGGCCGATTCTACGAAAAGACCCACTTCGAGTTGATCGGCGGCCTCTTCACCGCCACGCCGTTCACCAGCTCCTTCACCCGCGATTTCCCCTTGAACAACTTCGACCCGGGACCGCGGCAGGGCCAGAGGCCGACCGATCCGCTGCTCGTCAATGGTCCCACGCTCAACCGCGCGCTCGTCGAGCAGCTGTTCCCGCCGGGCTCGTTGCTGCGCAACACGGGCGCGAGCTGGGATAACCCGGATCGGCTGGTGCCCAGCACCGATCAGTTCAGCATCGGGTATCAGCACCAGCTCGGGGCACGTCTGTCGGTGAGCGCCGACTACGTCCACGCCGCCGGTCGCGATCTCCTGATGTCGCTGCAGTTGAACCCGACAATGCGCCCGACGACCGCGGTCACCTCAGCCCTCGTCCGCCAGAGCAGCGCGGTCCTCGACGCGGCGACCGCAGAACTGCGCCAGAAGTATGGCCCGAGCTTCGCCGCGTTCTCCGGCAGCGTGACGATGCCGATCAACGTCGGCGAAACGGACTACGACGCGCTGATGGTGCAGCTGGATAAGCGGTTCAGCAGCAACTACAGCGCGCGCGTGTCGTACACGCTGGCCAAGTCGCACGGCAACACCAGCGGTGCCGGCATCGCGGCGAGCGGCTTCCAGGTGCTCGACGACCTGCACCTCGAGCTGAATGAGGGTCCCACGAACTTCGATCAGCGCCACAACCTGGTCGTGAGCGGAACGGCGCTCATCCCCAAGACCGGCGGCCTGAACTTCAGCTGGGTCGCGCGCGCCCTGAGCGGTACGCCGTTCAGCCTGACCAACGGCAACATCGACCCCGATCGCAACGGCACGATCGCCGAGCCGCTCGCTGCGGGGGACTACTCGGGCACCGGCGCCGACGCCTACACGGTGAAGGCCTATCAGGCGGAACGCAACGGCGCATTCGGTCCCGGGTTCTTCCAGACCGACTTGCGGGCCGGGTATCGGTTCAACCTTGGCGGCAACCGGCGGCTCAACGCGTTCGTCGATTTCTTCAACGTCACGAACCGGGTGAACTTCGCGAACCCGAGCGGCAACCAGGCGAATCCGACATTCCTCGTGAAGACCGCGTACAGCACCAGCTACACGCCACGGAAGCTGCAGCTCGGCGCGCGGTTCGAGTTCTGAGTCACAGGCCGGCGGTCTCTGGCGAGACCGTCGGCCATCCTCCCCGTATACTCAGGGGAGATGGGTCCCGCCTTCCGCCGCCTCCTTCCGTTTCTGCTCGTCTACCGCCGCCAGTTCCTCGTTGGGCTGCTGTGCGTCGTGGTCACCACGACCATTCAGCTGCTGTCGCCCTGGGTACTCAAATACGCGGTCGATGATCTGAACGCCGGTGTCACGCGTTCGAAGCTGGCGTTCTACGCGGCGGCGCTGCTCGGCATTGCCTGCGTGGGCGGGGTCTTCCGCTACCTGATGCGCCAGATTCTCATCGGTGCGTCACGCGACATCGAGTTCGATGTCCGCAACGCGTTCTTCGCGCGGTTGCAGCTCATGCCGGTCGGGTACTACCAGGCCCGGCGAACCGGCGATCTGATGTCGCGTGCGACCAACGATCTCAACGCGGTCCGGATGATGATCGGACCGGCGATCATGTATTCGGCGAACACCATCCTGGTGTTCATCGTGGCGATCGTGTTGATGGTGTCGCTCGATGCCCGCCTGACGCTGATGGCGCTCGTGCCCCTGCCGTTCGTGACCATCGTCGTCAGGTACTTCGGCGGCGCCATCCACAAGCGGTTCGAGGCCATTCAGGAACAGCTCGCGCATCTGAGTGCGGTCGTCCAGGAAGCGTTGGCAGGCGTCCGGGTGGTGCGGGCCTACAACCAGCAGGCGCACGAGATCGAGCGGTTCGGCCAGGCCAACCGCGAGTACGTGCGGCGGAACCGGGTGCTGATCCGGCTCCAGGGGCTCTTCTTTCCGAGCATGACCCTGTTCCTCGGGTTCGGCTCGCTCCTTGTCCTGTGGATCGGCAGCCAGCACGTCATTCGCGGCGAGATCACGCTCGGCGAGTTCGTCGCGTTCAACGCATACCTGGTCATGCTCAGCTGGCCCATGATTGCCTTCGGATGGGTGACCAACATCCTGCAGCGCGGGATGGCCTCGTGGAAGCGGATGCTCGAGGTGCTGGACGCAGTCCCCGACATCGACGATCGGCATGCCAGCGAGGCAGGCCATATCGCGCCGCTCACGGGCGCGATCGAAATCCGCGATCTCGTTTTCACTTATCCGGGAACCGAGCGCCCGGTTCTCGACCACGTGTCACTCACCATCGCAGCAGGGCAGACCGTTGCACTGGTGGGAGCGACGGGCTCCGGAAAATCGACACTCATCCATCTGATTCCGCGGCTGCACGACCCCCCAGCCGGGACCGTCCGCCTCGACGGCGTCGACGTGCGTGAAATCCCGCTCGATCGGCTGCGCGGCGCGATCGGCGTCGTGCCCCAGGAGCCGTTCCTGTTCTCGAACACCATTGCCGAGAACGTGTCGCTGGGACCCGGCGGCGAGAGGTCAGCCCCGGGCGGTGACCGCCTCCAGAACGCAGCCGCCATCGCGCGCCTCGACAAGGATGTCGCATCGTTTCCGAAGGGCTATGAAACGCTGGTCGGCGAACGGGGGATCACGCTCTCGGGCGGACAGAAGCAGCGAACGGCCATCGCCCGGGCAGTCATGCTCAACCCGCGCATCCTGATCCTGGACGATGCGCTGTCGGCGGTGGATACGTATACGGAGGAAGAAATCCTGGAACGGTTGCGGGTGTTCATGCGAAAGCGGACCTCGATCATCGTCTCCCATCGCGTGTCGACGGTCAGGCACGCGGACATGATCGTGGTCCTGCAGGACGGCCGCATCGCGGAGCAGGGAACCCATGACGAGCTGGTGCGGCTGGGGGGGCTCTATGCCGACCTGCACCAGAAACAGCTCTTACAGGAGGAGCTGGCTGCGAGTTAGTTCATTGCCAACATTGCCAACATTGCCAACATTGCCAACATTGCCAACATTGCCAACATTGCCAGGATTGCCAACATTGCCAGGATTGCCAACATTGCCAGAATTCAATCTGACTTGCGGCGCTGAAACGTGGCAAGGAGCATGGCAACAGCTGGAATGAATGTTGGCAATTTTGGCAATCTTGGCAATCTTGGCAATGTGAAGCCAAAGGGTCCATGTCTGTTCACGACGAAGAAGTCCTCGGGAAGGCCTACGATTCGGTTCTGATGCGGCGGCTGCTGCGGTACCTGCTCCCGTACCGCTCGCTGGTGGCGATTGCGCTGGTGGCGATCATCGCGGGGGCCGCGCTGCAGCTCGCCCAGCCCTATCTGGTCAAGGTTGCCATCGACCGCCATATCCAGCCCGGGAACCTGGCCGGGCTCGATCGGATTGCGCTCGCGTTCCTGGCGATCCTGTTCGCGTCCTTCTCACTGGAATTCCTGCAGACGTGGATGCTGCAGACCACGGGTCAGCGAATCATGTTCGACATGCGCCTGCAGATCTACCGCCACCTGCAGGAGCTCGACGTGCAGTTCTACGACCGCAATCCGGTGGGGCGGCTGATGACCAGGGTCACGACTGACGTGGACGTGCTGAACGACCTGTTCACGGCCGGCGTCGTGTCGATCTTCGGCGACGTGTTCATGCTGGCGGGGATCATGATCGTGCTCGTGGTCATGGACTGGCGCCTGGCGCTGGTCGCGTTTTCGGTCCTGCCGTTGATCGCCGTGGTCACGCAGTGGTTCCGGCGCAACGCCCGCGAGTCGTACCGTGTCGTCCGGACCCTGATCGCCCGGATCAATGCGTTCCTGCAGGAGCACATCACCGGCATGTCCACGGTGCAGTTGTTCCGGCAGGAAAGACGAATCCTCGGCCAGTTCAACGACATCAACCGCCGGCACCGCGACGCGAACGTGGATTCGATCTTCTATTACGCGGTCTTCTATCCCGCGATCGAGATCATCGGCGCGCTCGCGGCAGCGCTGATCATCTGGTTCGGCGGTGGCTGGACGATCAGGGGCACGCTGACGCTGGGGTCACTGGTGGCGTTCCTGCAGTATTCACAGCGCTTTTTCCGGCCGATCAGCGACATGTCGGAGAAGTTCAACGTCCTCCAGGCCGCGATGGCCTCGTCCGAGCGCATCTTCAAGCTGCTGGATACGCCGGTGAAGATTGGTGCCGGACAGCCTCTCGAACCGCGCCACACCGTAGGGCCGGGCCCTCCGCCGTCGCTAAAGCTATGGCGGACCGCCGTAGCCTCTGGCGAAGGCGGTCAGGCCCGGCCGGAGCGGCCCAGCACCGGCTCGATCGCCTTCGAGGACGTGTCATTCGCTTACAACGGGACGGACTATGTCCTCCGGAACGTCTCGTTCGAGGTCGCTCCCGGCGAGCGGGTCGGGATCGTGGGCGCGACCGGCGCGGGAAAGTCCACGCTGATCAACCTGCTCCTGCGGTTCTACGACACCACGAGCGGCCGGATCCTGGTGGACGGCGCCGACGTGCGCCAGATCGACCTGCAGCAGCTTCGGGACAAGTTCAGCCTCGTGCTTCAGGACGTCCACCTTTTCTCCGGGACGATCGCCTCGAACATCCGGCTCGGGACCGCGGCCATCACCGACGAGCAGGTGCGGGCGGCCGCCAGGGCGGTCCACGCCGATCGGTTCATCGGTGAGCTGCCGCAGGGGTACGAGCATCCGGTCGCCGAGCGCGGGGCGACGCTCTCGGTCGGCCAGAAACAGCTCCTGTCGTTTGCCAGGGCCCTTGCGTTCGACCCCGAGATCCTCGTTCTGGACGAGGCGACGTCGAGCGTCGATACCGAGACCGAGCTGACCATCCGGGACGCCCTCAAGGTACTGATGGCCGGCCGGACGACCCTGGCCATCGCGCACCGGCTCTCGACCATTCAGGATATGGACAAGATCCTGGTGATGCACCACGGGGAGCTGCGGGAAGCGGGCACGCACCAGGAGCTGCTGGCGTGGCGGGGGATCTACTACAAGCTTTATCAGCTCCAGTTCAAGGATCAGGAACTCCTCAGTCGCTAGTTGCTAGTCCTGGAGGGACGCAGGACTAAGGGATTCAGGACCCAGGGACTGAGGACTATGGATTGGGGATCGGGGACGACTGTTTCGACGGCGTCGGCCATTCGGGCGGGGGTGGAAGGACGGCCTCCCGCTGCCGGAACAGCCGGTCCACCAGCCGCGGCGTGCTGTTCTTGGGATTCCAGCCCATACGGAGGACCGTAATGACCATGTTCCGGCGTCCAAGCTGCAAGGCCTCGTCGCAGTTCCAGATGTAGATGTCCAGGTGCCGGCCGTGAACCTTGGGGCCGGTGTCCATAACCGTGTAGACGCCGTTATACCGGTCCGGCAGCTTGTCGATCTGGACCACCGACCCGACCGGCAGCAGGTCGGGGTCAGCCGCCGCGATGCCGGAGCGTACGTTGACGCCCGACGCGGTGGTCGTCCCGCGGCAGTAGCCGGTCGCGGTGAAGCGAAGGCGAGCGCCCTGCTCGGGGGCGGCCGTCAGCTCGTTGTCTGGCTGCCGGGCGGCGAACCTGGAGTCCATCACCGTGACCTCGTAGAGCGCTGCGAAGGCCAGCGCGGTAATGACGGTCACGAGGAACTTGCGCCCGGTCGAGCGATTCAGAAACATAGGCTTCAGGTACCCCTGGGGCGCTGGGGGACCCAACCACTCTAGCCTCCAGACCGCCCGAGGTCAACCCGGCCGCCTCCCTATACCCCCGGGGGAGTGTTCAAGCAACTGCTTACAATTCTGGGTTTTGCGAGCGGTGCGCTCGCTTGCGATGCGTCGTGATCATCACGAACGACACGCGGTAGGCGACGAGGGACAGCAGCGTCGCGCCGATCGTGGAGCCGAGCGTGAACGCCCAGAACACCGGCTCGAGGCCTCCGAACGCAGATCGGAATTCACTCCACGAGCGGTTCTGCAGGGCGGTGATGAACGCTTCGACGAGTCCAGGTGGTGGCGCGGCTCCAAGTAACGACGCCCCGAGCCAGGTGGCCAGCGTGTAATACGGGACCAGAATCCAGGGCAGGTTGGAATAGACGCCGAGCAGGACCGCGACCCGGTTCAGGCTCAGCGCAAAGGCGAGAATCAGCCCAAGAATCGTGTGGAGCCCGAGCACCGGCGAGAACCCGAGGAAAACCCCGAGGGCATAGGCGGCCGCGGTGCGCTGCGGGGTGTCGTGCGTATGCAGCAGTTGCTCGAGCCATGCCCGGACTCGAGGAAACCTCACCATGCAGGACGGCTAGAAATGAGTGAACCCGGACGGGAGTGGCTCGGACGCACCATCAGTCTTCAGCAGGATAGCAGGCGAGGATGCGAGCTCGCCGATGCGAGTGATCGTGACGCCGCGGCTCTGCCGGATGACCGTGCGAAGGCGTCCCTGACGGCGGGGGGGAACCGAGAACAGCAGCTCGTAGTCGTCGCCGCCGGCGAGGGCCGCCATTACGGGATTCCGGCCCTGGGCGGCGAACCACTGCCGGGCGGCGTCAGGGATGGGGAGCGCGTTCGCGTCAATGACTGCTCCGGCGCCGCTGGCTCCGGCGATCGCGGTCACGGCATCGGCCAGCCCGTCGCTGAGATCCATGCAGGCGCTGGCGGTCCGGGTCCGTCCGAGGATCGATCCGACTCGCAGCCTTGGGGCGGGACGCCGGTGCCTGGCCGTCAAGGCGGCTATTTCACGCGGCTCCGGCGCCCCGGGGCCGTGCTGCCGCAGCCAGCCCAGGCCCGCAGCCGCAGCACCGATTGTCCCCGTCACATACAGGCTGTCACCCGGCCGGCCGCCGGCGCGGGTGAGAATCCGCCGGGGGCGGACACTGCCGACGGCTGTGACATCGACGACCAGGGGACCGGGCGACCGCGCGACGTTCCCGCCGGCGAGCGTGACTCCCCCCTCCGCCGCCATCTCCGCAAAGCCATCCAGGAGCCGGTCGACATCGGCGACGGTGAGCCGCTGGGGCAGGATCAAGGAGAGCAGAGCGAGGCGCGGGGCGCCGCCCATGGCGGCGATATCGCTGACATTGACGGCCAGCGCCTTGTAGCCGACGTCCGCGAAGGACGAGAAGCCGAGATCGAAGTGGACGCCTTCAACCATCGCATCCGTCGTCAGGACCTGCAGTTCGCCCCTCACGCCCTGGTCCACGGCCGCATCGTCGCCGATTCCGATCTGCAGGGTGCCGGGCGAATCGGGAAACCGCTGACGGATCCGGTCGATGAGCGCGCGTTCTCCGACCTCGCCAATCGAGGCGGACGCGTCACTAGCGGGCGTATTCAACAGCTCGCGTCTCGCGAATGACCGTGACCTTGATCTGGCCCGGGTATTCGAGCTCGTTCTCGATCCGGCGGGCGATGTCCTTGGACAGCCAGACCGTCTCCTCGTCCGAGATGCGCTCGCTCTCGACGAGAATCCGGATTTCGCGGCCGGCCTGCAGGGCGAAGGCCTTCGACACGCCCTCGAAGGAGTCGGCGATCCCCTCCAGTTTCTCCAGTCGTTTCACGTACGACTCGAGGATGTCGCGGCGGGCGCCGGGCCTGGCGGCCGAAATCGCGTCGGCGGCCTGAACCAGCATCGCCTCGAGCGAGGGCCAGTCGATGTCCATGTGGTGGGCCGCGACCGCGAGCAGGACCGGGTCGGACTCGCCGTGCTTCCTGAGGAAGTCCAGGCCCAGTTCGAGATGGGTTCCCTGGAGATCCCGATCGATGGCCTTGCCGATGTCGTGGAGGAAGGCGGCGCGGGTCGCGACCTGCGCGTTCAATCCCACCTCCCGGGCCATGATGCCGGCCAGGAAGGCGACTTCCTTGGAGTGGTTCAGGACGTTCTGACCGTAGCTGGTGCGGAACTTCAGGCGTCCCATCAAGCGCAGGACTTCGGGATGGAGATCGTAGAGGCCGAGCTCGTAGGCGGCGGCTTCTCCTTCGCGGCGGACGGTCTCCTCCATGTCGACCTTGACCTTGCCGACGATCTCTTCGATCCGGGCGGGGTGGATCCGGCCGTCGGCGATCAGCCGTTCGATCGCCTGCCGTGCGATCTCGCGGCGCAACGGGTCGAAGCTCGAAAGGATGATCGCGCCCGGCGTGTCGTCGACGATCAGCTCGACGCCGGTCGCGGTCTCGAGCGCCCGGATGTTGCGCCCCTCGCGGCCGATGATGCGGCCCTTCATGTCGTCGCTCGGCAGATCAACCACCGAGACGGTCGTCTCGATCGTGTGCTCGGCCGCGCTCCGCTGGATGGCGTCGACGACGATCTGCTGGGCGCGGCTGGCGGCGGTCTCGCGAGCCTCGGTTTCGAGCCGCTTCACGAGGTTGGCGGCGTCCCGCCGGACGTCGCTCTCGAGCTGCTTCAGCAGCAGCTCGCGCGCCTCTTCGGCGCTGAGCCCGGCGACGCGCTGCAGTTCCCGCTGGCGTTCGACGACGAGTTGCTCTCCGCGCGCCAGGTTTGCGGCGACCGCCTTTTCGCTCTCCGCGATGTGGCGCTCGCGGGCCCGAAGCTCCTGCTCCATGCGGTCCGTCGTGGTCAGCCGGTCGGTCAGCGCGCGGGTCTTGTCCGCAAGCGCCTGTTCCAGCGAGAGGATCTCCTGGCGCCGCTCGCGGAGCTGGACCTCGGCTTCGGCAGCAATGGCGTGGGCCTTCTCCCGGGCTTCGACGGCCGCTTCCTTGCGCAGCGTCTCGGCGTCGCGCTCGGCCTGCTTGAGGAGCGTCTGGGTGCTGACTTCCGTCTGCTCGATCAGGCGCTTCATGTCGGCGCGCGCGTCGAGCGCGGCCTGCTCCTCGGCGCGGGATCGCGTCGACCGCGCGCGGGAGCTCGAATAGACCAGGACCAGGACGGGAACGATGAAGAAGCCGACGGCGACGAGCACGCTCAGAATCGTGAACGTTGAATCCATGGGGATCCCCGTCGCAATATGCGAAACCCGGCCCCGAAGGCCGGGCGGTCAGCTTTCAGCCGCAGAAGAAAGGAAAGGGCCCCGCTTTGCCGTGTGGGGAGGTCGAATGAACCTGCTCAAAGCAGGTGGAACCGCTGCACAAGCCGCGCTTCAGGCTTCCTCTTACAGAGGCATGCACACCACGCAGCGTCGCGATTCGCTTATGGGATGAAACATCGGCTCAAACGAGCCTCCGAACCATCACGCACAAAGCAGGGAACTCAAACTCC
>Ga0111539_10000495_pt1 | contig 50019 bp, 45 predicted proteins | sample RhiMethybrSRZTD1_FD_79667 | JGI IMG/M metagenome (GOLD analysis project Ga0111539, IMG submission 79667) | Populus rhizosphere microbial communities from Tennessee, USA - Rhizosphere MetaG P. TD hybrid SRZTD1 (version 2) (version 2) | ecosystem: Host-associated > Plants > Roots > Rhizosphere >... | reverse complement strand
AGTGCATCCGCCGCGAGAAGTCGGGAGGGATGGTGAGCACGCCGTTCACGCGCCCGTTGCGCAGATCGGTGAGCGCGGTGCCGGCGTCGGCGTAGGGCACCAGATCGACGGTGTGCGCGCCCGCCGATACGGCGCCGGCGAGCTCGCGCAGGCGGACGGCCGGCACGCCGCGGTCCTGATCGACTATCGCCAGCGACAGGTGCTTGACGTTGCCGCCGAACGCGTAGCCGAGCACGATCAGCTGCAGCAGCGGAAACACCATCGACATGACGATCAGCATCGGACTCTTGCTGAACCGGCGCATCTCGCGCTCGATGATGGCCAGGGTGCGATGCATACGGTTACCGCCGCAGGGCGAACGGGCTGTCGGCGGCCGACGGCGCCTGCAGCGCGTCGCGCAGGTCGCGGCCGGCATAGTGCACGAAGACGTCGTCGAGCGTCGTGCTCTGCACCGACAGCGACGGCACGGTGATGCCGGCGTGCGCCGCCGCCTCCATCACCGCCATCGTCGTTGCCGGGCCGTGCGCCGTGGCGATGCGGAAGATGTGATCTTCTCCCGTGACGCTCTCGACGTGGGGCAGCGCTTCGAGCACCTGCTTCCAGCCGGCCGGCGTCTGCGAGAAGCTGACCTCGAGCGTGTTCCGGCCGGGAATCGACGCCTTCAGCTTCAGCGGCGAATCGAGCGCCTTGAGGTCGCCGTGATCGACGATCGCGATCCGGTCGCAGAGCTTGTCGGCCTCGTCCATGTAGTGCGTGGTGATGAGAATCGTCAGGTCGCGCTCGCGCTTGATCTTCTCGAGCATCTCCCAGACGGCGACGCGCGAGACCGGGTCGAGGCCGGTCGTCGGCTCGTCGAGGAAGAAGATGCGCGGCTCGTGGACCAGGCCGCGCGCAATCTCGACCCGGCGGCGCATGCCGCCGGACAGGTTCTTCACCTGCGCCTGCCGCCACTGCGTCAGCTCGACGGCGGCGAGCAGATCGGCGATCAGCCGCTCGCGCTTCAACCGCGGCACGCCATAGAGCTTGGCGAAGATCAGCAGATTCTCCTCGACGCTCAGCTCGAGATCGCTGGTCATCGCCTGCGGGATCACGCCAATCGCCCGCCGCACCCCGTCCGACTGCTTGACGATGTCGCAGCCGTTGACGAGCGCCGTGCCGGAGGTCGGCGGCAGCAGCGTCACCAGCATGCGAATCAGCGTCGACTTGCCCGCGCCGTTCGGCCCCAGCAGGCCGAAGATTTCCCCCGCCTCGACCGTGAAGCTGATGCCGTTGACCGCGGTGAAGTCGCCGAACTTCTTGACGATGTTGCGGACGTCGATGGCGTTCATCTGATGCCTGCGGTCCGGAACGCCCTACGAAACGGGCAACACGACATAGGCCGTCATCCCCACGGCCAGGCGTCGATCCTTGTTGTCGACGCGCAGCCTGACCTCGAAGGTCTTGATGTCGCGCTTCGTGCGGCTGACGTCGCGCTGCGTCGCGAAGGCCGCGTCGACGCCGCGGTAGAACACCGTCCCCTGTCGCTCGGCGCCCGAGGGCAGCCGGACCGTCAGCGTGTCGCCGATGCGTACGCGGTCGATGTAGCTCTCTTCCACGTCGGCGCGGACCCAGAGATCCTCCGGGTCGATCAACGTGACGATTGGCTGGCCGGGGTTGACCACTTCGCCCACCCGCGCGGCGCGGACGTCGACGATGCCGTCGATTGGCGCGTGAATCTCGGTGTAGCGCAGCCGCACATCGGCCTTGGTGCGCTGCGCCGAGGCCGCGGCCTGCATGTGCTCCTGCGTCTGCACCTGGCTCCGCCGCAGCGTCACCTGCTCCGCGTTCGAGCGTGCCAGCGCAACCGCGGCCCGCTGCGCTTCCACCTGTTTCTTCAACGCTTCCAGCTTGGCTTGCGCCGACGCCAGCGCGATGCGCGCCTGGTCCGTTTCCTGTGGCGACACGACGCCCTGCTGGGCCAGGTTCTGGGTGCGCTGGTTGGTGAGCCGCGCCGCCTCGACGTCGGCCGATGCCCCCTCGACCTGCGATTCGGTCGAGGCCAGCGTCGATTCGGCCTGCCGGATCTGGTCGGCGGTCAGGCGCTCCTGATAGCGCAGCGCCGCTTCCGATTCGCGCACCTGCGACGACAGGCCTTCGACGTTCTGGGCGAAGTAGGCGGTGTCGGCCTTCAGCTCCTCGGGCGCAATCACGGCGATCAGCTGATCTTTTCTCACCACGTCACCCTCGGCGGCGCGCAGCTCGCCGATACGGCCGGCGATCTGCGAGCTGACGATGACGTCGTTGGTGGTGACGATACCGGTCAGGACCAGCGGCGCCGGGCCGAGCCGGCGATAGGCGTAGAGGACGGCGGCGCCGGCGACGAGGACGACCAGAACGAGCGCAAGTTTCCGCATGTCGAATCTCAAACGACTGTATAAAACATGTGTTTGAACTTTGTCAACTCAAAGTCGCGGCCGCGCCGCTGCCCGACCTGAGCGAGCACGGGCGTGGTGAGTGGCGCGGCGAGGGGCCACGCGGCCGACGCCCCGGTATACTTGTCGGGCTTTGCTCCGCGATCTCCGCGATCTCCCCCGTCGCGCGCGCTGGTACATCCTCTTCGTCATCTCGCTCGGGTTGTTGACGTTCCTCGCGCTCGCTCCCCGCGCGCAGTTCACGCAGTGGCAGTCGCTGCTGCTGCTGACGGTCCTGTCGGCGCTGACCTCCAAATTCAAGATCCAACTCGAGATCGCCAGCGGCTCGAACATGACCGTCTCCTATGTCGTCGACATCGCCGCACTGATCCTGCGCGGCCCGCACGCGGCGATGATCGTCGCCGTCGCCAGCGGCTGGACCCAGACGACGATCTTCTCGGAGGAGCCGAACCCCCGCTATCGCACTGTTTTCAACATGGCGGTTCTGGGGCTGACCGCCCAGATCGCCGGTCAGGTGTTCGTCAGGCTCGGCGGCGCCCGCGACGCGGAGTTGACGGCGCTGATCCTGCCACTCGTCGCGATGGCGCTGACCTACTTTTTCGCCAACACCATTCCGATCGCCATCGCCATCGCGTGGACGACGCAGCAGAGATGGTGGCGGATCTGGAAGACCGACTTCCTCCCCAACTGGCTGAGCTATCTCCTGGGCGCAGTTGCAGTGGCGGTCGTCATCAGGGTTTCGGAGAGCTCGGGCTATGGGCTGACGATCCTCCTGACGGCGGCGCCGCTCTACCTGACCTACAAGATGTATCGCGGTGGGCGCGAGATCGAGGCACGCCAGGGGGCAATTCTCGAGGCGGCGCAGGACGCGATCATCACGATGGATCAGCAGCTGAGCATCCGCGAGTTCAACCCCGCCGCGGTGAAGATGTTCGGCCACGCCCGGCTGCACGTCCTCGGCCGGAACGTCGAGATGCTGCTGCCCGCCGCCGATCGCGCGCGACACCTGAAGGCGCTCAACGAGTACATGACGACCGGACGAGGCGCGCTCGCCGGGCGACAATTCGAGCTGCGCGGCCTGCGCGCGGACGGCACCGACTTTCCGCTCGAGTTGACGGTGGCGCGCATCCCCGCCGACAGCCGCACGGTGCTGTTCTTCCGCGACATCACCGAGCGGCGTGTTCTCGAGGAGCAGCTGCGGCAATCACAGAAACTGGAAGCGATCGGACGGCTCGCCGGCGGCGTCGCGCACGACTTCAACAACATCCTGATGAGCATCATGGGCGCCGCCGACCTGATTCTCATGCAGCTGGCGCCGGACGACACCGCCCGCGACGAGGCCACCGAGATCAAGCAGTCGGTCGATCGCGGCGCCGGCCTGACGCGCCAGCTGCTCGCCTTCGGCCGGCGCCGGCCGACGCGCTCGCAGCTGGTCGTGCTCGGCGACGTCGTGCGCGGCATGGACACGATGCTGCGCCGCCTGATCGGTCCGGAAATCGAGTTCGAGATCGTGTCCGCGCCGCATCCGCTGATGATCTTCGCGGATGCCGGACAAGTCGAGCAGGTCGTGCTCAACCTGGTGGTGAATGCGCGCGACGCGATGCCCAAGGGAGGGCGCGTCACCGTCCGCGTGGAGGAGGTCGAGCTCGACGAAGCCGCAGCAACCGCGTTCGTCGATGCCAAGCCGGGCACCTACGCGCGCCTGGGCGTCACCGACACCGGCACCGGGATCGACGACGCGACGCGGGCGAAGCTGTTCGAGCCCTTCTTTACCACCAAGGAGCAGGGCAAGGGCACCGGCCTCGGGCTCTCGATTGTCTATGGCATCGTCAAACAGGCGGGCGGCCACATCACCGTGGGCCCCAGCGAGCCGAACCGCGGCGCCAGCTTCCTAATCTATTTCCCCATCGCCGCCACGCTGCAACCCTCGCCGGCGCCGGTCTGAGACGGCTCAGCCGCCGGCGCGCCGCGCACGGCCGCGCGATTTCGAGCGTCCGGCCAGCTCGTCGACCATCCGCCGCTCCGGCTCGGGACGATCGCGCAGATAGCAGTCGATGGCGTCGGTGATGATCCGCCACTGCGGCTTCGAGGCGATCAGGCTGAGCGCCTGCAGCTTGGCTTTGACGTCGCCGGGGAGACGGATGCTCAGCTGGGGATAGTCTTTCACCTTCTCACCGAGCCGCGCGCCGGCGGGCGGACGGCCGATGCGTCGGCGTTCCTTTGCCGCTTTCGGTGTCATGGTGCGAATCGGTCGGTGAACAACATCGGTTGCAGCAATTGCTGTGTTTGTGCTACCAACAACCACCCTGTATAATCTGCGCCTTTGGACTGCCTCTGAATGCCGAAGACACGGGCCAGACTGATGCCAATGCGAGCGACAACGCGGCCACAGCAAAAGGCAGGACCTGGACGCCCCCCGATTCACAGCGAAACGTGGTCAAAAGTTTCGGTCGTGCTCTTCGATCGCCAGATTCACCACCTCGATCGTCTCGCCATCGAGATCCGCGGCAAGACCGGCAAAGTACTGAACCGTGCTGAAATCATCCGCGCGTTGATCGATGGAATGATCGACAGCGGAATGGACATCACCGCGGCGGCGTCGGAGTCGGACCTGCGCGCGCGCGTGGCGCGTCGTCTCGGCTCCCCCTACCGCTGAACGCGACGCGCATTTTACCTGTTCCGCGAATTAGTTCCATCCCTTTTTTGCAGGGCTTCTCCGCGCCGTCGCGCGTTGAGACGCCGGCGCGCCGCCGCGCGGAAGTGCGATTGACAAATCTGGTATGGTCTGATGAGTGCCTGTGATGTGTCCGGCGTGCCACGCGTCGACGCATCGTTCGCGCTCGCGATCGTGGATCGAGCGCATCCGCCGGCAGGTCACCGGCCGCGCGCCGTTCCGCTGCAGCGCGTGCGGCTGGCGCGGCTGGCGCGTCGAGCCCGTGGAACCGGTGAGCGGCCCGCGCGAAGTGCACCGCGCGCTCACGGACGCCGAGCTCGAACGGCTCGAGCCGGATCGGCCTGAAGGAGATCGCACGTGACCGATCAGGAGCGCCAGAAAGCCGAAGAGATGATCAGCCGCCTCGAACTGTCGGTCGGCCAGGTGTTCCCCCGCGACGGCGGCAACGCCGCGCTGATCGCGTCGATGATCCAGACGCTCAACGGCCTGCGCAGCCTGCTCGGGGTCGTCCGCCCGCATTGACGCCGCCCACCTCTACATTGCGGAACCAGATCTCCTGAAATCGCGAAGCGTTTTTCGCGGCAATCGGCGCCTGCGCGCGCGGTTGAGCGGCTTGTCACGGCATCCCGGTTGCACCTCTGCGGTACGCAGGAGGTCTGCCCGATGCCATCACGTCCGGCACAGCTGAGGCAGCTGCTCGATTCACCGGCGCTTGCGTTTCTTCTCGAGGCGCACAGCGGAATCAGCGCCCGCATCGCCGAGGAAGCGGGCTTCGCCGGCATCTGGGCGAGCGGCCTCTCGATCTCCGCCGCCCTCGGCGTCCGCGACGCGAACGAGGCCTCGTGGACGCAAGTGCTGGACGTGGTCGAGTTCATGGCCGACGCGGCGGCGGTGCCGATCCTCGTCGACGGCGACACCGGCTACGGCAACTTCAACAACGTCCGGCGCCTCGTCGCCAAGCTCGAGGCCCGCGGCGTCGCCGGCGTCTGCCTCGAGGACAAGCTGTTCCCCAAGACCAACAGCTTCATCGGCGGTGAGCGGCAGCCGCTGGCCGAGGTGGCCGAGTTCTGCGGCCGCCTCCGCGCCGCCAAGGACACGCAGCGCGACGCCGATTTCGTCGTCGTCGCCCGTACCGAAGCCTTCATCGCCGGCCACGGCCTGACCGAGGCGCTCGTCCGCGCGCATGCCTACGCCGAAGCCGGCGCCGACGCGATCTTGATCCACAGCGCCAAGCGGACACCCGACGAAGTGGTCGCGTTCAAGCAGGCGTGGGACGGCCGCCTGCCGGTGCTCGCGGTGCCGACCAAGTACGCCGATACGCCGACGATGGTGTTTCGCCGGCACGGGTTCTCGGCGCTGATCTGGGCGAACCACCTGCTGCGCGCGAGCATCGCCGCGATGCAGGATGCCGCCGCCGCGATCTTTGCCGAGCAGTCTGTGCGCGGAACCGAGGCGCGCATCGCGCCGCTGGCGGAAGTGTTCCGGCTGCAGCGCGCCGGCGAGCTCGAGGAGGCGGAGAAGCGCTACCTGCCCGGCGCCAAAGCGCCGCGGCCGGCGGCCAACCAATGATTCCCGCCGGCATCCGCGATCAGCCCTGCTTCACCGTCGCGCTGCGCGACGACCGCGTCGATACGACGGGGCTGCCGCACTTCTTTCGCGGCCACCGCATCACCGAGGGATCGGGCGCGGACGGCGGCATCTTCGCCGAGTGGTCCTGGGATGGCCGGCGGCTGACGGCGCAGACCGATCGCTACGGCGCCTCGCCCCTGTTCTATGCGCACGACGGCAATCGCCTCTGGATCTCGCCGTCGCTGGTGAAGCTGGTGGATGCGGGCGCGCCGACCACCTTCGACGAGGCGGCGCTCGCCGTCTTCCTGCGTCTCGGCTTCTTCCTCGGCGACGACACGCCGTTCCAGTCGATTCGAACGCTGCCGCCCGGCGGGATGCTGGTGTGGGAGGCGGGGACGCTCAGCGTGTCGGGCGGCTACCGCATCGTGCGGCCGCAGCCGCTCGCACGCGAGACGGCGATCGACGGCTTCATCGAGTTGTTCCGCCAGGCGATCCGCCGCCGTCCGGCGGCCGATCGCGACGTCGTCGTGCCGCTCAGCGGCGGCCGCGACTCGCGCCACATCCTGTTCGAGCTGTGCGAGAGCGGTCACCGCCCCGACTACACCGTGACCATTCCCCGCTATCCGCCGCGCGGCACGGAAGACGAGCGGCTGGCGCCGATCATCGCGCGCGAGCTGACGGTGAAGCACGTGCTGCTGACGCAGAGCGAATCGCGCTTCGACTCCGAGCTGCGCAAGAACTGGGAGACGCATCTCTGCGCCGACGAGCACGCGTGGTACGTGCCGATGGTCGACGCGCTCGCCGGCACGGTACGAACCCTGTACGACGGGCTGGGCGGCGCGCTGTCGGTGCCGAACCGGTTCCACAGCCGCGAGGCGATGGCGCTCGTCGCGGCCGGGCGGACCCGGGAGCTGGCAGCGCGGCTGCTGGCGGAGCTGTCGCGATCCGACGAGCGCTTCCTGATGCGCCTCGTCCGCGAGCCTTACCGCGACGCCCTGTCGCTCGAGCGGGCGATCGAGCACCTGGCCGAGGAACTGGATCGCCACAGCACCGCGCCCGATCCGATCAAGTCGTTCAACTTCTGGAACCGCATCCGGCGCGAGCTCGCCCTCGTGCCGTTCGGCATGATGCGCGCGGTGCCCACCGTCTACAGCCCCTATCTCGACCACGACCTCTACGACCATCTCTCGTCGCTGCCGCTCGAGGTGATGTCGCCGACGCTGACCGCGTCCGACAAATCATTCCACTCGGAGGCCGTGGTCCGCGGCTATCCGCGCTACGCGCACCTGCCCTTCGAGAACCGGGCGGCGCCGAAACGCGATGCCCGCGCGTTCGACGCGCGCTTCAGCGCCGACACCGCGCGCTACCTGCTGCCCCGCGTCGGCTTCGGCGCGCGGCTGCTCAACGTGCGCTACGTCGTGCCGCGGCTGCTCTACGCTCTCGCCAGGCGCAGCTATCGCGAGACAGCCAACTGGCTGCCGGCGCTCGCCCTCTATCTCTCCCAGCTCGATGCGCTGGCGCGGCGCGACGACGCCGCGCTTCGCGCCGCGTAGCGGCGGCGCAAGCGGCCACGCTCTTTACGGGTTTATCCAAGCGTTGTGCCGCCAGATGTCATAGGTGGGGTCGGCGGCACAGAAGCCTTTCACATCGATCGTCGGCCGGGACTCCGCCTGCGACCTGTGCCGCGAGCGCAGGCTCAGGTCCAGATCGACGACATCGGCGGTGCGGCGGCGGCAGGCGTTCTTCGCGAGGTTGAAGAAAATCAGCGGGTCGCAGCGGCTTCGGTGCGGCAGGCGCTGCGTCTCCGGCAGCGTGTCTTCCCGAACGGAGCCGTCGGCGTAGTGGTAGGTGAGCCTGCCTTCGCACACGACGAGCGCGTCGAACATATGCAGCGCGAAGACACGCCCCTCCCCCGTAACTGCCGAATCGCCGGGGTAGGCATGCGGCACGAGCTGCAGCGCCGCGAAGGCGGCCAGCGTCGCCGCGTGCACCGGCCGGCGTCCGATCTGCCGGAGGGAGGCGAAGGTCGTCCACGCGGCCGGTGGGTGGAGCATGCGCGTCAACGGCAGGATGCTGAGCAGGCAGAACATCAGCGTCGGATACCAGAAGCCGACGATCGGCCACGAGAAGATGTGGAACATCGTCAGCTGCGCAAGCGCCGCGAAGAACAGCGCGTTGCGCTTCGAGTAGAGGCCGAACACCAGCGTCGTCTCGAGCAGCACCACGTACACGCACGCGGCGGGCACGAGGGCGGCCGGCAGCCAGAGGCGATCCTGGTTGTAGAGCGCGACGCCGGAGAGCCACTCCCAATCGAGCTTCAGGATGCCGGCCCAGAAGTACAGCGAGACGAGGATGTGATGGATGAGGGGGCGCTTGCCCGGCAGGAACAGGAACGCGAGCACCACCCAATTCAGCATGTAGTGCTGGTTCGCGCGCAGGCGGTAGTCCTGCACCATGATCGCCAGGCGGATGAAGGTCACCACTGCGAGCAGCCAGTAGCCGGCCGTCGCCTTCTTGAACAGGAAGCACGCCGATGCGGCGGCCGACAGGAAACAGAACGCCCACAACGTGTAGTGCACCGTCCAGACGGAGAGCTGCAGGTCGGAGCAGCGCTCCCAGAACGGCCAGCACAGCCGGTCTGGGGCGTCGGCGAGCATCAGCGAGACGCCCGATCGAAACTGCCACTGAATGGAGGTGAGGACGTTGGCGGCGGCGAGCGCGGCGCCGTAGAGAATGAGCGCGCGGTCGGCGCGGATTTCCGCGATCTGGCTCGACCATGGCCGCGTGCCGCGCGGCGCTGCCTCAGCGATCGCCGGAAGGGTCATTGACGAGGGCGCCAATGCAACAGCTACGCCCGCCGCAAAAACGACGGGCCGGTTCCCCCAAAGAACCGGCCCGTCTCGACCGACCGCCGACCACCGACGTTCGTGTCGTCCCTGACCCGGGTCTAGCGCACCTCGAACACCGCCATGATCGGACGGTGATCCGACGGGTCGATGCCGCTCGTGTTCTTGAAGCAGCCGGCGTTGCAGGTGCCGGGATACACGCTGGTGTCGAACACGTACGCGTCCTTCAGCTTGAGCGCCGTCGCGCCCTTCGACTGGAAGATGTAGTCGATCCGGTGCGCGCCGTGCGTGATGCCGTCCGGATTCTCCGGCCACGAAATCGCGGTGCCGGCCGCCTTCGCCGCCGCCCACGTGTCGACGTAGGTCTCGTTCATCTTCGCCACTTCGGTCGTGTTCGGCCACGCGTTGTAGTCGCCGACGATGATGCGGTTCTCCGCCAGCGTCGACGCCCACGGCAGCAGCTCGCCGATTTCCGCCAGGCGGTTCGCCTGCGCGACGTTGTCGAGATGCACCGAGGTGACGTTCACGGTGCGGCCGTTGACGCTGATCGTCGCATCCACGGCGCTGCGGCTGGCGGCGAGCAGCACGTGTGAAGTGGCGACGAAGGGATATTTCGACAGAATCAGCTCGCCGAGGCCGGTCGTGCCGCCGCTGCGCCCGAACCAGACCATGTACCACGTCGTGCTGGTCTTCTGCTCGAGCAGATCCTTGTAGATGATCCGCTGATCCTTGCCCTTGCTCCAGCTGGTGTTGACCTCGATCTCCTGCAGCGACACGATGTCGGGTCTGGTCTTCACGATCTCGTCGGCAACGCGCTCCGGGCTGTAGACGTCGTCGGTGCCGTAGCCGCCGTGATGCGTGTTGTATTGCAGGACGCGCAGCGTCGTCGCCGTGCCCGACGCGGGCGGATTGACCGGCGGCGGCGGCGACGATCCGCCGTAGACGACGGTGAGCACCGGCCGCAGGGCCGCGGTGGCCGCTTCCGACGAGTAGAACTCGCGGTACGACGCGCTGGTCGATGCGCCGAGGTCGGCGAGCGCGAGCCGCGTATACCGCGACGCGCCCCCGCCGGCCACCACCGCCCGGACCGCCGCGGTGACATTGAAGCTCACTTTGGCGCCGGCGCTGTTCGGCACCGTCGCTCGAGTCGATTCGGTGCCGAGATCGCCGCCGGCCGAGGTCCACGGCGTGCTGACGCGGCGCTGGTTCCAGGTGGCCTCTTCCTCGAGAAACGACGTCGTCACCGGGAAGACGCCGATCGTGCGCGCGGCATCGGTGCCGCCCGATTTCACGGTCAGCGTCAGCGTCGCCGACTGCACCGTGGTGCCGGCGGGCAGCGTGTTCTGCGTATCGAACTTGAGCAGCGCGCGGCGCAGGTATTCGGCGTTGGTGCTCGCGCGGGTCGCGAGGAAATCCTGCTGGTTGAAGTTGGTGTTGGCGGAGGTGCCGCCCTGGATCATCGTGTCGGACACGTGCGTGTCCGGCGCACTCAGGACCAGCGTCGTCTGCGCGCTGGCGGTCGAGAGCGAAGCGGCGCAGGCCGCGGCGGTGAACGCGGCGGTGCGGAGAAAGCGTCGGCAGGTCGGCATTTGGGGTGCTCCTGTCGCTGCCGCCGCGCACACGTCGACCGTGTCCGCACCGGCGCGTTTGGAAAATCAATCGGTTGTCGGGGAAACGCGCGTTCGCGCGTCAGTGGCGCCGCGTGGTCGGGCGGCGCGTTGACTTCTGGAAAGGCAACGGGTGTGCCCGCCGCATGTGGGCGCATGCGTTGGCGAGTGTCAGCGTACCGGCGCGCCATTCGTGCGCGCCGGCATTGGCGCCGCGGCTGTTGAGCCAGAAACAGCCGCGCTCGGGCGCGCGCGCCGTCTCGACCGTATTTCGTTACGAGGTTGAAGCGCGGGTTACGAAATCGGGGTCAGCCCGGCCGTTATCAACGCCCGCGCGCGAGTTCCGCGCCGATTTGATCGGAGTCGGCGACGTGGAAACCGACAGTGAGGAACAAGGTCAGCAGCAGAAGGCCTGCGGCCGAGATATACGGCGTCGACTCTCCGAAATGCTGCAGCGAGGCGTTGCCCCAGATCGGCCCGATGGTGCGGCCGAGGCTTTCGACCGCGCTGGCCGACCCCTGTACGCGCCCCTGTTCGTCGCCCCGCGCCACCAGGCTCACCAGGCTCGACATGGTCGGATGGCCGAAGCCGATGCCGATCGCCACCGGCACGAGTGCCAGCGCAAAGGCGCCGACGCTGTGCGCCGCCGCCACCGCGATCAGCCCGAACGTTCCGAAGGCAAGGCCGGTCAGGAACGTCGGCTTGTCCCCGAGGCGATGGACGACGTGCCGGATGAAACCGCCCTGGATGATCGCGCCGAGCAGACCGAACGCGGCGAAGAGATACCCGGTCTCGACCGGACCGAAGTGGAAGCGAAGCGCGGCGAACAGCGACAACGTCGTCTGGAATACCGCAAAGGCGAGCCAGTAGATGAAATCGATCACCAGCACGCGCCGGATCAGCGGACGGTGCAGCAGTGTCGGCAGCGATCGCAGCGGGTTGCCCGTGCCGGCCTGCGCGCGATGAACCGTTTCGGGCAGCCACATCCACGCCATCACCGCGGCCGCCAGGGTAATCGCGGCGGCCGCCCAGATTGGCGCGGTGTAGCTGACGCCGGCGAGCATGCCGCTCAATGCCGGCCCGAGGATGAACCCGAGGCCGAACGCCGCGCCGATCAACCCGTACGCGCGCGCACGATCCTTCGGTTCGGTGACGTCGGCGACGTAGGCGCGCGCCGTGGAAATGTTGCCGCCGGACAGCCCGTCGACGATGCGCGCGAGAAACAGCATCCAGACGGTGTGCGCGAGCGCGAGCATCACGAAGCTGACGACGGTGCCGACCAGGCTGAAGATCAGCACCGGACGCCGGCCGTGCCGATCGGAGAGATCGCCAAGGATCGGCGCGGCGACAAGCTGGCACAGAGAAAACACCGCGAACAGCAGGCCGATGACGAACGGGGACGCGCCGAAGGTGACGGCGTAGAACGGCAGCAGCGGGATGATGATCCCGAAGCCGACGAGGTTGACGAAGATCGTGAGGAAGATGATGAGGAGGGGCCGGGTCACAAGCGTCTTCACATTCTATACAGAAGCGGTGAAGACGGGCGAACTCTCGGGGTGTGGCGCCGCCGCGCCGCCCTTGCGGACGGCGCGGCCTGCACGTGGGAGCCTTCTACGGCCGGCGCAGCATGAACGCGAGCAGGCCGGCAATCACGCTGATTTCGCCGAGCCAGAAGAGGAACGACCACTTCAACATTTCCACGCGGGTCGTCGCCAGCTCCTGACGGAGCGACATCAGGCCGTCGTGGAGGCCGCCGCGCACCTCCTCGCGCAGGGCCGAGACTTCTTCAGTCAGCCGCCGCTCGAACCTGTCGGCCGCTATGGTCAGCACGTGTTCGCTCCAATCCTTCCGATCCGAATCGACCAGCTCGATCAATCCGCACGTTGCATCGTCCCCGAGGCGCGTGCGAAGCGCGGCGGGCACTCGACCGGACGCCATCGACATCCATCCCTTTCTCGACCTGCCGACGACGATGGCATCGTCTAAAAATCCTGTCAACCCGCCGCGTCAGATGTGTGCAACGAGCGGATCGTGGAGCCGTTGCCCGTGCTCGAGGAAGCTCAGGATCACATCGGCCGTCACCGGCGCGCGGCGGAACGCGTCGTCGCCGATCGCGTCGGCGATCGCGTTCAGCACCGACCCATAGCCGGCGCCGACCGGCGGTTCGCCGACGCCGCGCGCGCCGGTCGGCGTTTCCGGATCGGCGATGCCGAGCGCCTCCGTGCGCATGGTCGCGGGGATGTCGAGGATCGTCAGCGGCTTGTTGTGATGGAAGCGCCTGGCCAGCGCCACCCCGTATTGCTGGTCGTACACCCACTTCTGCTGCCGCGCGTGGCCGATGCCGAGGTTGATGCCGCCGAGAATCTGCCCGTGCAGGCTGCGCGGGTTGACGACGGTGCCGATGTCGGCGACGGCGAGATAATCCACCACCTGCATCGCGCCGGTCTCGACGTCGACCTCGACTTCCGCGAAGCCGACGACGAATGAATACGTGTCGCCGTCCCGCGGGTAGGTGTCCTTGGCGACGCCCATCAGACCGGTGCCGGCGAGAGCCGATGCCGATTTCCTGGTCATCGGATGGATGTCTGCGGGCAGCTGGTGGCCGTCGTACTTGCCGCCGAGTGCGACAGCGCGCGAGGCCGCCTGCGCGTAGGTGAGTCCGCGGGAGGGATTCCCACGCCGGAATACGCGCATGTTGCCGAGCTCGTAGTCGGCAGGCGCGCCGCCGAGATCCTTCGCGGCGATTTCCTGCAGCTTCAACCGCGCGTCGACCGCGCCGGCGAGATTGGCGCGGGTCATCGCGTGCGTCGTCTGGCTGCCGACCGACATCGCCGACCACGGGATGTTCTTCGCGGTGCTGCCCCAGTTGACGATCACCTGATCCCACGGCATCGCCAGCACGTCGGCGGCGACGCGCGCGAGGTCGATGCACGAGTGGGTGCCGAGGTTGCCGACCCCCGACTGCACGTACAGCTTGCCGTCGGGCCGCAGCGTCATCAGGCCGTCGTAGCCGATCGAGCCGGCGCCGTGCGGGCCGACGGCGACGCCGATGCCGCGGACCTTCGTGCCGCGCCGCTGGCCGGACCGCGCTTTCCGCTCGTCCCAGTTGAACAGCGCGGCGCCGCGGTCGAGCGCCTGCTTCACGAATGCGCTGGTGATGTGCGGCCGCTGCCCGTTCGGCCGCGGCGCGCCGTAGAGCGCCTTGCCCTCGGGCGAGTTGAGGCGGCGGATCGCCAGCTGGTCGAGTCCCAGCTGCTTTGCCGCCTTGGTGACCACCGGCTCCATGATCGCGTTGGCCTGCATCGGCCCCGGCGAGCGCTGCTGCGATCGCGGCGGCGTATTGGTGATCACGGCGAGGCCGCGCCAGCGCATCGCCAGCGGCTGCCAGATGAGCGAGGCGGCGTTGCCGGCCGAGCGATGGTCGCCCATCGGCCCGTACGGGCCGTTGTCCTCGACGATGAAGAGATCGAGCGCGGTGATGCGGCCGTCGCGGCGGAAGCCGGCCCGCGCGCGGCCGACCATGCCGGTGCGCGCGCGGCCGATGTAGTGCTCCTCTTCGCGGCTGATGCGCATCATCACCGGCGCGCCGGCCTTCTTCGCCAGCAGCGCCGGCACGACCATCGAGATCGCCCCAGCGCCTTTGCTGCCGAAGCCGCCGCCGCAGTACTCGCTGACGAGCACGATGTCCGCGGCATCCATCCGGAGCCAGGTCGCCAGCGGATCGACGGTGCGCGCGACGCTCTGGGTCGATCCATGCAGGTACAGCCGGCCGTTCTGCCAATACGCCATCGCGCTGCGCGATTCCATCGGCTGGTGGCCGGTGGACTGCACCACGAAGGTCTCGTCGACGACGATCGCCGCGTCCTTGAACCCGGCGTCGAGGTCGCCGTACGACCATTGCTCGGCCGCCTCGGCCATCGGCAGCGCGCCGGGAGGCGCCGACGCGAAATCCTGATCGGTCCATTTCAAGGTGCGCAGCGTGGGGCGCGGCGGCGGCCCGGACGCGCCAGGTGCCGGCGGCGGCGCCGGATTCCAGACGTTGCCCTCGGTGCGGCCGTTGGCGCCGGCCGGACGCAGGCTCTCCACCGGATCGACGACGAACGGCAGCGGCTCGAGGTCGAGCTCGATCCGCTCGATCGCTTCGGCGGCGGTCGTTTCGTCGACGGCGGCAAGGGCGAGAATCGGCTCGCCCTGGTAGAGCGGCTCGTTGGTCAGCGCCCGCTCGGCGCCGCGCAGGTCGGGCAGATCGTCGGCCGTGAGGATGGCTTTGACGCCGGGCATCGCCAGCGCGGCGCGGGTGTCGATGGCGCGGACGCGCGCGTGCGGCATCGGGCTGAGGAGGAGCTTGGCAAACAGCATCCCGTCGGCGCGGTAGTCCTCGGCATATTTGGCGCGGCCGGTGACTTTAGCGACGAGGTCGGGCGGCGTGTAGTTGGTGCCGACGAGCTTCTGGTCGGGCATAAGTTCCTCGGATTGGCCAAATTATAGCCGGTGAAGGGCTGGGGGCTTGCCGAAGTCCGGCTGAAGCCGGACACTACGGCGCGACGATCACGGACACGCGCGCGAGGACCTCTGACGATGACGCAGCCATGGCGTCGTAGTAGCCGACGAATCTCCGCGGCTCGGGCGCGTTGTACTGTTTGAAGTTCTGCGCCCACCTGAAGCCAATCGCCTGGAACCGCAGCTCGACTTCGATCCGCATCGGCCCCTCGCGTCCGGTCACGCCCACGCTGTAGCGGACGCGATCGCCGCCGCCGCCAAAGTCCTCGTCGGCCGCGGCGTCGCCGACGACCGCAATCTCGCGCGCGGCGGTCGTCTTGTCGAAACCGCGCGGGACGAGGCGGTTGTCCTTCACGTAGCGCACGGCCGTCAGCAGGCCGGTCGTCGGCGCGCCCGACGGATCGACCATCATCGACTCGTAGATCTGCACCTGATCCGGCCGATCGATCCGCCCGTAGTGCGGCTCGAACGCCGCAGGATCCGCATCGCTCGCATTGCCGGCGATCGATCCGGACGCCTCGAGCGCCCCCGACTCGAACGCCGCCGCACCCGAGCGATCGCGAACCGTGACGTGCAGCCACGCGCGGCGCGACGGGTAACCGGTCGGCAGCTTGTGCCCGGTCAGATTTCGCACGACCACATCGAAGGCGAGCGTGCCGCCGCCGATTTCCGCACGCTCGATCGCGACTTCGGCGGTTTCATCCTCGAGGTTGCGCACCGTCTGGTGCACGGCCGCGGCGAGCTCCTCCGGCAGCGCTTCGACGCCCAGCTCCGACCGATAGCGATCGAGCATGCGCAGCATGAACGCGTTGCCGCCGATGAAGTTGTGCCGCGCCAGGCCCTGCCGCGGCGGGCCGAGCACCGACGACGCCGGCAGGTCTCCCGCGACCACGCGCATGTGGCACGACTGGCAGCTGCGCGCCTCGACGCGGAACGCGCTGTGCCGCCACTCGAGATACGGCATCTGTTCGGGCAGCTCGCCGATCGCTTCCCCGCGCGCGCCGAGCGCCGTCGTGAAGAGCGTGTGGCAGGTGGCGCACAGCTCCGACTGCCGCACGTGAGGCGATTCGACCGGGCGGAACCGCGTGGCCGAATGCATCAGGACGGTCAAGCCCGATTCGACGTCGAACGGCCCGAAGATCGGCCGCGCGCCGGCGGCGTCGCGCGACATGCCGAGCCGCTTCGCCGCATCGACGATGTAGCCGCCGGTGAAGCTGGCCGGCGTGCCAAGGCCTTCGGCCGTGATCTGGTGGCAGATGGTGCAGGAGACGCCGTCGTGCGCGAGCCGGTCGTCGCGATCGCGCCCGCCGCCGACCGGCAGGTGGGCGAAGACCCGGCCCACCGCGCCGCGCGCATGCGCCTCGGTGCGCGCCATCGGCATATGGCAGATCGAACACTCATCCTGGATCGCGGCGGCTGCCGCCGGATGATCCTGCGCCTCGCGGCGGACGGCAGCCTGCCAGTAGGGATCGCGCGATGAATTCGCCATCATCGACGCGCGCCAGCTGGCGCCGATCGAGATGTCTTCGCCCTGGGGCGTGCGCAGGCCGTTGTGGCAGGCGATGCAGTCCTCGGCGGTCGTGAACAGGTGCGGCGCCGATCGCTGCGGCGCCGCCGCGCCCGTGCCGCTGCCCGCTGCAGCGGCGGCGATCGCGAACCACCCGGCCATCGACGCCACGACCAGCACTGGCGCGCGCCTCACCGGGTTCTCCAGCTCGATCGCAGGCCGGCGTCGAACCAGTCCCACAGCAGGTAGACCATCAGCGTCTTGCCGCGGCTCTCGGGCTGCTTCACGGGAATCCGCAGCCCGCCGTTGACCAGGACGTGCTGCAGGCCGCTGAGGCTGACCTGCAGCTGCGGCACGACATCCCATTCTGTCGGCGCGCCCGGCGCCTTCGCGGCGAGCACTTCCACCATCGGCGACCACGCGCGTCCCCACTTTGCGGCGGTGAAGGTGCGGCCGACGGCCGTCCGCCAGTACCCCTCCTTGCTCGCGACGTCCTGGTTGGCCGGCACCTCGAAGCCGGCGTGCACCTGGACGAACGCCGCGCCGGGAAGCGCCTGGCCGACCATCCCGAACCCCTCGAAGATCGTGACGCCACGGCCGAGGCCGCGGCTCTCGCTGCCCGTCGGCAGCGTCACCTCGCCGCCGGCGCTGACGATCAGCCCGCGCGCCAGGTCGTCGTACAGCGCGTACTTCATCGCCAGGTTGATGTCGCCGATGCCGCGGTTCCACGCGCCGGCGACGTCCCGGTGAAATCCGAGCGGCACGTTGATCTCGTACTGCGCGCGCCGGCCGAGGCGCTGCGCGAAGAGAAACTCGGACTCGATTTCCGTTTCCTGGCCGCGCTGGATCGACGTCGTCAGCACGGCCTCGTTTTCGGGAAACGCCTTCTCGGTGAAGAAGGGACGCGGAAAGTTGAGCTCGCCGCGCGGCCAGGACCGCTCGGCGCAGAAGCCGCGCAGCCGTCCGATCAGCCCGTCGATCTCCGCCTCCGACAGCACGTCGCCGAACGCCGGCATCCGTCGATCGAGCCCGCGGATGGTTCCGCCCTTGTGGATCACCGACGACCAGTCGAGATCGGCTTCCGGCGTGGTGAAAGCGCAGTCGGTGAAGTCGGGCAGGCGCGTGTCGAACCCGACGATTGCCTTGGACTGCCCCTTCCCGTCAGACGCGTGGCACGCCGCGCAGGCGGCTTGATAGAGCTCGTCGGCCGTCATTCCCGCGCGGTTCGCCTGCGCCCGGGCCGCCGCCGGCCGCAGCGTCAGGACGACGATGGCGAGGATGAACAGGGAGCGGCGCCGCACGGCGGCGCCCATGATACGCGACCCGGTCAGCGGCGCGACCGCGTCCGGCGGTGCGCTTCGTCCTCGATAGCGGCAACGACGGTCTTGAAGCCGCGCACATCGTCGGGCGTGATGCGGCGCGCCACCGCGCGTTCGAGCGCGGCAAGGTGGCCGTGGACGCGCACGGCGGCGCGGCGTCCGCGTGGCGTCGGCGTGATCAGGAACGTGCGCCGGTCGTCGGTTCCAACCGCGCGGGTGATGAAGCCGCGGTCGGCGAGCCGGTCGAGGATGCTGGTCAGCGTCGAGCGCTTGTGGGCGAGGCCGCGATGCAGCTCGGCGATGGTCGCCGGCCCGGACGAGGCCAGCAGCGCCAGGATGTGCGCCTCGCCCTGCGACAGGCCGTCGTCACGCAGGTTGGCGAGGTACAGGCCGATGCGATGGGTCGCCCGATGGATTGGCGGCACGAGGCGTAACGGCAAGGAGCTCCTTGTCCAGCAGCCGCGGAAACGCGCGCACGACGTCGTCGAAGCCGGCGTCGGGCATCACCGCGTGGACGGCGGCGAGCTGGTAGATCCAGAACGCGGTGATCGCGTCGGAGTATTTTTCCGCATGGCCGACCGAGGCGGCAAATCGCCGCAGCGTCCCGGCCATGCGCGCGAGCGCCTCGTCGACGCCCGGCGATTCGTTCAGGTAGACCCAGGCCACCCGCAGATGCGACGCGTGCGCGAAGCCGGCGGCCGGCGGCTCGCACCGCTCGAGCGCGCGGGTCAGCGCGACGTCTTCGGCTGCAACCATGTTGTTACGATACCGTATTATTCGAAACTGATCAAAGCCAAGGAGGGAAGGCGGAAAGGCGGGAAGGCGGGAATGGAAGGTCGGAGGGTTGGAAGGCGGGAAGTGCCTTCCAACCTTCCCTTCTGCCTTGCCCGTCTTCCCTTCCGCCTTCCTACCTTCGAACCTTCCCTTTCTGCCTTCCCGCCCTCCAGCCTTCCCGCCTTGCTTCTTGCACCTCGTTCAGGTAAGGTTTTCGCCACAGAAAACCGGCTGCCAGCGTGTGCGCCCTCCAATCTGCGCGTCCCTTCCATTTCTTCCACAACACAGGAGAGAGTTGATTGCCCGTCCGTTTGTTCGTCGGTAATCTCGCGTACAGCACCACCGAAGCGGATTTGCGGAACTACTTCGGGACCGTTGCGCCCCCGTCCCAGGTCGTGCTGCCGGTCGACCGGGAGACCGGGCGCCCGCGCGGCTTTGCCTTTGTCGAGTTCGTGGATCGCGCGCACGCCGAGCAGGCCATCCAGAAGTTCAACGGCCAGCCCTTCAATGGGCGCCCCCTCGCCGTCAGCGAGGCGCGCGCCCGCGAGGACCGCGGTCCGGGCGGCCCGCCGCGGCCGGGCGGCTTCTCATCCGGCCCCCGGCCCGGCGGCGGCTTCGCGCCCCGCCCGCCAGGATCGTTCGGCGGACCCCGGCCGTTCGACGGCGGCGGTGCCGCCCCCGGCGCTCCGGCGCGCAACCGCAACTTTGGACCCGACGCGAAACCTCAGCGAGGGGGCGGGGCGAAAAACAAGAAGAAGGGCGAGGACAAGCCACGCGGGCCCATCCCGTTGAAGAACACCGGCCGCTCGTTCAGCCTGGACGACGTCGACTCGCCAGACGAGGCGCTGCCCGACGACCTCGACGACATCGCAACCAGCAAGCCCGACGATAACTTGGACGAGGACGAGTAGATGGCTAAGGGCTGATAGCTGATGGGATGGTCAATGGGACCATTCCATCAGCCATTAGCCATCAGCCATCAGCCCTCAGCCATCCCTGCCCCGGCTACCAGCTCCCGGAGACGAAATCGAACGCCGCCGTGGTCGTCGCCATCACGTTGTGGCTGACGGCGGCGACGCCGATGTAGACGGTCGGCCCCATCACGATCGTGTCGGTGCCGACCTGTATCCAGCTGACGCCGTCAGCCGACTGATACGCGTTGAACGTGTTGCCGATCCGTTCCAGCTTCACCCAGTAAGGCGCCTTGTCGAGCGTGCCGGGCTGATTGAGCGTCGTGCCGGCCGGCGTCTGGCGGCGCTGGAACGCCGTCCCCTTGCCCTGCATCACCTGCATGTAAGCGTTCGGCGAATCCGGCTGCAGCGTCTCGCGGATCATCACGCCGCCTTTCGCCGAGGTCGAGGTGTTCTGGAGGCTCCGCAGCCGCGCGACGATGAAACCGTCGCCGGTGAGCGTGCGGTAGGCATAGTGGAACGCGTCGGCCGTGCCCCACACGTCGTTGCCGGCCGCCTTGACGGCAAACGTGCCGGTTGCGGCGTCGACGGTCGCATCGCCGGTGAACCCGACCGCGCCGATGTCCTGGTGCGTCCAGCCGTCGGGCAGCGGTACCGGAACCGGGCCGCTCGCCGGCGGCGTCGGTGTCCCCGGTGCCACCGTCACGTTGTCGAAAGTCGACGTCGACGTCTTCGTCGGGCTCGTGCTCGAGCCGCCGAGGCCGATGTACACGTCCGGCCCCATCGCGATCGTATCTGTGCCGAGCCACGTCCATGTCGCGCCGTCGATTGACTGGTAGGCGGTGAAGGTATCGCCCGCCCGGTCGAGGCGCAGCCATCGCGGCGCCGCGACGTTGGTCAGGCCGGCCGTCGCGAAGGTCGATCCGCTCACCGTGCGCCGCCGCTGGAACGCCAGCGCCTTGCCGCCCGCGAGGAAGGCGAACGCGTTCGGCGAGCCGGCGGCGAACGAGGCGCGGATCATCACGCCGGCGCGCGCCCACACGTTGGTATTCTCGAGGCTCGTGATCCGCGCGACGATCGATCCGTCGCCGCTGAGCGGCTGGTAGGCGAAGTACATCCCGTCGGCGGTGCCCCAGATGTCGCCTGAGTCGCCGACCAGCCTGAACGTGCCGGTGGTCTCGTCCAGGCTCGCCAGCCCGTTGATGCCGACCGTGCCGACGTCGGTCCGCAGCCACGGTGAAGGCAGCGGCGGCGGGCTGCCGCCGGCCGCGCCGCTGATCGTGCTGTCGAGCACCGTGGCATCGTTCGTCAACGCCCCTGGCGGCGTGCGCGTATACAGATCCGGGCTGAGCACGATCTGGTCGACAATCGCGCCGTCGGTCCGCTGCTGCACGCGGATCGTGTGCGTGCCGGTGGTCTGGAAATAGATGTCGGGGCCGAAGTTGCCGAAGCCGTTGTCGGCCCACCCCCAGCCGCTGATGCTGCCCGAAGCGCCATCCTGCTGCACGATCTCGGCGCCCGAGGCCTCGCCGATCCGATAGTGCGGCGATCCGAACGCGTCGACCGCGTCGCCGAACTGGACGCTCACCGAGTCGTTCGACAGCGAGTTCGACTGCGCGCGCATCCGAATCCACAAGTGATACGGCACGCCGGCCATCGCCGTGAACGTCGCCTCGAAGTAGTTGAGCGGCGCCGCCAGCGGCGGCGAGATCTTCGACTTCCCCTTGTCGGGGTTCCACAGCGCCTTGCCGCCGGCGGCGGTCGGATCGTCGAGGAAGCTCCAGAGACCGACGACGCCGGTCGCCGGCACGTCAGCCGCCCAGATCACCTGCGTCGTCGCGCCGGGCGGCGGCGGTGGCGGCGGCGGCGGCGTGCCCTTGGTAGTGAAGGTCCAGGTCGGCCCTTTCGAGATCAGCCCCGCCATCGTCTTGGTGACGATGCGCCAGTAGTAGGTGGTGCCCGGCTGCAGCGCCGGCAGCGTCAGCGTCTTTTTCGTCTTCGGCAGGTCCCAGTCGACCGGGCCCAGCTTCAGGTCGGCCTTGAAGAGCGGCGGGTTCGGGTCCTGTCCGAAGTAGATGTCGTAGACCTGGCCGAAGAAGCCGGGATCCCACTTCAGCACGATGCCGGTCGGGGTGAGGTTGATCGCGTTGTTCGCCGGGAGAAGGTTGATCGGCTTGTCGGCCGGCTGCGGCGCGAACTCGGTGGTCTCGATCGATCCGACCGGGTTGACATGGCCTTCGCACTCCGGAGGCATGCCGTTGACCCAGGTGCCGGAGCACCACTTGCGCATGAACTGGGCCTCGAAGTAATCGAAGATCCAGCGCTTGATGGTGAAGTAGTTGTGCTCCTGCTGCTGGCTCGCGGAGGGCGTCGTCCAGTTCGACGATCCGAACACGGTCAGCGGGCCGGGCGTGCCGGTCGTCGGCTGGTTGTGGTAGAAGAGCACCAGCTTCTGGTGGTTGAGGCCGAGATGGCCGCGGACGCGCAGCGGCACGCCGGCAATCCACAACCGATCGAGGTTGTACGACACCCACTGCTTCGCCCCCAGGCGGTATTCCTTCATGTCGCTGATGATGCGCACCGGGATGCCGCGCTGCATCGCCGCGATCATCGCGTTGGTCTGCCGCTCGTCGGTGATCCGGTACATGATCGCGTCGATCGCCTGCAGCTCCTTGGGATAGCGCTTGAGGATGCGCAGCGCGTAGTCCTCGGCTTGCGGGAAATTGAGCGACGGATCCTTCGTGTAGATCGGGTAGACCCGCGCCGGCGGGTTCAGGATGTTGGCGTAGTTCGAGTAGTACTGGGTCTCGATCCAGTGGTTGTCGTACTCGGTCATGAAGCTCTGGACCACCTGCGGATCGTCGCTGAAGTAGATGGTCTCGTCTTCGTAGTCGGCGTACGCCGTCTGCGGCACGAAGGCGACAGGGCTGTAGTTGGCGCCGCTGAATTCGACGATCCCCTGGCCGGCGAACAGCATCATCTTCCAGTGGAGGATCCCCGGCGCCGTGGCGATGCGCTGCCGCATCGGGATGCCGGCGGCGGCGAAGTCGGTCAGCATCGGCGCGTTGAGCGGATAGGTCGTGTTGGCTTTGGGATCGACGATGATCCGCACCGGCACGCCCGCCTGCCACCGCTTGATGATTTCGGTCTTGAACCGCGCATCTTCCATGAACCAGAAGGCCACGTCGAGGCCCACGGTTTCTTTCTGGATGAGCTCGATGAGCGGTGTGCGGCAGTCCTGGTAGGACGCGTCGCACAGCCACTCGTTCGGCCCCTGCGGGTTGTTCTGAGCCACCGCGCTGGGAGCCGCTACCCCCAGCGCCAGAATCGCGAGCAGCGCTCGCGTCACCCACCGGCCAGCTCGTCGTTCGTCCATGAACCGCGTGTCCTCCTTCGACGCAAACGTCACCCGAGCCGTTTGCGTCGGCCGTGCCGAAGCGACACGAAGGTGCAGATGTGGATTTCTGGCCTGTTTTTGCGTGGATGAGTCGAGGCTTACGACTTCCCGACGCTCGACATTTCCCGTTTGAAGAAAACGGCCGACCTGCGGTGGGAACTTCGCGTCTCAGCGCGAAGTGCTGATAGCCAAACGATATAGAGGGATTGAGCGGACGTCAGCGCTCCCGCGAGACGAGCAACGCGACGCCGCCGGGCACTCGCGTGGGCATCACGGCCCACTCGTTGGCCTTGTGGTGCACGACGGCGCGGCCCGCTACGGTGCCGATCGCGGCGCCGGCGATCACGTCGCTGAGGTGGTGGCGGTTGTCGTGGAGGCGCGACGCGGCGACGTACGACGCAATTGTGTAGCCGACCACGCTCTTGCGCCAGCCGAGGTGGCGTTCGATCACCGTCGCGGCTGCGAACGTCACCGCGGAATGACCCGAGGGAAACGACAGCCGGTTGCTGAGGTCGGGCCGCTCACGATGGATGGCGAACTTGAGCGGCTGAACGATGATCTCCGCCATCATCTGCGCCTGCAGCAGGTCCATCCCCATGTGCGACACCTTCGGCTGCTGCCGGATGCGACCGTACGCGTAAGTGCCGAGCGAGAGCGCGACCTGCTCCGGCGTGTTGCCAAGATATTTGCCGGCGCTGAAGGCGGTGTTCACCACGTCGTAGTGGCTGCGCAGGCGGCCGTTGAAGGTGTCGTCCCACGGATGCGCGGCCGCGGCCAGCCCGCCGCCCACCGCGAGCACAGCGAAGTTGCGGCGCGAGGGCAGATGTGCGAAGTCCGCGCCCAGATCGCGGAACAGCGTGCGGATGCCGGTATGCGGCGGCGTCGGCGGCTTCTTGGCTTCGGCTTTCTGCTCCTTCGGCTCGGCCTGCTGCGGTTGCGAATCAGCGGTGGAATCAGGCGGGGTCGGCGCTTGCAGCGTTTGCGGATCGGCGGATAGGGTCGCCGTAAGCAACGTGGCCAGAAGCAGCATGATGCGGCGTGTAACGTCCAAGAAAAATGCCAGCGACCATCGCGTAACCGAGCTCGGCCGTCGTCTTCACCTGAACCGCGGCGCCGCACGCCGGCGATGCTCAGCCGGAAACAGCTCGTGACGATCTGGGATGAGGTGCTGGAACGGCTGCGCGCGACGATGCCGGCCGAGGACTTCCGCCGCTGGTTCGGCGCCACGGCGTACGCCAGCGATTCGGGGGATCAAATCACCGTGTGGGTGCCGAGCGAGGCGATCCGGCGGCATCTGGACAAGCAGTATCGCGACGCGATCGAGCAGGCGATCGCCGCGGCCGGGCGCCCGGACACGATGGTCCGCCTCGTGGTCAGCGGCTTCGAAGACGATGAGTTGACGGAGGAGTGAGGCGAAAGAGGAAACCGCGGGCCTTGCCGATCAGGCGGCGGGCTGCGCGTCCTTGCGTTCCGGTTTCACTTCGACCTGGCTGCGAATCTGCTCGCGAATCCAGTCGACCGGCTGCGGCTGCCGCGCGACGAAGGCCTGCCACTCGGCTTCGGACAAGGTGATGGAGATGACGCGATCGCGCTCGTTTCCCATGGCTAGATGATACGCACCAGCTACGCGCACAAAAAATAGAATGATCTGATAGAACCCATCTCATCGCGTTATGAGTCCGTCCGCCGGGCTTTGGGCAGCACCAGCCGCAGCCGCTCCTTGATCGTCCCGAATTCCTTCAGCAATTCCTCGATCATCCGCGGCACCCGGTTGGCGCGGGCGTAGACCCAGCCGGTCTCGCGCACCAGTTCGTGCCCCTCGATCCGGGCGCAGAACAGCTGTCCCGCCTTCACCTCCCGGGCAATCGCCTGGTAGGGCACGATGCCGACGCCCTGCCCGGTCTTGACCATCGCCTTGATGATCTCCACGTTCTCGGTGTCCATCAGCACCGTCGGCTCGATGTTCTCGCTGGCGAAGAAGTGATCGATCACCCGGCGGGTGCCCGATCCCAGCTCGAACAGGATGAACGGCAGGCCGGCGAGATCCTTGGCAAAGACTTTCTTGCGCTTCGCCAGCGAATGCGCCGGCGTCGTCACCAGCAGCAGCTCCTCGCGCAGCGCCGGCACGGTGACGAGATCCGGCTCAACGACCGGCAGCGTCAGCAGGCCGACGTCGACGCGGCCGCCGCGGATCTCCTGCACCGATCGCCCCCCGGCGACGGTCAGGCGCACCTCCAGCGCGGGGTGGGCGCGGCGCAGCTGCTTCAAGAGCGGCGGGAAGACGTAAAGGCACACCGTCATCCCGCCCGACAGGCGCAGCGTGCCGCGCAGCTCGCGCGTGCGGTCGGTGATCGCGCCGACGGTGTCGCGGACGTCCTGGAAGACGCGCTGCCCGAGCTGCACCAGGCTCTCGGCCGCCGGCGTCATCCGCACCTGGCGCCCGATGCGCAGGAACAGCGGCTCGCCGAGCTCCTCTTCGAGCAGCAGAATCTGGCGGCTGATCGCCGACTGCGACACGTGCAGCTTGCGGCCGCAGGCGGTGAACGAACCGGTTTCGGCGATGGCCTGAAGGATCTCGAGCTGACGAAGGTCCATGGGGCGGCTAGTCGTCGCGGCCGTAGTGTCCGGCTTCAGCCGGACTGTCGAAGTCCGCCCGGCGGCGGACGCTGCCGGGCTGCGCCGACCTCCGCGGCGCAAGCGCCAGGTGCGCGAGGCCGGCGGCGAAGAAGCCGACGAACCAGGCGTAGTCGTAGAGCGGCCGCAGCGCCGGCGCGACGATGCCGCCCCACGCCAGCGCGCAGCCGATCGCCGTGGCCGCGATGGCGCGCCAGTTCCAGCCGCGGTAGATGCCGTCGGTCAGATACAGATCCTCGAGCGCCAGCTGACGGCGCCGCACCAGCCAGTAGTCGGCGACCAGCACTCCGCCAATCGACCCGAGGCCGCCGGAGTAGCCGAGCAGCCAGGTATAGATGTAGCCCGACGGATCGGCCAGGAGCTTCCACGGCTGGATGGCGATGCCCAGGATGCCGGTGATCAGCCCGCCGGTCTTGAAGCTGATGAAGCGCGGGAACGCGTTGGCGAAATCGTTGGCCGGCGAGACGACGTTGGCGGCGATGTTCACCGCAATCGTGGCGACGATGACCGTGAACATCGACACCGCGACGACCAGCGGCGAGGTGAACTTGCCCACCAGCACCACCGGGTCCCAGATGGACTCGCCGTAGATGATCGCCGTGGCGCTGGTGATCATCACGCCCATCGCCGCGAACAGCGACATCGTCGTCGGCAGCGCCACGACCTGACCGACGATCTGCTCGCGCTGGCTGCGGCCGAAGCGGGTGAAATCGGGCATGTTGAGCGACAGCGTCGCCCAGAAGCCGATCATCGCGGTCAACGACGGCACGAACACCGGCCAGAACTCGCCCAGCGTCCGGAACCGGCCGGGCGCCGAGAGCAGCGGCCCGAGGCCGTTGGCCCGCGAGATCGCCCACCACAGCAGAATCGCGGTCATCACCAGGACGAACGGCGCCGCCCAGTTTTCGACCTCGCGAACCAGATCCATGCCGCGGTAGATGATGAAGACGTTCAGCGACCAGAACAGCAGGAACGACAGCCACGCCGTCGTCGTGTGTCCACCGAAGCCGCCGCCGAGAAGCGTCGGCCAGCCCGGGATGACGGTCTTGAAGAAGATGTTGAGCGCTTCCCCGCCAATCCACGCCTGGATGCCGAACCAGCCGCAGGCGACGAGCGCTCGCATCAGCGCCGGCACGTTGGAGCCGAGCGTGCCGTAAGCCGCGCGGGCGAACACCGGAAACGGGATGCCGTACTTCGTGCCGGGGTGCGAGTTGAGCAGAATCGGGATGAGGACGATCGTGTTGCCCAGCAGGATGGTGACGAGCGCCTGCGACCAGTTCATCCCCGACGCCATCAGCCCGGAGGCGAGCATGTAGGTCGGGATGCAGTGGGCCATGCTCACCCACAGCGCCGCGTAGTTATAGGTGGTCCAGTTGCGGCGCGACAGCGGCACCGGCGCGAGATCGTGGTTGTACAGCGGGCTCGCCTCGACCCGGCGAAGATCGACCAGCTCGACCCGGCCATCCGGCAGCTGGCGCTCGTTTCCCATGGCCGTATAGTACGCGACCGGGCACCGGGCGCGTATACTGCGCGGGCGATGGCGGACACGACGATTCCCGAGAACGCGCTGATGACGTTCCTCGATGCGCTCGACCAGGGGAACGTCCGCGCCGCCGAACGGTTTCCCGGCGACTCGCCGCACCGCCAGCCCGTCCACACCGTCTATGGCGGCGCGCACCTGTTCAAGGCCGACGCGGCGCCGAAGCTTGGCGCGCTGGCGCTGAAGGCGCTCGCCGAGCACGCGCCCGATCCGCCGGCCTTCGGCGCGGCGATCGGCCTCGACCCGGCGGTCTCCGAGCGCATCTACTCGCGCGTGGTCGACAAGCTGACGCTGGAGCCGGTCGAGGATTTCCGCATCGACTTCGAGGACGGCTTCGGCAGCCGGCCCGATCACGAGGAGGACGCCTTCGCGCAGGCGGCCGCGACCGAAGTGGCGGCGGCGATGCGCGACGGGACGCTGCCGCCCTCGATTGGCATCCGGATCAAGCCGCTGAACGAGGAGCTGAAGCGCCGCAGCCTGCGCACCTTCGATCTCTTCCTCACCCGGCTGCTCGAGCGCAGCGGCGGCAAGCTGCCGCCGAATTTCGTCGTCACGCTGCCGAAGATCACCGCGCCCGAGCAGGTGGCGGCGCTGGCGTCGGCGTGCGATGCGTTCGAGTACTGGCGCGAGCTGGCGCCGGGCGCGCTGCGATTCGAGCTGATGGTCGAGACGACGCAGTCGATCTTCGCGGCCGACGGCACGGTCGCGCTGCCGCGCCTCGTCGACCACGGCGGCGGGCGCATCGTCGCCGCGCATTTCGGCACCTACGACTACACCGCCGCGTGCGGCGTGACCGCGGCGCACCAGCACATGCTGCATCCGGCCTGCGATTTCGCGCGGCACGTGATGCAGGTGGCGCTCGCCGGCACCGGCATCTGGCTGTCGGACGGCGCGACCAACATCATGCCGATCGGATCGCGCGACACCGTGCATCGGGCCTGGCGCCTGCATGCCGAGCACGTGCGGCATTCACTGGTGCACGGCTTCTACCAGGGATGGGATCTGCACCCGGCGCAGCTGCCGACCCGTTATGCCGCCGTCTACGCGTTCTTCCTGGAAGGACTCGACGCGGCGTCGGAGCGGCTGCGCAACTTCGTCGAGAAGGCGGCGCAGGCCACGCTGGTGGGCGACGTCTTCGACGACGCGGCGACCGGCCAGGGGTTGTTGAACTACTTCCTGCGGTCGATGAACTGCGGCGCGATCACCGAAGATGAAGCGGTCACGAAGAGCGGCTTGTCGCTGGTGGAGCTTCGCTCGCGCTCGTTCGCGAAGCTGCTGCAATTGAGAATCAAGAAGTAGGAAATTTCCGCTAATTCTTGATTGCCGGCTCTTCGGCGTAGCCTTCTGCCTCGTATCCGCCCCGATAATCCTTCTCACCTGGACGGCGGATCTTCGACTGCGCCACCACCCGATCGCGGCGCAGGCCGACGAAGTTGGCGACGCTGGTCCAGCCCTTGTCGGCGTGCTTCTCGAGGAACCGCGTCAGCCCGGCTTTGAGCTCGCGCACCACGTTCGGCCCGACCGCGTGATCCAGCATCGCCGCCGTGCACACCTGCACCGTGCCGCAGCCGAGAAGGAAGTAGTTCAACGCGTGCTCGAAGGTCGAGATGCCGCCGATGCCCGAGAAGCTCTTGTCGGGAAACGCCTGCGTCAGCTGCGACATCTTTGCCAGCGACAGCGGCAGGATCGCGGGGCCGCCGAGGCCGCCGGTCGAGACCAGCCCGTCGACGTGGATCTCGGGGTCGAGCGTGTCGGCGTCGAAGAGCGGCAGCGAGGTGAAGGTGTTCGACGACACGATGGCGTCGGCGCCGCCGAGCAGGGCGCCGCGCGCCTCGACGACGATGTCGGTCGTCGACGGCGTGAGCTTGGCCCAGACCGGCACCTTGGCCACTTCCTTGACCACCTTGGTGACGATCGAGACCAGCTCTTTGTCCTTGCCGACGTTCGAGCCCATGTCGGGCCGATCCATGTGCGGGCACGAGAGGTTCAGCTCGAGCGCGTCGCAGCCCTGCGACTGGCAGGCAATGGCCAGCTCCTGCCAGTGGCGCAGCTCGGTGTCGTTGCCCGAGCCGGCCATCACCGAGGCGACGAGCACGTGATCGGGAAACGCGGCCTTGATGCGCCCGAGCCGCGGCACCCACCAGTCGAGCGTCTTGTCGGAGATCAGCTCCCAGTTCCACGACGAGTGCAGCGCGGCGCCGGGGCGCTTCTTCATCGACAGGTGCGGCGAGTCGGCGTCGGCGCGCAGGAACTTGGTCTTCGGTCCGACGACGTTGACCACCGGGTGCAGGCCGATTGTCTTGGTGACCACCCCGCCCCAGCCGGCCTCGAAGGCGCGCAGGATGTTCGACTCCGATTCGGTCGGCGGCGCGGACGAGAGCAGGAACGGATTGCGGAACCGGACGCCGGTGAACGTGGTCGAGAGATTGGGTCCCATCGCTGCCTCCCAGGGCTAGCCCAGCGTACGCCGCACCGTCGCTTCTATCAACCCGAACGGCTGGTCGGTGGCGACGAACACCTCGTTCGGGTTGTCGAGCCCGAACGGCGAGAGATCGACGAGCAGATGGTGGCGATTCGGCAGCGACAGGGTGATTTCGAGCGCCTCCGGGCAGGCGGCCAGCGCGGCCTCGCCCATCGCGTAGAGCGTGTGCTGTACCGATCGGCTCAGGTGCGCGGCAAAGGCGGCGACCAGCGCGCCGCGCACGGCCTCGCGCGCGCCGAAGTTGCTGGTGCCCGGGCGGTAGCGCCACGCGGCGGTGATCGACGTCGCCAGGATGCGATCCTCGGTCTCCGGCAGCGTGGTGAACTCGTCGCGCGGGAAGCCGGAGAACGCCGAGCCGGCGGTCTTCATCACCACCAGGTTGGTCAGCCCGGACGCCACCCGCGCGCCGGCGGCGTCGCGGACGACTTCCGCGGTCCACTGCTCTCCCGCGCCCCTGATGAAGGCGTGCGGATCGGCGCCGGCTGGCGAGGCGATCCGGTCCCATCGCTCCTCGACGAGCGAGATGCGTGCGCGCGACACGGCGGGCTGCGCGGCGAAATGCTCCGCCAGGCGCAGCGCGAACGATTCGACGTGCTGCAGCGGATCGCGGCGGGCGATCGCATACACCGTGTTCTTCATCGTATCGGTGGCGAGGCAGGCGGCGTTGTCGCCCTCGATATACACCTTCTCGAACGCGCCCTCGAGCTGCACGTCGATGGTCAGATCGACGATCTCATGCTGCGCGCCGCCGCGCCGCAGCTTGACCAGCCGGATGCGCGACTTGCCGTAGCGATTCCAGCTCAGCACCGATGACGCGCTCATGTCGCCTCGTAGACAGGGCCGCCCTTCAGGGCCGCCATCACGTTCCACGGTACGTCGAGTAGCCGAACGGGCTGAGCAGCAGCGGCAGGTGATAGTGCTCGTCGGGGTCGCGCACGTTGAAGGTGATCTTCACCTCGGGGAAGAACGCGACAGCCAGGCCGAACTCGCGATGGTAGGCGCCGATGTCGAAGGTGAGGCGATAGGTGCCGGGCGACAGCGCCCCCTGGGTCAGCGTATCGACCCGTCCCTTGCCGTCGGTGGTGCCGCGGCCGACCGGTGTCCATTCGCTGGCCTGGCGCAGCTCGAGGATGACCGTCACCCCCTGCGCCGCCTCGCCGCGCGCGGTGTCGAGCACGTGTGTCGTGATCATCGGTTAACCGTCCTGACGGAGGTCGACGAGCTTCTGAAGGCGCAGGTGCGTGATCTTCGTCTGCTCGCCCGCCGCGATCTGCAGCTCGGTATCCGGATTGTTGTCGAGCCGGCGTTCGAGCAGCGCCAGCATCTCCGCGCCCGTCTTGCCCGTCGCGCACACGATGAAAATGTATCCGAATCGCGCCTCGTAGGCGCGGTTGAGGTCGGCAAGCCGCCGGCGCGTTACGTCGCTCGCGTGAGCGACGAGCCGTTGCTCGTTCGCTGCCCAATCAGCAGTGACGTCCCCCGTTGCCTCACCTGCCTTCCCCGCCTCCCCACCCGCCCCACCTGCCCCACCTGCCCCACCTGCCCCGATGGCCGGGTGCGCCGCGAACGCTTCGATCCAGTCGGCCCGCTGAAGCGTCGCGAACGCGCGATCGGCCGCCTGCATCATCGCGGCGACGTCGCCAAACGGGCGCGAGGCGGCCATCTGCGCCGCCCACCGGGTCGACCCGCAGCACTGAAGGAGCTGGCCCGCTGCCGCGCCAGCGTCCAGCCGGTTCAGGTCGTCGAGTCGCATGGCCGCCCGAACAGCCGCAGGCGGCCGACGCCGCCGTCCGGGAAGATGTTGAAGCGCACGAGCGTCGCCTCGCCGGCCTGCTGCAGCGTCTCCTCGAACGCGTGCCGCGCGTGCGGCTGAAGCGGCGTTTGCGGCAGCAGCATCGTCCAGACAGCGGTCGCGGCCAGCGCCGCCGCTTCGCCGCCGTCGAAGGCCTCGAGGCTGCACGCGCCCGGCGCGTTGCCCTTGAAATGCCGCGTGTCCACTTCGACGCGCCGGATCGTGCCGCGCGCGGCGAGGCGGATGATGGTCCAGTCGTGGCCGGGGCCGCGGCGCCGCTTCGTCTCCCAGCCGTCGCCCATGTGCGTTGCGTCGCCCGGCATGATCAGGTTGTGCCGCGAGCCGAAGAACATGTCGCTGCACGCCACGACCACGCCGCCGTGCTCGGCGGCGGCGAGATCGACGTCGCCGCGCAGGCGGAGCCGCGCCCAGTCGGCCACGGCTTCGCCGTAGGCGCGCAGCCGCGCGACGCCGCCGTCGGGGAAAATCCGCAGCCGCAAATGCGTCGCCGCCGGCGCCGCCGCGACCTCGAAGAGGTTGTGCGCGTCGCCGCGAAGCGGCGTCCGCGCCAGGAGCGGCTGCCACGCGGCAGCCACGAGCTCGTCCGGCGCTGGCAGCCCGGCGAGCGCGCAGGCGTCGATCGCACACGACGCTGGATAGTTGCCCTTGAAGAACGCGGTGTCGACGTCGACGCCGCGCACGATGCCGCGCGCGCCGAGCCGGATGATGCACCAGTCGTGGCTGTCGTCGGCGACATCGCGGCGGCGGCGCGTTTCCCAGCCGTCCATCCATTTGCCGCGCTCGGTGTACTCGCCTTCACGCCACACCGCCGGCGCGTTCAGCACCAGCCGGTCTTTCAGCGCGAAGAACTCGTCGTTGGCGGCAACCGCCGCGCCGCCCATCCGCTCGGACGCGAGATCGACGAGGTCGGTGAAGCTGCCGGTCATCGCAGGCGTCCGCCGTAGGCACGCGTCAGCCGCCCGCGGTCCCATACCCGCTCTCCACCGACGAACGTCGTCTCGACGCGCCCGGCGAGCGTGCGCCCTGCATACGGCGTCAGCTTGTGACGCTGCTGCAGCTTCATCGAATCGACGCGCACCCTTCCATCGGGATCCCAGACGACGAGATCCGCGTCGAAGCCCGGAGCGATGCGGCCTTTGCTGTCTGCGAAGCCCGCCAGCGCCGCCGGCGCCTCGCTCATCCAGCGGGCGAGGCAGGTGTAGGGCGCCGCTTCAGCGGCGCCACCCGGGGCGCGGCTGAAGCCGTGCCCTGCGTACGGTCTGTCGCGAAGGCTCGTCCAGGTCGCGGCCAGCGACAGCTCCAGCGAGGCAATGCCGCCCCAGGCTGCGACGAAATCTCCCGTCCCATCCGGCCGCTTCATCGCCGGCGGCGCGGGCGAGTGATCGGTGGCAACCAGGTCGAGCGTCCCGTCGACGAGTGCGCGCCACAGCGCGTCGCGGTCCGAAGCACCCCGGATCGGCGGCGCGCACTTGAACTCGGTGGCGCCGTCGGCGATCTCGTCCTCGGTGAACGTCAGGTAATGCGGGCAGGTTTCCGCGGAAACCGGAACTCCCTTCGCCTTGGCCGCGGCCACCTCCGCCACCCCTGCCGCCGACGACACGTGGACGATGTGGACGCGGGCGTTGAACTCTTCCGCGAGCCGCACCATCAGGCGAATCGCCTCCGATTCGGCGGCGCATGGCCTCGTGGCGGCGTACCTCCGGTAGCTGCGCGGCGACGAATGCACCGCGTCGACGAGAAGCCCGGGCAGCTCGGCATGAACCAGCAGCGGCACCTGCCGCCGCGCCACGATTGGCAGCGCCTTTCGCAGATCCTCCTCGTCAACCGCCGGAAACTCGTCCACGCCCGAGGGCACGAGAAAGCATTTGAAGCCGCGGACGCCGGCGTCGACCAGCGGGTCGAGCTCGGCGGCGTTGCCCGGCACGACGCCGCCCCAGAACGCGACGTCGACGTGGCTCTGGGCGCGCGCCGCCTCCCGCTTCGCGCACAACGCTGCCACGTCCGTCGTCGCCGGCACGCTGTTCAGCGGCATGTCGACAATCGTGGTCACGCCGCCGGCGGCCGCGGCGCGCGTCGCGGTGTCGAAGCCTTCCCAGGCGGTCCGGCCCGGCTCGTTCACGTGAACGTGCGTGTCGACGAGGCCGGGCGAGACGACGAGATCGCCGGCGTTGAAGAGCGTCGCGCCGGTTGGATCGTCGCTGCCGTGGGGCGCGATTCGCGCGATCACGCCGGCGTCGATGTGCAGCGCCGCCGGCCGCTCACCGTCCGGAAAAATCATGCGCGTGCTGCGGAGGACCAGCATCGGCCTGCGGCTGCGTCCGTCACCTCGTCGACCGTTTGAGGAAGGAACCGGCCCCCTTCCGCCCGACGAAGGCGCCGTTCTCGATCACCAGGCGGCCGCGCGACAGCACGGTGTCGGTCGCGCCGGTCACCTCGCGCCCCTCGTAGGGGTTGTAGTCGACCTTCATGTGCAGCGTCTTCGCCGACAGCGTCAGCTTCCGGTTGGGATCGAAGACGACGATGTCGGCGTCCGAGCCCGGGGCGATCGTGCCCTTGCGCGGGAACAGGCCGAAGATCTTCGCCGGCGAGGTCGAGGTCAGCTCGACGAACCGGTTGAGGGAGATCCGTCCCGCGCGCACGCCGCCGTCGTAGACCAGGCTCATGCGCGTCTCGACGCCGGGCGCGCCGTTGGGGATCTTCGAGAAATCGTTCCGCCCCAGCTCCTTCTGCTCCTTCATGCAGAACGGGCAATGGTCGGTGGAGATGCACTGCAGATCGTTGAAAGCGAGGCCGCGCCAGAGCGCGCTCTGCTTCGCCTGATCCCGCAGCGGCGGGCTCATCACGTACTTCGCGCCCTCGAAGCCGGGCTCTTCGTAGTTGTCGTAGGAGAGAAACAGGTACTGCGGGCAGGTCTCGGCAAACGCCGGCAGCCCGCGATCGCGGGCCTCGGTGACCATCTCGAGCGCCTCGGCCGCCGACAGGTGGACGATGTAGATCGGGACGTCGGCGATCTCGGCGAGCGCGATGGCGCGGTGCGTCGCCTCCGCCTCGGCCCGGGCCGGCCGCGTCAGCGCGTGATACCTGGGCGCGGTCTTGCCCTCGGCCAGCGCCCGCTGGACCAGCACGTCGATGACGCCGCCGTTCTCCGCGTGCATGCAGATGGTGCCGCCGTTCTTCCCCGTCCGCATCAGCGCCTTGAAGATGCTCCCGTCGTCGAGCATGAAGATGCCGGGGTAGGCCATGAACAGCTTGAACGACGTGATCCCCTGGCGCACCAGCGCGTCCATCTCGAGCTCGACCTGATCGGTCAGCTCGGTGATGATCATGTGGAAGCCGTAGTCGATCGCGGCCCTGCCCTCGGCTTTCTTCGCCCACGTTTCCATCGCGTGGTGCAGCGTCTGGCCGCGGTACTGAATCGCGAAGTCGACGATCGCCGTGGTGCCGCCGAAGGCGGCGGCCACGGTGCCGCTCTCGAAGTCGTCGGCGGAGGTGGTGCCGCCAAACGGCATGTCCATGTGGGTGTGCACGTCGATGCCGCCCGGCAGCACGTACTTGCCGGAGGCGTCGATCGTCTTGTCCGCCTGCATCTCGAGCGAGCTGCCGATGACAGTGATCTTCTCGTCCTCGACCAGCACGTCGCCCTGGTACTGGTCGGACGCGGTCACCACCGTGCCGTTCTTGATCAACGTGCGCATAGGACTCGCGTTGCTCGCCGCTGGTTGCGGGATGAGCGCCCTCGATTATATGGGCGCGACGTATTCCGGGAGCAGGGCCGGCCGCGCCTCGCGCGTCCATCCTTCCTCCCAGGTCGGCCGCGCGAGCTTGCGGGCGCCGTTGCGAAGGCGATCGAGCGCCTTCTGGTCGCCGGGGAACTGCTCGAAGAGATCGAAGATCACGTCCGCCAGCTGCCGGCCGGTCGAGAACAGCAGCCCGTTGTCGCCGTGCCGCACGCGCTCGGCCAGGCAGGCGCCGTAATCGAGCGCGCAGACCGGCACGCCGGCGCCGAACAGGTCGGCGATCTTCATCGGGATGTCGAGGCCCGACGAGGAGCGGTGCAGGCAGAGACCGAGATCGGCGCTGCCGACCACGCGCGGGTAGTCTTCCGGCTCGAGAAAGCGGGCGCGCAGCTGGATGCGCCGCGCCGGCAGCCCGGCGAAGCGGCGCTCGAACTCGGCGCGCCGCGCGCCGTCGCCGGTCACCAGGATGACCAGCTCGGGAAACCGCCGCGCGCTGCTGCCGGCTTCCCACCCGCGCACGCGCTCCTCGAGGTGCATCACCGCGTCGATGACGACGTCGAAGTCCTCGTCCTCGGTCCAGCTCGTGGGGCAGACGATGAAGCCGACGGTCGACGCGCGGATGCCGAGACGCGAGAACAGCGCCTGGCGGAAGCGCTCGCGGTCGGCGCGATCGACCGGCACGAACGCCGCCGCCGGCCGGTCGTAGAGCACCTGCGTGTGCTTGACGTGGAAGCGGCTCTCGAGAAAGGCGGCGAGGCCGCGCGACACCGAGAGGTTCGCGTCGGCGCGGCGCGCGTCGCGGCGCTCGAACCACCGCGCCACGCGCACCGCGGGATGCCATTGCCCGAGGTGCAGCTGCAGCAGCGTGTAGCCGAGGTTGTGCCAGTCGATCACGAAGCGCACGCCGCGGCGGCGCAGCGAGAACCAGACCACCGCGAGCGTCGGAAACGCGGGCGGATTCTGCACCAGCACCAGGTCGGGACGAGGCAGCCGCTTGAGCGCGCGCCAGAGGCGGAAGCTGATGCGCGCCGCGTCGAACAACGCCGCCACCGCGTAGCCAGACCCCGAGAGCGCGCCGCGAATCCACAGCTTCGGCGGCGCCAGGCGATGCACCGTAATGCGCGGCTCGTCAGTGATGGCGCGCGGCAGCGGCGTCCCTTCGAGCCCGACCAGATCGACGTCGACGCCGCTCGCGGCCAGCGCCTGGGCGTGGTAGCGCATCCGGGCACTGCGCCCGAGATCACCGAGTGCGACGACGACGGCTCTCATTCGGGAGAAATCGCGATGGAGGCAGCGCTCATTCTACCTGCGCGCGGCATCGTTCCAAAACCGCGCCAGCAGGTTGGCGGCGACCTGTCGGCGGTACTCGGCCGTGGAGCGGATGTCGTCGATCGGGCTGATCTCAGCGATAAGCGTCCGCTGCGCGTCGGCGATCGAGGCGCCGGCGGCGAGCGCCGCCTCGGTGCGGCGCGCGCGCAGGACCGTGGGCGCGACGCTGCCCAGCGCAAGGCGCGGCGCCTCGCCGGCCACCGCCGCGAAGACGACCTTCGAGATCGCCTGCGCGGCGCGCGTGCCGACTTTGCGAAAGACCTGCGTGCCGCGGACCGCCGGAATCTCGAGCGCCACGATCAGCTCGTCGGCGCGGCGCACCGTCTGGCGGTAGCCGGTATAGAAGGAGGTGAACGGCGCGCGCCGCGTCTCGCGCGCGCTGGCGAGCACGACGATTGCGTCCGCGGCGGCCAGCACCGGCAGCGTGTCGCCGGCCGGTGACGCGTTGGCGACGTTGCCGCCGATCGTGCCGCGGTTCTGGATCTGCACGCCGCCGATCTCGCGCGCGGCGGCGACGAGCATCGGCAGGCGCCGGCGAACCAGCGGCGATTGGATGAGCTCGGTGTAGGTGGCCAGCGCGCCGATCGAGAGCAGTGCACCGCGCACGTCGATTTTGCGCAGCGAGTCGATCGGCCACAGATTGAGAAACCGCGTGTCAGCGAGCGTACCGAAGTTGAGGGAGACGTAGAGATCGGTGCACCCGGCGAGCGGCACCAGCGGTCCCTCGTCGCGCAGCATCTTCAGCGCATCGGCGAGCGACCGCGGCTCGAGCAGCCGGCGATGCGAGATCACAGCCATCACCGACAGCCCTCGCCCGATCGCCTGCTTAACCGCGGAGACCGCAGAGACCGCAAAACTCTTGTCATTCTGGAAAGTTATTCACGCGCCTGAGAATCCCCTGATGTGTGAGATTCCGCACGTTGAAGTTGAAAACAAGCCCCACTCGCAAGCCGGCGATCTTCAGATAGGACAACATCTGAGCTTCGTGCACCCGGTCGAACTTGGCCCCTGACTTCACTTCGACCACGACGGCGTTGTCCACGACCAGATCCATTCTGTACGAACAATTCAATTTGACGCCTTCGTAAGCCAGCGGCAGCGCCTTCTGTCGTTCGACGGGCAGCCGCCTCTTTACCAGTTCGTAATAAAGGCAGGCTTCGTATGCGGACTCGAGGAGACCTGGCCCAAGTGCTCGATGCACCGCGAGCGCGGCATCGATGATCAGTTCGGTCAACCGATTCAGGTATTCGGCGGTGTGCTCCATGCCGATGACCGTTGCAAGCGACCTGACGACTGAGGCTCACGCTTTTTTCCTCGGAATTCGACTGCTCAGTCGTCGCTGAGACCGGATGGATTGGACTTTTTTCGCTCTGCGGTCTCTCCGGTCTCTGCGGTTTTTGCTGTCCCCGCTAGCTGTCTCCTGTCGCCGCTGAGAGCGGATCGATCGAGATTTCTGCACTCTGCGGTCTCCGCGTGCTCTGCGGTTTTTGCGAGCGCCATTAGCCAGCTCGATCGATCGGTAGATCGCGGAGTAACCGGTGCATCGACAGAGATTACCGGCCAGACCGACGCGGATCTCCTCGTGCGTCGGGTTCTTCCCCAGCGCTACCGCCGCCATGATCATCCCCGGCGTGCAGATGCCGCACTGCGCGCCGCCATGCTCGACGAAGGCGCGCTGCAAGGGATGTCGTCCATTCAAGCCTTCGATCGTCGTCACGCGCGTGCCGTCGGCGTGCGCGGCCGGCACCAGGCACGAGTTCACGGCGGCGCCGTTGACGAGGACCGTGCAGGCGCCGCACTCCCCTTCGCCGCATCCTTCCTTGGTGCCCGTCAACCCGCAGTCCTCGCGCAGGACGTCGAGCAGACGCTTCAGCGGATGCACGTCGACGCGGCGCCGCGCGCCGTTGAGCTCGAATTTCACCCTTGTCACCTTCGAGCCTTGGCCCTTCCGCCTTCCCGCCTTCCCGCCTTCCCGCCTTCCAGCCTTGCTGCCGTCATCACCCTCTCCGCCGTCGCCGGAATCTCCCGCAGATCGAACCCCGCGTGCCGCAGCGCGTTGATCACCGCCGGCGCCGGACCGTCGATCGGCATCTCTCCCACGCCTTTGGCGCCGAACGGCCCATGCTTGTACGGGTTCTCCATCATCGTCACCGCCAGCGGCGGCGTATCGAGCGTCGTCGGGATGATGTAGTTGGTGAGCGACGCGTTCGCCATCCGCCCGTCGCGCATCACCACCTCTTCGAGCAGCGCGTAGCCGAGCCCCTGCGCGCTGCCGCCTTCAATCTGACCTGCGGCCAGCACGGGATGGATCGCCTTGCCGATCTCGTGCACCGTGCTGAACGCGACCGGCCGCGCCTCCCAGGTGTCGCGATCCACCTCGACCTCGACGACATCGCAGCCCCAGCCGTAGCTGCCGTAGGCGTCGCCCTGGTAGCTGTTGTCGTCCCAGGACATCTCTTGAGGTCGCTCGTACTCCTTGGTGATGACGAGCGGGCCATGCCGGCGCAGATAGTCGCGCGGGCTGAGATCGCCGAGCCGCCGGCGCATCTCCTCCGCGCACCGCTGCAGGATGCGGCCGACGATCATGCACGTGCGCGACGCGACCGTCGGCCCGCTGTCGGGCACGGCGCCGGTGTCGGCGGCGTGGACTTCGATCGCGGAGTAGGGAACGCCCAGGGTCTCGGCCACGATCTGCGCGTGCATCGTCCGCGTTCCCTGGCCGATCTCGGTGCTCGCGACGAGGATGCGGGCGCCGCGCTCGGTGAGCTCCAGCGCTGCCTTCGACGCCAGCTTCACCTCGCCCCCGCCGGTGAACCCCGACCCGTGGAAGAAGAGGGACAGGCCGATGCCGCGGTTGCTGCCGGCGAGCGTTTTCCGCCGCCGGCGAAAGTCGGTGCGCTTGACCGCTTCGCGCAGCACCCTCTGCGCGCTGCAGTCGCGGCCCAGGCGTTGCCCGGTTGCGGTGGTGTCGCCCGGCCGCAGCGCGTTCAGCTCGCGCAGGCGGACCGGATCGAGGCCGAGCCGTTCGGCGATCCGGTCCATGTGCACTTCGACCGCGAACTGCGTTTGCGGCGCGCCGAAGCCGCGAAAGGCGCCGTTGGGCGGCGTGTTGGTCATCGCCGCGCGGCCGCGGATGCGGACGTGGTCGCAGCGATACGGACCGCTGGCGTGGATGAGGCCGCGCGACAGCACCACCGCGCTCAACGTCGCATAGGCGCCGCCGTCGAGCACGGCGTCGATGTCGACCGCCGTCAGCCGGCCGGCGCGCGTCACGCCGGTGCGGTGGCGCACGATCGACGGGTGGCGCTTGGTCGTCGCCACCATGTCCTCGACGCGGTCGTAGACGAGCTTCACCGGCCTTCCGGTCTTTCTCGCCGCCAGCGCGGCGTGGCCGGCGATCATCGACGGGTATTCCTCCTTGCCGCCGAACCCGCCGCCGGTCTCGGTCTGGACGACGCGCACCCGGTCGCCGGGCATTCCCAGCAGCACGGTCAACGCGCGGTGCACGTAGTAGGGACACTGCATCGAGCCGTAGATTGTGATCGAGCCGTCCGCCTCCGGCACCGCAACCATCGCGTTCGGCTCGATATACAACTGCTCCTGATGCCCGGTGCGGTATTCGCCTTCGACGACGACCTCGGCGCTCGCCAGCGCCCGCTCGACATCGCCTTTGACGATGGCAATGCGCTTGAACACGGTCGGCGACGATTCGGGATCGTAGACAGGCGCGGCCGGCCGGTAATCGATCTGCACCTCAGCGCCGACCAGCCGCTCGCGATCCTCGTGCACGAGCAGCAGGATCGGTTCGGCGAAGTGCCGGATCGAGCGCTCGGCAAGGCATGGCTGGTCGTCGTCGATCAACGCGACGATGTTGCGCCCGGGGATGTCGCGGGCGTCGACGATCGTGAACCCGGATTGGTCGAAGTTGAAGCGGATGCCGGTGATGTCGCCGGCGGGAATCGTCGAGCGAATCGTCCGGGCGTGCAGGAGGCTGGGGAATACGAGGTCGTCGAGATACCGCGCGGCGCCAGTGACTTTCTCGAGACCTTCCTTGCGAAGAACGTTGTGTCCGACCGAGGTCAGCCCGCGCGACGCCATCGGCGTCGATTATAGGGGGCGCCGTCGTGTTCGCGGGGCGATCGCGCGACCGCAGAGTTACGCGGTCTTGCGGAGCCGGCGCTCCGAGGTCCGGCGGAGCCGCCGCTCGATGATCCCGACCACGGCGGTTTCTTCCGCCGACAGCGAGCCGCGGCTCTTCAGGCGGGTGACGTTCGACCTGACCGCGGCGATGGTGGCGCCATCCATATAGGCGTCGAGAATCGCCGGGTGGATGTAGCACTTCCGGCACACGGCCTTGGTGTTGCCGAGGCGCTTGGCCACCGATTCGACCGCCGTGACGATGTTCCGCTTGGCTTCGGCGTTCGACTTGAAGTGCGAGACTTCGGCCAGCGCCTTGGCCGCGAGGACGGTGCCCGCCCAGGTGCGGAAATCCTTGGCGGTGAAATCCTGCCCGGTGATCTCGCGCAGGTAGTCGTTGACGTCGGCCGAGTCGATCGTCTGCCGCTTGCCGTCTTCGTCGAGGTACTGGAACAGCTCGTAGCCGGGGAGATCGCGCATCGCCTTGATGATGCGCGACAGCCGCGCGTCCTGCAGGTTGATGGCGTGCTCGACACCGCTCTTGCCCTTGAACTCGAAGCGCACGGTCGTGCCCTTGATCGTCGCGTGCTTCTCGCGCATCGTCGTCAGGCCGACCGACCCGTTGTCGCGCGCGTATTCTTCGTTGCCGACGCGGATCAGCGTCTTCTCGAGCAGCTGCACTGCGGCGGCGAGGACTTTTTCGCGCGGCAGGTGGCTCTTGCGCAGGTCGGTGTCGGTCTTCTGGCGGATGCGCGGCAGTGTCTGGGCAAAGGCGATCAGCCGGCCGTACTTCACTTCGTCGCGAACCTCGCGCCAGAGCGGGTGATAGCGATACTGCTTGCGGCCGCGCGCGTCGCGGCCCGTGGCCTGCAGGTGGCCGCGCGCGTCGGGGCAGATCCAGACGTCGGTCCACGCCGGCGGGATCACCAGCGCCTTGATCCGCGCGAGCTCGGCGGCGGGCACCCGCCTGCCGTTGGGCATCACGTAACGGAAGCGCTTCCCCGACCCGGCGCGGCGGATGCCGGGAGTGTGCTCCTCGTTGACGTACCGGAGCCCGGCTATTTTTGCCGACTCGGGCGCCGGCAGCTGCGCCTTCATCCGCACCAGCGAACGAATTTTGTGGCTCGCGGCGATTTTTCGCCGTGCATCCGTGTGCAGCGCGCGCCACGCGAGAGGAAGTTTCGCCATCCCAGCAGCGGGTTTGAGCAAAAATGGCGCCGTGCCAACACGGCTGATCCTTTCCTGCACATCGTTGCTCGTCCTGGCCGCCGCCGCCGCCCCTCAACCGCAGCCCCCCGCGCGCTACGACATCGTCATCCGCAACGGCCGGATCCTCGATGGCAGCGGCAACCCGTGGCTCGCCGCCGACATCGGCATCCGCGGCGGCCGCATCGCCGACATGGGCCGGCTTGGCAACGCGCCGGCCGCCCGGGTGATCGATGCGAGCGGGCTCACCGTCGCTCCCGGCTTCATCGACGTCCACTCGCACGCCTCCACCGGCCTGGCCGGCGAGTTGAACGACGCGCGCCAGCTGCTGGCGCAGGGGTTGACGACCGTCATGCTCAACCCGGATGGCGGCGGCACGCCGGATCTGCGCGCGCAGCGCGCGTCGTTCGAGACGCGGGGCGTCGGCGTCAACGTCGCGCTCTACGTGCCGCACGGATCGATTCGGCGCGAAGTCCTCGGCATGGCCGATCGCACGCCGACGCCGTCCGAGCTGACGCGCATGGTGACGATGGCGCGCAATGGGATGGAGGCGGGCGGCATCGGCTTGTCGTCCGGCCTGTACTACGCGCCCGGCAGCTACGCGACGACCGAGGAAGTGATCGCGCTGGCGAAGGTCGTCGGCGAGATGGGCGGCGTCTACGAGAGCCACATCCGTGACGAGGCCGACTACAGCGTCGGCGTCCTCGCCGCCGTGCAGGAAGTGATACGCATTGCCGAAGAAGCGCGCATCCCAGGCGTCGTCGGCCACATGAAAGCGCTCGGGCCGGCAAGCTGGGGCTTGTCGATGGCGCTGGTCGAGAAGATCAGGCAGGCGCGCGATCGCGGCGTCGAGGTGTGGGCCGATCAGTATCCCTACGACGCCAGCGGCACCGGCATCGTCGGCGCGCTGATCCCGCGCTGGGCCGAGGTTGGCGGCCGGCCCGAGCTCTTGAAACGGATACAAGGCCCCGAGCACGAACGGCTGGCGGCCGACATCCGCCGCAACTTCGAGCGGCGCGGCGGGCCGGAGAAGCTCGTGATCTCGCGCTACTCCCCGAACCCCGCGCTCGAGGGCCAGTCGCTGGCGCAGGTGTCGAAGGCGCTCGGCAAGCCGCCCGAAGAAGCCGCCATGGAGCTGCTGATCAAAGGCGATGCGAGCCTGGTGTCATTCAACATGAACGAGAGGGACATCGAGCTGATCATGCGCCAGCCGTTCACGATGACCTGCACCGACGGCGACCTGTTGCCGTTCGGCCAGGGCAAGCCGCACCCGCGCGGCAACGGCGCGTTCGCCCGCAAGATACGCGTCTACGTCAACGAGCGCGGCGCCATCGATCTGGCGTTCGCGATTCGATCGATGACCAGCCTGCCCGCGTCGGTCTTCGGATTGAAGGACCGCGGCGTGCTGCGTCCCGGCGCGTGGGCGGACATCCTCCTGTTCGATCCGGCGAAGGTGCGCGATGCGGCAACCTACCTGGAACCGCATCAGCTGTCGGAAGGGATGGAATACGTGCTGGTGAACGGCGTCATCGCCAGGGATGGCGGCACGTTCACCGGCAAGCTTGCGGGGCGGGTTGTCACCCCCGAGCGGCGGTGACGTCAAGAACGCAGCTCACTTGGGCGGCTTGATCTCCAGCGCGTTCGCCATGTCCTTCACGCCAGGCGCCGCGCGCACCAGTTCAGTGACCTTGTTCTTCTCCTCCGCCGTGCGGACCTCGCCCTTCACCGTGACGACGCCGTTGTGCACGTCGAAATCGATGTCGCGATCGCGCAGGATCGCGTCGGCGTCGCGCATCTTCTTCAACTGGCTCTTGATCTCGCCATCGAGGTTGCCGGCGGTGGTGTCGTTGAGGCCCTTGATCGTCACCTCGTTCAGCACCGTGCCGGTCGTGCCGACTGTCGCCGTGGCGATGTCTTCGGCACGCTGACGATCGGTCGGCCGATCGACGGTGCCTTTGAGGTGCGCGATGCGCGCCGAGCTGTCCCACTCGACGTTGACGTCGGTGAGATTGGCAGCGCGCAGCCCCGACTGCACCTGCTCGGATGGATTTGGCCCGTTGCTGCGGCAGCCGGCGGCGAGCGCCGCCGCCAGGCAGAGCACGGCAATATGACGGATCATGCGTGTCCTCCGCGGGGACACGTAGCAAAGTTGCGGCCTATCTGAGCGAGCGAAAGCGAGTCGAAGGGCCTACCAGGCGAGCATCGCGTCTTCGAACAGCGCCGCGAGCTCATCGGGGCCGGCCGCGCGCGGCGACAGCTTGGTGACGCGATGCTGCGGCAGCGTCCCCTCGACCAGCGCTGGGATGTCGGACGATGAGTAGCCGATCGCTCGCAGCCCGTTGGGGATCCCCAGGCGCTGCATGAACCAGCTGATCCGATCGGCAAGGATTTTTCCGGCGTCCTCGGGGCGTGCGCGCGACACTTCGGCGCCGAGCGCCTCGGCGGCTTCGAGGTGGCGGCCGGGATCCGCGCCCGCGGTGAACCGGAAGACCGCCGGCGCGTTGAGGATCACCGACACGCCGTGCGGCACGAGCGGGTGATCGGCCGCGTATCCCGGCGCGCAGTAGCCCTTCACGTTGCCCGAAACCGGATAGGACATGCCGTGCGGCAGGTGGACCCCCGCGTTGCCGAAGCCGACGCCGGCATACGCCGCCGCCAGCAGCATGTTCGCCCGCGCCTCGTCGTCTGACGGATCGTCGACGGCGCGCACCAGGTAGTGGTTGACCATGCGCAGCGCCTGCATCGACCAGATGTCGCTGATCGGGTTCGATCCCTGATACGCCGGCCGCAGCACGGGGCGCGCCGGCAGCGGCCGGTCGGTGAACGGCATCGCCGTGAACGATTCGACGGCGTGGCTGAGGATGTCGAGCCCGCTCGAAGCTGCCACCTGCGGCGGCATCGTCCGCGTGTTCTCCGGGTCGAGGTAGCCGAGCGTCGGCTTGAGACGGCGATTGGCGATGCCGGTCTTCGCGTGCATCCGCTTTAGATCGAAGATGGCGACGCCGGTCGTCTCGCTGCCCGTTCCCGCCGTGGTCGGAATCGCCATCAGCGGCTTGAGCGGGCCGGGCACCGGCAGGCCTTTGCCGATCGGCGGGTTCACGTAGTCGAGGAAGTCGTCCGGCGGCCAGGTGGCGTAGAGGTTCGCCGCCTTGGCCGTGTCGATCGTCGATCCGCCGCCGACGGCGACAAAGGCATCGACCGCCCGGTCGCGCGCGAACGCAATCGCGTCGAGGAACGATTCGTCGCTCGGCTCGATGCGAACGCGATCGTACAGCGCAAAGGCGACGCCGTGCTGCTCCAGCGACTCGAGCACCGTCTGCACCGGCGCCAGCCTGGCGAGGTGCGGATCGGTGAGCACCATGACCAGCTTCGCGCCCATGTCGGCGAGGTCCATGCCGACCTCGCGCGTCACACCGACGCCGTAGCGGACGCTGGATACGGCCATCTCGAAGGCGATGTCCTTGCTCATCGGGTCAGGTGCTCGTAGAGCAGGTGCTCGAACCGCTTCATCACGTCCATGCTGGTCGCGTTGTAGAACGGCAGGACCTGCGTGAGATAGATCGCGCCGACCCCGTTTTCGGGGTCGACCCAGAAGTGGGTGTTGTTGATCCCGGCCCAGGTGTAGCTGCCTGCCGATCGCTCGTGAGCGGCGCGGCCGTCGGTCATCGTGATCTGGAATCCGAGGCCGAACTTGTCCTTGCCGGCGCCGAACGGAAACGCCGCGGATGTTCTCGGCTGCACCGCCGGCATCTCCTCGACGTTCAGCGCGCCGATCTGGTTCGAGGCCATCTGACGGACGGTGTCCGCGGCAAGCAGGCGCTTGCCCTGCCAGCTGCCCTCGTTCAGCAGCATCTGCACGAACTTGGCGTAGTCCGCGGCGGTCGAGAGCAGGCCGCCGTCACCTCGCACGGATGGCGTGTACTCAGGGGCGTTCGGGAGCTCCGCCAGGCCCGACGCGTCGCGCTGATGAATCGTGACCAGCCGGGACGCCTTCTCTGCCGGAAGCTGGTAAGACGTGTCGTTCATCGCCAGCGGGCCAAAAATGTGCGCTCGATCGAAGGCGTCGATCGTTTCGCCGCTCACCTTTTCGACGATGTCCCCGAGGACGGCGGTGGCCGGCGAGTAGTGCCACCTGGTGCCGGGGTCGAACAGCAGCGGCTGATCCCGCGGCGGCAGCTTCTTCTTGTCCTGAATCGCGACCACCGTAGCGCTCGTGAACGGATACGCGAGGCCGGCGGTATGCGCGAGAAGATGCCGGACGATGATCGGCTGCTTCGCTGGACGGGTGGCATAGCTGCCGTCGTTGTCGTCGACCGAGGCGATCACCTCCCGGTCTTTCAACGACGGCACGTAGTTCGCGCCCGCATCATCGAGCTCCAGCCTGCCCTCCTCCACCAGCATCATGATCGCGACCGAGGTCACCGGCTTGGTCATCGACGCGATGCGGAAGATCGTGTCCTTCGCCATCGGCACGCCGCGGCCGGCATCCTGTTTGCCGAAGGCCTCGAGATACAGCACGCGCTCGCGATTGGTGACCGCGGCCACCACGCCCGGGATCTCGCCGGCGTCGACCGCGGCCTGGAACATGCGGCTGATGGCCGAGCCGCCTTGCGCGCTGAGCGCCGGCAAGCCGGCTGAGGCGGCGATGCAGGCGAGCGCGACAACGATCGCGACCGTAATGGAAATGCGTCGCATAGCGACGCTGATGTTACTCGAAAGAAACGATGTCGCGGGGCGTGAGGATGAATCCTGTCAGGAGCGGCGACACCACCGTTTCGGACGCGCCGGCACGGTTCGCCAGCACGAAATCATCGCCCGTGAGCCGGTAGATCTCGATCGCCGACGCATCCGGATCGACGAGCCAGAACTCCCGCACGCCGTGGCGCGCCAGCAGCCGCATCTTCCGGCCGCGATCGTTGGCCGCCGTGCTCGGCGACAGAATCTCGATCGTGAGATCGGGCGGCTGCCGCGTCACCTGCTTCGGGTTGACGAGATGCGCGCGCTCGCGCGTGAACAGCAGCAAGTCGGGCTGAACGACGTCGTATTCGGTGAGCACGATGTCGAGCGGCGCATACAAGACGATGCCGCCGTGCGCGCGCGTGTATTTCTCCAGCGCGAGATGGAGGCGGGCAGACACCATCTGATGGAGCGGGATCGGTGAAGGCACCACGTAGACCTCGCCGTCGTACAGTTCGTACCGGCGACCGTCATCGGGCCATCTCTCGAGGTCCGCGTAGCTGACGCGCGGGCTCAACGCCTTCACGACGGCCATTCTACATCGTCGTAACGCGAAGCGCGTGCCGCACCCCATCGCTAGGATTTCGCGCGATCACACCTGAATTTGTTGCGCATTCTGCGATCTACGCAGAGCAGCCGATCGCAGGCGATGCGATCCGCAGTTTGCACGCAAAGTACAATTCGTCCGTGCTGCTGCGAGAGGATCGCGCGTCCCGCGTCTGCTACCGCACCGACGGCGGCCAGGTCGTCTACGGCGTCCCCGACGCCGTCGTGCACGCACGCTGTACCGAGGAGGTCGCCGAGACGCTGCGCCTGGCGCAGCGCGATCGCATCCCCGTGACCTGCCGCGGCGGCGGCCTGACCACCGAAGGCGAGTCGGTGACCAACCGCGGCATCCTCCTCGATCTCAAGGGCATGAACCGGCTCGTCGAGTGCGACGGCCAGACCGCGTGGGTCGAAGCCGGGATGACGTGGCACCAGGTTGCCGAGGCGCTGCGGCCGCACGGCCTCGACTACGTCAGCGCGCCGTTGAACATGCTGTCGACGGTCGGCGGCACGCTCGGTGTCGGCGGCATCGACGTCAACTCGCCGCGCTACGGCTGCGCCGCCGATCAGGCGATCGAGCTCGAGGTGGTGACGCCGACCGGCGGGATTACCCGCGTCGCCGACGGCGACGACTACATGGAGCGCGTGCTGTTCGGCTACGGCCAGTTCGGCGTCATCACCAGGGCGCGCATCAAGGTGCGCCCGTACCGGCGGATGGCCGTGCGGCACTTTCTCTACACCGACATCGGCGCCGCGCTCGCCGACATGATGCGCATCGTCGACGAAGATCGGGTGGATGCGTGCGCGGTGCTGACGCTGCGCGACGATGTGGTGGCGCTGATTGTCGGGTTCGAAGGCGGGCTGGCGGACTTTCCCGGGCTGAACCTGCGGAGCAGCGCCGAGCCGTTCGTCTACGCGCGGCTGGCGGCACGTTACGCGATGCGCCCGTGGCGGCTGGGCGACCTCGGCTTCCTGCAGCGGCGCAAGAACGATCTGCTCCCGGCGCTGCTCAACCCCCTGTTCCTGCAGGAAGGCGCGGTGTGCGATCGGACGGTGGTGTTCAGCCGCCTGATCTGGCGCTATTGGGGCGGACCGCAGATCGTCATCCCCGATCTCGCGATCACCAGGGCGAACTTCGAGGCGGCAGCGCGGCGCGGCATCGCGGTGTGCAAGCGTTACTTCCGCTACTTCACGCTCTACGCGGTGATGATCAGGAAGTTTGGCGACCGGCCGCGCTATGAGATGAGCGCGATTCCGGCGACCGCCGACCGGCACGTCTGCGGCATCGAGTTTTCGCCGCTGCTCGAAGGCGCCTCCTATTCGCGCGATCATTTCCAGCGCTTCAAGAACGCGATCTACGACGTCGGCCTCGAGCTGGGCGGCAGCTTTTATCGCTTCGGCGGCGTGATGAAGCCGTACCTCCGCCGCATGTTCGGCGACGAGATGGTCGAGCGCCACCGCGCGATCAAGCAGGCGCTCGACCCGGCATTCATCCTCAACCGCGACGTCGTCTTCGACGCGCCGGAGGCGCGGTGACCGCGCTGAACTTCGCCGATTGCATCGGCTGCGGCCTCTGTGTTCTCGGCTGCCCGGCGTACGAGGAGACCGGGTTCGACGTGCTGACGGCGCGCGGCCGCAACAAGGCGCTGCAGGCGGGGCTGACCGCGCCGGAGATGACCGAGTCGATCTGGGCCTGCACGCTGTGCGGCTACTGCGACGCGATCTGCCCGAACGAGGTCCACAACGTCGCCGTCGTCCTCCACCTGCGGCGCGAGCTCGCGGGGGCAACCGACCTCGCGCCCGGACGCGTTCAGGCGGACCGTCGTCCGGCTGCTCGTTCGCGCGCGCTCGTGCTCGGATGCACGATCCGCGACCGCGCCCCGCACCTGAAACGATCGATCGAAGCCTTCCTGTCGCGGATCGGGCGGCCGTTGAAAGCGGAGGGCGACGAGGGCTGCTGCGGATCGCTCGACGTCGAGGCCGGCCTGGCGATGCCGGCCCGGGCGCCCGCCGGGGTGGTCGCCGATCCGATCTGCCTGGAGCAGTTCGACGGCGAGTTCCTCGGCATCCTCGCGATGCAGCATCTCGACCTCTTCGATCTCCGGCCGCCGTTCTACTATTTCGCGCCCCACCGCATCATCAACCGCGACCACGCGCGCACCTATCCGCTCTACGACGCGCTGCGGCGGCGTTTCGGCTGCGACATGAACATCGACTTGAACCGTCTCGCCCGCTCCACCTCGGCCGGCTCGGTGCAGGGGCTCTCGGGCGAGAACGCCCGCGACATCCGCGCCGCGGTGGAGCGGCTGCTCGCTCACTCGACAGCCGAGCGCGTCATCACCT